>Ga0209062_1000364_pt1 | contig 153604 bp, 131 predicted proteins | sample Coa_R2_2_FD_187158 | JGI IMG/M metagenome (GOLD analysis project Ga0209062, IMG submission 187158) | Surface soil microbial communities from Centralia Pennsylvania, which are recovering from an underground coalmine fire - Coalmine... | ecosystem: Environmental > Terrestrial > Soil >...
CTGCCGCACGCAGCTTCGACGCTCTCATTGCGGCCATCGCTGACGCCTTGGATGAGTTCACGCCACGAGAATGCGCCAACTATCTTGCAAATTCGGGCTATCGCCACGCATCCTGAAAACGCTCTAGACCGCCATTCCCCTCTTGCCAAGGAACCTTTTCCGTGGCCGAATGTTGGACTGCGGCAGAATGCCGCGCCGATGGAGGCGAAAATGGTATCCCTCGTAGCCCTTTGGCTTTGCGGTCTGTGCGCCGTGGGGCTTTATCATTGTGTGCCGCAGGGCGGCGTGCGCCAGGATTTTTACGACGCTGCGCTCGGGATTCTGACCACCTGCGTGATGGTGGCGGCGGCCACAATCATGATCGTGAGCCTGCTTTCGCCGGGGATTCATTCCGGCAAATGGATGTAGCCGGCACTCTCGCCCGGATCCGTCCCGATGCAGAACGCGGGCAGCGGCCGCGACCGCGGAGTTGTCCGGACGGCTCTTTCGCCCTTTACATCCCGGGCCTCAGGGAGAGGGCAGCAACGCCGCCGGCAAGCGCCAGCCCGGTCTGTGCTTGAACCGAGACCGGCTGCAATGAAATCGTCTGGTTCGAGCCTCCCACGAGGGCATTGGCGCCAACCCCGGCGACAACCGTCGCCGAAGCGCCTACCCCCGCATACTCCCCGGCAAGAGCGCCGGGACCGGGATCGCGGGTCGGAGCGAAAACGGCCCAGGCCAGTATGCCGCTGTCGGTCGCTCCGATGTCGAGGCCGAATCTGCGGATTACGCCGAGGTAGCGCTCATGATGGCCGCGGACCGAGGTAAAGATGCAGCTCACCGGCTTTGCCGAAGTGATGACGAGCCCGAGGCCTCCAGCGACATTGCAGCGCAACCTTCCCGCCCGCACCCACTGCGCTGAGGCGGACTGCATGGTTAATGCTAAAACCGCACATGAGACGGCCAGCAAGGACGCACGAATTTTCATTGGGAACCCTTTCATTGCAACGGAGCAGGATGCCCGAAGGCCAATGCTTGCGCAACCATAGCCGCTGGTGCACTGGGCGTATCTGATTTATGTCCAGCCTAGCTTGTAAAACGAGAAGCATGCGGCCGGAAGCCGCCGCTTCTCAAATCCATTGCTCTCGCAGAGCAAGGCCGCTAACTCTTTGTTAAGTGATTCGATTGCAATTGCGGAGGGATTTTGCGGACTGAGCTCTTTCGCTTCGCGCTTGGCTTTGCGGCGCTGATTGCAACCCCTCTTTACGCGCTCGCCTCCGATGCGGCCAAAGGTGAGATTATCGCGAAGCGCTGGTGCGCTGCCTGCCATCTCGTCTCTCCCGAGCAGACGCGTGCCGTCCCCGATGTGCCGAGTTTTGCCGCGATCGCGCGGATGAAACTGCCCGCCGGCAGCCTCAAAGCCTTCCTCTCTGATCCGCATCCTAGAATGCCGAACATGAATCTTACGCGCAGTGAGATTGAGGATATTGTTGCGTATATCCGGAGCCTTGGCCCCTGATGCGAGAAGTACGCTGGAAGTGAGCATAACCCCGCACCTTCGGGCAGCCGCCGCGCCAGGCTAGGAAGGCAATGCAGGCGACAAGATTTTGGGCCGAGTTGACCTGGAGCGATATCGAAGCTCAAGACATGGCGCGCACGATCGCCGTTTTGCCCTTCGCCGCGACCGAGCAGCATGGCCCGCATCTGCCGCTCGGCACCGATATTTTCATCATGGAAGGATATATTGAACGGGTCATCGCGCGCCTGCCCGCGGATCTCGCCGTCTTGTTCTTGCCCGTGCAGAGTTGCGGCGTGTCGGTCGAGCACAGAGACTTCCCGGGGACCCTCAGCCTTTCGGCTGGGGCTGCTCTCCATGCGTGGACCGGGCTTTGCGAATGCGTGCACCGGGCAGGCTGCCGCAAACTCGTGCTCCTGACCTCGCATGGCGGTAATAGCGCCATTCTTGATGTCATGGCGCATGATCTTCGCGCGCGCCTCGGAATGCTCGTTGTGACGGCATCCTGGCGCCGCTTTGGCACGCCCGACGGGCTCTTTTTGCCGCAAGAGGCGGCGCATGGCATACATGCGGGGGAGATCGAGACATCGCTCATGCTGAATTTCCGCCCGGAGCTCGTCGATCTGGATGAGGCCGCCAATTTTCAGCCCGCTAGCCTTGAGATGGAACGCGAGTTCGCGTGGCTGCGAGCGGGCCGCCCGGCGGGATTTGGCTGGATGGCGCAGGATCTTTCGGTCTCAGGCGCAATGGGAAATGCCGCGGCGGGCGAGGCGGGCAAAGGCGAGGCATGCGCCGACTATGGCGCGACCGCGTTCATTGAGCTTTTGCAGGATATCGATGGATTCGATCTCGGCAGGCTGAAGCCAGGTGTGATCGGCTAGCCGGTTGCGACAGAGCCGCTCGTCCTTACTTGAGGCATATTCTCGGTCAAAGAGCCTGGCTGTTCTTCAGTTCACCCACTGCCGCCTGGTCGGCGAAAACGCGGATCGTGTCAAGCGCCGCGAGCCGGGCAGCCGGCAGCTCTGCATCGCCCGCAAGCGCACGCGCAAGTGCATTGCGCTTTGCGGCCCCTGACACAAGCAGAAGTATCTCCCGGCTTGATGCGATCGCGGGAAAGGTGAGCGTGATTCGCGCCTCGGGCTTGACACCCTTCACGGATGCGACCCAGGCGCTGCGCTCGTTAAGAGCCTCGGTTCCGGGGAAGAGCGAGGCGATATGGCCGTCTTCACCAAGCCCGAGCAAGAGCAGATCGAACAACGGACGCTGCGGTTCGAGAATCTTGCTCCCGTAGAATCCTTGCAACTCTTTCTCATAGAGCGCTGCCGCTGCCTCGGCCGACCCCGCTCCCACGGGAACAGGATGAATTTGTCCCGCGGGGATTGGCACTTTCTCGAGCAAAGCCTCGCAGGCCATGCGGTAATTGCTGTCCGGGTGATCCGGTGGCACGAAACGCTCATCGCCCCAAAAGACATGGATCCTTTGCCAATCGATTGCGTCGCGCAACGGAGGGGCCCCAAGCAGCTCATAAGCCCGCCTCGGCGTCGTCCCGCCCGAAAGACAGAGGCCAAAGCGCCCGCTTTTGTGCGAGATCCGCTCCGCCACGGCGCTGGCGGCGCGCAGCGCCAGGGCCTCGGGGCCGCTCTCGATTGCAAGGACTGGCACTCGCTCCATCGTCCTTCAGCTCTGGTTGGCAGGGCTATCCGTCTTGTGCTCGACGTGCCCGCCAAATTTGAACCGCATCGCCGATAAAAGCTTGTCGCCAAAGCTGTGCTCCTCGCGCGAGCGGAATCGCTCGAAGAGTGCGGCGGCAAGCGCATTTGCCGGCACTCCTTCTTGGATTGCGGCTTCAAGAGTCCACCGGCCTTCCCCAGAATCCTCGACCGCACCTGCGAACCGGGCAAGGTCTGGATCTTCGGCGAGCGCCATTGCGCTGAGATCGAGAAGCCAAGACGAGATCACGCTGCCGCGCCTCCACACTTCGGCAATCTCGGCAAGATCAAAGCTAAACCGCTCTTCGAGCGGTACGCGCTCATCTGCTTTGTGGCGCAAAATGTTGAACCCCTCGGCCAGGGCCTGCATCAAACCATACTCAATCCCGTTGTGAATCATCTTTACAAAGTGGCCGGCCCCCGCGGGTCCGGCGTGAATATAACCATGCTCTGCGCGCGGATCGCGGCCTTCCCTGCCGGGCGTGCGGGGAATGGTCGCGGGCCCCGGCGCGAGCGCTTTGAAAACTGGATCGAGATGATCGACTGCCGCCGTGGGCCCGCCGATCATCAGGCAATAGCCGCGCTCCAGTCCCCAAACTCCGCCAGATGTGCCCACATCGATGTAGGCGATGCCTTTGGCCGCGAGCATTTTGGCGCGCCAGAGATCGTCTTTGTAGAACGTGTTGCCGCCATCGATGAGAATATCGCCGGGGCTCAGGAGTCCCGCAACAGTGCCAACCATCGCCTCAGTGACTTGGCCTGCCGGAAGCATGAGCCATACGGGGCGCGGCGGCGTGAGTTTCTCGACCAAATCCGCAACCCCGGATGCCGGAGTCATCCCTTCAGCCGCAAGCTCCATCACCGGCTTTGGCGTCCGGTTGTAAACGACGCAGTTGTGCCCGGCCCGGTGGAGGCGGCGCGCAATATTGCTTCCCATCCGGCCAAGGCCAATAATCCCGAGCTGCACTCTTGGCCCTCCTGCGCAAAGACGTGGTACTGGGGCAGGAACGCGCCCGCGCCGGCATAAGTTCGCCGAAAGCTCTGCGCCTGCGGTTTCGATCTGCGGAAGCGGGCTGCTCTTGACCCAGCTCTGGAACTTCCAGACTATGAGCCAATGCCTGCCCGCCTCGCCAGAATTCCGCCATTGCTTCTGTTGCTCATCTTGCCCTCACCCGCTGCGGCGGCTGAGGCGGTTAACGGCGCAGGCCTGCCTTGGCCGCTCGCCCTGCCCTTAGCAGGCATCCTGCTCTCGATCGCCCTTGGGCCGCTCGTGGTCAAGGAGTGGTGGCATATCCATTACGAAAAAGCCGCAGCCTTCTGGGCCATCTTAGCGATGGCGGGGCTGATCGCAGCCGAGGGCGCTCAAGCCGCAGCAGCAAGCCTCGTGCACACCATGGCCCTCGAATATCTGCCGTTCATCCTAATTCTTTTCGCGCTTTACACCGCGTCCGGAGGAATTGCTGTTTCCGGCAAACTGGCCGGTTCGCCTTTGGTGAATACATCCATCCTCGGACTTGGCACCTTTGCCGCCAGCATCATTGGGACGACCGGCGCTTCAATGGTGTTCATCCGGCCGCTGCTGCGCGCAAACAGCGGACGAAAGCACAATGCCCACATCGTTGTCTTCTTTATTTTCCTTGTGTCGAATATCGGCGGCGTATTGACGCCGGTTGGCGATCCGCCGCTCTTCTTAGGGTTCTTGCAAGGAATCGATTTCTTCTGGACCACGCGCACTCTTTGGCCACATGCTCTGTTTGCGGCGGGCATCCTGCTTTTTTTGTTCTTCGTTGCCGATTGGGTTTTCTTTGGCCGCGAAGAGCGGATCTATGTCGCAAGCCATGGTACCGGGAGATTGAGTGTCAAGGGCCTGATTAACCTCCCGCTCATTGGAGTTGCCATTCTCGCGGTTATCATGAGCGGCCTATGGCGGCCCGGCATCAGTTTCGATGTCTTTGGCACGCGCATCGAACTCCAGAACCTGGTCCGCGAGATCACCATGATCCTAGTCGGACTCGCTTCGCTGCGGTTCACCGATCCGGCGCTTCGTGCCGGGAACGGTTTCGACTGGGAGCCGATAAGAGAGGTCGGTTATCTTTTTGCTGGCATCTTCACTTGCATTATTCCTGTGATGGCGATGCTCCACGCCGGCAATGATGGCCCTTTTGCGCCGGTGATCAGCCTGCTTACGGGCCCGGATGGGACGCCTGACAATGCCGCCTATTTCTGGGCGACGGGGCTCCTTTCTTCCTTCCTCGACAATGCGCCGACCTATCTCGTTTTCTTCCATCTCGCGAGCGGCGATCCTGCAGCACTTATGGGCCCGCTTGCAAATACCTTGACTGCAATCTCGCTCGGCGCAGTCTTTATGGGCGCGAACACCTATATCGGCAATGCGCCAAATTTTATGGTCTATGCCATTGCGCGGCGCGCCGGTGTCGGGGCGCCAAACTTCCTCACCTACATGCTGTGGTCAGGCGGCATTCTAGTGCCACTCTTTGGCGTGATCACTTGGTTGTTCCTGATGGCACCCAGTCCCGCTCCTGGGCCGGTCACGGCGCCGCCTCCCGCCGGGGCCCCGTCTGCCGAGGCGCCCCGGATCGAGCCTCCACGCATCGAGCAGCCCCCGGCGATCGAAGCCCCGGGGGCCGCGGTCCCTGAAACAACTCCGAAAATGAAGATCTATACCGTTAAGCCCGGCGATACTCTCTGGAAGATTGCGGAAACCGAATACGGCGCCGGAAAGGGAAGCAAATACCGGTTAATCATCGAAGCCAACAAGGATCGCCTCTCCGGCAGGGGCAAACTGAAGCCCGGCCAACAATTGGTCATCCCGCCGATCAAGGACTGAACACAAAGCGCAGGCCCCGGGCTGGCTTATTGCGATGCGAGATTGCCGCGCTTAGCTCACCCCTCCGCTGGTGACGCGCGCGTCCCGTCAGCGTGGTTTTTGCGCGCCCTAAGGCGGCGCTTTCCACCGATGCGGAGCTCTCGCCGGTTTGCCGGTCAAATCCGCGTTAGCCCGATACTCGCAGGAATGCCGAGACGTATTTAGACAGCTCGGAGGGCCGGCGGGGAACGAGCACAACTTTTTGCGTGCGCATATGCCAGAACCGCCGCAAGTGGCTGCGCCCGAGCAAACTCCACATGCGGGCCGGACTCCCCGCGGGATCGTCTGGCTCGGCCGGATGCTCTACATTTTGATCTTCGGCCTGACGATATGGGGCGTCGCCTACACGAGTATCTCCCGCCAGCCCCTCGAAACCTATTGGCAGTTTCTCGCGGGCCTGATGGCAGCCGTCTGCATCATCACAGGATGGCCGCATGCTAGCAAGGATGCTCGCTTCCGCCTGATTTGGAGCCAAGTGCTGCACTGGATTGCATTTCTGATCGCAATGGCCATCGTGCTCTCGCCAGGTGTCCGGTTAATGCTAACGGCTCCCACAACAGGGCTTGCACTCTTAATGCTGCTCGCGCTTGGCACCTTTGTCGCGGGTATCCACACCCTCTCGTGGCGGATTTGCGTCTTAGGCATTGCGATGGCCCTTTGCGTCCCGGCCGTTGCATGGCTCGAGCGTTCCGCTTTGTATCTATTCCTGGCCGTCATCGGGCTGTTCGGCCTTGTTAGCGCGATTTGGTGGCGGCGGGCCAAGCCCGCTGCTTTACCCAAGAACATGGCGCAGTCTGATTATTGAACCGCGCCGCCGGTAAAGCGGCAGCTCCCGATTGCCCGCGTTGTTATTGCCTAAATGCAACGCTTCGGATAGACTAATGCCGTGCCCTCTGCCACTCGCCTTGTGACTGCGGAAAAGCGCGAAGACGACGCGGAGATTACTCTGCGCCCCTTAGCGCTCTGCGATTTTACCGGCCAAGAAGCCGTCTGTAAGAACCTTCGCGTTTTCATCGAGGCGGCAAGGGCGAGGCGCGAGGCGCTCGACCATATCCTCCTCGCGGGCCCGCCCGGGCTCGGCAAAACGACGCTTGCTCAGATCATCGCGCGCGAGCTTGGGGCCTCTTTCCATGCGACCTCCGGGCCGGTGATTGCCAAAGCTGGAGATCTGGCGGCCCAACTTACCGGGCTCGAGGAGCGCGACGTGCTCTTCATTGACGAGATTCATCGCCTCAATCCGGCGATTGAAGAGATTCTTTATCCGGCCATGGAGGACTATGAGCTCGATCTCATAATCGGCGAAGGCCCTGGCGCGCGCTCGATAAAAGTACCCCTCAAGCCATTCACCTTGATTGGGGCAACGACCCGCGCCGGGCTCCTGACGACGCCGCTGCGAGACCGGTTCGGCATCCCGCTTCGGCTCGACTTTTATAGTATAGAGGAATTGGAGAAGATCGTTCACCGCAACGCGCGGGTGCTCTCAATTGCGATCTCAGAGGACGGAGCCAACGAAATCGCCCGGCGCGCGCGCGGCACGCCGCGCATCGCGGGCCGCCTCCTGCGCCGGGTGCGCGATTTCGCGGCAGTGGACAATCATCCAGTCGTAACCCGCGATGCCGCGAGCCGCGCTTTGCGCTTGCTCGACGTCGACTCGATTGGGCTCGACATGATGGACCGGCGTTATCTTGAGATCATCGCTTTATCTTTCAACGGCGGGCCAGCAGGCATCGAGACGATTGCTGCCGCGCTTTCCGAGCCGCGCGATGCAATCGAGGACATCATCGAGCCCTTCCTGATCCAGCGCGGATTCGTGCAACGCACGCCGCGCGGCCGCGTGCTCACGCCGCACGCTTTCCGGCATCTGGGCCTTGCAGAACCAGCTCCCGGCAGGACGCAGCTGCCGCTCTTTGGCGAAGACGAGGAAGCCTAATCGCCGCATGATCCGGCGAGGAAGGCGGCAGATCGATTTTTTAGCGATAGACCAAAACTGGAATCGTACTGTGAGTGAGCACTTTGAGCGTCACGCTGCCGAGCACGATGGCTGATAGCCCGCCCCGCCCGTGCGAGGCCATGACGATGAGATCGCAACGCTCGTTCGTTGCGGCATCGATGATCGCCTGATAAGGCTGCTCGTGCTCCACATACATGGCGTCACAGCGCACATCATGCTCGACCGCCGCCGATTTCACCTGATCGAGGCATTTGCTCGCAAAGGCTTCCATGAGGTCTTTGTAGCCCCAATCTTCCGACGGCCCCTTGAACTTGTCCGGCTCGAAGTCAAACACGATCGAGGGCGAAACGACCGTGATGCTCGTGACCCTGGCCTTAACTGCGCGCGCGAGTTCTATTCCGTGCCGCACGCCCTTTTGCGATAATTCCGAGCCATCGGTTGGAATAAGAATATGCTTGTACATGACGGATCCGCTGCGCTCCTCTCCCTGCGCGCAGAATAAGCCAGCTGCCGCCTCATGCCAAGGCAGATCGGGTTAGCCACTCAGCAGAGGAGAATTAAATGTCCTGGCCGGAAAAGCTAAAGCCCATGACGCTGCCGGTAGTCGGCGCGCCCCTCTTTATTATTTCAAATCCCGAACTCGTGATCGCGCAGTGCACAAGCGGCGTGATTGGCGCCTTCCCGGCTCTCAATGCGCGCCCGCAACCGGTGCTGCGCGACTGGCTCGCGCGGATCACCTCCGGTCTTGCGGCCTTTGCCCGGGCCAATCCTGATGCCGAGACCGCGCCATTCGCGGTCAATCAGATCGTTCATGCGTCAAACGACCGGCTTGCCGCCGACCTCGATCTTTGCGCCGAGTTTCAGGTACCCATTATCATCACGAGCCTTTCGGCGCCGAGTGATGTCGTGCCGCGGGTCCATGGCTGGGGAGGGCTCGTTTTTCACGATGTGATCAGCGTCCGCCACGCCAGGAAAGCGATCGAAGCGGGCGTCGACGGTCTCATTCTTGTCTGCGCGGGAGCAGGCGGCCACGCGGGGACGCTCTCGCCTTTTGCGCTTGTCGAAGAGGTGCGCGAATTCTGGCATGGGCCTCTCGTGCTCGCCGGAGCCATCGCGACCGGGCGCGGCGTTCTTGCCGCGCGCGCCATTGGCGCAGATCTTGCCTATGCCGGCACGCGTTTCATCGCCACGCTCGAGGCGAATGCCAGCGAGCGTTATAAAGAGATGATTGTTGCAAGCGCGGCGCAGGACATTGTTTATTCGGATTATTTCACTGGCGTGCCGGGCAACTATCTGCGCGCGAGCATCATCAAGGAAGGGCTTGACCCCGATGCCTTGCCCTCGCGCAAGAGCGTCATGGATTTCGCGGCCAAGAAGGCGGAACAGACGGCGAAGGCTTGGCGCGACATTTGGGGCGCGGGACAAAGCGTTGGCGCGATCGGCGAGATTCTGCCCGCGGCGGAAGTTGTCGCGCGCATGCGGGCGGAGTATGTGCGTGCGCGGGAGGCGCTGTGCGGAGCATAGCCCTCACGCTTGAAGCCAAATTGCCGACGCGAGCAGCAGCGCCCGAAGATGTCGTGAGAGAGCCGAGGCGATCTCACTGCAGGGAGATTGGCGAACCGGCCGCCCTTCGCGCCTTAACCGAACTGCGCCGACATCGCGCTCGCCATCGCCATCCCGGCCGTTCCGTAGGATCCAGCCCAAAGGATAACGTCTGGTTGGCTTGGACGAGGGTCAAGCCGAGCCAGCCAAGCGCCGGTGAACGCATAAAGAAGCGTGATTATAAGGAAGGGCTCTAAATCTGCCGCGAACATAATGCTTCATTCCTCTTAACGGAAAAAATTGTTTGGTGCTCCAAACATGAATACTTTAGATCTCTCAATTCCAATCCGCGCCCCCCGTTCATAGGGTGACGTGGTGAGTACTACCCGCCGGCACCGGCGGGTGCTGGAGGCTTGATGGGCGCCGTCGAGCACCTCAAGACACTCTGCTGCCTAGGGCTTCCGCCCGAGAACGCAATGATCGCGCTCTCGCCGCTGCTGCACGAGGTCATCCCGCATGGCGCAACGCGGATGGTTCTCTTGGAGCCGGATGCCTCGGTCGGCAGCCGTTATTATGAGAACCCCGAGACGGCTACTATTTTCCGAGAGAGGCTGTGGCAGTTTGTCAATGACCCGTCGAGCCCCATGGGATTATGGAAGCCCGGGGTCAAGGCGATTGGAGCCGGCTGGACGCTGCATCTACAAGGCCGGGGATGGCTCGATAGCGGCTGGTATCGCGACATCGAAGCGCCGCTCGATTCCTGCTGGATGATGGGGGCGATGATTGGCCATCAGGGCCGCGCCATCGCATATGTCAATCTTACGAGACCGCGCAGCGCCCGCTCTTTCCTATCCCGGGATCTTCAGCGCCTCGAGAGGCTCCGCCCCTGGATTGCGCACGCCTTGCGCCCATCTCCGGCAGGGAGCGCGGCGCTCGATGGCCACTCGCTCGCAGGCTTTGCGGGAGTGCCCGCCCTCAGCGGGCAAATGATCTTCACGCCCGGCGGGAAGTGCCTCTATCAAACCTCAGCGGCCGAACTTCTGCTCACGATATTGGCGGGCGAACGGTTAGACTATCAGCGTCCCACGCCCCGCCGGGAGGCGCTCCCCGCGCCTGTCTTGAAGGTCCTGACCTGCATTCTAGGAGCTGCCGGAGGCGCGCCGGCCGCTCCGCCCCGCATGGAAATTCGCACAGCTTACGGTCTCGTCCTCGCGGAAGCGCAGTGGCTGTTGCCGGCGGCCTTTCCCCCAGCCGACGCGGCGAGGGATCCAAAGACCTGCCTGATCAGGCTCACCATCGAGCTTCGCGAGCATGCTCTCGCCCATGCCGCAAGAGTGCTGCGGGAGCTTGGCGCAAGCCCGGCGCAAATCAAGGTCGGCGCATGGCTCGCGATGGGCAAGACGAAACCGGAGATTGCCCGCGCACTTGGCATCAAACTCGGCACGGCGGCCGATCTTGCGCGAAAGCTTTACCGGATTCTCGGCGTGCACAACGCCGCCGAGCTCGGGAGAAAGGTTTGGCTCACTGCGGGGCAATCTTACCCGCAGCACGTCAAGCGCGGCGAAGCTTGCGGCTCCTCGTGAAGTCCGCCCCTCATTGGATGCTGAGGATTTTTGCGATCGACGGCGTACCGGCCGCATTGAAGACGAACAGCATGTAATAGCCGGGCGGCGCCTTTTGGACTGCCCAGAGGTCGAGCGTCGCATTGACGCTTGTTCCTGTTTGGGTGAACGCAAGCGGGATCCGCAGCTGATCCGCATTGTACGAATGGGTCGACATCCCCATGCGGATGAGATTGATGTACGATATTTTGTCATTGGCCCCGACCGTAATCGTGAACTGCTGGCCCGAATGCAAGCTGGTGGGAGCCGAGACAATCGTGGGGCGCGGCGCAGGCCTGCCGGACCCATCGTTCATGTAGAGGTAATAAGGATAATAAATTTCTGCATTGAGCTCGTTGACCGGTCCCGGAGCGCCTCCGCCTCCGACGAGCACCGACCCGTCCGGGAGAAGCAGCGCCGAGGAGTGATAAAGCCGCGGAATTTGCGCCGAGGCGTCAAGCCGCCATTGTCCCGTCTGCGGGTTCAAGATCTCCGCCCGGTAAGCAACATTGATGAGTTGATTATCGACAGCGGATCCGCCGGTGATGAGCACCTCGCCATCGGCGAGCAAGGTCGCATTGGCCCACACGCGGTCTTGACTGAGGCTGGGCAGGTTCTGGACATTTGGCGGATTCCTTGAAAGATCGGCGAGTTGGACGATATTGGCTTGGCGTACCGTCAGCACCTTATAGGAATCGAGCATGAGGGTGGGATAATAAGCCCCGCCTCCGGAAAGGCGCGCCCCTGTGTCGCTCACGCTTCCTGCGGCGCTTGTGTCAATCCGCAGGATTTTGCCATCGTTTTTGAGCCGATAGACGGCATTGTCATATCCGACAAAAGCTCTCGGGTAGAACCATTCGACCCAATAATCCTCGATTGAAACGCCGGTAAGCGTCCTCCAGCCGGTGTTCACGTTATAGACTTCCGGGAATGGCTCAAGTTGCCCCGGGAAAGGTCTTCCGCCGATTAAGAGCTTATCGCCATTCGCCAAGCTGGTAACGGCCGGATACCAGCGCGGATAGGCCATCTGACCCGAGCTTGAGAGGGTGTTGCTGGCTGGGCTGAAGAGCTCGACCTTGCCGTTCGAATAATTGCGGACGTTAGCGATGGTCGCATCGCCGCCAGCAATCATGAGCCTTCCGCTCGTATAGGCTCCATTGTTCAGAAGCGATGCCGTGCTGCAGAATACGTCCGTTGCAGTCGTGTTCGGCAGCACCGTGTGAGCGCTCCAATCTGTTCCAAGCGCCGGATTCCAAATGTCGTAAACAAATTGGCCGCCTTGGTTGCCTTGCTGGTCAGTACCCCAGCTCATTACGCGCCCATCGGGCAAAAGTGCGGTGTGGATCGGAATGATGGGCCAAGGGACCGGCGCGCTGAAATAGCCCAGGCCGTTCCCCCCGCCATTGGGGATTTGCGCCAAGGGCGCGGCCCCCGCAGGCTTTGACGCCAACGGCGCAGCGCCGGCGGGCTTGGGCGGCGTTTTGCCAAGAATGTAATTGGGCCGCGCCGTGCTTATCCCTTTTCCGGGGCCAGAACCCCAGTCCACGGGTGCTTTCCGGTCGCGCTCCTGGCTCAACCAGTCCACATTGGAATAGACCTCGACGCTCGCCGTGGCGGCGGCGGTGAGTATGACTCCAAAGAGAATTCTATTCGTCACAGCGGAACTCCTCCGTGGCCCATGAGTGTGTGTTAATTGATATCAACAATCATCAATTAACGCAATCACGGGCTGCGATCCAGCTCTAAGCTGCGCTGAAGCTAAACCAAACGAACTGCTGTCTCAAGCCCGGTCAAGGTGGAGGCGGCGTACTCGGGGCCCGGCTACGTGAGGCGAAATGAGGCGGGAACCCGCGCGAGCGCCCCGCGGGCGTGCTTTTGCCCGGGTCTGCTGCGGTGTCCAAGCCGCGGGCGTTATCGTTCGGCTAGTCCAGGCGCCCCGCAGGGCTTCCCGCAAGCGCTGGCCAGAAGCGCCGCCATTGCCGGTTCGCCCAAAGCCTGAACCGGTCGAGATAAAGATAGACGGCGGGGGTGGTGTAGAGGGTCAAGAGCTGGCTCAGCACAAGCCCGCCGATGATCGCAATCCCAAGCGGACGGCGCATCTCGCCGCCCTCGCCGAAGCTCAGCGCCAAGGGCAGCGCGCCAAAGATCGCGGCAAAGGTTGTCATCAAAATTGGACGCAGCCGCAAGAGACAGGCGCGAAAAATCGCCTCGCGCGGTGAAAGCCCATCTTTGCGCTCGGCATCCAGCGCGAAATCGATCATCAAGATCGCATTTTTCTTGACGATGCCAATGAGCAGGATGATGCCGATCATTGCAATGACATTAAACTCGGAATGGAAAATGAGGAGAGCGATGACCGCCCCAACACCGGCCGAAAACAAAGTCGAGAGGATGGTGACCGGATGCATGAAGCTTTCATAAAGAATGCCAAGCACGATGTACACCGCGGCTAAGGCGGCTGGGATAAGTAAAAACTCGTTTGCCAAAGACTGCTGAAAAAGCCGTGCCGTTCCTTGCATGCTGCCGTGGATGGATGCCGGCGCATGCAGCGCCTGCATCGATCTGTCGATCTCGGGTATCGCATCGCTCAACGAGGCGCCGGGCCGCAAATTAAAAGAAATCGTGCTTGCCACGAAGAGTCCCTGGTGATTGACCGCCAAGGGCGTGTGCCCCGGAGCGAAATGGGCGAAGGCCGCGAGCGGCACCATGGTCTCGGGCAATGTGCTGACGGGTGCGCCTGCGGAGGTGCCGCTCCGGCCCGTATTGGCCAGGGCATTGGTCTGGGCATTGCGCGCGGACTGGCCCGCAAGAATGTCGCTTGCGGCCCCGCTCGGCGGGGGAGATCCCTGAGCGTGTGAAGGCGGGAGTTTGGTGACCATCCCAGGCAGGGCATTCGTCGTTGCGGTGCCTTTGGGCGCTTGACCCGAGGTGCTGATGTAAAGATCGTTGAGAATGGAAGGATCCTGCCAATAACGCGGTTCGACCTCCATTACGACATGATACTGATTGATGGCGGTATAGATTGTCGAGACCTGGCGCTGGCCGAAGGCGTCGTAGAGATTGTTATCGATTTGACTGATCGCGATGCCAAGCCTCGAGGCGGTCTCACGATCAGCAACAACATCGGTCTCAAGGCCCGTCTGCTGCTGGTCCGAGCTCACATCAGCGAGAACCGGATTGTTCTGCAAAGCTTCGACAAGGCGCGGCACGAACCCATAAAGCTCCGCGGCATTCTCGTCCTGCAGTGTATATTGGTATTGGGCGTTGCTCGGCCTGCCGCCCATGCGGATGTCCTGCACCGGCTGCAGGTAAAGGCGCGCCCCTGGCACTTGGACCGTTTTCTCTCTGAGCCGGGCAATCACCTCGTCGGCAGAGTCGCTTCGCTCAGCTTTTGGCTTGAGGTCCATGAAAAGCAAGCCGCCATTGGTCTGGCCAACGCCTGCGCCGATGTAGCCGCGCACGCTGTCGATCGCGGGATCGGCTTTGATGATCTCCTCAAACAGCAAGAGCTTTTCGCGCATGGCTTGGAAGGAGATGGCTTGGTCCGCCTGAATGGTACCGAACACGTACCCCGTGTCCTGCTGGGGGAAAAAACCTTTCGGAACGGCTTTGAACAGAACAAAATTGAGGGCAACGGTTGCTGCTAAGGCGAGCATTACCAAGGCGCTGTGGCGGAGCGCAATCGCGAGCGTGCGCTCGTAGCCGCGCAGGGCAAGGCCGAACAAATCGAACCGGCGCCGCCTATCCGGACAGGGCTTTAGCAGACGCGAGCATAGCAAGGGCGTCAACGTCAGCGACAAGGCAAGAGAAATAAGGATCGCAATGGAAAGCGTTACTGCAAACTCACGGAATAGCCGGCCGATAATCCCGCCCATCAGGAGAATGGGAATGAAGACCGCGATGAGCGAAAGGCTCATCGAGAGCACCGTAAAGCCGACCTCCCCTGCGCCAAGGAGCGCCGCCTCGATCCGCCCCCGGCCCGCCTCGATGTGGCGCTTGACATTTTCGAGGACCACAATCGCATCGTCGACGACAAAGCCGGTCGCGATGGTCAGCGCCATGAGCGAGAGATTGTTGAGACTGTAATTAAGCAGGTACATCGCCCCGAACGTGCCGGTGATCGAGGCCGGAACGGCGATGATGGGAATGATCGCCGAGCGCAAGTCGCGCAGGAATAAAAGGACGATCAGCGTGACCAGAATAACCGCAATGAGGAGGGTCTCTTCCGTATCGCGCAGAGAGGCCCGGATGGTGCGGCTGCGGTCCGAGCCGCGGGAGATCTCGATGTCGGCCGGCATTGCCGCCCTGAGGCGGGGGAGCTCCGCTCGCACCCGGTCCACCGTTTCGATGATATTGGCGCCCGGCTGGCGGAAAATGATCACGAAGACCGCAGGCTCTCCTTCGGAGAGCCCCAGGTTGCGGACATCCTCAACTGCATCGAGCACTTGCGCGACATCGGTCAAGTGCACCGGCGAGCCATTGCGGTAGGCAATGATGAGCGGCAGGTAATCTTCGGCCCTGACCGCCTGATCATTGGTGTAGATCTGCAATTGGCGGGCGCCATCATCGATCGCGCCTTTGGGGCTGTTCGCATTGGCCGATGCGAGCGCCGCGCGCACATCTTCAAGGCCGATGCGGTATTTAGCGAGCGCATAAGGGTTGAGCTCGATCCTCACTGCAGGCAAGGCTGCGCCCACGACAAATGCCTGCCCGACGCCGTCAATCTGCGAAATCCTTTGCTGCAAGATGTTACTTGCATAATCATACATTTGACCGCGCGTCCTGGTCTTCGAGGTCAGAGTGAGAACGAGGATCGGCGCATCGGCGGGATTGATCTTGCGGTAGGTCGGATTCACCGGCAAATTGACGGGAAGGTCAGCCATCGACGCGTTGATCGCCGCCTGGACGTCGCGGGCGGCGCCATCGATGCCACGGCTGACATCAAACTGCAGAATGATGCGCGTTGAACCGAGACTGCTCACCGAGGTCATTTCGGTCAGGCCCGCGATTTGGCCAAGGTGGCGCTCAAGCGGGCTTGCGAGGCTTGAGGCGACCGTCTCCGGACTTGCACCAGGGAGCGAAGCCTGGACGCTGATCGTCGGAAAGTCGACCTGCGGGAGCGGCGAGACCGGAAGTTTGAGAAAGGCAAGCGCGCTTGCGAGCACGAGCCCGATCGAAAGGAGGGTTGTCGCGACCGGCCGCGCGATGAAGGGGGCAGAAATATTCATTTCGTCTTCAGAGCCGCCGTGATCGCATCCGGAGAGATGCCTCGCTCAGGCGCCGCAACGTGCGGCTTCCCTTTAGCATACTGGCGCCGCGCTGCGCGATAGCGCGCCTCGTTAAATTCCGTTAATCGGTTCCGGCAAGGCCGCGGCGGCGCTTTGTTTGCCCGCAGGGATAGGGCGGTCCGTGAGAGGAGGAAGCACGATGAGCGAGGCCGGTGCGGGCACGATCGAGACCTTCGATATTTTGCGCTTATTGAACTCCTTGCCGCACCGCTACCCATTCTTGATGGTTGACCGGGTGATCGAAGCGCGCGGCGATGAATTTGGCATCGGCATCAAGAATGTCAGCATCAACGAGCCGCAGTTCCAAGGCCACTTTCCGGAGCGTCCGGTCATGCCTGGCGTTTTGCTGATCGAGGGCATGGCGCAAACGGCGGGCGTGCTGTGCGTCAATGCCCACCGTCCCGGACAAAAGCCGCCACTTGTCTATTTCATGAGCATCGATAAAGCAAAATTCCGCAAACCGGTCTTGCCCGGCGACCGGGTCGAGTTTCACATGACCAAATTAAACCAGCGCCGCACGATGTGGTGGTACAAGGGGCGTGCTTTTGTCGACGGCCAGCTTGTCTGCGAGGCGGAGCTCGCGGCGATTCTGGCAGACGAGAGGGGATAGGCCCAAGCCGCGCTTGCCTGACGCAAGCTCCACGATCTACTATGTTATTCAAGAAATGGGCGAATCACCTCCTTCGGATCGGGGGCGTTGAGCCGAGGTGCTGATGTGGAAGCCAAATCAAAAACTTGCTCTCCGGCGAGTGATCTCCTGCAGGCCATTGGCGGGAGGCAATTTAAGACCATTCTGGCTGATCCGCCGTGGCGGTTTCAAAACAAAACGGGGAAAGTCGCACCCGAGCACCGCCGTCTTTCCCGCTACGCCACTATGACTCTTGAAGAGATCTGTGCCTTGCCGGTGGCCGAAATCGCAGCACCTACGGCGCATCTTTATTTGTGGTGCCCCAATGCGCTCTTGCCGGACGGGCTTCGCGTCTTGGCTGCTTGGGGTTTTACCTACAAGGCGAACATCGTTTGGCATAAGATCCGCAAGGATGGAGGATCTGACGGGCGCGGCGTCGGGTTTTATTTCCGGAATGTCACGGAACTCGTTCTTTTTGGCACGCGGGGAAAAAACGCGCGGACGTTGGCTCCAGGGCGGAGTCAGATTAACTATTTGGCAACCAGAAAGCGGGAGCACTCGCGAAAGCCAGACGAGCAATATAAGCTCATTGAGTCGTGCTCGCCTGGCCCTTATTTAGAACTTTTTGGCCGCGGCGTACGTCGGCGCTGGATGACATGGGGCGATCAGGCAGACGATTCGTATGAGCCTGGATGGAAGACCTATTCTCATAATTCTGCATCGGAACGCGCAAAACTTCTCCTAGCAGTATAATCAGAGCGCGGTTTCGTCCCCGCTGATAATTGCTGCTGTATCGAGATGCTCCTCAAAGTTCACGATGCTCGATGGCAGTCCGATCAATAACAATGGGCACGGGTTTCCAACCCCTCGCCGCACGCGATCCTCTAGCTTTTTCCAATGCGTGGTGGCAGCACCATATTTGTCTTGGACGAATGAGGCTGACCACGCATCTGCAAACGGCGTCCCGTTTCTCATGCGGCGCGTAATATCCTCAGTCTGACGCCGGGTCGGGCTAAGGCCAATCGTTCGCAAATCGTCCGTGCAGGACAAATTCTTATCTAGCGCGAAGCGCCGCACATTTGCGGCCATTTGGTCTTGTAGAGACGTTCCACGCGTGACGATGATACCTACGCTGATCGCGCCCTCAGCGTGAAGGCGTTTGAAATTTTCAAGGTCGCGGTCAAAAAACGGATCTTTATTGTTCCATTCAATTTCCAGGGCAATTACACGGCCATCTGGAAATTGCCTCACGTGATCAACCTCGTGCGAGATTGATTCTTTCGGAACTCCGTTGATACGCTTCTCAATCGTGAAGTTAACCTTGTTCCAGCCGGGACGGGCAAGCGCGTGCCGGAGGCGCTGAGTGCCCTTCGCTTCGCCCCCACCGGAGCCGATAATTTCTTCAATTGGAATGGACAGATCCCGTAACGCAGTCTCCAGTTCAGCGACGGCGTCAAAGAAATCAACACTGAGGATTGCTTTGGCATGGGACAAAAACTCTATTTGGAAACCGCGCCTCAAGAGCAATTCGAACATGAACTTTACTTCTGTCTCAAACGGCTTGCAGGCGGATGCTATTCGCAGCATTCTAATGGCATGCCGGATCGGCGCGGGTTACTTTTAATATCGAGCTGCGGGATTTGAAATCTATGGCCAAGACAGTGCGTGTCCATCAAACCGGCGGGCCCGAGGTGATGCAATTCGAGGAGATCGAATTGCCGCCGCCCGGGCCGGGCGAGGTGCTCGTGCGCAACCGCGCGATCGGGGTTAATTTCATCGACACTTACTACCGCAGCGGCCTCTATAAGGCGCCGTCTCTCCCCTTCACGCCCGGCAACGAAGGCGCAGGCGAGGTGGTTGACATTGGCCGGGGCGTGACCGGTTTCAAGCCAGGCGATAGAGTCGCCTATGTCACGAGCCTTGGCTCTTACGCGGCGCAGCGCCTCGTCAATGCAGAGCGCGTTCTAAAGCTCCCCCGGGCCATTTCCTTCGAGACGGCAGCGGCGATGATGCTGAAGGGCCTCACCGCGCAATATTTGCTGCGCCGGACTTATCGCGTCAGAGAGGGCGATACGATTCTCGTCCATGCCGCGGCAGGCGGCGTCGGCCTCATCCTTTGCCAATGGGCAAAAGCGCTTGGCGCCACGGTCATCGGCACCGTAGGATCGGCCGAAAAGGGCAAGCTCGCCAAGAAGGCCGGAGCCAAGCACGTCATCCTTTACCGCGAGGAGGATTTTGCCGCGCGGGTAAAGGAAATCACGCGCGGCAAGCTGTGCGGCGTTGTCTATGATGGCGTCGGCAAGGCGACCTTCCCGGCTTCGCTCAACTGCCTCAAGCACTTTGGCCTGTTCGTGAGCTTCGGCTCGGCCTCAGGGCCGATCGAGGCCTTCAATATCGGCCTTCTCGCCGATAAAGGGTCCCTCTTTGCGACCCGCCCCTCGCTCCATACCTATACCGAGAAGCGCGAGGACCTCGAGAAGATGGCGCGCGATCTTTTTCGCGCGATCTCAAGCGGCGCCGTGCAAGCCCCGCTCCACCGTACCGCGCCCCTCGACCATGCCATTGAGATCCACCGAGCGCTCGAAGGACGCGAGACAACCGGCGCGGTGGTGTTGATCCCCTGACCAGCGGACATTGTGACCGGGTTGTGTTATAGTTCCCGGGCCTCCCCCAAAAGAGCGCTCGAAAAGCGCCCGGGAGGGGCTATGCAGCACCTGCCCGGCCGAGGCCAAAAGAGAGAAATTCTGCGGGAGAGGCTATGAGCGAGTCTCAGGACGCTGGCTTCAGCATTACCGCCATCGCGGTCTTGGGCATTCTCATTGCGTTCGCCATCCTCTTCAGCATCTACCGCTATTTTGAACGCCAATCGGCCGATTCCTATTTTGCGAGCCAGGAAAACCTGAATTTCCAAGAAATCGTTGCAGTCAAGAACCTGCGCAGGCAAGCTGCCGAAGAATTCGTGAATGGCGTGATTCGCTGTATTCACCCCTCATTATCGCCGGGTCTCCTTTTAACCGAACAGCAGGTCGGTGAGGCCGTGTCCGCAGCCATAGAAAATTATGGGGTCTCCAATAGCTCAGTCAATCAGAATTGCCAGAACAAAAATGCCTATTGGACGTTTGAGCTTCCCTGCACCATAAAAATCAACAAATCGCCCTTCGGCTTGAGAGAGGCGGTCAAATTGGGCGGCCTTACCATCTGTAAAGAGTTCATCGCCAAGAGCCTCCATTCCGCTTTGGGTTCCTGCAACAAAGCCTTGCCGCCCGGCAGCCATGCTGCATGTCTTGTGAATTCCATCATGCAAAATAGCGATCTTGAGGCTGAGATTGATAAGGGTGTCGAAGTCGCAAGATAACGCTCAATAGCAGGGCCAAGCTGAATTGGAATGGCGCGACGAAGGCCTCATCATTGGCACGCGCACTCACGGCGAAACGAGCGTCATCGTCGAGGCGATGACGCGCGCGCATGGCCGCCATTTTGGGCTCGTGCAAGGCGGCCGCTCGCGCCGCATGCGCCCTTTTCTCCAGCCTGGCACCGAGGCCGAGCTCGTTTGGCGGGCGCGGCTTGAAGAGCATCTCGGCACGTTTTCCATCGAGCCCGTTAGGTTGCGAATGGCTTCGCTCCTTGCCAATGCGGAAGCCCTCCACGCGCTGAGCCTTGCCGCTGCGCTGCTGCGGCTAGCCGCCGAGCGCGAGCCGCATCCGCAGCTTTACGAGATGGCGCTGCGTATAACCAGCGGCATTGACACTCCAGAGATCTTGCCGCCGCTCCTCGTGCAGTTCGAGGCCGCGATCCTCGCTCAGATGGGATTCGGCCTCGATCTTACGCGTTGTGCGGCTACGGGCGCGGCGCATGAACTTATCTATGTCTCGCCGAGGTCGGGCCGTGCCGTCTCGAAGGCGGCAGGCGAGCCCTATAAGACGCGGCTCCTGCCCTTGCCTGCTTTTTTGCACGGAGAGGCTCCAGTGCAAGACCCATCTTTTGCCGACATTATGAATGGATTTAGGCTCACGGGTTTCTTTCTCGCGCGCGATATTTATGGCCCTCGCGGCAAGGCTTTGCCCTTGGCGCGCGAGTCCTATCTCGCGGAGCTTGACAGGCGCTTCGCGATAGATCGATCGAAAGGGCCGGCCTAAAGAGGCTGCGGGCCTGGCGCTTCACGCCCGCCCGCTCCGCAAGGAGGCTGGAGATGAGTTCTGTGATGGCAGATTTATTCAAGCGGGTCACAACCGGCGCCTATGTGATCGGCGTCGCGCACGGGGAGATGCGCAACGCCTTCACCGCCGCCTGGGTGATGCAAGTCTCTTACAGTCCCTTGCTGCTGGCCTTGAGCATCAATCCGGAGCATTTCTCTTACAAGCTGCTGAAGGAAGGCGGCGCGTTCAGCGTGAATGTGCTGAAGAAGGGCCAGCTCGATCTTGCCGCCCATTATGGCAAGCCCGCGGGAGAGGGCAAGCTCGCGCCCGGGGACTGGGCGCCGGGCCTCAGCGGAGCACCGCTCCTGACGCAGGGCCTGGCCTGGTTTGAATGCCAAGCGGTTGGCGAGCAGCCCGCGGGCGATCATGTGCTCGTTCTGGGTAAGGTCACGGGCGGCAGACTTTTGGATGCAAATGCCGAGCCGCTTACCTACCGCGAGACGGGTGACATGGACGGCGCTGTTGCTTTTTTTCCGGATAGTTTCGCCAGCTGAGGGAGTCCCAGGAGGCGCGGGTTGCTTCTTTGCAACAGCGGCAGGTTTTCGCTTCCCGAAGCGCCGATGCAACTTGCTGGCGCGGGCAGGCTAGTCTCTATTAGGCGCGCCAAGAATCGGAGACGCGCATGAGGGACCGCAGAGCACCGCAACTGAAGAATAAGGCCAGGCGCGCCGCCTGCGGTTTTGCTGTATTGTTTGCGGGTCTTGCGGCTTTAGCGCCCGCCAGCGCCGCCGATCTCATCGCTTCGCCCCCGCCGCCCCCGGAGTTCACCTGGACGGGCTTTTATGCGGGCGTTAACGTTGGCGGCGGCATCGATCATTTCGCCTTCCCTTATACGGTTTCGGTTCCTGTCGGGCCGATTAGGGAGGCGGTCGCGGGCACAAGCGGGATTACCGGCTTGGGCCCGGTCGGCGGCGTTCAGTTCGGCTTTAATTACCAGACGCCATTCTTCCATATCGTCGCCGGCATCGAGGTCGACAACGACCCCTCGGGGATCAGCGGCCAGGCCACTGCGGGAGGAGTGCTGGCTGCAATTGGGATTCCGGTGACGGCGACCTTTGGCAGCCGGTTCATAGATTTCGGCACGGTGCGCCTTCGCCTCGGTTACGCCTGGGGCAGGCTCATGCCCTACCTCACCGGAGGTTTCACCTATGGCACGATCGAGACCTTCGCGAATGTCGTCGGGCCCGGAATTCTTGCCTCCGCATCAAGCACGGCGACACGCACGGGACTGCCCTTTGTCCGCACCGGCGCCTATGGCGTCGGTGTTGAATATGCCATCGCGCCAAATCTAACCATGAAGGCAGAGTATCTTTATGAGTGCATTATCGCCCATCCGGTGCTCTTCGTGCCAGCGCCTGGGGTGACGGTATCGTTCAATACCCGCACGATGTATCACATTGGCCGGATCGGTCTGAACTACAAGTTCGACTTGTTCTCGCCTCCGGCCCCCGTTGCGGCAAAATACTGAGACCTCCGGGCTCGCCGCCCTCCATCGATCAGATCAGAGCTCCGATTGAGTGCGGCTGCGCCTTGTGCGGCCAGCAGATCAAGCTGGATGCTGCGGCGGAGGAGCAAACCGGCCGTAAAAAGTCTCGTTGCTCTGAGCCATCTCTAAAACGATTCGCGGCGGTGTGAAGCGCTCACCATATTTGCTTGCGAGCCGCTCGCAAAGCGCCGCGAAATTTGCCGCGCCCATGCCGTCGATGTAGCTGAGCGTGCCGCCCGTAAAAGGCGCGAAGCCGAACCCCAATATGGAGCCTGCATCTGCCTCGCGCGGATCGGTCACGATATGCTCTTCGAAGGTGCGTGCGGCCTCGGCAGCCTGGATCACAAGAAAGCGCTGCTTGAGTTCGATGACATCAATTTTGTCCGGGTCGAGTCTGCTCCGCTGCAAGCCGCTGAGGCCCGGCCAGAGTGCCTTTTGGCCATGCGGCGGATAGTCATAAAATCCCTTGCCATTCTTGCGCCCGAGCCTGCCATGCTCGACGGCCATGGCCCGCAGCAGTATCTCTTGCGAAGCATCAATGGCCGCAGGACCCAAATCGCGTTTCGTTGCCTCGAGGATCCTAAGCGCGAGATCGAGCGCGACCTCATCGTTGAGCGCAAGCGGCCCAACCGGCATGCCGGCCATTTTGGCAACATTCTCGATCATTGCGGGCGGAACGCCCTCGATCAGCATCAAGTGGCCTTCGCGAATGTAGCTCGTCACGCAGCGGTTGGCATAAAAGCCGCGTGAATCGCGCACCACGATAGGAGTTTTCTTGAGCGCCCTGACAAAATCGAAGGCAGTGGCGAGCGCCCGCTCGCAGGTTTTGGCGCCTAGAATGATCTCGACGAGAGCCATTTTCTCGACGGGCGAGAAGAAGTGTATTCCGATAAAACTATCCGGCTCCTTATAATTCTCGGCCAGCGAAGTAATGGGCAAGGTCGAAGTATTGGAAGCCAAGATTGTGCCGGGCGCGAGCGCCTCACCAGCTTTGCGCGTTACATCCGCTTTTACAGAGCGATCTTCGAACACGGCTTCGATCACGAGATCAGCGCCGGCGAGATCATTGTAATCGGCGGAGGGCTTGATTCGTGCAAGGAGCGATTCCTTATCGGACTCCCTCGCCCTGCCCTTCTCCACCTGGGCGGAGATGAGCCTATCGCAAACCTCCTTGCCCTTTTCCGCAAGCGCTTGATCGCGGTCGATCAGCACGACATCCATTCCCGCATTTGCGCTCACGTAGGCGATGCCCGCGCCCATAAATCCCGCGCCGATAATCCCGGCCTTGCGAATGGCGGCAGCGGGCACGCTTGAAGGGCGGTGCGCACCTTTGTTGAGCTGGTTCATCGAAACGAAAAGCGTGCGGATCATTGCCGCCGCCTCGGGCGAGCGCAGGATTTTGGAAAACCAGCGCGATTCAACCCTCAAGGCCAAATCCATCGGCAGCTGCAAGCCTTCAAAAACAGCATGCAAGATTGCCTTCACCGCCGGATAATTGTCATGCGTTTCACGGCGATAGATCGCATTGGCAGCAGACCAGACCATCATTCCCTGCGGCGAATAGACTTTTCCAGAGGGAGGCTTGAAGCCCTCCTGATCCCAAGGGGCAACCGCTTTTCCTCCCGCCGCAATCCAGGCTTTCGCTCTCGCAACGATCTCCCGCGCGGGGACCAGCTCATGCACGAGATTCATCGCCTTCGCGGCGCGGGGCCCGATCTTTTCGCCTTTGAAGAGCATCTGCAGCGCATCGCCCGTTGGCATGAGTCTCGCCACGCGCTGCGTTCCGCCAGCGCCAGGGAGAAGCCCCACTTTGACCTCGGGGAGGCCAACACGCGCGCGCTCATCGTCGGCGATCACACGGTAATGGCAGGCGAGCGCAAGCTCGAAGGCGCCGCCAACGCAGGTGCCGTTGATCGCAATCGCAAACGGTTTGCCGCAGGTCTCAAGCTTGCGATAGAGGCGGGACAGCCGGCTCGTCTCCTCAAGAAAGAGCTTGGCCGCTTGCTCCTCGCCCCTTTCCCGCTTCGCTTTTTGATAGCCCGCCGCTGCAGTTTGCAGCATCGAAAGATCGGCCCCGCCCGAAAACGTTTCCTTGCCCGAGGTGATGATGCAGCCTTTGACCCGAGCCTCGCCTGCAATGTGATCGACGGCTTTTTCGAGCTCGCCAATGACCTCTCCGGTGATGAGATTCATCGAGCGGCCAGGGCTATCCCAGATAAGGAGCGCTATCCCCCCGGCATCGATTTCAAAGCGAAAATGTGTGAGGTCCATGAGCTTTTCCCCGCTCTCGCCTTAAACCCGCTCGATGATCGTCGCAGTGCCCATTCCTGCGCCGATACAGAGCGTAATGAGGGCCGTTCCCTTGCCTGTGCGCTCGAGCTCGTCGAGCGCAATGCCAAGGAGCATTGCGCCGGTTGCGCCAAGCGGATGGCCCATGGCGATGGCGCCGCCATTGATGTTGAGATTAGAACCATCGAGATCGAATGCTTGCATAAAGCGCAATACGACCGACGCGAATGCCTCATTGACCTCGATGAGATCGATGTCGGCAAGGGTCATCTTCGCGCGGCCCAAGACTTTCCGCGTCACATCGATTGGCCCCGTGAGCATGAGTGCCGGCTCGGATCCAACGTTGGCGAAGGCGCGGATTTTCGCCCGCGGCCTTAAGCCGGTTTTATCTCCCGCTGCGGCCGAGCCGATCAAAACCGCTGCCGCCCCATCCACAATTCCCGAGGAATTTCCCGCGTGATGAACGTGGACGATGCGCTCAAGCTCCGGATGCGCATCGATCGCAACGGCATCAAAGCCGCCCTGCTCGCCAATCCCCCCAAAGGAAGGCTTGAGCGCTGCGAGCGACTGCATATCGGTCGAGGGCCGCATGTGTTCGTCGCGGTCGAGCAGGGTGATCCCGTTGATGTCGCGCACCGGGACGACGGAATTTTTGAAGCGGCCCTCGGCCCAGGCTTTTGCGGCCCGCTGTTGCGATGTGACCGCATATTGATCGACATCGTCGCGCGAGAAGCCATACCTCGTTGCGATGAGATCAGCCGAAACGCCCTGCGGCATGAAATAAGACCTAATCGCGATTGCCGGATCCATAGGCCATGCTCCGCCCGAGGCGCCAAGGCCGACGCGGCTCATCGATTCGACTCCGCCGCCGGCCGTCAATTCGTGCTGTCCCGCCATCACTTCGGCGGCGGCAAAATTGACGGCGTCAAGCCCGGAGGCGCAGAAGCGGTTGACCTGGACACCCGGCACGTGATCGCCATAACCTGCGGCGAGCGCCGCCGCGCGGGCAATGTCACCGCCTGCCTCGCCAACCGGATCGACACAACCAAGCACGACATCGTCGACGAGTTTGGTATCGAGCCTATTGCGGTCCTTGATGGCCGCGAGGACGGCCGTGGCAAGGCCGAGGGTTGAAACCTCGTGCAGCGCGCCGTCGGGTTTGCCGCGCCCGCGGGGAGTGCGGACGTGATCATAAATGTAGGCTTCTGCCACCTTCTCCTCCTCGTCCTATCCGGCGGCCCCAGGGCAGCGGCCGGGCGGTTTTACCGCATGTGCGCTGGCCTTCGTCCGCGCAATTGAGCCTCCGATTCGAACGATACGTTCTGCAAAACCATTGGCCCCCCTATCCCGGATCCGGGCGCGGCGCATTTGCGCAGCCGGACTTGCTCAGAGGCAAGCCCGGCATCCGCTGAGGCCATATAGCCGCGCAGCGTACTTCGCGCACGCTCCGGCTTGGCCGGACCGGGCTCGGCCGCAACGACGGGTTCAACCGGGCTGAGAGCATGCCAAGGCGGGGCGTCCGCAACGGTTTTGGCCGTTCCAACCTTTGCAGCCGCTGCCCCCTCCGAAACTCTCGCCTCAGGCTCACCGGCCGGCCGGCTTCAGGAAAGCGAGGCGCTCACGCAGCCGGAAGTCAGGGCTCGACCGGCCAGGCCGATGCTGGTTTTGGGTCAATTGACTTTTATATATAAAGTTAAAATGTTATTCTCAAGTTGTGTAGCCGCTTCCCGGCGGGCGCCAAGCCGCGGCCTTTCAAATTGCGATGTTGCCCTGAGCCTAGATCTTTGCCGCATTGCCGCGAGACGCAAGCATGGCCCGGGGAGCATTGGGCAGAGAAGCGCGGCAGGCATGGGTTTCCGGTAGTCCGCTCCGGGCAAGCCAAGGCAGCGAAAATCCGGAGCGACCCTGAATTTCTTGGAAGTTGAGCGAAAGGCAAAAGGTGTCCGCGATTTTTTCCGGAGGGGATCTCGAGCCGGCAAGCGGCGCTTTGGCAAGCCGGCAACGAGCCATTTTTGACTGCCGCGGCAACGGAGGCGACTCCCCAAAACTGGGCGGCGCCCCCGGGGAAAATTCACACGGCAAGCCAGCAGCCGCAACGGTTGGACCCGGCAGCCGCGCCGAGCTCGTAATGAAGCTGGACGAGCTCGAAAAAGCGCTATTGGGAAACCCCGGCTCGGCACAAGACATGCTCGCCTCCAGCCTCGCGGGGCTCGATGCGGCCTTGCGGGCCTGGCGTGATGGGCATGCTGCCAAAGCTATCTCCGCACAAAGCAATGCGTTAGAGACTGAGGGCGACGGCAAAATGAGCTCCCCTTCCGCCCCGGCCTCCGGCAGTGAGGCTTCTGCCAATGGCCCAGCGATGAGTGCCGGGGGCGCCAGAGGCGCGCAAGATGCTCTATCCGGCCGGTGGCCCGGAGATTCGCAAGAATGCAAGGCTCCGGACCTGACCGCCGAATCGCGGGGCCAGTGGGACCACCTCTTGCGCGAGCTCAAGCTCTCTCTCTTCGAGCTCGCCGCGGCCCATGGGCGGCGCGGATCGGCTCCGCGGCCTCAAGGCCAGCATCCGGGGGGGACAGCCCGGCGTTCTGCCCCGGAGGAGGACCGGGGAAACTCACTCGCGCGGCAGATCGAGGCTGCACACCGCCGACTCTCTGCTCAAATCGAGGCCGGCCTTTCGGCGGCTGCTGCGCAGGTATCGGCGCTGAGGGAGCAAATCGGCCAAGCGCAGGCGAAAGCCCCTGGCGAGGGGCAGAACGATGGCCTCGCCGCAGATGGGCGCTTCGAGATTCGGCTCGCGGGCATCACGGAGCGCCTCGATCAGCTAAGCGCAAAGCTTGCCCCTCTGGCAGCACTCGAGCAGGCTATCGGCGAGGTCGCGCTCCGGCTAGAAAAGCTTTTTGCCGTTATTGAGAGCCGCCACAGCCTGGCCCAAGGAGCGTCAGAGAATTTGACGCGGTTCGGGGAGGCCGCGCAAGACATACTGGAAGAGGTTGCTAGCTTGCGTGGCGCGCAGCAAGAAAGCGCAAGGCATGCCGGCGCCGCTTTTGCCGCCATCAACGGATCCCTGGAGCAGATCCAAAGCCTTTGTAGCCGTTTTGAGCCGCCGGGCTTTGCCCTCGGAGGGAGCCCATGGGAGGATACTCTCGACGCTTCCGACCCCTTCGTGCCAATCCTGAGCCACATTAAGCAGCACAGCGAAGGCAATCTTGCTGCGAAAGTCCGGGCCGAAGCGCAGCTGGCCGAGAAAAACTCTGTTCAAAATGGAGAGGCCAAGCAGCTCAAGCCGCCGGAAGCCGCAACCCTTGCCGGGCCGGATTCTTTTCTGATCGAGCCAGGCTTAGGCTTTGGCCCTGCAGCGCACCCTCCCGAGCCGGCGAGCGAGGATGTCAAGGACACAGCCTCGGTTGCTTTGGAGCAGGCCGGAAGCAGTGATCTCGTTGCCGCCGCGAGGCGGGCTGCCCGGCAGGCCCAGCTCGAACAAAACCGCTCGCGTCCTGGGTGCGCAGACAAAAAGCGGAGCCCGATCCTGCCGCTCTTGAGCAAAGTGCGCCACCTTACTTTGAGCCACAAGCGATTGGCCGTTATCGGGGCAAGTCTCTTCTTGGCCGCCTTGGGAGCAGTCGCGCTTGAACAGGCTTTCGTCCAATTCCGGCTTGGCGATTCCCTTGCGGGCTTCCTTCGCCGCTGGCACGAAAGCGCCAAGTTAGAAAGGCGCGCAGCGGAAGGGAATGAGCCAAAAGCAGGCGCGCTTGCGGTGGTTACGTCCGGCGGCGCAGCAGCCGCCAAGCCAGGCCCGCGCCGCCCGGCCGATGCTGCGTCCACGCCTGTCACAGTGCCGGCAGGGGCCTCCCTCGATCTTCTGGCGCCTGCGCAGGCGCCGGTTTCCCAGAGCGGAGGAAGCCAGCTGCCGCCCAAGGCGCAATCGATTGCCGGAAGCGATGCGATATTGGGCACCGCTCTGGCAGCGCCCAGCGGCGCTGGACCGGCTCGCCCCGCCGCAGGCCCTGCGAATGCTTTTGCTCCCGCTGGGGTACCGGAATCGATCAAGAGACGTGCTGCGTCGGGGAATGCGGCAGCCCAATTCGAGCTCGCTGCGGTCTACGCCGAAGGCAGGGCCGCAAGCCGCGATTACGCGCTTGCTGCTCTTTGGTACGGAAAGGCCGCAGCCCAAGGCCACCCGGTGGCGCAATACCGGCTCGGCTCACTCTACGAGAAAGGACTTGGTGTTGGTAAGGACCAGCAGCGCGCCAAAGAGCTCTACGAGCGCGCAGCCGAAAGCGGCAACATCCGTGCCATGCACAATCTCGGGGTCCTTGCCGCCGAAGGCGATGGCGGCAAGCCGAATTACACGAGTGCGGCCCTGTGGTTCGCGAAGGCTGCCGAATACGGCATACGCGACAGCCAATACAATCTCGCGGTCTTGCTGGCGCGCGGACTTGGCGCGCCGAAGGATCTCGTGAAGTCCTACACTTGGTTTGCGATCGTTGCGAAGGCCGGCGACCGGGAGGCTTTGCGCAGGCGCGAGGAAATCGCGGCGCGCCTGACCGCCTCCGAACTCGCCGCGGCCGATGCGGCCGCGGCAGCCTTTGTTCCCCGCGAGCCGGAGGCATCGGCAAATGAGCCCCCGCCGCCGCAGGCTTCCGCGAAGGCCCCCTCAGGCGAGCCGTCCGGCAGCCGGAAAGTGTCGGGCCTTTGAGGGTTTGGGACTGGCTGCCGGCCTCGCATCCGCCGGACTGCGGCGCGCGGACTGCAGGAGCAGGCGCGATCGCCCGGCCGCAATTGGCATGCCAGGCACGGGCCTACCCCGCGCCTCGGCGGCAGGGCCGGCGAGGGCTTGGCACAGGCTGAACGGCCGGGCTACAACGGCAAAGCCGCCCGGAGATTTTGCAGCGCTTGCGCTCATTCGCCTCATTGGGCGCTTTCCAGGGGAGGAGCTAAGCGATGCGCGGACTTATGAGCCGGGCGGCGGCTTGCGCGCGGCGCCTGTGGCGGGCGGAGAGATTTAGGCCCGACACGGCACGTGATATTTTCCTCGTCACATATCCGAGATCGGGCACAACCTGGATCAGCTGCCTGGCGGCGGAACTTCTCTTTGGAATTTCGCCAAAAAGCTTGGCCGAAATTGATTCAATCGTTCCCGACGTCTACAAGCTGCCAAGAAAATCCCTTGTGCCGGCTGCGAGCCAATACCTTGTGAAGTCGCACTATCTGCTTAGTGACGTTCTTCCTTTCGGGGAATATCGCAGAGTCATCTACCTTGTCCGCGATCCGCGAGATGTTCTCCTATCTTACTACCGTTACCGGCGCGGTGTCTCTGGATATTCCGGAAGTTTGAAAGATTTTGCAACTGACTGGGTCTGCGGCCGGATCTGGCCGTCCTCTTGGCAAGAGCATATCAATTCCTGGCTCGGCCCGCGCACGCGCCCAGCCCGATTCGAATTGACCGTGCTCCGTTATGAGGATTTTGCCGCCGGCCCCGTTCATCAAATTGGAATTCTTGCCGGGGCGCTTGGGGTCCCCGCCGGGCTCGCGCGCATCGAGGAAATTGCCGCTGATACCACGCCCGAGGCCATGCGCCGAAGGGAGACGTTCGGTAAGAATGATGGGAGCCCGGAATTCGAATTCATTGGACCTGCGGCGGCGGGCAATTGGAAGAAGGTCCGGTCACGTGAGGATCTTGAGGCCATTGCGATAGTCGAGCAATTCACTCAAGGCGCCCTGGAGCTCGCGGGCTATGCGCGTCGTGGCGGTCAGGGCAGCGCCCTCTCCGGTGATTTTATGGCATCGCCAACGGTCTTGCTATGAAGTGTGCTCCTATTGCTCTTTTCGCTTACAACCGCCCTAATCATTTTCAGCGGGCAATGCAGGCCCTGCAAAAGAACGACCTGGCGGAAGAGTCGGAGCTTCACATTTTTTGCGACGCGCCGAGGTCCCCGGCAGATGCGCCTGCGGTGAGCAAAGTGAAGGACTTTGCGCGCGAAGCCCGCGGTTTCAAGCGTGTCCATATTGTCGAGCAGACCAAAAATCTCGGCCTTGCGAGGTCCATCATTTCAGGGGTCACTTCTCTCGTTACGCACAAGGGCAGGATCATTGTGGTCGAGGATGATCTTGTAACCTCGCCTTATTTCTTGCGCTTTATGAATGAGGGCCTTGAGTTCTATGCCGGCGAACCAGAGGTTGCGAGCATTCATGGCTACGTTTATCCCGTTGCAGGGCCATTGCCGGAAACGTTCTTCATCCGCGGCGCGGACTGCTGGGGCTGGGCGACGTGGCAGCGGGCTTGGTCACATTTTAATCCATCCTCGGAGGCGCTCATCAAACAGATTGAAACGGTGCAGTTGCAGCATCGTTTCGATTATGACGGTGCGGCGCCCAATATGAGAATGTTGCGAGAGCACTTATCCGGCCTGAATGATTCGTGGGCTATTCGCTGGCACGCGTCGGCATTCATTGCCAATAAGCTCACTCTCTATCCCGGAAAATCACTTGTACGGAATATCGGCTTTGATGGATCCGGCGTGCACTGCACATCGCGCTTAAATGCTTATGATGTAAAGCTGCACCGCCGCCCCGTGAACATTGCGCCAATCGCGGTGCAAGAGCACGAATTGGCCTGGAAACTCTTCGAAGCCTTTTTCCGTAAACTGGCAGCCTCGCAGGTGCAACAACGCGGCTTGCAGGGCGCCGCCGCGGCTTTTCTAAAAGCTATAGGTGCAAGCCGCGGCCATTGCGCTTGAAGTCACCCGGATTCCGCTGTGTTCCTGAGCAAGCTATTCGCGAGAGCAAGGCACGAACGGCCCCCTGAACCTCAATGGGGTACGCTGTCTTATGCGCAAGAAGGCGAAGATCTAATACTTGCAAGCCTTTTTGAAGGAAAGCGCGATGGCTTCTTTGTGGACGTGGGCGCCTGTCATCCGCAGCGCTTTTCGAATACCTTCTTTTTCCACAAGCTCGGCTGGCGCGGGATCAATATTGATGCGATGCCTGGGAGCATGGAGGCGTTCAAAAAAACCCGCCCAGGCGACATTAACATCGAGGCTGCTATCGCCGCCGAAAATGTGACTTTGACCTACTATATGTTCAATGAACCCGCATTGAACGGATTCGAACAGAAGTTGGCCCGCGCCAGGGACGGTGTAGCAGGTTACCGGATCACCGGCACAAAGCAGATAAAAACCCGCACGCTGGCCAGCATCCTGGATGAATACCTGCCAAAAACTCACATTGACTTTCTCACCGTCGACGCCGAAGGGCTCGATTTAGATGTCTTGCAATCGAACGACTGGTCCCGCTACCGCCCATCCCTTGTGCTTGCCGAAAGCCTTTCTAATCGAACTTTCGAATCGAACGATCCGTTATCGGAATTCATGCGCGTCCAGGGCTACAAGCCGGTGGCGAAAACGTTGCGAACCGTCTTTTTCGAGGCAGCCGCCTAGCCGGCGGATGATGCACTGCAATGGAACCAGCTTTGGTCACAATGTTGGGGAGAATCAGGCATTTTCGCAAAGAGATCCTCCGCATGGGAGAGCAAGGTTTTTTCGTTGGCCCAGGAGCGTGGCGCCACTTTCTGGTATGGCAGTCAAGCTTGAGTGACGGCAGGACACCCTTGGCGGACAAACAGCCATGGATCACCTTTTCTGCAATCGACTGGCTCGAGAGCATTTTATCCCCTGGGATGAGAGTTTTCGAATACGGCAGCGGCGGCTCGTCCCTCTTTTTCTCCCGCCGCGTCTCCGAGGTCGTTTCCGCCGAACATGATCCGGGTTGGTTCGAGCGTGTCTCACGCCGCATGACTGAGGAGCGGCGCTCCAATTGGAAAGGACTGCTCATCCCTCCCGAACGCGCGGCCGGGCATGGCCTCATCGATCCTTCAGATCCTTTTGCCTACACATCCTCCGATGAGGAGTTTTGCGGGCTGTCGTTTGAGCGCTACGCGCGCAGTATCCATCAATACGAGGATAGGTATTTTGACCTCGTCGTTGTGGACGGAAGAGCAAGGCCATCGTGCATACTGGCAGCGGCCCCTAAAGCAAAACGATGGATATTGGTTGATAATACTGAAAGAGAATATTACCTTCGGAGTTCTCTAATACGATCCTTGGGGACCCTGGTTCATTTTCCCGGCCCAGCGCCCTATATCGGCGGCTTCATTCGAACATCTGTGATTGAGCTGCACCAACGCTGAGATGCCGGAAATGAACTCTCCTTTCCCTCAAAGCCAGGCAGCGCAATTCGTCGAACGAATCGCCCATGCGGGCCGCTTGCTGGCACTCATCATCTCCGGCAGGTTCCGCGAGCCCGGAATCCATTTCTTCACACCCGGAGAATTCTCGCAGCAGCTCGCTTACATGCAATACCCGGCAGGGAAATTAATTCCGCCGCATGTGCACAACCCCGTTCCGCGCGAGGTCCATTATACCCAGGAGGTCCTCCTCATTCGCAAGGGGCGGCTAAGAGTTGATTTTTACGATCATCAGCAGAATTATCTGAAAAGCCGCATGCTCGAGTCAGGCGATGCTGTGCTCCTGATCGAAGGAGGGCATGGCTTCGAGGTCATCGACGATCTCGAGATGGTAGAAGTCAAGCAGGGCCCCTACGCCGGCGAGCGCGACAAAACCCGCTTCAAAGGGATCAGTGCCGGTGAGGCCACGTTTGACACCTAACCAGGAAGAGCCGCATCTGGCGCCGGATTTCAAGTAATGAACGACTTCGTGCCTGTGAACGAGCCGCTGCTCGACGGCGCCGAGAAGCGTTATCTTGCCGAATGCATCGACAGCGGCTGGATATCTTCCGAGGGGCCTTTTGTGCGCAGGTTCGAGGAAGGATTCGCGGCAGCCGTTGGCCGCAAGCACGGGATTGCCGTCTGCAACGGCTCGGCTGCGCTCGAGGCTGCACTCGCGGCGCTCGGACTTTCTGCCGGCGACGAGGTGATCCTGCCTGCTTTTACGATTATCTCATGCGCGTCGGCCGTATTGCGGGCAGGCGCCAAGCCAGTCCTTGTCGACAGCGATCCGGCAACATGGAACATGCGGCCCGATGAGGCCGCAAAAAAGATCTCACCGCGCACAAAGGCCATTATGGTTGTCCACATCTACGGATTACCTGCGGACATGGACCCTATCCTTGCGCTTGCAGCAAAGCATGGTTTGAAGGTGATCGAGGACGCCTCGGAATTGCACGGGGGCGCTTACCGGGGCAGGCCCTGCGGAAGCTTTGGCGACATCAGCACGTTCAGCTTCTATCCCAACAAGCACATAACGACGGGCGAAGGCGGCATGATTGTCACCGACAACAGCGCGCTCGCGCAGCGCTGCCAGTCCTTGCGCAATCTTTGTTTCGAACCCGGCAGGCGCTTTGTCCATGAGGAGCTCGGCTGGAATTGGCGCATGAGCAATCTGCAAGCTGCTGTCGGCGTGGCGCAGCTCGAGCGGCTCACGGAGTTCGTGGCGAGAAAGAAAGCAATGGGCCGCCTATACCGGGAATTGCTTGCAGACACACCCGGGCTTCAGCATCAGCTCCACCGGGTTCCATTCGCCGAGAATATCTATTGGGTCTATGGCCTGGTGCTCGATGAGAGCATAGGGTTCGATGCTGGGGAAGCCATGCGGCGGCTCGCCAAGCTCAATATTCAAACGCGTCCCTTTTTCTGGCCGATGCACGAGCAGCCGGCCTTGCAAAGGATGGGGCTCTTTGCAGGCGAATCCTATCCCGTAGCCGAGCGCCTCGCCCGCCGCGGCTTCTATCTTCCGAGCGGAACGGCGCTCACTGAGGCGCAAATCCGTGCTGCCGCGGGCGCGGTCAGAGAGGTAATACATTGACTCCGTTCGGCGCTTATGCCCGCTATTACGATCTCCTTTACGGGGATAAGAACTACCAAAGGGAAATTGAATTCGTCTCTGCGCTCATAAAGCGCCATGCGCCGGGCGCAAAAACCATTCTCGATCTTGGCTGCGGGACGGGAATTCATGCCTGCGCCTTGGCGCAGCAGGGTTTTAAGGTGACCGGCATCGACCACAGCGCAGGCATGCTGGCGAGAGCGCGCGAGCGGGATGCCCGCCGCATTGCGGCCGGATCCGCCCCGGCTGAATTCCTAAAAGCCGATATCCGCGACTTCAAACTCAACCGGCGGTTTGATGCCGTCGTGGCACTTTTTCATGTTGTCAGCTATCTGCCTGAGAATTCCGATCTTGAGGCCGCATTCGCCCGCATTGCCGAGCACTTAAACCCTAGCGGACTTCTGATATTCGACCACTGGTACGGGCCCGCCGTTCTAACGAGTCGGCCCGAGCCGCGGCTCAAGACATTCGAAAACACGGAAACAAAAGTTATCCGCTTTGCGACCCCGGCTTTGCTCGCCAACGATAATCTTGTCGATGTCCGTTACGATCTCTTGATCGAAGACAAGGCCCTCGGCCGTTGGGAACAATTCGCCGAAACGCACAGGATGCGGTATCTATTCTGGCCAGAGATCAAATCTTTGCTTTCGCGGCATGGCTTAAGGCCGCTCGCGTTTTGCGAGTGGCTCTCCGACAGAGCGCCCGGCGAGCAAACATGGAACGCCTTCACCGCCGCCATCCGGCTAGAATGCGCGTGAGCGGGCACAATGGGATTACGCGTTGGCCTTGTGGTTCCGAACAACTGGACGCCGGAAGCGGGCGGAGGATGGACATTCACCGAGGCGATCCTCAAGGCGCTCCCTGGCGTGCCGACAGCTCATCGCTTCCTGATCCTTGATCTGGATTCGGGCGGCACCGGCGGGCAGCACTGCAAGATCGCGCCGCCCGCACAGCCCGGCCTGTTGAGCCAGGCTGCCGCCTTGGGCTCTGGTTTTTTCATGAAGAGGAGCCGCAAAGATAGTGAGGTGGATTCTAGCGGACTGCCGCCTCCATCTCTGGAGGAATTGGCCCGGCGTCAAGGTGCCGATGTGGTCTGGTTCTTAACTCCGATGGGCGAGCCTTTGCCGCTCCCCTATATCGCAACCGTTTGGGATCTTGAGCACCGCAAGCAGCCCTGCTTCCCTGAGGTAAGCATCACGGGATGGACCTGGGAAATGCGAGAGAGACTCTACAGCTATTTGCTGCCGCGCGCTTCGATGATCATCACGGGAACACATGCAGGCAAAGAGGAGGTCGCCCATTACTACCGCATCAATCCGGCCATCGTCGCCGTCATTCCATTTCCTGCGCCCGCGCCCTTGATCGCGCCCGCAGATGCGGCCGCCATCAAGGCAAAATACGGGATCGATGGCAATTTTCTTTTTTATCCCGCCCAGTTCTGGCCGCACAAGAATCACATCAATCTTCTCCACGCAATGAGGATTCTGATAGACAAGAGCGGCCTTGATTTGTGCCTTGTCCTCACGGGCAGCGACAAGGGCAATCTGCCTCATGTCTTGAAAGCCGCTGGTGAGCTTGGCCTGTCCGATCGCCTTCTGACCCTCGGCTTTGTCCCTCGCGAAGATCTCTGCGCACTTTACAAAGCGTCGATGGCGCTCGTTTTCCCAAGCTACTTCGGGCCTGATAATTTTCCTCCGCTTGAAGCCTTCGCCCTTGGTGTTCCCGTTATTGCCGCAGCTGTGAAGGGAGCCAAAGAGCAGCTCGGGCAAGCAGCCCTGCTCTTTGATCCATCAGATCCCGCCGATATGGCGACCAAGATCACAAGCGTGTGCCGGAATCCGGCGCTGCGCGAGCAGATGATCGCCCAGGGCCGCGAGATTGCAAAAGAGCGCAGTCCTGAGGCTTACGCGGCTGCGCTTTGCTCTCATCTCGATAAATTCGAAGCTATTAGGCGCTGCTGGGGATCTGATTACCGGCACGCGTGATCTCGTCAGCCGGAATAGATGTCGAGAAAGCTATCCCATATCCTTCGCGAGACTCCAAGTTTGCCTTTCAGAGAGCTTTTTGGGTGCGATCTGCGAAATCATGCCGCGCTTCCGCCAATGCGGCCTGTCATGCCCCAACGACAACGCTTTTGATATTGACAAACTCGCGCAGCCCGAATGCGGAGCACTCGCGGCCATAGCCTGACTCCTTGACGCCGCCGAATGGCATGCGAGGGTCGGAACGCACAATTCCGTTCACGAAACTCACGCCCGCCTCTAACTCGCCAGCGGCAATCCTTTCGCCACGGGCGATGTCGCGCGTGATCACGCAGGAGCCGAGGCCAAAACGCGACCCGTTGGCAATGCGCACCGCATCGGCCTCGTCTTTCGCTTCGATGATCGCGGCGGCTGGTCCAAAAACCTCTTCTTCATAAGCCGGCATGCCCGGGCCAACATTCGTCAGCACGGTCGGTGGATACCACGCGCCCGCGCGCTTTGGGATTTCGCCTCCCGTCAGCAGCCGGGCCCCTCTTGCGAGGCTTTGCTCGACCTGCGCATGCACCGCGTTGCGGGCGGCAACGCTTTGCAAAGGCCCGAGCTTCGTTCTGGGATCGCGCGGATCGCCCATCGTGTAGGTCTGCATCTTCGCAGTGAATGCTGCTTCAAAGTCGCTTTTGATTTCCGCCGCCACAATGAAACGCTTACCCGCGATGCAGCTCTGGCCGGCATTGATCATCCGGGCAGCAGCACAGAGATCTGCAGCTTTTTCCACGTCGGCATCGGCGAGGATCAGATAAGGGTCCGATCCGCCAAGCTCGAGCACCGCCTTCTTGAGCGCAGCACCCGCCGCCGCAGCGATCTCGCGCCCGGCTTTGACGCTGCCTGTGAGCGTCACCGCTGCGATGGCCCTTTCCTCGATTAATGCCCGCACGCCCTGGCTCGGAATGAGAACCGTACGGAAAATGTTCTGCGGAAAACCCGCTTCGGCGAAAACTGACTCAATCGCCAGCGCGCATGCTGGAACGTTGCTCGCGTGTTTGAGGAGAGCGCCGTTGCCCGCCATCAGCGCCGGCGCCGCGAAGCGGAAGACCTGCCAGAATGGAAAATTCCACGGCATTACCGCCAGGATGACACCCAAGGGATTGAAGGTCACGAATGACTTGGGGCCGTCCATATCGACGCGCTCTTTGGCAAGAAAACGCTCGGCGTTGGCGGCGAAATATTCGCAATTTGCGGCGCATTTATCAATTTCCGCCAATCCTTCCTTGCGCACCTTGCCCATTTCCGAGGTCATGAGCCCGGCGAATTCGCCGCGCCGGCGGCGCAGCATTTGCGCCGCGGCTCTCATCAAGCGCGCACGTTCGCGAAATGGCACGTGCCGCCAGTCCTCGAAGCTGTGCCGCACGCGGTGCGCAATGGCGCAGGCATCTGCCCGCGTGTGGCCTTCATAAACGGGGCCAGGTTTTTCGTTCGATGGATCGACCGGCTGGAACCTTGGCCTCTCCTCGGGAAAAGGCTGCGCACTTGTGTTCGGGAGCGTCTCCCGCTCCGGGAAAGCTCTTTCTGGCACCATCGTCCTCCGGGCGTCAGGGATTGGAATCGCAAATAAAAGCTGCCCGGCCCGCAGCGAAAAACAAGGCGCAGCCCGGATCAATTCTTAGTCCTTAAGCCGATCGCACCTGTTACACTCTTGCGCCGGTGCAGTCGGCTGGCACCGGACTTGCTGGAAGGGCTGGTACGTTTAGGGCACACTGTTAGAAAGATCTCGTTAAGATTGAATAGTGGAGGAGCGGCCAGGGAGGCTTCATAAACCATTGAGGCCTGCCATGCTTATTCAGCTCACCATTTTTGTTCCCGCCGTTGCTGCGGTTTACGCCGCCACGGGCGCGTGGGTGTTTTCTTGCGATCCGGTTTCCAAAACCGCCGATATCGTCTGGGGCGCTTTGCTTTATGGCTGGACCGGCCTTTTGTTCATGTGCGCCCAGATTCTTCTGTTTCAGAACGGCGGGGCCGTGCTCCTCTAGGAAGGACGGCCTGCCGGCTGCCCCTCCTCAAGTGAAGGCAGAGCCCAGCAGGGCCGTTTGCGCCTCCCGGTTTGGCTTTGATTGCGGCCGCTCTTTGCGCTTATAAGATTTCGATTTGGCTTGCTGGGGGCATTGATCATGCCCGCGAAAAGGGCAGTGCCCGGCCGGGCGGCAGCGGCGCCAAAAGCCGCCCGCCCGGCAGGCCTTCTGCTTGACATCGATGGCGTGATCACGGTCGGCGGGCGCGCTTTGCCGGGCGCGCTCGATGCAGTTCGCCGTGTCCAGGAGCTCAAGATCCCGCTTAAGTTCGTGACCAACACGACGCGGCGGCCGCGCAGAGAGGTCGTGCGCAATCTTCGCCGGCTCGGATTGACGGTTGAGACTGGCGATGTTTTCACCCCGGCGGTCCTGGCCCGCAATCTCCTTGCGCGAGAAAAACTCACGCCATTTCCGGTGATCCATCCAGCGCTGGCCGAGGATTTCACTGGCCTTGGCGCGAGCGGCGCCGAGGCGGTGGTCGTTGGCGATGCGGGGCCATATTTTACGTATGATCTCTTAAACCAGGCCTTTCGAAAACTCATTCACGGCGCGCGTTTTTTCGCTCTCGCCAAAAATCGCAACTTTCTCGACCATGATCATGAACTCTCTCTCGATGCCGGGCCTTTCGTCGCGGCGCTCGAATATGCTTCCGCCAAAGAGGCGACTGTGCTCGGCAAGCCTTCGGCCGAGTTCTTCAAGCTTGCGGTCGAAAGCATGTTCTGCGAACCCGCCCGCGTCGCGATGATTGGCGATGACGCCGAGGCCGATGTTGGCGGAGCGATGGCGGCGGGCCTCCAAGGCATCCTCGTGCGCACGGGAAAATACCGCCCGCGGCAAGAGGAGAGCTTAAGCAAACCGCCCACCCTCATCGCCGGTGACCTTGCGGCGGCGGTCGAGATGCTCTTCGGGTGACAGGCTGCGGTCTATCGGCTGCCTTGGCGCGAAGCGGACAAAAAAGCACCCCACAAAGCGCTTTGTCCGGCTGGTTCACCGGTGCTCAAGCCATCGTCGCGAGGACGATTCGAGCTGAGTGTGATCGCAAAAAAGCAAAGAGCCGTTTGGCCCGGACTTAGCAGCCCACGAACTTTAAGCGGTTATGGCCCTGCTCGTCTTGGTATCGCACGACCAGGACCCAAAAGCCCCGGCCGTCCGGCCACACATCATATTCCTTGGCGGGGAAATGACGCGCGAGTTTCTTGGCGACAGCCCGCGCCTCCCGAAGGGATCGAAATGTATTGATCATGATCGACTCCCACACGCTTGCAATTTGGCCCCTCAATTCTCAGCCGGTTGAGAAAAGCCTAAGGCCGGCCCTTGCTTGCGTCTAGCTCCGTTGAAGCGGGGCCGGAATGAGCCCGCATGCAATCAGACAAGAGCTCTTCCTCATCATGTCCTCTCGTGCCGAGCCTTGCAGAACATACTTTCGCGAACCTGGAACAGTTGCAGCAGGAAAATGTTTTCATTGTGCCGGTGGCACCGTTACTAAAACGTTTATAGACCGCAAAAGTTTTTCCCGCGCCCCCCGTTCGCGGGATAGCATTGCTGGAATTCAAAATGCCGGACGAGATCTCATCCGGTATTTCGACCCTCAAACCCAACCATGCCCAGCTTCGCGCGCCGCCTGGCCTGGGTCGACAATTCTGCTAATGTCGCAGCAGCCCGGCGGCATCGCAGGAGACCACCCGATGGGCGCGGCCGGGCATCTCAAAACCCTGTGCTGCCTCGGGCTTCCGCCCGAGAGTGCGATGGCGGCCGTCATAGCTCTCCTGCAGGAGATCGCGCGCATGGCTGGACGCGCATAGGAACGGCACCGTCCCCGGCTGGTCCGGGCATCCCGGCACAACCGCGCTCTATCGCGAGCGCCACCGGCAAGTGCTGAAAGATCCTAAGGGGCCGGGGCGGATCTTCGTTCAGGAAGCGTTTGCGCTGGCTGGACGTTGCATGTGCAAGGCCGGAGCTGGTTCGACCACGTCTGGTATCAGGAATTGGAGGCGCCGCTCGATTCATGCTGGCTGCTTGATGCAATTATCGGCGAGGATGAGCAGCCCTACGCCGCCCTGGCGCTCACCCGCCCCCGCAGCGCCCGGCCCTTTAATGTCAATGATGTGAAACCCCTCGACCGGCTGCGGCCGTGGCTCGCACATGCGTTCCGCCCCGCCTCGCGCGCTTCCGCGGAAGGTCAGTCCGCGCCGGCGGCGGGCCTCCCGTTGCTCTCCAGCAAGTTGCTTCCGACGGCGTGCGGAAAGATTGTCTGCCAGACGCTTGGCATTGAAACCCTTCTTATGATCCTGGAAAGGAGCGCGCCGGCTGGGCCCGCGCTGCCCTCGAAGCCAAATGGCTGATGCCCGCAGGCGCAATTCCTGTAGATGTTGCCAAGGAGCCGAAAGGCTGTCTCATCGCGATCACGATCGAATTGCACGGGCATGCGGTTGCCTATGCTGCGCGCGTGGCGCGAGAGCGGCGCGACACCGGCGCAATTAAAGGTCGGAATCCAGCTTGCGTTGGGCAAGACAAAGCCAGCGATTGCGGATGCGCTTGGCCTAAGGCCAGCGACCATCTCGGAGATTTGACGCGAAAGTTTTACCAGACTCTCGACGTCCACAACGCCGCCGGGCTCGGCAGAAAATTTGTCTGGGCGGGCGGCAAAAGTGAATTGCAACGGTTGGCAGCAGCGGATTGACGCGCCGGCAGCACCGGCAACCAATCAGTCCCGCTTAACCGCTATCCAGGTGCTGACGTGGCCCGCCTTGGCTTGACCGCCATCGTGGGGGACCGTGCGCACGACGGATCCTATAAGCGCTGGCCTCTGCTTGATGCCGTTCGACCACATCGGGACGAAAAATCCAACATAATCATAGACCTGGCCGTCGGAGTCCTTGGTATCGCCAATCCCTTGAAAGCGCAGTGTGCAAGGAAGCGTGAATTGCGACAAGCCTGCCAGCCGGAATTGGTAGGTGTCACCGAAGGCAAGACGCCCTCCGAAAACTCCTGGTGCAAGGCAGTCAATGATGAGTTCGCCCCTGCCGAACTCCAGCTCATTGAACTCCTTTGAAACGTCAGGGCTGTTGATGAAGCTTCTGTACGTCCAGCTTCCGAGCACGGAAGGCAAAGGAGGAGGAGGATTTTGCGTAATCATGCTTAAACCTCTCGATAATCGATGAACAGAACTCATTGTTTACGAAGTGGGACCTAAACGAATCCGCCCGCGAGCCTGGCAAGCTCCAAGAGTCCTCGTGCCTCCAATGAGAAGCGGATGGAAGAATGCTAGCCATCGGCGCCATCACATCCCCGGCGGCGGGCCGGCCGGCCCTGGCGGGTACGGGATCAAGCATGGTGATGGCGGCATGCACGGCAATGGCGGGTAGGGAATAAGAAATGGCGCGCCTGGATAACACGGCCGACCTGCCCCAGGTGGCTGAGCTGGGCTGGGTGCGGGAATGGGCGGCGGGCTCGGTTTTGGGCTCGGCTTCGGGCCCGGAGCCTGGGCGCCCATCGTCACGTCAAGGGCCGCAAGAACGGCAGCGATCGGATTGGCGAGGCCATAGGGATCCCTCGGGTCACCCGCAAAATAGAGGCCGACTACTTCACCGGCGTCGTTGACGACCACTGAACCGGAATCTCCGTTGTCACCAAACTTTGCGTTCCGGGCGGCGTCTGGCTTTATCCCAATCTGATTCGTGAGCTGGAGCTGGCCAATGCCATGGCCAAAGTCGAGATTAACGCTGAGCTCTTCCGCGTCGACGGTACCGTAGGTTAGTCCCGTCGTCCGTCCGCGCTTCCGTACCGTCTGGCCGAGGCTTGCCTTGTTGGTGCCCGAGACGGCTCCGATGTCGGCGATTTGCCAATCTGTCTCACGGGTGGAGATTTCCGCCACTGCGCAATCCACTTGGCCGCCTACCATCCCGCGCTTCAAGATCGCGACTTGCGAGCCTGGGCAGACGCCGCCATCAATCCGGGAAGGTTGGACGATCGCATCGCCGTCGGACCACGCCTTGTCGACGCATAAGACGTGATAATTGCTGAGCACCATCGGCTTGCCTGTCGATTTGTCGGTAACGATGGCTCCCAGCGTTCCGCCATAGGCAAATCGTTCGACGAGCCGGCATGGGCCAATGCTGATCCCGCCGGTTAAGACGGGATATTCTTTTGTATCCGCATCCGGTGCGAGTTCAAGTCCATCCATGGCGAGAGCGTGCAACTCGAACTTGCGCTCGATCACATCTGTTGGGAATCCATCAATCGCCTCTGGAATGCGTTCCGCAGGTGGAACATCGCGCTTTTTTTCAACGAGCACACGAATCGCCAAAGTGCTGGTCGGCCGCCCGCCAACCTCTTTGTAACCGATGTCTACACCTGTGACACCCGGGCGATTCAGAAGATTTTTTTCTACCGCCGCCTTAGCTTGTCTTAGCCTTGGGTCAATTGCTGACATTGCCGTTTCTCCGAAATCGGGTTCACAAAAATGCTTTTTTCAAATTGACTTCCCGTCCACTGGGGCTCACTCAATCAGGAGGGCGCGCCTCCAGACGCGATACTGCGTCCAATAATCAGCAGCATCTGCTCAATTTCCGCCGTATGCCGGCCGGCGGCTTCGGGATCCTCGAGCCGCTCATGGAGTCCGTCAGGGGCATCTTCCCCGGCGTCCGGCATCTTCCCTATCCATCGGCCTTTCCAAAAATCGTTTCCAAAAACGCCATGGGCAACTTTCCAATTTTCGATCCGGTCATCGATCCACCCGCAAAATTTCCAATACACCGGGTTTACCTGCATAGAATAAGTGTCGCCGAGATAGTCGTATCGAGGGTCATCCCACTCGACCGGAATTTCCGTAACGTCAATGCCGGGTTCAGGGCGCCTCCCGCCAGGGGCCGCCGCCCATCGATGCCTGAAAGTGTCATGGACCGTAGAGTGGATAAGCGCACCGAGCGTGCCTAGGCTGACACCCCTTAAAAAGGCCGGATCCGTAAACATGTTTTCCCAGCGCTGGAGATATTTCTTATAAGTGAGATCGGTCTTGGACCGTGTGGTGAATTGAGTGATGACGGGAAACTCAGCGGGGTCGAACCACGGGGCCGGTACAGGAAAGTCCGGATCATCGGGGGATGGTATTGCCAGCCACCCTTCTATTCGCGGGTAGTCTCGATCACTGGCCTGTGCCAAGATCTTGTTTGCGTACCGGATCGTCTGGCGATGCATGAAGAGGAAATCTTCACCAGAATCGTTGGTTAGCAGCGGATCACCGCTTTCATTCCAGGCCGGCCGGGGCGGATCCCAGCCGGCCTTTGCGAGCTTCTCCTGCACATCCTTTGGATAGGTGAACCAATTGTCCCTCGCCTCATGCCAAAGATAGTTATGCATCCGGCGTGCACGGGCTGCCATCGTATCGATGAGCTGCTTGGGAGGCGAGGAACTCATTTATCTACCTCGATTCGTGCTAGCAGGCGCAGCCAGGATAGCCGCGCATCGCGTCGAGCGAGGTATAGCCGGGATAGCCGCGCATCGCGTCGAGCGAGGTATAGCCAGGATAGCCGCGCATCGCCTCAAGCGATGTGTAGCCGGGATAGCCGCGCATCGCGTCGAGCGAGGTATAGCCAGGATAGCCGCGCATCGCGTCGAGATAGCCGCGCATCGCCTCAAGCGAGGTATAGCCAGGATAGCCGCGCATCGCGTCGAGCGAGGTGTAGCCGGGATAGCCGCGCATCGCGTCGAGATAGCCGCGCATCGCCTCAAGCGAGGTATAGCCAGGATAGCCGCGCATCGCGTCGAGCGAGGTGTAGCCGGGATAGCCGCGCATCGCCTCAAGCGAGGTATAGCCAGGATAGCCGCGCATCGCGTCGAGCGAGGTGTAGCCGGGATAGCCGCGCATCGCCTCAAGCGAGGTGTAGCCGGGATAGCCGCGCATCGCCTCAAGCGAGGTGTAGCCGGGATAGCCGCGCATCGCGTCGAGCGAGGTATAGCCAGGATAGCCGCGCATCGCGTCAAGCGAGGTATAGCCAGGATAGCCGCGCATCGCGTCGAGCGAGGTATAGCCAGGATAGCCGCGCATCGCGTCAAGCGAGGTATAGCCAGGATAGCCGCGCATCGCGTCAAGCGAGGTGTAGCCAGGATAGCCGCGCATCGCGTCAAGCGAGGTGTAGCCGGGATAGCCGCGCATCGCGTCAAGCGAGGTATAGCCAGGATAGCCGCGCATCGCGTCAAGCGAGGTATAGCCAGGATAGCCGCGCATCGCCTGCGGGTTTCCCTCCATTTGTAAATAGCCGTACATAATAACCTCCTTCGTTAGTGAGCTTCCTGCTGGATAACTATTCCGGAATTTGCTACTCGATTGGCTGCAGAATCGGCGTGGCCCTCCCGCGTCCGGCTTTACCATCCTTCGATCGAAAACGGTTGTTGGAATGGCCTGTGAAATACGCCACTTTTGGCGATTAGATTCGTAACCTGCTGCATTTCGTTCAGATGAGGAGCGGCATGTTTCGGATCCTCGATTAGCGCGTGCACATGCGCGCCTTCCTCGTGGCCTGGCATCTTTCCCACCCACTTTCCTTTCCAAAAATTATTGCCAAAAACACCATTCGCGATCTTCCACTCCTCGATGCGGTCATCGATCCATCCGTGCAGCTTCCAGAATATCGGGTTGACCTGGCTCGAGTATGTGTCTTGGAGAAAATCGTATCGAGGATCATCCCATTCCACGCCGATTGCTTCTCCTTTCGTTGGATCAACGTCTCCACTTGGTGCCGTTGGATCGGGACGCATGGAGCCCGGAGAAGCCGCCCATCTCATATGCATGGCGTTATGAATCGTCATTTCGATCATAACCCCCAGCGCTCCAAGGGTGACACTGCGGAGAAATGCCGGATCACGAAATGTTTTTTGCCAGAAACGAAAGCGCTTCTCATAGAACACATCGGATTTAAGCCGTTCTAGAGTGGCGAACGGCATCTGACCCGGACCCTGACTTTCTGGATCGAACCAGGCAGGCGGTACTGGATAGCTCGGATCATTGGGCGGAGGGGGCATTAGCCAGCCCTGCACCCGCGGGTAGTTCGGATCGCCGGCCTGTGCCAGAATTGCATTAACGTCGGCGATCATTTGCCTGTGCATATAAAGAAAGTCTTCGCCGGAATCGTTCTCCAAATTCGGATTGCCGCTTTCGTCCCGTACGGGCCGGGGCGGTTTCCAGCCGAGTTCATCTATCTTCTGTTGAATATCACGCGGGTATTGGTGCCAGTTGTTTCGAACCTCGTGCCATAGCCAATGGTGCATGCGATGCTCGCGCTTGGCCATCATCTCACTGACTTCCCTTGGAAGGGGATGGTCATCGCGACCAGCGGCACAAGCCGGGCATTGTGCAGCATGCGCAACATGCTCGCGCACCGCGGTGTGGACATGCCCGGGGGCTACACCGCGCAATCGAGCGCCGGAATCAGCGGCGGCTGCATAACGCAACGGGCGCAAATGATCCTCATGCGCAATGGCATCCACGGCAATCTCCTTGGTCATTGTAACTCAATCACGGATGATCGTGGTTCAGATCCTGAGTCTCTTTATGCAAAGCTGAATACTCACTAACATTCGCTTTGAGGTAGCCAATAAAAATTCTAGCTCATAAATGCCATGAAAATTAGAATTTGCATCCCCTGTTCAGGGGGCGTGCTGCCATTTGGGGGGATTGGACCACCGGCTTGATGCGGCTCTCATCCATACAAGCTGTTGCGCTTAGCGGCAGTCAATGTCCGTGAATTTGATAAGAATTTCGAGGCGCTATCTCGTCGCCTCGACCCATCCTCTCGTCCTCCCCTCGGGATCCGGATTGAGGGAAATATCGGTGACAACCGCTGCGCTATCCGCTCCGGCCTCCAGCACTGCGCGGACGCGCTCAAGCGTGATGCCGCCAATCGCAACAAGAGGAAGCGCGCCAATTTTTCTTTTCCATTCGCCGATGCGTGCAAGGCCCTGCGGCGCAAAGGGCATTTGCTTCAATCGCGTCGGATAGACCGGCCCGAGCGCGACATAATCGGGTTTCGCTTCAAGCGCGCGGGCAAGCTCTGCCTCATTATGAGTTGAAATTCCTAAGCGCAGGCCGGCGCGGCGGATTGCATTAAGATCCACACCGTCGAGATCGCCCTGGCCAAGATGGATGAAGCCGCAGCCCAGATCGATTGCCTCTTGCCAATAATCATTGACGACGAGCTGCGCGCCATAGCGTGCGCAGAGCGCCTTTGCTCTTGTGATCTCGGCGCGGACGGACGTAGCAAACTCGTCCTGACGATCTTCGTTCCTTATCCTTGCCGTCGTGGCCGGGCTTGACCCGGCCATCCAGACGCTAAGGCCGGGAGTCTGGATGCCCGGCTCAAGGCCGGGCACAACGGCGGGAAGGCCTAAAAAGTTTCCTCCCTGGGAATCGGGGTTGTCTTTAATCCTCAGCTGCACGAACTTGACCCCACACGGCAGAAGCCGCGCGAGCCATTCAGAGCTCCCGGCGATGAGATAAAAAGGATCGAGTAGAAAAGCCAAGATTATTGGCTCCATTGGCCAATGTCAGATTTCTCCAAACTCGCCGCCAAGAAGTGAATGGCCAATTGCGATTTCATTCGGCTTTATCAGCGAATCGGATTCAGACTTTTACAGATCAAGCACTGGCAAGGCCGCTGAAGGCGCGCCCGATCACCGGCGTCGAGGGCGCCGCCATATCGCGCGGCTCCATAATATCCGCCAGGTAGCCGAGGCGCCCGGCCTCGACGGCAAGCGCGAAGGCGCGCGCCATCTGCGCCGGGTCGCCCGCCTTGGCAATGCCTGTGTTCGAAAGCACCGCGTCGAATCCAATCTCCATCGCCGCCGCCGCATGAGAGGGCGCTCCGAGGCCGGCATCGACGATCAGCGGCACGCCCGGAAAATGCGCGCGCAGCGACTTCAGCGCATAGGGATTGTTGAGCCCGCGCCCGGAGCCAATCGGCGCGCCCCAAGGCATCAAGACTTCGCAGCCCGCGGCAAGGAGCTTTCCGGCCACAATGAGATCCTCGGTCGTATAGGGGAAGACCTGAAAGCCCTCGCGCGCAAGGATCGACGCGGCTTCGACGAGGCCGAAGACATCGGGCTGCAATGTGTCTTCCTCGCCGATCACCTCGAGCTTGATCCATGGCGTCTCGAAGATCTCGCGCGCCATCTCTGCGGTCGTTACCGCCTCTTTCACCGTCCGGCAGCCCGCGGTATTCGGCAGCACTCGCACGCCAAGCCCGCGGATCAAAGACCAGAAGCGCTCGCCTGCCCGGCTGCCGCCAGCCTCGCGCCTGAGCGAGACCGTGACGGCCCCGGCCTTGGCCGCGGCAACCGCACGCGCAAGAACGGCCGGCGAAGGATATTGCGCCGTGCCGACAAGGAGGCGCGAGGAGAGCTCATGGCCATATAGGCGCAGCGGATCGGCGCTCATCTCAGCCCCCCTGGCGCGGGACAACGATCTCGACGTTATCGCCTTCGTTCAGAGAAGTGCTCGCGCGCTCGGCTCTGCGCACGAACTCTTGATTGAGCGCGGTCGCAACGCTTTGGTCTTCGTAGTTGAGCTCGCGCAAAAGCGCGCCCAAGTCTCGAGCACGAACGTCAAGCTCTTTGCCGTTCACATGGATGCGCATCCATGACCTCCGGAAAATAAGCACCCTCAAGAGCGCAGCGCACGGCGCGGCGCGCAAGCGCAGGCGCAAGCAGAAACCCGTGGCGGTAGAACCCATTCACATAAAGAGTGCGCCCGTCATGCCGGATTTTTGGCAGGTTATCGGGAAAGGCGGGCCGCACACCGGCGCCTGTCTCAACGACCTCGGCCTCGCCAAACGCAGGATGAAGAGCATACGCCGCGCCGAGCAACTCCATCATGCTGCGCGCGGTGATGCGGCCTTCCTCCTCGTTCTCGATCATGGTTGCGCCAATCATGAAGTCGCCGCCCCGGCGGGGCACGATGTAAACGGGGTGGCGCGGATGGAGAAGCCGCACGGGCCGGGAGAGAGCGATCTCGCTGGTTCTCAGCACCAGCATCTCGCCCCTGACGCCGCGCAGATCAGGCAAAGAGTCTCGCGCGGCAAACCCGCGGCAATCAATGGTCCAATCCGCGTCCTCCGCCGGCGCGCCTTCCGTTCCAAACCGCAGCCGCACACCGGGAAAGCTGGCCAGCCGCGCCGCGAGAGCAGCCATCGCCCCGCGGGGATCGAGATGGGCCTCCTTGGGAAAGAATAGCGCTTCACCAAAATGCCCGGCGAGATCAGGTTCAAGGGCGGCAATCTTCGCAGCATCAAGGATCTCGAAGCCGCTCGCACGGCGGGCAAAGCGGGAAAGCTCTGGCCTGTCGCGCATCGCTGCAACAGCGAGCGTGCCGTGCCGCACAGCAACGGGGACTTCGTCGGTCCAGAACTTAAGGCTCTCCAAACCGAGATCGAGGACGAGCTCCTCCGCCGCCTCGGCTTCGCACCAGGGCGCGAGCATCCCGCCAGCAAAATGCGAGCAGCCAAGGCCCGGCTCCTCGCCGCGCTCGATGAGCTCGACAGCGCAGCCCGCGCGGGCGAATTCATAAGCAACGCAGAGTCCGGCGATGCCTGCGCCCGTCACTTGCACGCGCATTGCTCACGGCACCTTGCCTGGCGGCAGCTGGAGAAAGGCAGTGGGGAGAGCGTTTTGATGCGCATCGCGCAACCATCCCTACGCCAGTGCGAACTGGATCAGGTTCGAAGGGTCGCTGGGCGCTTGCCAGGCAGCCAATGCCAGCCTCTCAGCCCCCTGCCGGGGCTCCCCTAGGCTTGTGACGGATAGTTAGGCTTGGGCGCGCTTGGCGTCAAGCGGCAGCGGCCCGGGGCGAGCTTTGCTTGCGTTTTGAACGCGTCTGTGCGACGCAACACCACCTTTTTCGAGCGGAACCATCATGAAAGCCGTCCACGTGCTCAATGGTCCGAACCTCAATCTGCTCGGCACCCGGGAGCCGGAAATCTATGGCCATGCGACACTCGCAGCCATTGAGGCGCGCCTTGCTGCGCGCTGCGCCAAGGTTGGGATCGCCTTGCATTTCCGCCAGTCGAACCATGAGGGCGAGCTCGTGAGCTGGGTGCAGGAGGCAGGCCGGAAAGGCGAGCCCATCATTTTGAACGCCGGCGCTTATTCCCACACTTCCATTGCTCTTCACGATGCGATCACGGCAGCAAACGCCGATGTGATCGAGGTGCATCTTTCAAATGTCCATGCACGGGAAAGCTTTCGCCGCCGGTCTCTTATCGCCCCGGTGGCCCGGGGCACGATTGCGGGGTTTGGCGCTCTCTCATATGACCTTGCGCTCGAAGCATTTCTCGCACGGATCGAAGCCGGTTAGCGCTTTCCCGGGCTTAGCGGATAAACGAGGAGCGGGCGAATATGACTGAGGGAATGCGGCTGCGCCGCAAAGGGGGCGGCAAGCAATGAAACACCCGGAGTCGAAACCGGAGTCCGTCCCGGGAGAGGCTGCCATCGACACCGGGCTGGTCGAGACTCTTGGCGAGCTCGTGACACGGCTCGGTCTTTCTGAGATTGAGATCGAGCGCGGAGATCTGAGAGTTCGCGTTGTCCGTCAGCTTTCCGCCCCGGTGCAGGCGGTCGTGCCGGTCGCCGCACCCCCGCCGCCCCAGGCTGCGCCAAGGCCACAGGAGCCCGCGCCGGTTTCAGAAGCACCGGGCACGGTGAAATCGCCAATGGTCGGAACGGCCTATCTTCGCCCCTCGCCCGAATCATCACCTTTCGTCGAGATTGGCTCGCGCGTGAAGGCGGGAGAAAAGGTGCTCCTCGTCGAGGCCATGAAGACGTTCAATGAAATTCTCGCGCCCCACGACGGGACCGTAACGGCGATCCTCGTCGAAGATGGCCAGCCAGTGGAATATGGCCAGCCTCTGCTCGTTATCGAATAGGGCCGCTCTGCGGGTGGATTGAGATGTTCGACAAAATTCTGATCGCAAACCGCGGCGAAATCGCCTTGAGAATCTTGCGGGCGGCGAAAGAGCTTGGCATCTCAACTGTCGCGGTGCATTCGACAGCCGATGCGGATGCGATGCATGTGAAGCTTGCCGACGAATCGGTCTGCATCGGGCCGCCTCCTGCACGCAGCTCCTATCTCAATATTCCAGCGCTCCTTGCGGCCTGCGAAATCACCGGCGCCGAGGCGCTCCATCCAGGCTATGGTTTTCTTGCCGAGAACGCGCGGTTTGCCGAGATTCTTGCCGATCATCATATCGTTTTTATCGGCCCCAAGGCCGAACACATCCGGCTCATGGGCGACAAAATCGCCGCTAAAGCAACGGTGCAGCGTCTCGGTATTCCCTGTGTCCCGGGCTCGCCGGGGCCGGTTACGAATGAAAATGAAGCCGGCGCCGTTGCCCGCGCGATCGGCTATCCGGTTCTTGTTAAGGCGGCCGCAGGCGGCGGCGGGCGCGGCATGAAGGTCGCGCGCACGCCGGATGACCTTCCCGCCGCGCTTGAGATGGCGCGCACCGAGGCCAAAGCAGCTTTTGGCGACGGCTCCGTCTATTTGGAGAAATTTCTCGAGAAACCGCGCCATATCGAGGTGCAGATTCTCGGCGATGGCCGCGGCAAGGCCATCCATCTTGGCGAGCGTGACTGCTCGCTTCAGCGCAGGCATCAGAAAGTCTGGGAGGAAAGCCCCTCTCCCGCCCTCAACCCGTCACAGCGCGCAGAAATTGGCGAAATCTGCGCAGCGGCTATGCGCAAGCTCGGTTATTCGGGCGCCGGCACAATCGAGTTTCTTTACGAAGAGAGTAGGTTTTACTTCATCGAGATGAATACCCGGATCCAGGTCGAGCATCCGGTGACCGAAATGGTTACCGGCCTCGATCTCGTCAATGAGCAGATCAGGATCGCCGCGGGCTCGCCATTAACGCTCACGCAAGACGACGTTTCGTTTCACGGCCATGCCATCGAGTGCCGGATCAACGCCGAGCACGCCGCAACGTTTAGACCGTCCCCGGGCAAGATCGCCTATTATCATCCCCCTGGAGGGCTCGGCGTGCGGGTCGATAGCGCGGTATATGCGGGGTACACAATTCCATCTAACTACGACTCCCTTGTTGCCAAGCTCATCGTACATGGGCGCACGCGCAATGAGGCTTTGATGCGTTTGCGCCGCTCGCTCGACGAATTCATCGTCGACGGAATCGATACGACGATCCCATTGTTCCAGACGCTGGTCCGCAATGCCGATGTCCAAAACGGAGTTTACGACATTCATTGGCTCGAGAAGTTTTTGGCTTCAGGCGGCATGAGCGAAGACGCGCTGTAGCGCCCCGGCCGCGGCTGGACAGGCTGAGACCGGCCTAAAATCGAACCGCGGTTCGCATTCCAAAGACCGCCGCGTCGGGTATGCGGCCTGGTAGCGCCGCCTGCCGCAAGGCCGGGTTGAAGGGATTAGGGCCGCCACCGCCGGGATGAAGCACATATTGGAAGGTAGGCCGGAGAAGAAGGCCAGGCATGATCTGCGCGGAGTAACTCAGCTCGAAATCAATTTCATAACTGCGGATTGGTGCCTCGGACTGCGTAAAGACATCGGCGTCAACATCGCGTGCGATGGCGTCAGATGAAATGCGCGCAAATGACGCCGCAACTCCAAAGGCATCGTTCGGCCGCAAATCCCAGAGGCCGGTGAACGTCACGCCGCCATCGGTATAGAAGTCCACGAGATTCCTGTCGGACGGCGCCGCCGAGGCCCGGGCGAAGGCCCCCACGCCCTTCTTCGGGTCGTCTCCCGGCAAGCGCCATATCATTTGATCCAAGACACTGTAGATTCCGGTGTCGCCCCGGTGAGGAGACGGCACGCCGCTGCTCGACGGGCTCGCAAGCGGCACACCATTGATGTCGAAACGCTGATCGTTGAACTTGCCGAAATGATGCCACGCGCCGAGCTTTACGCCTCCCGCTAGCCCCTCTGCATCTTTCCCTTGATTGTATTTGATCTGCGCTTCAATGATCACAAAGGGGGGATCACGGAGCCGGAAGTTTATTCCCGAGGGATCGATGATTTGCTGCAGCCCCGTAAACCCAGCCCCGGATGGATCTCCATTAAAGATTGCGGCAAGCAAGGTAAGTTGATCGTTCGGAGCGATCTTCAGCCGGGCTCCGGGCGTGGCCAGCGGATAGTTCGGCCCGCCGCCGCCCGGAAGGTCGACTCCGGTGATGATTGGCCAGCCGAAGGTGCCGTTGATGAAGAGCGCCGATGCGATATCGCTGATAAAGAACTCGGTGTCGGCCGACAATTGCCCAAAGCGGAAAGCCGCCGAGCCTTCGAACAATTGCTGCTCGGCCCAGGATTCGAAGAGCCGGGCCGTTGGCAGCTCTTCATAGCTGCTCACCGTCGAGAGATTGAGGATGTTGAAGAGCGACAGGCCGCGGCCGTGGAAGACGAAGGAGCTGATATGGAAAGCAGTGCCCTTAAGGCTTGCGATTTTGTCAAGATCGCCGTCGAGGTCGATCTCCAGCAGGCCTTCATTCGTCACCCCCTGCTTGATGCCGCCCGTGGGGTTGCCAAAGATCTCCCCGGCATAGGCCAGTTGAAAATTCAGGCCGGCATCGAGCAAGCTTTTCTTTAGGCTCGCAAGGGCCGGAATCTGCGAGGCTATGGAGGCGGATTGCAGTTCCGAAGGCAAGCCTGCTGCTTCCGGCTCGTCCTTAGGGGCTGCCTGCGCCTGTGCAAGGTCGCTGGAAATCAAGAGCGCAAGGGCGAAGGAAGAGTGCCGGAGTGAAGTCTTGCGGTTCATCGCTTTTGCCAACAAGTGCAGCAGCCGGGAACGGGGTGAGGCGAGCTAGTTTATTGCCGGACGGTCCGCGTGATTGCCAAGCTGTGCCAAATTCCCGACAGATTTGTGTCGCGGGGTAAAATTGTGCAAAACGTTGCAGATGGGGCGCGGGACAGCCGCCGCTAAAAGAAGCCTGGGATTTGAATCCCGAACGCCTGCACAATAAGCAACAGGTTAAGAGCCAGTACCAAAGACGCCGCTACCGTTGCCAAGGCGTGCGTCAGCCTGCCGTTGGCAAATTCATCCATGATGCTGGCGCGTCTTGTGAAAATGAGGAGGGCGATCATAGGAAGTGGCAGAGCAATGCTCAGCACAACCTGGCTCAGGACAAGCGCATCCGTCGCATTGATCCCGAGCCCCACGACCACAAAGGCAGGCAGCATAGTCACGAGACGGCGCACCCAAAGGGGAATGCGGAATCCCACAAAGCCCTGCATGATCATTTGACCCGCAAGGGTCCCTACGGCCGAGCTCGAAATCCCAGAGGCAAGGAGAGAGAGGAGAAAGACGCCCGCGGCGGCAGCCCCAAGCAGCGGCGTCAACGTGTGATAGGCGGTCTCAATCTCGGCGACCTCGCTGTGCCCGGCATGAAAGGCGCTCGAGGCCATAATGACCATGGCCAGATTGACGAGTCCCGCCACGCCAAGCGCAATAACAACCTCCTGGTTTGAGATGCGGACGAGTCTGCGCTTCTCCCCGGGCGTGCGGGCCGGAATGCGCGCCTGGGTTAGGCCGGAATGGAGATAGACCGCGTGAGGCATCACGGTCGCACCGATGATCCCGACGGCGAGCAGCAGAGCTTGCCAATCAGCGATCTGCGGCAAAACCATATGCAGAGCGGCCGCGCGCCAGTCGGCCGGAACGATGAACATCTCGATGGCATAGCAGAGCGCAACGATGGCAATGAAAGCGCCGATGATGAGCTCGACCGGTCTAAATCCATGCCGCTCGAACATCAAAATGGCATAGACGGCCGCCGCGGTGACCGCCATCCCCGCAAGCAGCGGGAGATTGAACAAAAGCGACAGTCCGATCGCGCCGCCAAGAAACTCGGCAAGATCGGTCGCCATCGCAGCGATCTCGCTGGCCGCCCACATGCCCAGGACGAGCGGCTTTGGGAAGTGCTCGCGGCACATCTCGGCAAGATTGCGCCCGGTCACAATGCCGAGCTTGGCCGAAAGCGCCTGAAAAAGCATCGCAATGAGATTGGCAACCAGCACGACCCAAAGCAGGCCATAGCCATATTTTGCCCCGGCTTGAATGTTGGTGGCGAAATTGCCGGGGTCCATATAGGCGATCGAGGCGACCACCGCCGGCCCTGCGAAGGCGAGATAGGCGCGCCACCCCCGGAGCCTGCCTTCGAGCACGCCTTGGGCCGCACTGACCGTCCGCTGCGAGAGCGATTTCCCTTCCGGCAGCATGCCGGCTGCGGTTTGATCCATGCAGCGCCCACGCCAATCTGTAGCATTAACTACAATCGAACAATAGGCGCAACCGAAGCGATGTCAAGCGGCGCAACGCAGCAATGTAGGAAATGCAACATTTGCTCATTGAGCTTGGGGTGGTTCCGGGGCAAGATCAATTTGGTATGGCCGATTCTAAGATGATGGCGCGAATAGGAAAATCAAAGGCGGCCGGCTTGGCCGCAGCATTGCCCGCTGAACGGACGCAAGCGCGCCGGTTCGGCAAGGCCCGCTCGGCCCAATCCGGGGCTTTGCTTGAAGATTATGTCGAGCTTATCGCGGACCTCCTGGCAACGGGCGGCGAGGCGCGGCCAACCGATGTCGCGCGGCGCCTTGGCGTTTCCCATGTCACGGCGATCCGGGCGATCGGCCGGTTGAAGCGCGAGGGCTTGGCAACGAGCAAGCCCTATCGCGGCGTCTTTCTCACGGCGGACGGCGAGCGGCTTGCCGCGCGGGTCAGAGCCCGGCACCGGCTCGTGGTCGATGTGCTGCGCGCCCTGGGCGTGCCGCCGGAGGCGGCAGAAGCCGACGCCGAGGGAATGGAACACCACGTCTCGGAGGCAACGTTGAAGGCCTTTGCCCGGTTTCTACGCGCGAAGCCGGAGCATGAGGGCTGGAGCGGGTGAAGGGAGTCGAACCCTCGTATTCAGCTTGGAAGGCTGCTGCTCTACCGTTGAGCTACACCCGCGCCGGTCCAGGGCAGCGCTCATCACCGGTCAGCCGCCCGTGGTTTGATGCCCCCAGGGGGCGCCGGCCGCCGTGTAAATAGAGCATCTCCCGCAGCCAAAACAAGACCGTCCACGCGCAGGAAGGAATTTGCGTGCTTTCGCGCCCAAAGGCCGCGAGTCCGCACCCAGCTCCCTGCGGCTACAAAGCGCTCCCAGTTTTGAATTGCTCCAATTCAAATTTAATAGCTAATTGGAAACAGTATAATCAACGAATAACTGTTTGACACGAGGCGAGAACGTCAACACTATACAGGAACATGCCTCGTTTGAATTAATAATCACTTATAACCATCCATCCTAAACGAGCCAGCGCGAGAGTATCGATGCCAAAAAGTCCGCTCAATAGATCCCGCTTTCGCCGTGGTTGCCGCCGAAGCCAAATTGGGCCCTGCCCGTTGTCCGGGCTTGCGGCCATCTCGATTCTCGCATTGACCTCTGGCGGCGCGCTTGCGGAGGAGAGAGGTCAGCAGGATGGAACTCCAGAACGGCCGGCCTACGATCAGCTGCTGCAGAAGCTCGAGCGGATGGAGGCTCGCATCCAGTCGCTTGAGAGCGAGCTTCATCGCAAGAGTGCGGCCGAGACCCGGCATGCCCTGAAGACACTCCCATCCGCGCGGCGCGCGAAACCGGCCGAGCCACCGCCCGCTGTGGCAAATGCCGCCACGCCTGCTGCCCCCCCGGCGGGCTCCTTCGAACCCCCGCCATCCGCGCCGCCGGCTAATGGCGCGCCCGGTCCCCATTTTGCGGAGGCGCCAGGCTATCTCGGCGCCAAATACACGGCCGCGCTCGAAGCGCCGCCGCCGCCCGGAAAGGATTTGTTCGGGGTAGCGCCCTCCCCCGTCCCGGGCCTCAGGATCGGCGCCTATGGGGAATTCTACTTCGGTGCGCAGCAAAACCCAGCGGCCAATGGCCAGTGGCAGACAGGCTTTGATGCCGCCCGCCTCGTCCTCACCCCATCTTACCAGTTCAACGACAATATCGTCTTCAACGCCGAGATCGAATTCGAGCATGGCGGCATTGCTTTCGATGCCGACGATAAGCTCGCCGGGGCGGTGGGGATTGAGCAGGCATGGGTCGATTTCCGGATTGCGCCTTACTTCAATATTCGCGCGCCCGGAGTCGATTTAATCCCGATCGATTGGATTAATCTCTATCATGAGCCTACAAATTACTATAGCGTGCGGCGGCCTGAAATCGATCAAGGCCTCATCCCGGCAACTTGGTTTGCGCCAGCAGCAAGCATTTGGGGCCAGCTTGCCGAGGGTTTGAATTATCAATTCCAAGTCAGCCAGGCCCTCGAGGATTTCGGCGGCGATTTCTTCCTGCGCACCGATGCCAACACCGTGCCCCCCTTTCCCGTTGGGTATCCTCCCGGGATCGACGGGATCGAGGCGCTGAGCCTCGCGCGCGCGCCGATCGGAGACTTCCGCCAGCTCAGCAATTATCTCGGCTATGCCTTCCGCCTGAGCTATGCGCCTTTTTTCATTCCGGGCTTTGACGGCGGATCATCCATTTATTTCACGCCGAGCACGACGCCAAGGGGCGCCTTTTCCGACGCAGGCTTTTTGCTCGGCCGGTCCAGCCTTACTATCCTAGAAACCGATTTCCGCTATCATGTTCCTGATACCGGTCTCGAATTCCGCGGCGAGGTCGTCGGCGCCCTCATCGGCAATCCGGCCAATCTTCGCGCCAACAATGACACCGACCCCTTTAACAACGTCGGCAAAAGCCTGTGGGGAGCGTCGGGCGAGGTCGCTTATCATGTTCCATTGACCCCGCTCTTCGGCCCGATCCTTGGCAGCAATTGGGAGGCGGTTCCGTTCTACCGCTATACTTACCAGAACTTTCAGACCGGCGGCTTCGCTGGGAGCGATCTCAATTTCCCAACCGGCATCGGCCGTATGCAATTCCATGATGTAGGGGTTGCGGTTTACCCGACTCCGGAATTGGTGCTGAAATTCAATTACACCAAGGCGCTGAACTCTGCGCCCTTGGGAGCCATGTCGGATAGCGTGCTGGGCGGGCTCGGGTTCTTCTTCTAAAATCGAGCAGCTGCGCTGATATTTTCACCTCAAATGCCGCCGCTATGTTGTGAGCCGCATTTGCGTTTGGAGAATTGCCTATGAATGAATGGATCCGCTGGACTGTGCCGGCGGCTGCCGCTGCGATCACTTTGCCGGCCTATGCCTACCAGTACGCCACTGTTGGCCAGGCGCAGCAGCAAGCGTTTCCCGGCGCGCAGTTCGAGGAAGTGCAGCCAGGGCGGGTTTGGAAGGCGCTCGCGGGCGGCAAAACGGCTGGCTATTTCTTCGTAGATCACGTGATCGGCAAACATCTTTATATCGATTATGCGGTGGCGGTCGGCGCGGATGGCCGCGTGCGCCGCGTTGATATTCTGACCTATCGCGAATCCTACGGCTATGAGGTCGCAAATGCCGGCTGGCTGGCGCAGTTCATCGGCAAGAATTCAAGCAGCGCGCTTGCGGTCGGACAGGATATCCGGAATATCTCAGGCGCAACCTTGTCATGCCGCCACGTGACAGAAGGCGTCAAAAGGATCTTGGCCTATCATGCAAGCCACTTGCGATAGGATCCGGCGCGCGCGTCCGCTCCTTGGCACTTTTGTCGAGATCACCGCGGGGGGCGCTTGCGCCGAAACGTTGGAGCGAGGGGTTGAGGCGGCCTTTGGCGTGATTGAAACTGTCCATCGCCTCATGAGCTTTCATGAAGAAACAAGCGATGTGAGCCGTCTCAATCGCGCCGCCGCGCGGGCACCGGTCGAGGTGCATTCCTGGACATATCGGGTTTTGCGAGCAGCGCTCGATGTGAACGTCCGCTCATGCGGCCTCTTCGACATAAGAATCGCCTCTGCCCTGCAAAGAATTGGGCTTTTGCCTGGGTACGCAGTGGATAAAGTCTCCCCGTCATGGCCGGTCCCCGGGTTAAACCCGGGGATGACCCGGCCACCGGAAGGCAAAAGCCCAAGCGAGAGTGTCGATAACCGGCTCGATCCCCAGACTCGATCCGGCGGCGGGCATGACGGAATAACTCAGGCTGCGGAATATGGTGAGCAGCATGGCGAAATCGAATTGCTTCCAAGCAACAGGGTGCGCTTCGGCAGCAAAGCCATGAAAATCGATCTCGGCGGTATCGCCAAAGGATTTGCCGTGGATCGCGCCATTGATGTTCTGCGCGAGCACGGGATCACTACGGGTCTTGTTAATGCGGGCGGCGATCTTAGGGTTTTCGGGCAAGTGGGGGAGATGATTACGATCCGCCATCCGGCCGATCCGCGCCTTGCTTTATGCGAACTCGCGCTGTGTGAGGGGGCGCTTGCGTCGAGTGGCACACGTTTCGATCCCTTCGAGGCTTCCACCGCGCAAGGGCCGGCCCTCATCGATCCGGTGCGCGGCGAGCCGCTAAGCGCAATCGTTGGGGCAAGCGTCAAGGCACCGTCGTGCCTCATTGCCGACGCGCTGACCAAAATCGTGATGCTTGGCGCCTTATCGTCCGCCCCGGTGCTCCGCCATTACGGCGCAAGCGCGATCTTTGTCACGAAGCAAGGCGTTGTTTATGCGACCCCTGAATGGAACGATCGCGCCGTTCTGGCGGCTTGATCGTCCCTTCCGCCTTTCGATCTATCTTGCTGTCGCGGTGCTTTTCGCAAGCGGCGCGGGCTGGCTCATTGCCGATCAGCTGAAGGAGAGTTCCGAAACAGAGTTTTTGCAGCAGGCCCCAGCCTATTGCCTCATGGTTCATGGCGGCGCTGCGATGCTAACCTTGATGCTGCTCGGTGCCCTCTTTCCTCTCCACATCGGCCGCGCCTGGCGCGCGAGGAAAAACCGCGCGACGGGCGCAGTCATGGTCCTCTGCAATGCGGCGCTGATTTTGACGGCCTTCGGCCTTTACTATCTCGGCTCGGAGGCGGTGAGGCCATGGGCGAGCGATATTCACATCGCTTTCGGCCTCGCGCTGCCTTTGTTACTCATTGCGCATGTGAGGACGGGACGGAGGCGCACTCGCCCCTTGGATCCGCCTCGTCCCTAAGGCTATGCCAAGCTATCAAAGCAGTCAGCTCCCTAAAACCTTCTTAGCATCAGATATCGATGAGATAGCCGGAAATGCAAATAAAGGCATGGCCTTCCGTTTGATCATTGTCGCGATTCACGCTGAATGGGATGAGCTGATCCGAATAGACCCGCACAAAGTGTGTTGCCACGAATATCTGCTGACCGCCAACTTGCCCTTGAGGAGTCAAAACCAAATCCAGGTTCGATGCCGAGAACCCAATACTCGTAGACATCCGCAGGCGCGCCCATTCGCCGCCCGGCACGGATATGGTTGCAGTGACAAGCTCGATAACAGCGCGCTTTCCAGGTGAGATAATCCCCCAATTCGCAAAATCTATATTCCAATTGAAACTCGGCGTGAGCTCCTGAGCCTTCCATGCATGAAAGGCATTGTCAACGCGGCAATCTTTGCACGGCTGGGGGATCTGAGCGCGGATAGGAGGCCTTGATGCAAGAGCCTGCTCGCTTATCCCTTGCGCAGTTTCACGAATGGGAGGAAATTGCATCGGCTTACTTCCATTTTATCGCAATCGATCCGCAAAAATCAGCGGTTGCCGAGGCCGGCCGGTATCTTAGGTTTCCATAGAGAATCAACTTTTTAGGAACGATTTCACACCGCCGATCTCACCGCCCCCTGGTCAGGGGTGGCCTCAGCGCTTTTCAAACGTGACGGTAACTCACGGTTCAAGATCTGTTCGAGGTCCATAAAAGCGGTTTTTTCCAACTGGCTGAGACCTGAACGGCTCGAATTTGGACCTGGACTTTTCTTGGCAACCCGAGCCGCGCGATGCTGTCAAGTAGCGCTAAATCACAGCACCTTAAACGAACCTCGCCCCGCATAATTCGCGTCCTTGCCAAGCTCCTCCTCGATGCGGATGAGCTGATTATATTTCGCAAGCCTGTCGGACCTTGCAAGCGATCCCGTCTTGATCTGGCCGCAGTTCGTCGCCACCGAAAGATCGGCAATGGTCGAATCCTCCGTCTCGCCCGAGCGGTGCGACATGACTGCCGTATAGCCCGCGCGCTGCGCCATATCGACGGCGGCGAGCGTTTCGGTGAGCGTGCCGATCTGGTTCAGCTTGACGAGGATCGAATTGGCGATGCCATCGGCGATCCCGCGCGAAAGGCGCGCAACATTGGTGACAAAGAGATCATCACCGACGAGCTGGCATTTCTTGCCGATCGCGTGACTCAAAATTTTCCAGCCCTCCCAATCGTCCTCGGACATTCCGTCCTCGATCGTGACAATCGGATAATCGGAGACGAGCTTTTCCAAATAGCGGGCCTGCTCTTGCGCGCTGCGCGTCTTACCCTCACCCGCGTAGACATATTTGCCGTCCCTAAAAAACTCGGTCGAGGCGCAATCGAGCCCGAGCGCGATATCTTCGCCGGGCTTAAAGCCAGCCTTTTCGATCGCCTTGAGGCAGAAATCGAGCGCGGCTTCGGCGGAGGGCAAGTTTGGCGCAAAGCCGCCTTCGTCACCGACATTGGTATTGTGCCCCGCCTTTTTCAACGCGGCCTTGAGCAGATGAAAGACCTCCGCTCCCCAGCGCACGGCGTCCTTCAGCGACGGCGCGCCGAGCGGAAGGATCATGAATTCCTGAAAGTCAATCGGATTATCGGCATGCACACCGCCGTTGATGATGTTCATCATCGGCACCGGCAGCACATGCGCTTGGACTCCGCCGATATAGCGGTAGAGCGGCAAGGTGCAGGCATCCGCCGCGGCCTTCGCAACGGCGAGCGAGACGCCCAGGATGGCATTGGCGCCGAGCCGCGATTTGTTCGGCGTGCCGTCAAGGGCGATCATCGTCAAGTCGATCTTCCTTTGATCCTCCGCGTCGAACCCGCTTAAGGTATCGAAAATGTCCCGATTGACGCTGTCGACCGCCTTAAGCACGCCCTTGCCCGTGTAACGGGCCTTATCGCCATCGCGCAGCTCGACCGCCTCGTGCGCGCCCGTCGAGGCGCCGGACGGCACCGCCGCGCGCCCGAGCGAGCCGTCTTCCAAGGTCACATCGACCTCGATTGTGGGATTGCCGCGGCTGTCGAGAATCTCGCGCGCGGCAATGTCGATGATGGCGGTCATGGGAGCTCCTCTTGATGCGGCCGAAGGCCAAGCCTTTTACGCCGGGGCGCAGCTGGAAGGAAGCGGGCCCGGGAAAAGCACCACCATCCGCAGATGGACATTTGCCGAGGTCTCGATAAGCTAAGGCAGGGCCAGGGTTTGGCCTCTTAACGATACCCCGCAGCCAATGCGGCTAGCTTGGAAAGGAGGCCGGGATGCTGCGCAAGCAGGCCGCCCTCGTTGTTTTCTGCTCGCTTTGCGCTATGCCGGCCCTGGGTGGGAGTTCCAAGGATGGGCCGGTCCTGTCCGAGGCGGCCCCAATCCCTGGCCTGGATGGGGGCAAGCCGCAACCCGAACATCTGCCCCCTGGGTCGAGCAGCGCGGGAGGACCGGACAATAAAGCGGCGCTGCGGGCGCTGATCAGAGAGGAAGCCACGAAGGCCGGCGTGCCCCAAGAGATCGCGGACGCGGTCGCCGCCATCGAGAGCAACTATGACCCGCTGGCATCCGGCACAGTTGGCGAGATTGGGGTAATGCAAGTCCGTCCCGAGACGGCGGCGATGCTTGGATTTGCAGGCTCCCTCGCCGAGCTTGCGAAGCCAGAGGTCAATATTCGCTACGGCATGATCTATCTCGGTCAAGCATGGCGCCTCGCAGGAGGGGATCTTTGCCGGGCTTTGATGAAATACCGCGCGGGCCATGGCCAAGAGTTGATATCGCCGCTCTCCGCAGCTTATTGCGCCCGCGCACAGGCGTATCTTTCGGCTGAACACTCGCCCTATGCCCGCGGTCTTCCGTCTCCTCTCGCCAGCACGCCCTTTCTGCGCGCGCCGCTCTTAAAACTGGGACCGCCCAAAAACCGCACCGCTGCGGTCAGCCGTGCTTTCTGGGCCGCGCATGAGGCGAGGGTGAGGGCGATTACCCAGCAAATCGAAGCCAAATGGCGGCGCAAGGCCTTGGGCGCCAACGGCTAGATCTTAGGCGCGAGGTCGGGTTGTCCTATAGATGGTGGCGAGGGGCGCGGAAAAGCCGATGCACTCGAGGATCAGGTCACCGGAATCGAATTTTTGCGAATTCGCGGGCCAAGTCCCGTCAGGCGCGCGGCGCGAGGATAGCAATAAATTTCCAGGAGCGGAACTCGCGGGCCTCGCGCATCGAATCACCGCAAACGCTGCCGCTTGAGGGCGAAAGGCTTGAGCGCCAGCGTGATTGCGGCACCCAATTTGCTTTGTAACCTGCAACTCCAAATTAAACTTATGAGTCTTCAATTGGAGCTTCGTTCCGGAGCCAAAGGTGAGGGAGCGGACCTCTGGCCGCCTCCTCCAAGACCCGCTTTGGCTAGGATAGCTGACGGAGGTGGGGTCATGGCCGCGCTAAAAAAGATTAAAACGTGCAATGTTTCACCTGACTTTTTAAAGCAGCTCGCCGGATACGGCCTGGCGACTGCGCGCATCCTCTACCACTTGCCAGACCACCCGCGCTTCTTACAAACATTCGTCTGGCAGGACTACGATATAGCGCCTGAATTTCCCGTTCTGACCAAATTCTTGGCGTTCTGGCAGCAGAAACTCGATGGCCCGCTGCATAGCGTCATGGTCGGTCACACAAAGCTCATTAGGCCAGCCGAAATCCGGGCCGTTGGCGGCGAATTCTGGCTCCAGTAATTGCCGCCAGGGCAGCGGTGCGGCTGAGATGGCGAGCCGGTTCCATTAGCCGCAAGCACGGAAGGGCACAAACCGGGCAAGGACGGCCCTCAAGCGAACCCTCTCGCCATCGGCGCGGCCGGGGTGGTGATGAGGCCGGGCCGCAAATCTCAGAGCTGCACCGGAGCGGCATTCGGTAATTGAGTCCGCCGCTTGCGGCGCGGCCTTGCCAGCGCGAAGATCCGCCCAAAGCTTGCGATTTTTGCACCCGCGGCGCCTCGCTCTGATCAATAGTTGAAGGAGCCTTGCAGTTTGATTAAGCTAGCTCGCAAGGGCCTTGCGCTCTTCTACGGGCGGAATTTGCTTTCACCTGTTTGCCAAAAGGAGATTATTGTAAGGATCCTGGCTGCGCGGGACACTTGAACTTGAGTCCGGACGAGGCGGCCTGCCGTGCCGGGTTTGCAATCGTCAACGGCGCATTTTTGAAATTCGCCTCAAGAGCAACTCTAATCGCAGCATATTAACGAATTTCTAGGCAGGCTCCGGAGCCGTGACCGGCCTATTCGAGCTCGCTTCATTGGCTACCTGGGCCGGGATGCGAATTGAGAACGTAATCGTTATCAGGCCTAGGCGGGGTGCCTATAACGCCGAGCATCATCGCCACGTGTCCCTCGGGTCCACCGCTCAAAGAGACTAGGATAGCAGACAAATGAAACGGCAGATTGCTAGCCCGATTTCATCTGCGGAGGCCATGAAGAAGTTTGCAGCTCTCGATTGCAAGTTCCCGCGAAGCCGGGCTGGCGGGGGATGCTCCTGCGCACAGTTTGCACCGAATTAAGCGCTGGCTCCGGGGTTACAGGTTTGAGATCGCGCAGGGAGCGGGGATGCCTCAGCAAAGCTCATTCATAAGAGCACCACAGTGGATCTCTCGATAGAATCTGGCGGTTAATGGTTCCCACTTTCCTTTGTCTACTCTTCATTGGTTTTCTTTTCTGGACAGACCGGAAGCGGCCCGGCAGGCCATCCGGCGCTACATGGGTGCCTTTAGCCTGGATGTTCATAGCCGGCTCGCGATTTGTGTCGGCGTGGTTGAACCTCAGCCCTAGCTTTGGATCAGCGTCGGATCTAGCGGATGGCAGCCCAATTGATCGCGCGGTTTTCTTTGGCCTCATTATTGCCGGACTCGTAATCCTTGCCCGGAGAAAGGCCGATTGGCGGAACGCACTGTTCAGCAGCAAGTGGGTCCTTCTCTATTACCTCTACTGCTTGGCCAGCATGGCGTGGGCTGAAGATCCCGCTGTTCTCGCCAAACGCTGGGTCAAGGAGCTGGGAAACCCGGTTATGGTTTTCGTCCTCCTGACGGAGCGGCGCCCTTACGAGGCGATCGGAGCCGTGCTCCGGCGCCTATCCTTCCTCCTGCTCCCGCTATCCGTTTTGTTCATCAAATACTTTCCAGCGCTCGGGAGGGCTTATCACTGGGACGGCTCGCCGATGTATACGGGGGTCGGCACTCAGAAGAATGACCTCGGATTGATGTGCCTTGTCGCCGGGATCTATGTCGCCTGGGAATTGCTGAAGAGGCGCGGAAAAACAGATCCAGCGCTGACCCGCCAGGACAAGGCCGTCCTTCTCATTCTGACCGCCATGCTTGCATGGCTTCTGCACATGTCGGACAGCCAGACGTCCTTTGTCTGCTTGGTTACCGCCGCTTTCGTTTTCCTGCTTGGCCGGACACGATTCGTGGAAAGGAGGCCCAGCAGGATTATTGGGATTTTAGGTTTCGCGGGCTTCGCGGCATGGATTTTCAATGATGTGTCAGGCATGAAGGAGGCTCTGCTCAATTTCTTGGGACGCGATCCAACCCTGACGAATAGAACCGATATCTGGCGAATCGTCCAGGAATTCAAGGTAAATCCGATAGTCGGGGTTGGTTTCATGAGCTTCTGGTCAGGAGACCGGCTGGAGGAGCTTTGGAGGCGGATCGGCGGGCAGATTAATCAGGCACACAATGGATATTTGGAGCAATATCTGAACTTGGGATACATCGGGGTAGGTTTTATCCTCATCATCGTGCTGACCGGAATATTGGGGGTGCGAAGGCAACTCTACCTAAATTATAATGCGGCTATGCTGCGCCTTTGCTTCATCGTGGTTGCTCTCTTGTATAACAATACAGAGGCGTCTTTTTATGGCATAAATAATATGTGGACACTGCTGTTGCTGGGATGTCTTGAGGCCCCCCGCCAAATGCATGTCACCGCAGACGCTCCATTGGAGCAATCAGTCATGCGAGGGCGGGTGTTAGCCAGCCGGCCGCCACTGCGAGAAAAAGTTCGAGGCGCACGCACCCGGCGCCCCCTGTAGAGCCGGCTCCCGCCCCCCTTGCCTGCTGAGACCGGCTTCTTCCTCTGGCGCGTGCTCTAAAGATGGGGAGCGGCCGCACGCAGTGCTCGCTGACTTGCCTCCAACTCAAAAGAGCCTCGAATGGAATCGAGCCGGATGGGGTCTTCTCAGGCGCTCCAGCTGCCTGCAAGGGGCAATCTTGGAACGTTCGATGCCGTGTCGCGCTAAAGGCATCTCATGTCAAAGCCTAGCTCCGAGAAGCACTCTCAACTGCGATTCTGAAAGTGGGGCGTTTTGGCCCTGCGCGTGACAGTTAGCGTCTTTCGATCAACTGTCTCTGGAGCAGCTCGAGCGTTAGCACCCGGTGAATTTCTCGTGTCCAGTTTTGCCGCCCCCTCGTATGAGCATCGACCATACGCTCCAGAACTTGGCCCCGCAGGTATTCCCTGTGCCGGGCGCGTGAATCGAGCAGCAGCTCCCTCACATACGGCGAAAGCTCGTTACGATACCAAATACGGAAGTGATAGAATTTGTGCCGTCCCAAAAACATTCTTTCGAGATGCAGCGGTGCGAATAAATGATCGGCGGCCGCCAGCCCCTGCGGCATCCCGTAATCGTAGACATATTCGGCCTTAGCGGTCAGTTCCGCAACCAGCCCGCGAATCTTTCCTACAAGCGGAGCATCATGATACCGCAGCCCGCGATCAGTCGGCACCGCCGCCAGACGGGGATTTCCGTCATAGATCAGGCGCAAGAATGGCCGTGTGCTCGAAAACTCGCCAGGAGGCGCCCGGTACATCAAAGCAACGAGATCGTTATCGAGATAAGGTGACCGGAGCGTTAGTTGGGATTGCTCGATCGCGAGCCTCGAAAAATGATGCCAAGGCACCTGCTTGAAGGCGATGAACGTCAAAGGGTGGCCGCTGCGCTCCTGTTGATACGTGCTGGCAGCAGATCGTACCAATTGTGCGAATTCTGGCTCAAGCAGGGTCTCCGAAACCTTCGCTGGCCTGAATGCCACGTTGCCTCTAAGGATTTCAGAACCATAATTTCCGGTCAGACGAACGGGAGCGATCTGCCTCGCAATTTGGTTTGCATAGAGCTCCACAGCTCCAGTGACATCCATCGCACCGTCAGAGACGAATATGGCTTTTTCCGCCAACCCCGGAAACTTCGCAAGAAAGTCCGAGTCTACAGTGATGATTCGATGAGGCTGCCCGCAAATCATCGCGGCCCGGCGCGCGATTTTCACGTCGGCGCACGCGCGGTACGCGCCGCCGAAGGTGTAGCAGGGCAGCGCTCCGGGGGCTGCATTTGCCCATGCCAGGATCATGCGGCCATCGAGACCGCCCGTTAAGGACATGGCCACTGATTGCTCTCCCCCGAGATATTTGGGGAGCGCCCTGGCAAAGGTCTCCTTAAGCTGGCCGTAAAACTCGCCCGCGCCCATCACCGGCTGCTGCTCCCAGGATTCCGGGCTGAAATATCTTTTCTTGCTGACCTGCCCATCCGAAGTAAACGACCAGCTTGAGCCGCAAGGAAGCAACGAAATACCCGTGAAAAGCGTTCTATTTTGCATCACGCTGCCACAGGCGAAGCTTTCTGCAACCCCGCGCAGATCAAGCCGGCGCAGCTCCGGAAGAATCTCAAGGAGCGATTTCGCCTCAGAGGAAAAATAAAACCGGCCCGGCTGCTCGTGATAGTAAACTCTTCCGAGGCCGTAACGGTCGTTGAAGAGCACGGCCCGCCTTCTGGTGAGATCGATCAATATTCCGCTAAACCAGCCATTCAGATTCTCGATGAACCGTAATCCCAGGGTCTCGTACGTCCGGATCAAATACTGCGCACCTGCCGGTTGAGAGTCATCGCCTCGCCAGCAACCCTGGTTTGTTCCCTCACCGCCTCCGAAGTGTTCGCCCGAAAATATCAGGCAAATGTCACGGCGTTCATTCCACAGCGGCATGCAACGGGAGAGCGCGCCGCCACCGTGATGAACCCAGCCCGCGCATAGCCCCATATCTGGATTGGTGTAGGTTCCGCACGCGTAGAATGGCTCGTGCACCATGCACTTTATCATTCTCTCGATGTCGGCTTGCCCGGCCCCTGCGTGGCCAATGATGCCGGCTATCCCAGGCATGCGGTTCTCTTCCTTGGCGGCCGGCGAATAGTGTCGATTCTGTTGACGAGCCGCGCAGATTCAAGACGCCATGTGAAATACGAGTCAGGGTTATTGAGCTGCTGCATAGGGCTTAACTTGCGCCTTCGGCCCTGGCTGCACCGCCTTATGATCGCTTAAACTCTAAGGATCTTTGAGCGCCTCGCTTCACGCTTTCCCTCAGAAATGCCTTCCGTGTGAGCGATTCCCATAATCTAGCGAGGCGCCGATAAAATAGACCCTTTTGTTTCCGCCACGTTCCTCCCTGGAGATGAACACCATAGCCGCCGAAGCAATGCCAGCTTTCCGGATTGCAGACATTTTCAGGAAACAGCACCGTAACCTGGTCGCGTGCGAGCGGATATTCCGCGAGGGTGCGGGATACGAGCCCGGGCCCCGTCGTATCGTAGACAAAGTAGTCGCGGCGAAACAGGTGTGGAATGGATCGCGTCATCTCTTGTGCCCAATCCGGATGCTGCTGGGCCCGGACACAGTTTTTAATAATAGCACCGAGAAACGGGTGACCTGCTGCCGCCCCGAAGGCATAATTGCCGATCTCCCAGTCCATCCCATACTGCTCGCGCAGGAATGCTTGGATGGTCAATTCTTCGAACGGGAACACGCAACCAAATCCGAGCAGATCTTCAAGACAGGATACCAGCAGCACATCAGTATCTAAATAGAAGCCGCCTAGGCGATAGACTGCGAGGTAGCGGAAAAAGTCATAGCGCTGAATCGGTACCGCGAAACTATCGAACACGGGACGGTACTCGGGAAATTCGCTGTCAATGAATTTTTCGACGTTGGCATCATCGAAAAACAAATACTCGAAACCGGGATTGAGCAGACGCACATTTGCTACAGCCGCTTTGCAAAGGAGCGAAAGGTCTGCGCTCTTGCCGGTTTGAATGATCCGCCTCGGAATTATCTCCCTCATGAAATCCTCGCTTCAAAAAATCTCTGGCGGGCGAGCCGCTCGCTGATCCACAAAGGGCACGCGCGAGCCACTGTTGCCGGGCCTCCTTGACATCAATCACGAGCATTCTCTACTTTGCCCAAAATGGCAAATCCTTTGAGATTACCGCTGCCGAGAGCAAACAAGTCGTGCGTTCCATTCCTAAGCAACTCGAGATAGAGCTCATGACCCGGCGACGTGCCAATATCGGCTAATGCGACGAATCGTGAAGAGCGCAACTCTCTCCGGAGCCGGGGGCCGACCCTCAAAGGTGCGGGACTATCGCCACTGTCGACTATGATGCCGTCAAAAGCGTTCCGCCGGCCTTCCATTTCGATTATATCGAGGAGCTTTTCCACGCCGCCGTTTTGAATGGTTGGCCGGTACTGTGCCGATTCGCCCGTGATGGCACTTTGTTCCAAATCGAGGACATGAATTTTTGGGCTTATTTCATCGCTTTTGCAGGCTTCTTTAAGAATCTCGATCGCCTCGCTGCTTTGTTTGCACCCCAAAAAGAGTACCGATTTAATATTGTTCGCGCGAAGCACGTTCGCGGTGTGCTGCAGGAACCTGTGGCGGTCAGAGTTTGAAGAAGATGAGGAGACACGGCCGAGAAGCGCGGAGGCGAGGGTGCGCCAAATTCTGAGGAGAGGCGCCGCCAGCCGCGCAATAAGCTTATTTACGAGAAGCGGGTTATCGAGGCCGCGCAGGGTGGGCTTTTGCCAGAAAAAACCTCGACCTTGCTTTTTCAGTCGTCGCGGAGGCATTTCTCCTAAGCCGTGGTCCAAGACTGTTATGCTCGTTTTTCTGGCGGCGGATTGGTCGATGATGGCGCGTGATATTGCTGCGGCAGCTTGCTTTTGCCCGCATGCCGTAAGCATTTGACTGATCTTGCCCAGCCAATCTTCTAGACTGCGCTCGGGCAATCGATGGATGCTCACGCGCGGCGCGGGATTGTCATCGTCAGCATACGGGCGGCTGCAACCGCCATTAGCTAGCAATTCGGTGAGCCACCGGGCTCGATCGAGCTCTGGATGCCTGAGCCAGGGAAATTGAGCCGCCCGCCTTCGAGCGCTCCTGAGCCGCCCTGATCCGAGCAAAGCAATGATCAAATACGCCCATTCGACGGGATCTGGATCAACCGCTTTGTAGACGGCCAAGGTCACTCGAATCGGGCGGACAATCCACGACAATGCAACTTTTGCATTTCCCTTGTACAAGTTGCACAGGGCAATGCCAAGCACTGGCTCCGTTAGCTGATTCATATTCGTGAGCAATCTGAGATAGGCACGCTCTGCCTCATCGTACCTGCCCGCAGCGAGCAGCTCATTGGCGGAGCCAAGCAAAATGAGATGCGAGCCCATTGACGAGACGTGTACGGTCTCTATTCGGGATGATTTCGCTACTACCGTAAGAGGCTCGAAGGGCCCGAGTTGCACAATCCTTTCGTCTGGCCCAAGAGTCTTGTTCAGCGTGAACCATTGGAAAATCTGATCGCGGTTGTAAATGGTGTGGCGGGCTTGTACCAGTTCGTATCCGGCATTAATAATCTTCATTAGCTCGTCTTGGTTTTCGAGAAGATAGCTAACCTTCTCCAGTATATTCTTTTTATCTGCAAACACGCAGTTTTGCATGTCAACGAAGCCTGCGGCACGAAGTCCGGCTGATTCCTCGGTTATCAGGCAGGCCTTGCACCCCGGAAACTCGAAATGTTTGCGAATCACCTCCTTCGCGACCGTTCCGCAGGTCGGCGCGAACCAAGACGCGTTAATCGCCCGCGCGTAGGTTTCCCCCCACATGACCTGCCCCGCTCGAATGCGGCTGAGGTAGCCGGGATGCGGGCAAACCAGGGACGGATAGACAGTCGAGAGTGCCGCGAACACGCTTGCGCGCCACGGGTAGAGTTCATTTGTGCAGCCAGATAGAAAAAATGGAACGAATTTGGTCTGGCCGTAGTCCTTATAGGTTTTGGGATCGATGCAGTTCGGCCATGTAAAGAGGCGGCTCGCAATGTCCGGAACATGTTCGGCCATCGTCGTGCATATGGAAAAGTACTGTTCGATTCCCCAGTGGTCCATATCAGACAGAAAGCCAGGGCGGGTCTCGCACCAGGAATCCGAATTGTGGAATCCAAGCTTTGGAATGTCTCCGCACCCCCGGACATTGCTGATCTCGATCCTTCGGGATCCCCGTAAATTCACGCCACTCTCGAACAAAGCAAGCTCTGGCTGGTATTTGTCACAGACGCGGCGATAATCGCAATCTTCGCTCACCACGATGACGTCGAAAAAATGCGTCAGGCACTTAACGTGATCATGCTGCTGAGCTCTCAAAAAACTAGCAGCGCGTTGGTTATATTGCTGTTGGAACAGAAGGAGCTTCGGCTTGGCCGTCATTGGGCACTCACAAAACAGGTATTCCAAATCCTGCCCGCCGCATCTGCTTCGCGGCTGAAATCCGCCAAAGGCGAAATCGCAATTGGGCTGCAGTCATCTGCGAGGCTGCGGCGGGCCCCCGGTATCACGATCCCGGGCGGCGAAAATAAGATCCTCATTGCCGCGTGCAAACGCAGAAACAAAAATCCTCAAGACAAGCCGATGATTTCGAGCAGGCTGAGAGCAGCGATTTCGATTGCCACATGCTGGCCGCGCTAATCCGCGCGAGGCGGCAGTGGCGGTCCTCCTCATTAGGCAACACCGCAGGCAACACCGCCCAGACTCCCGCTGTCTAACTGCGAGCGGCTGTTGAAGCCTGGGAGACGGAAGAAAACACGCATATTGAGACGCTCCGTTTAAGAGATCCTGGGGTTCAGTCCAAACCACTCGAGCACGCGCCAGAGGCGCCGGGGTATCTGGCCTGCTGAAGTATGGTGAATTAGCCTGTGTAAGGAATAAATGCCGCTGAGAATGCCTGTTACACTCCCAAGAACACCAGCCCAAATAGATGGCAGGACGTAAAAACCGCAGAAAACGAGACCGATTGCAGAGAGAAAGACTAGGCCAGTCTCCATGTTGGCAGCCGACCATCGGAAGCCGCTCAGCGGCCGCACGATCGCGTAAATCATGAACGCATGGAAAACATAAGATGCAAAGAAAGCCATTCCTGCGCCATTCACTCCGAAACTGCCAATCAAAATCCACGCGAGAGCAACATTAACCGCGGTCCAGGCAAGATCAGCGATTAGAAAAATGAGCTGCCGGTTTTTGGCAACAATGATAAAGCCCATGGGCCAGCTGATGACGCGAAGACCCATCCCAAGGCATATCCAACGAAGGACCTCCACCGCTGCAGTGAACTTAGCCGAATAGAGCAAGGCGATCACGACGGGCGCCAAGGTCAGCGTGGCAATGACCCCCGGCCCAGCCAATAACAGGCTGACTTGAGCTTGCTCATTGACCAAACGGTTGCACCGGCCATTGTCATTTGCTACCCCGACCAAGCGGGGATAGAAGTCAGCTCCCATAGCTTGCAGAACATAGCCAACATAAAGCCCTCCCAGCGTCCAGGCCGATGAGTAGAGTCCGGCCGCATCGAGTCCCGCGCTGCGCACAAGGATGGCTCTGACCGCGTAGGCAGCGCCCATAACCAGAAACTCGCATGCCATAAAGGCGAATCCGAGCTTTAGCAGTGAGGCCGCTTCATGCCGCACTTCAGAAAAAGTCATTACGGGCCGCTCAATCCGCACTTTCCGGCTATACCACCAGGATGAGACGATCGAAGCCGCGGCAACACACACTAGAGAAGGCACGACGCCTTGTTCTCGAAAAAAATACACGACGGGGATGCTGATCAGCGTCCCAAAGAGCGCGCCCAGCACGCCCAGTTTGGCGAGATCGGCAATCCGCCGCATTCCCTGAACCAAAGCACCCTGGCCGCTAGCTATCAGCCGACAGAACACGGCAATCGACAGCAGTGCTACACCGGCGGCATGCCCCCCGGTGCCAAAAGTCAATTCGGACATCTGTTGAGAAAACAAGGCAAGCAGCGCTGCACCGCAGAGTCCAAGGAGCACGGCTGTGCGCCGCAGGACAGTCACGGTTCGCGCCACCCGGGTGCCGTCCTCCGAACTCGCAGACTCGGCAATTTGGCGCACACCGCTGCTGTTGATGCCCATGCCTGCGATTGAAGCCGTAAGATCGATAATTGAGCTGTAAATGCCCATCAAGCCGAAGCCGGCGGGCCCCAGCAATACGGCCATTGCCTTCGTACGCACGATTCCAATGACGATACTCAGTGCCGATGAGCCGCCGATCAGCACCAATGATTTAAGAATCTGCCTATAACTGTGCGTCTCGGCCGTCCTTGTATCCGCCTTTGAGACGGCATCAGGATAAGGCGCGAAGCTTTCTCTACCGCTGCTTTCAGAAGCCATTGTGCTGATGCTTAGGCTGCGTTCTGGTCTTTATAATTGGTCTTGTAGTAACGGTAGTGATAAGAATCGTAATGCCTAATATGGTCCATGTTTGTCTTATTAAGCACCACCCCTGCAAGCTTTTCATAAACGCCATTAGCCGTATTGAGAGCGCGTTGGACTAGATCGATGTTCGTGCGGCCCCACTCGACAACAAGGAAATAGAAATCAATAAGATGCGCAGCAGCCCGCACATCCGTGACAGGGAGAATCGGCGGCAAGTCGGTGATGATATAATCATAACTCTGCCGCAACTGACTGAAGAGTCTCTCGGTCGAATCTGAAGTAAGGATTTCGCCTGTATCGACCAGCGGTGGTTTTATAATCACTGGCAGGAATGCCATGTTCGTTGCGTGGTCGGTCCAGATCGCCTCGCTGAGAGAACATTCACCTGAAAGTACCTCGACGAGACCGGTCGTCGCGGCAGGAGCAAGCATCCGGGATAGAGTGGGATTGCGCAGATCGCAATCGGCGAGAAGGACTCTGCGCCCGGCCTGGGCAAAGACCTGCGCAAGAGCAACGGCGACCGTTGACTTACCCTCGTTTGGCAATGAGGAGGTAATCCCAATCGTTACATCGCATCCTTTCTTTCCGTTTAGGTCCGCCGCCAATTTGATGGAGCGGACGGATTCGGCGAAGCAGGATAAAGGCGCATTCACGACTGTTCTCAATGCGGCCGAGCGGTAGGCAATACTCCTTGCGCCCCGGGCCGCGATCTGAGACTCCTGATCGGCAAGAGCAGGCTTCGAGTCCTCTCCCAATAATGGGACCAGAGCCACGCACGGGACATGTAAGACATCTTCCACCTGCTTACCGCTACGGAAGACTCGATCCAGCACCTCGCGTAACAGTCCAAGACCGCCCCCTAAAACCATTCCTCCAAGGAGGGAAAGCGGCAGAACCATAATCGTCTTAGGAGATTTTTTTTGGCTTGGTGCCGTTGCAGGCTCAATCAGCCGCGCTTCGTTAAACAGAAATGACTGTTGCTGTGTCGACTCCAGGAGCCGCTCCTGAAATAGTTTGTGCAGCGAACGGGAGCTTTGAGCTGCGTTCTCAAGATCACGCAGCGTAACCTGTGCCCTGTTTGTCGCTTGCGATTGCGACACCGCCGAAGCTAGTTCCCGCTCGATGTCCTCCTGCCGCTTCTTGGCGATCAGATATTCGCTTTTGGAAGTTTCGGCGAGCCGCCGCAGCTCGCTCGAGATCGATGCCAGCGTGTTGTGGATTTTGTTACGAATATAGACTGTCGCGAGATGATCTTTACCGTAGCGCTGGGAATAGTCCGCCTCCATATTGACCAAGGACAGGTATTCTTCTCGCAGTTTGGTTATGATGGGGCTGCTCAAAGCGTCGGAAACGGTCGCATCCATCGCGTCGGGACTTCCCGTGCGCAGGATGCCCTCGATCCGCTCGAGTCGCGCCAGGGTTTCTGAAGTCTTTGCGCGGGCATTGACAAGCTCGGTATTGAGCGCGGTCAAGGCTTGCTCGCCAATCAGGCTTCCCCCGGCATTGACGATTTGGTTTTTACTTTTGTAATCGTTGACCGCTTGCTCGTCCGCCGCCGCTTGCCGGCGCAGCTCCTCGAGGCGTTGCCGGAGCCATTCATTCGCGTGCCGGGCCGTTTCGTATTTGGACTCCATCTGCTCAGCAATGTAAGCCTCGGCGATCGCATTGGCGATCTGCGCCGCGCGCCGCGGATTATGCGAGTGGAAGCTTATCTCAATGAAAAATGTCGCGCCGATGCGCTTAGCGTCGGTCTTCGTCACGAGTGCATCGGCTGCTCTTTGCTCGAGTTCAGATTCCGATTTCGGCACCTCGGTTGAAAAAAAGCTAGACAGATAATTCCTGAGCGATTCGGCGAGCCCTGCGCTCGATTGAGTAAACTCGGGATCTTTGGCAAGGTCGAGTTTTCTAACCACCCGCAGAGCAACCGCATCCGACTGCAACATCCTCATCTGGCTTTCGAAAAAGCTTATATCGAACGGCGCCTCCTCCAAGGTGGATTGAACGGCGGATTGAACGGTGGATTGAAGGGTCGATTGGACAAAGGGGCGGTTGCCTCGATCAAAGTAAATAACTGCCTGCGCTGTATAAACCGGCGGAGCGACCTTTAGATATATTACGCCGCATATTGTTCCGATCAGCGCAAACGATACGATAAGGAGAAGCTGCCGCCTTATTATTGCATAGGCGGATGTTATAGCATCGCCTAATCCCTGCTCTGCTGAGAGAGCGGGCTGATTCTCTGACATCGAAGATGTATTTTGCAGCATGGGCGGTTCAGATTCCTTCGATCATGGCGCGCAACAGGCATTTTCGCACGTCAGCTTATCAGTTTTTCCTGCCCGCTTTGAATAGATTCGAATATCTTTTGAATGATTTTAGAGCTGGGGCGGAAATGCTTCCGCTGGAGCAATTGGTCCTTTCCAAAATATTTGGCTCCGGCCGCCGGGCAGCCGTCCTTGCGAGAAGTTACAATCCCGCACACGAATTACTAATTGATATAGGCTACGTCTAACGGTGGCGGGGGGGCGTGCAGTCACACTCGCCCGGCCGCCCGCGCGGGACGGCTTCCCGGCGAGCTGTGCAGCGGCCATCTGTGCTGAAACAAACATCGTTCGGCTTGGTTCCGCGATGATTCACCTTTGCGCCCTAATTTCGTGGCGGGCACCATGCCAGAGGCGGGGTCCAATTTTAATCTATCAAAAGGTGGTAAGGACAAATGGTGAGGAACGGCAGGGGGCCTCGCATGATAAGTTTACCATCGCAATCTACGAGGGAGAGAAGCCAGGCGCTAACTGCAAGGTTGAGCTTGGCAGTTGCTGCGCATTGAACAGGAGATTTCTCCCAGCCCTAGTTCCATCAATTGCCTGCAACCCGTGGCCGAATGACCGTCGGCCGGAGATAATTTCATTTTCTGGATGCGCACCTCCCTGCTTGCCAAGCGTGCACTAATTGAAAATTCGAAATGGATGCGCATCCATTGAAATGGATCATTCGTTGAAATGGATAATGGTACAATACGACAATGGTGAAAAGATTAAGGGAGCCGGTATGATGAAAGCAGCGCATGACGCTCCTCCCATTGCGTCCGAACCAGCGGCACCGATGAACGAGTTGATTGAAACAAGCCTTGCCCGGCTGAGCCTCTGGATCGAGAGTCAACACTATCGGGCCTACGATCCGGGAGATGGCCAGATGTCGTTCCTGCGGGGGCTGACCTTTGGCTCCCGGACCCTCGAACGGGTCCTCACGGCCGCCGTGCTTCGCTCCCCCGTCAATATTCGCCCCTTGCTTGGAATCAAACCGCATACCTCGACCAAAGGAATGGGCTATCTCGCCTGGGGTCATCTCCGGCGTTTCCAAATGACCAAAGATCCGCATCATGCCCAGAAGGCAAGGATGTGTCTTGATTGGTTGCTGAACCATCGATCACCGGGCTATGCCGATTTGTGCTGGGGCAATGAGTTCACGTTCACCACCCGGGCGGGGAGGATTCCGCGGAAAGCGCCGACTATTGTCTGGAGCAGTCTGATTGGTCAGGCGTTTGTCGATGCTTTCGAGATCCTGGGTGAGCATCGATACCTCGATGTTGCGAACAGCACTTGCGCGTGGATTTTGAAGCTCCCGCGTGAGCGCACATCCGCTGGATCGTGCCTCAGCTATGTCGCTTTCGACCAGGTATCAATTCATAACTCCAACATGCTAGGAGCCGCGTTGCTAGCGCGCGTTGGCGCACTCACCGGCAGGGCGGAAGCTGCCGACGTGGCGCGGGAAGCAATGCTATACAGCTGCACGCGCCAGAATGGAGACGGCGCGTGGTTCTATGGCGAAGCGCCAAAATACCACTGGATCGATTGCTTTCACACAGGGTACAATCTCGATAGTCTGAAACGATACATCGATAGTACAAAGGACACTGAGTTTTCAGGTCATCTATCCCGGGGCTATGAGTACTTCAAGAACAATTTCTTCGAATCGGATGGCCGCACGAGATACATGCACAACCGCCTGCTGCCGATCGACATCCAATGCGCAGCGCAGGCCATAGATACTCTGTCATTTTTCTCGTCCTCGGACTCTAAGGCGCTGCAGCTAGCGAATCGGGTGGCGCGGTGGACGATTGCGCATATGCAGGCGCCGGAAGGCTATTTCTATTACCGGGATCTCGGATGGACGAAAATCCGCACGCCGATGTTTCATTGGGGCCAGGGCACCATGTTCAAGGCACTGTCGCATCTCTTGGGCAAATTGAGCCCCGGCGCCCGGCCAGCGGCCGCGGAGCTGGCGGAGGCTTCATGAACTCTCCGGCAACTCTCAGTTACGTGCTGATCACACCTGCAAGAGATGAGGAGAATTTCATCGGCGGCACGCTGAGGGCTGTTATTGCGCAGACACGCCCGCCATTACGCTGGATTATCGTCAGCGATGGCTCGACCGACGGAACCGATGACATTGTCATGTCATACACAGCCGAGCATAAATGGATCGAGCTCCTGCGCATGCCGCAACGGCACGACCGTCAGTTTGCCGCCAAGGCAAACGCCTTCAATGCAGGTTACGAGCGGCTCAAGGACCTGCGATTCGATCTGATCGGCAATTTGGACGCCGATATCACCTTCGGCCCGGATTACTTCGAGTTTATTGTTGACCAATTCGAAAACGATCCGCGGCTAGGTGTGGCCGGGACGCCCTATGTCGAGGACATGGACCGGCCCGATCAACACACTTATGCGCATAAGGGCGCCAATCTCGAACACGTGTCCGGTGCCTGTCAGATCTTCCGCCGGGAGTGCTTCGAGGCTGCCGGAGGCTATCCTGCCATCGAAGGGGGCGCGATCGACTGGATCGCTGTGACGACGGCTAGGATGAAGGGGTGGAAGACACGCACCTTTGTTGAAAAGATCTGCTATCACCACCGCAAGATCGGCACGGCAAACAGCAGCCCATTAATGGCCCGGTTCCATTACGGGCGCAAAGCATATTACGTCGGGGGACATCCGGCATGGGAGCTGGCGCGCGGAATATTCTCGATGCGCTCGCCTCCCGTGATTCTTGGAGGCCTCTGCTTCATAGCCGGCTACATTTGGGCAGCCGTCACTCGTATGCCCAGACCGGTCTCCGCTGAGTTGATGGCGTTTCATCGCAAGGAGCAGTTGATGCGCCTGAAGCGCTTACTTCGATTGGCTTGATAGCCTGTAGCAAGCCTTGGCAAACGCAATGGAACCAAATTGGAAAACTCTAAGAGTGTCCACGGAGGCGGCGTGAGCATTGAGAAAACTGAATTCAGATTCAAAGGAAGGTCATTCGTCGTCCCAACGTGCAGAATCGAGGGTTGGGAAGTGATCGCGGTTGGGCGGTGGCTGCGCATCGCGAGCCTGAAGGATGAGGAATGGCTCGAGGGTGACCCGCTGAGCGACCCGCCTAAGTTTTTCAGCGCGTTGCGCGCAAGCGGCCTGCCGGCCGACATTTTTACCTTTTCGGGCCGCCTCGACGGCTCGCCGGCGGCGGTGGACGGCAAAATCGAAATTGACAATGAGGCGGTGATCCGGACCGACGATTACAAGGCTTGGTGGGACGGGCTTTCCCAGCAAACGCGCAGGAACGTGCGGCTGGCGGCGAAGAAAGGACTCGAAATCCGGTTGGCGAAACTCGATGATGACTTTGCTGCGGGGATCAAAGCAATCTATGACGAGACGCCGGTTCGCCAAGGCCGCCAGTTTTGGCACTTCGGAAAAGATATCGATAAGGTCATGCGCGAGAACAGTTCTTATCTTGACCGTTGTGAATTTCTCGGTGCCTATTATTCCGGTCAGCTGGTCGGATTCATGAAATTTGTTTATGCCGGCAATGTTGCCCGCATTATGCAAATCCTCTCAATGAACGCGCATCAGGATAAGCGCCCGATGACCGCCCTGGTCGCCAAAGCCGTGGAGATTTGCCACCAGAAGGGGATGAAATATTTCGTCTACGGGAAATTTATTTATGGACGAAGAGCAGACAGCGGTGTCGTGGAATTCAAACGCCGCCTCGGATTTGAACCAGTTGAGTTGCAGCGTTACTATGTTCCTTTATCATTGCGCGGCCGGCTCGCCTTGAAATTGGGGCTGCACAAAGGGTGGCGTGAATTGCTGCCGCCAAAGCTTGTCAGCCATTTGATTAAATTCAGGGCATGGTGGCTTCAAAAGACTGCACGCAGGATAAAATTGCAAGCGCCCAAGCTCGATCACAGCGGCGAATCAGCCGCAAGAGGATCGTCACCCTAGCCGGTCAAAACTGGCGCAAGTAAATCTAGCCAATCTCGCACCCCGAAGATACCTTTGCTATGCGTAAAGCCTTACAGCTTTAACGAGCCGCGGGTGCACGCGCTTGCGCCAGCAGGGCGGCCGGAGTCGCCGCAAGCTCATTCCTTTTCCGGGATAGAAGCGGGGGCCCGGCCGCCAAGGGCGCGTAAAAACACCCGCTATCGCGCTTCGACAAAGCGGCGGACGCAGCGGCCCATGTCGCGATGCCTAATTACAAAAGCTCTTTAAATTCGTCATACGCCTTAGCGCCGACAGTGAGTTCCGCAGGCAATGGCTGATCCTCGGGCAGGTCCACGCACTGCAGCCGGTTGTGCTCGACCTCCCGGTAGCGGAAGCCTGTCTCTGGGCAGATAAAGACACCATCTTTAGCGGACTTCAATATTTGGCCGTGCCGGCTCATCCACCCCCTCTGCCGGGCAGGATTGCCCATGACCAGGGCGTAATCCGGCACGTCCTTGGTGACCACGGCTCCTGCGGCGATAAAGGCGTAACGTCCGATCGTTACGCCGCAGACAATGGTCGCGTTAGCTCCAATGGTTGCGCCTCGCCTAATCAGCGTCCTCTCATAAAGACTGTGACGGTTCACTTGTGAGCGGGGATTGGTGACATTGGTCAGAACGCACGAAGGGCCGAGGAAGACGTCATCTTCGATTTCTACGCCCGCGTAGATCGACACGTTATTCTGAATTTTAACGTTATTGCCGATGATGGTTCCGCCATCGACATTGACATTCTGCCCGAGCACGCAGCGCTGACCGATCCTCGCTCCCTTCATGACATGGCAGAAGTGCCAGATCTTGGTGCCTTTTCCGATGACTGCTCCCGCATCCGCCACCGCGCTCGGATGGACGAAATAGTCAGAGGCAGGAGCAGATGCAGCGCCCCCGCTGGCTGAGCGAGTCAAATCCGCCATAGCCTCTTCTTTGCCCGGCTGCTGCTGCAACACTGGGCGCGGCATCGCCGCCTCGCCATCAGCATCGAGACTGCGCTGGGCCGCCTGGAGCAAGGCTAAGACAAGCAGGCCCTCCCGCCCGTCGGTTCGCGGCTTATACCGGCCGCGGCAGCAGTCGAGGAAGTGCTGACATTCCTCGCTCAGCGGCTCCGACTGAGGCGGGACGACTGGTTCGCCTTTGATTTTGTTGGGCGTGGGCACCTGGCCGTCCATCCACGTGATATGCTGGCGGTAGATTGTAAGTTTCTCTGCCCAAGGCCTGGTGTCATCGAAGACGGCCAGTCCTGAGGATCCAACCACCGTCAACTTCTGTTCCTTGAACGGGTTGAGCCAGCTCACGAACACGTGCGCCCGCACGCCATTTTGAAATCGCATTGCGGTCAGCGTCGCGTCGGCGATACCTTGGTTCAGGTAATCTCCGCCGGTACAACGGACCTGCTCAGGCGGCTGGCCTCCCGTCAGCGAGAGAATGACGGAGATGTCATGCGGCGCGAAGCTCCACAGCGCATTTTCCTCGCGCCTAATCTTTCCGAGATTTAAGCGGGTGGAGGTAATATATTGGAGCTTTCCCAACTCTCCGGATGCCACGAGCGATTGCAGCGCGCGCACGCACGGATGATATTGGAGCAGGTGCCCTACCATGAGCACCCTTCCGAGCCTGTCCGCGAGCCGGACGAGCTCCTCGCCTTCTTTTTCATCGAGGCAGAGCGGCTTTTCGACCAGCACATCTTTGCCCGCTTCGAGCGCAGCCTTGGCCAGGCTGTAATGGAAGGCCGCCGGAGCCGCGATGACAACGGCATCGATCCCGCTGTTGCTGAGAGCTTCTTCGAATTTCGCCGAGACAGGGATTCCGGGCGCAATCTGGCTCGCCGTTGCGCGGCCCTCAACCGCCGGGTCGCAGACCAGCTCCAGAGCCCCGAGGGCGTGGAAATTCCGCGCGAGGTTCTTGCCCCAGTGTCCACAACCAAGGACAGCGATTCTCGTGACCATTTATCAATATTTCTCCGTTCCCAAACTGATTAACGCCGAGATGACGCGCTCTTGCTCCGCCTCCGAGAGAAAGGGGTGCATGGGCAAGCTGATGACTTCGCGGGAGGCACGTTCCGACTCGGGAAAATCGCCAAACCTGTATCCGAGATGCGCGAACACCGGCTGCTCATGCAGGCATTTGGGGTAGTAAACAGCAGTGGGAATTCCTTCCAATTTCAATTGCCCGGCAAGCCTGTCGCGATCAGGTGCCCGAATCGTGTACTGAGCATAGACATGGGTGTTGCCAGCGGCAACCTCGGGGACCGCGTAGCGCCCGCGGAGCGCGGCGGAATACCGCTCGCCGATGCGCGTACGCGCTTCGAGCTCCCAATCGAAGCGCGGAAACTTGGCCAGCAAGACCGCAGCCTGAAGAGTGTCGAAGCGGCCATTCATTCCGAGATAGGGATATTGGTGGCGCTTTTGCCCGCCATGGCTGCGGATAGCCCTCATTCTCTCGGCCAGGGCATCATCATCGCTAAACAAGGCCCCCCCGTCGCCGTAGCAGCCAAAAGGCTTCGCGGGGAAAAAGCTCGTGCTTCCGGCAGTCGTAACCCCGCAGCTGCGGCGCCCGCGCTGTCTGGCGCCAAAGCTCTGGGCGGCATCTTCTATGACTGCTAGCCCGTGCCGTGCTGCGATCGCATTGATCCGGTCATAGTCCGGCATCTGACCAAAGAGGCTGACCGGCAGCAAGGCTTTCGTCCGCGGGCTGATTGCCGGCTCGATCAGATCGGCGTCGATATTGAACGTGGCGGGCTCGATATCCACGAACACAGGCTTGGCCCCGACGAGGCCAATCGCTTCGGCTGTGCTGATCCAGGTGAAGGGAACGGTGATGACCTCATCGCCTGGCCCGATGCCAAGCGCGCGCAAGGCGATCTCTAGGCTATCCGTCCCGCTGGCGACGGTTATGCAATGCTTGACACCAACGTAGTTCGAAAGGAGCTGCTCTAGCTCGGTTATCTCGGGCCCCATGATGAACTGGCCATGATCGAGAACCCGCTGCATGCGTTCGCCGATCTCGGCTTTGTAGCGAAGATACTGTTGTTTAAGGTCAATGAATTCCATGGAATGCATCACTGGTGGCGTTGGGATTTTGCTGAGTCAATTTCCGCAGAAGGGCTACGTATCTCTTTTTCTCGTTGCTCCATAAAAACTTCTGGCGCAGAGCCACTGCGCGCCGTTGATAATGCGCGAGCAAGCTTGGAGTTACCGCTAGCCGGTCGAGGATAACACGCAAGGAGTCAGGATCATCCGGCTCGTAAAAGAGGCAATCGTCGCCGCTAAAATAGTAGCTAATCGCCGCATTGCGAACCGTGACCGATGGTATCCCGATAGACAGATATTCAAGCAGCTTCAATGGGAGGGCGTATTTGGTGATTGAGGACATTTCCAGCGGTACCAGGCCAAGATTGCAATCCGCCAACAATGCGGGAATCTGATGCAGCGGATACATGCGATTATCGAATTGGACGATGGCGCTCAAGTTTAGCGATGTAATAAGATTTTTGAGCTCCTCGCTGAAATCCCCCTCGCCAATGATCTTTACGGTTATCCGGTCCTGGTGGCGCATCCTGGACAGTGCCAGCATCGCATTGCGCAGGCCATACCGTTCCAAAATGCTGCCATGGAAAACGGCCCGGATCCTATCGGCAGGCTGCCCCGGCTCCCTTAGGGCGAAGAGTTCGTCATCTGGAAAGTTGGCGACAACTTCGATGGCTTCCGCTGGAATCTTATGTTGCTTAACCAAAATGTATCTCTTGACCGGCTCATGCACGGTCAAGATCTGATCAGCGAAGGCTGCGCTGAGTTTTTCCTGCCAGAGGAGGATTTTGAAGAAGAAGCTGCTTTCTCCACTCTTGAATTTGGAGGCGAAAGTATTTGGCATCGGATCATGGATATCCAACAACACTTTTGCTCCCATACATTTCGGGAGCAGTGCTGCGAATACGAAAAAATCCGGCATATTGTTGACGTGAACAGCGACGTAGCGCCTGCTGAATTGCAACGAGGTGGTTTTGAGGAAGCATCGCAAGAAGAACTCGAGATAGGAAAGCATGTACCGTAAAACACCGCCGCCACGGTACCGTGACTGATTGAGGTGGAGAACCCGCACACCTCTGATCAATTCCTGCGCAGGTTCGCCGGCTTGGCGAAGAACAATGAAATCGACATCGAAACCAGCGCCAACGGCTGCCTCTGCGGCACGGATCACCCGGGGATCGCTCCGGTAATTCGTATAGGCGATCATAAGCACTGATTTCTGTCTGGGTGCTTTGCAATTCATCTTACAAATTGACCTCAAGGGAATTAAGTAAGCGCCCAAAGTCCGCCATCAGCGGCGGGCTCGCCAATATGTTTTCCGGGTGGATCAGCAAAACAACATCTCTCGAACTCGCCTCCGCCATGAGCCAATCTATGGTAAACACCTTTGTGTCTCTCCACGGCGGCTCCAGCCAGAATGCGGAGGGATAGGCCCGGAGACCATCCGCATCGACCGTGGGCCGGATTGAGGGATCTTCCAGGTTTCCTAAAAATAGCTTTAGACCGGCTTGCTTCGCCCAGCCGATGTACTTTTCAGGCTCGTAGGGAGCATAATGGCGGCGGCCATATTTGGCACCGCCGGATCCGTGCTTTGAGAAAGCAGTGACAGGCCCTCCGATATGCGCCTCCAATGTCCTTTTTTCATCAACGAGCGTATCCAGCGTGCGGGAATTCTCCAGGTGCAGGCCAATTTCGTGCCCGCCTTCGGCAATCAACGCCAATATCCCCGGTGACGGCAGGGTACAACGCCGGAAGAAGACGTACGCCCTTGCCCTTCTTTCGTTAAGCATGCGCAAAATGATTCCGAGTTCCCTCAGATAGCCGAGCGGCTCTATGGCTGGGAAGTAGAGATCAGAACTCAGTCTGCTAATAATGTGCCTTACGAGTGGTTCCCTTCCGTAGGGCCTGTCGACGTCAATTCGGATAATGAGCGCCATTTTGGTGTTCAGCTCGGGTGGTTGCTACTCTGGATCGGCCGTGCTGACGGAAATGGCCCATTTCCGGCCGGCTGGGAAGGCATGTCGGGCACGCGAGATCAATCTCTGGGATGCGGGCCTCCGCCGCACCCTCTTGGGATCTTCGGCAGAAATAACGTTACGAAAGCAGTGAACTCTGAACCGGCCCGGCCGAGGGCTGCATCGATCCAATATTGCGGCCTCAATCGCCCGGAAAGGCGAAACGATCAACACAATCTTATGGCCTACAGGCGAAGAAATACATCGTCATTCTCTCGTCTCCCAAAAAGCTTAGGCTTTCCGCTGCGCTTCACAGATGAGGAGCAAACTGCCGCGAGCCCGTTCTTCAATTGCCTCGATGATTGCCTCCGCCGCGCTCCAAGGCAGCAGATTCCAAGCCTTGCGGCATGGGTCCCAGCAAGCGACGGTGGAGAGGTTGCTAAGCCGCGCGTCCCGGGAGGTGCAATCTGCGAGAAAAGGACAAGCATGGGAAATAGCAATAGAGTGTAAATAATTTTGCGGGCCAGTGCGGGAGCTAAGCCGGAGAAGCACTCAAATTGAACCCGCAGTCCCCGGCACTTCAAAAAAGCTAACATCGGCGGTTTTCGCTGTCTACAGCGCTTGCGCTCTCTTACCTGCCCGGCTGATGCAACCGCGAGGGCACATCGCCGGCCAAGCCCCAGAAGGGTTGGCCGGCGGAGGGCGTGCCGCCAAGGTGCGGGCACAGGGGCTGGCTTAAACGCCACAAAAAGGACGCTGCCGCAGGCGCGCCCGCCGCAGAGTTGAAGCTGCCGGAGCGCCGCAGGAATGCGGCCGGCGCCGACTGAGTACAGACCTAGGCGAAATCCGGTGAGGTTAGGTCAATCAACGTTTTAGCGCCTCAGTCCCTCCTCTAACTTCAACGTTTCCTCCGATTTTGTAAAAGGATTGCGTTCGCTCCAAGCCTAAATTTGCCCATATTTACTCAAATATTAGGCCCCATATGACCAAAATCCTCAATGCTGCTCAAAAAAAAATAACACATAACGAGCCAGAGAGTTCCACGTTGCAAGCAACGTTTCAACATATTTGCTGGCAAGAAGGGATACGACTTCTGCACTTCGTTGCACAGGGGGCTATGGCTCAATTAAGCACATCAGAACAGTTCAATTACACGCTTATCCGCCAGTCGAGCCGGTGCCGCGCAGTGCAGTCCTAAGCACTATATTGCGTGGAGGCCGTCACTCGTGAAGCTTTCGCCCGTAAACCCGAAGCTTAGGCGGCGGCCGGTATTTCCGGCGCGAGTCGTCCGGCGGTTCAAATTGCGCCGCACAGATGACCTGTGATTAATATCTATTGACGTTAATTAAAATTCATCACATACAGCAAACTCTCTAGCTCCAGGCGGATCGCCAATGCAGCGAAGCGATTGGCCGTTCACGCCTTCTCTCCAGGCCGGTCCTGCGGACCGGAGACCCAATCGTGCTACAAACACGGAGTGTGCACTATGATGACTTTGGCCCTGTTCACGATCCTTGCGGGGACCGTTCTTGCCATGAGCACCGGCCTAGCCCGGCGAAGATGGGCGGGAACTGTACATGCCCACCGGGGGCTGGCGCCTCTATCTCGCCCAAACGTCCGGGGGCTGAGGAATTTGGCGGGATTCGCCCTCGCGGCCCTGCTGGCGCTCCCTCTTGCCTGCTGGGCCTCGGGGGCGCAGGCGGGCTGCAGCGGCAGCGGGAGTACGTGGAATTGCACGGCGGGCTCAACCTCATCGGACATCAGCTCAGCCCTAAGCGCCGCTCCCGATGGGGCGACAATTACGTTCGCGCCGGGTTCTTATAGTTGGAACAGCTTCGTCAGCTTCAACAACTCCAAAGGAGCGAGTTTAATCTGTTCATCACCCGGCGCCTGCAACGTCAATGCCAGCGGGACCGTGCTCGGGATGAACGGCAACCTGTCCGGGACCAATAACCACCTCTACCGCGTCTCGGGATTCAACTTTACTGGCCAAGGCATGATCGTGTGGTTCTATGGACCAGGAACCATGCAGCAGGTGCGAATCGACCACAATAACTTCAACATAACTGGAGCGGGAAACACTGCGGTTTACTTTGGTGAAAATTATACGCTCGGCCACTTCTATGGAGTCGTTGACCATAATACCTTCTCCTCGTCAAGCAGCTTCGCCGCGCTTCAGTATATTGGAATAGCAGACCCGAACCCGCCGGCCTCTCCCTTCGGGAAAGGCAATAACCTATTTTTCGAGGACAATACGATCACGATCGCGACGATGACTGATTCCGGGACTGGCTGCATCGACGGCTGGGGCGGAGATGCCATCGTGTACCGCCATAACACGTCCACTAATTGCCTTGTGACATCTCATGGGGCCCCGCACGCTGGCGGGCCGGCGAATTTCGAACTTTACAATAACAGAATCATCGTCAATGCAGGCACCGATCCGGCGTATTGGGATTGTTCCCGCTGCTTCCATCACCAGGGCTCCGGCGAGTTCATCGCCTTCAACAATCAGTTCACCGCGTACAGCGGCAAAAGCGCCGATGCGATCGCGATGATGAATTACCGCGACTATGGCGATCTTTCCTCAAGCAACGGGGTGCCGCTTTGCAACGGAACGCAAACCGGTCAGAGCAAAATGGACGGAGTGCCCATCGTCGATGGCAACCGCTCCCCCTCCGGGACTTATCTAGGATACCCCTGCTGGCATCAGCCAGGCCGGGACTTCGCGGGCAATCTCAAGCCGATGTATGCCTGGAACAACACGTGGTCGGACACGGGAGGTCAAGTTCGCCTGAACTATGAATATGGTGTCGGCGGCTCCCCCGATTATTCGGCTAACCATTCGGTCGCCAATCGCGACTACTACAATGCGGTCTCAGCATCGGCTCAGACTTCGCCCTCGAGCCCATTCAATGGAACGGCCGGAATGGGATTTGGAACGCTCGCCAACCGCCCGGCAACATGCACGCCCGGATCGGAGACTGGCGGAGGGGTGGCCTATTTTGCGACCGATCAAGGCCCGCAAGGCACCTTGTACCGCTGTTCCGCCACCAACACCTGGGCCGTTCATTACCAGCCGTACACCTATCCCCATCCGCTAGTGAACGGCGGCAATTCTGCGCCCGTAATTACGAGTCCATCGGCCGCCAGCGACAAAGCCGGCCAGCCATTCAGCTACGTGATCACCGCGACCAACAATCCGTCAAGCTTCAACGCATCCGGATTGCCCGCGGGGCTTTCGATCAACACCGTGACGGGCGTGATCGCCGGAACGCCCGCGGCAGCTGGAACCTCCAACATCGCTTTGAGCGCCACGAATGCTGCAGGAACGGGCACCGCCACGCTGACTTTGACGGTCAGCCCATCGGCTAATGCGCCTGCGATTACGAGTCCGCTTACCGCCAGTGGCGCTGCCGGCACACCGTTCAGCTATACGATCACGGCGACAAACAATCCCACCAGCTTCAACGCGTCGGGATTGCCGCCAGGCCTTTCGGTGAACAAAGCGACCGGTGTCATTTCCGGCACTCCGGCAACCGCTGGCTCCTACAGCTTTACGGTGAGCGCCTCCAATGCTGCCGGAACAGGCTCCGCCATTTTGAGCTGTAAGATCAACGGGACCGCCTCCGCCCCCGTGATCACCAGCGCGCCGGCGGCCAGCGGCACAGCAGGCACTTGGTTCAGCTACCAGATCGCCGCCACTAATAGTCCGGCAAGCTTCAACGCGTGGGGCCTGCCCGCCGGGCTTTCGATCAACACAACAACCGGTGTGATCTCCGGGACGCCCGCGGCAGCTGGCACGTCCAATGTCACATTGGGCGCAACCAATGCCTCAGGAACGGGATACGCGACCTTGGTTTTGACGGTCCAAGCGAACCAGATAGCCGCCGCCGCAAGCCTGTTCTCGGGGATCGCCTCGCCGCCCATCGTGCCCCAAGACGACGCCAATCCGGTTGAGCTCGGCGTCAAATTCTATGCGGCCCGTGCAGGGAAAATCACCGGCGTGCGTTTCTACAAGAACCCGAATGACACGGGCACGCATACCGCGCATCTGTGGGACTCTGCAGGCCATCTTCTGGCCAGCGCGACCTTTACCAGCGAAAGCGGGAGCGGCTGGCAACAGGTCAATTTTGCCGCACCGGTGGCAATTGGCGCCTACACGACGTACGTTGCTTCCTACCACAGCAACGGCAACTATTCTGAGACGGACGGCTTCTTCAATAACGCCTATTCCAATGGCGGCTTAACCGCTCCGAGCAGCGGTGCCAGTGGAGGAAACAGCGTCTATGCCTATGGCAGCGCGCCCAGTTTCCCCTCCGCCACTTGGAATGCGGCCAATTATTGGGTAGACGTCGTGTTTCAATGAGCTCTCCAATCGCTGCCGCTGCGGCGATCTCGCCGCACCGCTAGCCTGAAGTAAAGCCTCCCGGCGTTGGTGCCGGGGGGCTTCATCGCGGACTCATCGGGCTGCATTATACTGCACAGTCCAATTTCCATAACCGAGCCCCGATTGCCTCATCCTAAAGCCCGCTAGTTCACCGGCAGCAGCCGGGCGCACGCTGCGCCGATTGGCAGAAGCAATGCGCCGGAACGGTGCGCACAGCGCGCGACCTCCTCAAGGAACCCGGGTGTGCAGCCGTAGCGAGAAGGGTTGGCGCAGACGTCGTGCGTCGCGAAAATGAGCCAGCCTCGCCGGGCAGCATTGCGGTCAACCAAGGCCCGGATGAACTCACCATCGGTCCCCGTCCGCCGGTCGAGAAAGCATGCCTTAAGCAAGTTCAGGTCGGCGCCGCCCTCGTTTGCCTCCTGTCCGCCGCCCCGGCAGCAGACAAAAATATTTCCCAGCGCGGACTTTATCGAAAGCTTGGCTCCGCTCTTAGGATAGGCGAAGCTCTTAAAATTCGCTTGCGGCAGGATGCGGCACAGTTCTTCCCGATTCCGTGCGACTGAAGCCATAAACTTGGCGGAGGATGTATACCAAGCATCCAGATGATCGAACGTGTGACATCCGAGTTCATGACCGTCCTCAAGAGCTCGTGCGAGATCCGCAGCGGACGCGATCGTCCCCGCCTCCGTTTCTTGCCCCAGCAACCCGAGGCATACGAAATACGTCGCCCGCGCGCCGAATTGCTTGAGGATCGTGCCTCCCGCGGTGAAGGCCGTAACGGGCGCATCATCGAATGTGAATGAAATAATGGGAACAGATGTCTCGATTGGGACCATCCGCCGGCCCAATCGTTCTGCTGAAAGACGGCGCAGCTTCCGAGCTGCCCGGGCAGTGAGACTTCGTGCGGGCATCTTCGGCTCCTCAAGCGAGAAGGCCATAGTGTGCGCTCCCTATATGCATCCGGCGGGCCCGGGCGAATCGTTTCCAGCTAACCCCATGGACTGGGGGCAACGGCACCTTACGGCAAGGAATTAAGATAAGGCGGCGTTTAGAGGCCGGCTTTAGGACTGGCCCCGCCGCCTTCGTTTGGCTCAATGAGACATCAATATGGCGCTGGCCAGTTCATCTCCCAAATCCTCGGCCACTCCGGTCCGGCTCACCGCTTCATTGCTCGAATCGGTACTGGAGGCTCGCTCCCTATGAGCGCAGGTGCGGCCTCCTTCTAGACCGGGTGGATCTTGAGGCGGAAGCCGATTAGGCTCGTTAAGCCTTTGCGACGTTTGAGCCGATGGCCCCCGCGCGCGCGCAGGCGTTTCGTGTATCGACGATAATCTTTGCACTTTTTACGAGCGACTTATAGTCAATCGAATCGTGGTCGGTTGTAATCAGCACAACATCGTATTGCGAAACCACGCCGTCGTCGAGCTTGACCGAACGGCGCCCGGCGATGCTCTGGTGCTCTCGCGTGGCTGGGATGACCGGGACAAATGGGTCATGAACATCGCAAACCGCGCCTTGCTTTTCTAAAAATTCGATAAGCGTAAACGAAGGACTTTCGCGGCAATCGTCGATGTTTTTCTTGTAAGCTAAGCCAACCACGAGAATTTTCGCGCCGTTTAGCCCGCGTCCGGTCCTGGCATTCAATTCGTCGGCAACGCGGGACACCACGTAGCGGGGCATCATCGCATTTATTTCGCCCGCCAATTCGATGAAACGCGTTGGCAGCCCGTATTCGCGCGACTTCCACGTCAGATAAAATGGGTCTATCGGAATGCAATGCCCGCCTAGCCCGGGGCCTGGATAGAATGCCATGAAGCCAAACGGCTTTGTCTTCGCCGCTTCGATGACTTCCCAAACATCGATGCCCATCGCTGCATAGAGGACCTTCAGTTCGTTCACGAGCGCGATGTTGACGGAGCGGAAGATGTTTTCGGTGATCTTGACGGCTTCGGCTGCCTCGAGGCTCGAAACCCGCACCGTCTTGCGCACGAATGAACTATAAAGCGCATCGGCGAGTTTAAGAGCGTCTTCTCCGTCTCCGCCTACGACCTTGGGGATGTCACTCGTTGAGAAATCGGCATTTCCGGGGTCTTCCCGCTCCGGGCTAAACGCGAGATAAAAATCCTTTCCGCTTTCGAGGTTCGATTGCTCCAAAATTTCTTTAATGACCTCCCGGGTGGTGCCGGGGTAGGATGTGGACTCCAAGATAATGAGCTGGCCAGCTCTGAGATGCGGAAGGATGGAGCGCGCGGTTGTTTCAACAAAAGAAAGGTCAGGTTCCCGGTGAGCCGTGAGAGGAGTCGGCACACAGATCAAAATTGCATCGGCCTCACTCAGATCTCTGAAATTGGTTGTCGGTCTAAAGCGGCCATCATCAATGGCGCTCCCAAAGATCTCCGCAGGCAGATGGCTTATATAGGTTTCCCCGCGCTTAAGGGATTCGACCTTTCCTGCATCAATATCGAGACCGACGACCTTGAATTTGGCAGCAATCAGAGCGCGGACTAAGGGCAGACCAACGTAGCCCAGCCCAATCACGCCAACAGTGGCCGTGCGTGTGTGATATTTCGCAATCAAAGACTCTACAGTTAAACGATCATTGCGCTTTAACATCAATACCTCTAGGTGACAGCATTGCTATGGTGAGGGCCGGATTTGAAATCAGCATTGGCTCCGTTGTCAAGAGATCCGCGCCTAGGCTTTAGGGCTGAGCTTTTGGTCAGGAATCTTGGATGATTTTTGGTGAGCCACAAGATTGCGCAAGTGACAAAAAACCCGTGAGTTTTACTCTCTTGCCCGTGGACGATAGCGGAAGCTTAAGGCCATGACGGGATCTGCTAGCCCCGCCAAGGCCGGCGCCAAGCGAGCCGGAACGCGATAAGCAGTCCTCAGCCTAAACTTAAAGAAACCGCCCTTTGAACAAAACCTAGAAGGACATTGGCTTCAACCGGCGGACCGCCTCCGCAAAATACCAATCAAACCAACCAAGCCTGAATTTGCCTGGCACCCGGCAAAACAAGCACCCGGGAAAATAAAACGCCGAAATCACCTGCCGGAGACAGGCTGCCTTTTGGGCGAGGCAACCTCTCCTTTAGTGGTAGTCACGCTCCCGCTTGCGTACCGCCGAGCTCGGCATCTCCGCCAAATTGACCTGCTGCCCGCTCGCGCGAGACCTATTAGAATATAAATTCGAATTTGATTGCCCTCCCGCGTTTGCCAAGAACCGAAGTTTTGCTGTCAGAGGGATACCGGAATGATCAACAGAGGAACGCTCGCGCTGCTGGCACTGATTTCCGTTCCGTGCGGATGGTCTGCCAAGGCCGCCCCGGCCCCAACCTGCGCACAAGCTTTACAAAGCGCCCGCAGCCTCGCCACAAAAATCACTGGGGATGCAGGCGCTTATTTCGCTCACCGTAAAAACTATGTTGATTATCTTTTCGGCCGGCTGCGCAATCTTTCCGGCGCTGACAAGCTGGCCGAAAATGAAAAGCTCAATGCGGACCCGCTCCGGCAAAACATGCTGAACAACTTGGCGAACTTTCAGGCCGCGCTCGAAACGCTGCGGGCCCAGAACTGCCTGCCGGAGGCGGCGCTGCGGGACATCGAGGAGCCTGCCACCAAATGGGCAAGGAGGACCGTTCTCGGCCAATTTCCGGCCGAGACCGAGACTGAGCGGCCATCGAAGTGAGTTCCGCTGCTCTGCTCGAAAGCACAAAGCAACCTTGGCTTTGCGGCATTAATTTTACCTTTGTTGGGATGATAGCAATGAGAATTCGGTTTGTGGCTTTTCTTTCGGCGGCTCTGGCGGCGAGCGGAGCGGCGGCAGCAACCTGTTCAAATCCTATCTGCCTCGAAAACCAACTCCCTGGCACGCCGCAAAGCCAATGGGACATCACAGCGAACTCGACCAACATTGCCGGCTTTACGACCGACATCAGCGTCAATCACGGCCAGACCGTCTACTTTAAAGTTCAAACGAGTTCAAACAATTGGAAGATCGACATTTACCGGCTGGGCTACTATCAAGGAAATGGCGCAAGGCTCATTACCACAATTAACGTCCACCAGGCACAGAACCAGCCAGCCCCCTTGCAAGATACGGCGACCGGCCTTTTTGATGCCGGCAATTGGGCGGTCTCGGCGTCATGGGCAATTCCTGCGACGGCCGTTTCAGGGGTCTATCTCGCCAAGCTGACCGACCTCAACAACACCAACAATAAGAACCAGATTCCGTTTATTGTCCGCGCCGACGAGTCTCAAAGCGATATCGTCTTCAAGACATCGGATACGACGTGGCATGCCTATAATGGCTGGTTTGGGAACAACCTATACGGAGGAAGTGGCCCCGGAGTGGGCGGGCGCGCCTACAAGGTCAGCTATAACCGGCCGTTTGGCACGCGCTTCGGTGTCGGCCAATACGCCGCTCCTTATGATTTCGTCCTCGATGCCGAGTTCGATGCGATCTTTTGGCTCGAACAGAACGGCTATGACGTGTCGTATATCGCCTCTGTCGATCCGGAGCGCTCCCCGGCGCTGCTGAAGAACCACAAGGTGTTCACGTCAACCGGCCATGACGAATATTGGTCAGGCGGTGAACGCGCCGCCGTCGAGCAAGCGCGCGCCGCAGGCGTCAGCCTCATTTTCATGAGCGGCAATGAAGTGTTCTGGAAAACGCGCTGGGAGCCGAGCATCGATAGCAGCCATACGGCATACCGCACGCTCGTCTGTTACAAGGAGACGCGCAACAACGCCCCGCTCGACCCGCTGGATTCAAACCCCAACTGGACATGGACCGGCAGCTGGCGGGACCCGAGATTTAGCCCGCCGGCGGACGGATCGCGTCCTGAGAACGCGTTGACCGGAACGATCTTTTCCGTCGATTCTTATCGCACCGATGCGATCCAGGTGCCCTACCCCATGAGCACCTTACGGTTCTGGCGCAACACGCCCAATGTCTCAAAGATTGGATCTGGCCAGACTTGGACTCTTGCCTCGGGACTCCTCGGCTATGAATGGGATTCGTCGCCCGACAATGGCTTTGCCCCGCCCGGGCTCATCTACCTTTCGTCGGCAACGCTGAACGTCAACACCTACCTGCGCGACTACGGGTTAACCGATGGAAACGGCACAGCGACCCACAATCTAGCCTTGTACAAGGACCCTGCGTCGGGTGCTATCGTCTTCGGCGCAGGGACCGTTTTCTGGGCCTATGGGCTCGCGACCGTGCAAGATGGAACGCCGGATGCGCTCGACCCGAACGTCCAGCAAGCAATGGTCAATCTCCTCGCAGACATGGGAGTCCAGCCTGGCACTTTGCAGACGGGGCTCGTTGCCGCGGTTAAATCTACCGACACGGCGCCTCCCGCTTCCGTGATTTCGGCTCCCGCCAACGGCGCAAGCTTTGTGACCGGGCAGCCGGTGACGATCAGCGGCGGGGCAAGCGATATCGGCGGACAGGTCGCGGGCGTCGAGGTGTCGGTGGACGGCGGGACGACCTGGCACCGGGCTTCCGGCACGGCGAGCTGGACGTACACATGGGTCCCAGTTTTGCCTGGGTCTTATACCATCAAGTCCCGTGCCACCGACGACAGCCTTAATACCCAAACGACGCCCACTACGGGCCCTACCATCAGCGTCACGGCGCTGGGCTCGAGCCTTTTCCCGTCAACTAACATTCCAGAAATTCAGACTTCGGACGACCCGAACTCGGTCGAGCTTGGCGTCAAGTTCTTTGCGACGCAGAATGGAGTCATCAATGGCCTGAGATTCTACAAGAATATGATAAATGTCGGACCGCATACGGGGGAGTTATGGACAGCGTCGGGGACGCGGCTCGCCAGTGTGACCTTTGCAAATGAATCGGCAACCGGCTGGCAGCAGGCCAATTTCGCGAGCCCAGTCGCGATCAACGCCAACACGACCTATATTATCTCCTTTCACACCAATGGCTTTTATTCTTCGATTGGAAACTATTTCGCCAATGCCGTGACGACCGGGTCGCTGACTGCTCCGAGCAATGGAGCGAGCGGCGGCAATGGCGTCTTCGCCTACGGCAGCGGGATCATCTTTCCCAATAGTTCCGCTAGCGGCACCAATTATTGGGTAGATGTCGTTTTTGCGCCCGCGACCGGGCCCCAGCCGCCCGTGTGCAGTAATGCCAGCGGTTTTATCACGGCGCAGAACACACCGCTTTCCATCCCGGCATCGGCTCTTGTTTCAAATTGCTTTAGCCCGAGCGGTTACACGCTGTCTCTTGCGAGTGTGGGCAACCCAACGCACGGGACAGTCGCCTTCGATGGCGTGAGCACCGTTACCTTCACTCCGGCGTCGAATTATTTGGGCTCGGCGAGCTTTGATTTCACCGTTTCCGACGGGCATGGCGGCACGGCCTCCGCGACAGCCTCACTTTTCGTCCAGGCCAGCGGAGCCTCAAGCTTGTTCTCGCCGAGCGACGCTCCGGCGGTCGTGACGGTGAACGACCCAAGCCCGGTGGAGCTTGGCGTCAAGTTTAGCGCCTCAAAAGGGGGGCAGATCACCGGCATTCAGTTCTATAAAGGCCCGCAGAACACTGGGACGCATACTGGTGAACTGTGGAGCGCAACAGGCACCCTTCTCGCGAGCGCGACCTTTACCAGCGAATCCCCAAGCGGCTGGCAGGCAGTCACCTTCGCGAACCCTGTCTCGATCACTGCCGGCAAGACTTATGTCGCCTCTTATCATAGCAATGGCTTTTACTCTGCAACTGGCAATTACTTCGGGTCGGCGCACACCAACGGTTTTCTGACCGCTCCAGATAGCGCATCGAGCGGCGGCAACGGCGTTTACAGCTATGGCAGCAGCACCGTTTTTCCCTCCTCCAGCTACAACGCCACGAATTACTGGGTCGACGTCATTTTCACTCCTGCGAGCTCGAATGCGCCGCCCGCGTGCAGCAATGCCAGTGGATTCCTGACGGCTGCCAACACGCCGCTTTCCATCCCGGCCTCAGCACTCCTCGCGAATTGCTCTAGCCCGAACGTTTATCCGCTCTCACTGACGGGCGTGAGCAGCCCGACGAACGGGACGGTCACCTTCGACGGCGCAAACACAGTGACCTTCACTCCGGCATCAAATTACACCGGGGGTGCGAGCTTCGTATTCTCGATTTCCGATGGCCATGGCGGCACGGCGTCGGCAACAGCCTCGCTCATGGTCCGGGCCGCCGGCGCTTCAACCTTATTTTCGGCAAGCGATGCCCCAGCAATTGTGACCGTCAACGATGCAAACTCCGTCGAGCTTGGCGTCAAGTTTACCGCCTCGAGAGCAGGGCAAATCACGGGCATTCAGTTTTATAAAGGCCCCCAGAATACCGGTACGCATACTGCACATCTGTGGGACTCCGGCGGCAATCTGCTGGCAAGCGCGACGTTCGCGAACGAGACGGACAGCGGCTGGCAGGCGGCTGCCTTCGCAAGCCCGGTGGCAATTGCCGCGGGAGCGACCTACATCGCCTCATACCACACGAGCGGATTCTATTCTGCAAGCGGCAATTATTTCGCTACGGCGCACACCAGCGGGCCTCTCACCGCTCCAGACAATGCGTCGAGCGGCGGCAATGGCGTCTATGCTTATGGCACGAATCTTAACCCTGCAACTCCCCCAACATCTAGTTTCAACGCCACCAACTACTGGATTGACGTCTCATTCCAATGACCGGCTGGCTGGCGTTGGCAGATCGTGCCGAGAGGTGATTTCTGGGCAATGACCGGGCGGCGCATAATTCAAGACTTGTTTGCCGCCCGGGCATTGCCCGGCATCGGACGGCATCTTGCGAATGATTATACTCCTTGGGTGCGTAAGAACTCAGGCAGCGCCCAATTCACGCCAACTGCGGCTGCAAAAAACATTTTGGCAAGCGGACAAGCTGAGCGGCCGCGCTCAGCGTGTTGATCCTGTTGCGCAACCATCCGGGGCTACCGCACGGCGGCGCGCCTTATCAACTCATCGATGCGCCGAAAACAGGCACGATACGTTTCCGGGCTCTTACCATGAGGATCGGCAATGTCGCGAGGACCACCGCCCCGGGCCGCGAGCTCCGAGAGAAGAAAAATTCTTTTGCTCATGTCCGGAAAGCGCCGGGCCAGCTCGGCCGCCTGGCTCCGTTCGAAGCACAAAATCAAACCGGCCTCTCCGGTTTCCTTCTTGATGCGGTTGATGCACTTCGACCGGAATGTGGAAATATCGATTCCAAGATGCTCCAACAGGAACCGTTCGGCATGAATGCTTGGGCGCCGGCCCGACACGGGGAGCAACCCTGCCGAGCTCACATTTTGGAAACCTAGCGACCGGAAGATGTGCTCCGCGACAACGCTGCGGTTAATGTTACCCTGGCAGACGATCAGCAGCGAGCTAGATTTGGTCAGCATATCTGCTGAGGCGTTCCTTCCAAATCGAAGAGCCGCCCTCAGCCGCCGCTCTATTTTCCTGCATAGCGCCCTTATGCCAGAATCGAATTGTCGGAGGACCGGCAGCGGATCCTTGACCTGCTCGATGGCAAGATATTCGGTGCCCATGAATAAAGGCCCGAAAGACGTAATCCAGGGCGCCACAACTCTTGGCCCATTGCCGCTTGCAATTTCCGAAAGGAGCCAAAATACGTCGCGGCGGAGATCGCGCACATAAAGGGTCTTGACCGGCAGCGAAATGCCAGCGCGGCGTCTGCCTTCAAGAGCATTCAGGACGAGATTTGGAAAGTCAACACCCGCGGGAAGGGAAGCCGAAAGAGCGGCGGTTGGGTTACAGACCAGCTTTATAAAGGATAGCTTGCCGCGTTCTTCCTTGCAGTCGATCGTCATAAAACCCGTCCACGCGAGATAGCGGCCCGCGGCTTCAATCATGTCGAGGAGCTGCGAATTGGGGCGCTCGATTTTTTGATAGGAAGTGCCGCCGCGCGGCAATTCATGAATCGCCCGCGCAATCGATGCCCCAAGCACATTGCCCTCGATCATGCAGCAACTTATGCTGAGGGCCGTACCTGCGGCCGGCGCCTGCAGCATAACATCGACTCGCGGAAGATCGTCGCGCAGTTTTGCGTCCAACTCCTCGAGAGTGTTGACCCTCCGCGCACGAAACCGCTGCCAATAGCCGTCAATAATGGCATGCGAGACCACGGGTCTGACAAGACAAGGCAAAGTGAGCGCCGGCAAGGGCTGCCCCTGCCTTAGGAGATGGGTTTGAGGGACGGTCAGCCCAAGCTGCAAGGCCACCTGTAATGCGTCAAAGTTGTTATGCGTTTTTGCGAAGGAGGCTGGAGCAGGTCCAATCACTCGTATTAAAGAAGAGATCTCGCGATAATGGGAGTAAGTCAGCGCGCAAGCCAAATCATCGGCCGGGATAAGGTAATCGTAGGCGCGCGGCCGGAGCAAATCCGTTAGCTTATTGAGATATCCGGAGATGTTCGAATCGGGCGAATCAGGCGTGCCTATATAAAGGGGCTGCTCGCAGAACCTCGAATAATCGGCGGGCGTACGCTGCGCCGCAAGCCGGAGGATCGAAACCCGATGCCCAGCCTGCCCTAGCGCTCTGCACACTGCGAGGGCGGCGCGGCCATTTGAGCCGAGGAGCAGGATTCTTCGAGAGAATGACACCCTTGCCCACAGCCCCGGTCAATGCGATTTGAAGACCTGTTCGCGAATCGTGTACCAGCAATCGCTGGCGAAAACGCGCCAGTCGTCCCTGCGCCAATTATAAAAAGAGCTCTTGCTCCTGGCGCGCGAGATATCGATCAAAGCGCGCCAAAATGAAGGCCATTTCCGGATCGCTCGTGACCGCGGGCCGCGTAAGACAAACAACAGATGCATAAGCTCTCTTCCGAGATTGCGGCAAACGATTTCCTCAGCCCGGTTAAGATTGCCCTCTGGAACGAAGTCCGGGTTGAGAGCCAGCTTAACTGTCCAAGCGGGATACTCTAGCGATTGCCGCCGCGAGAGGGCCATGCTGCCCCAAGCGCGCCCGTTAAACTCAACGAACCATGGGCGCCCGTCTTTCGTCCGAAGCAGCTCAATCATGAACATGCCTCGCCAGTTGCACGACTTTATGAAAGCTGACACGGGCCTCTTCACGTCATCGGCCACTTCCCGCGCGATGCAGGCGCTCGATCCAGAGCCATGCGGATTCATCATCCGTAAGCGGCGATGTCCGCTCCAGGCTAGCACGCCGCGGCTTGTCGCCAGCCCAAAAACGCCTTCGCTAGACCCCTCGAGAAAGGGTTGCACCATCATGAGGTCACGCCCATTCCAAGATGAGCGTGCCCTGCGCAATTCTGCCTCATCGCAGCAGATCCAGTTGCGCCCCTTGTGCAATCGCCCATCAGAGGACATTACCGCGCGGGCAGGCCTTAGGATGAGCGGATATTCGGTTGCGCAAGCAGAGAGGCCGCTTTCATTGGCAGCAAACGCAGTCCGTGGAACTGCAAATCCAGCTGCCGCGGCTAGCTCAGTTTGCTTCTGTTTATCAAGCGCTAGCTCTGCGCAATCGCCGCTGGCGCCAGCGAGGATCAACTGGGAGTCTTGCCGCAGCCGGCTGCACAGCCACAGCGAGGAATCATCGAGCGGAAGAAGAACCGTGCACGCCGTCTGCTCAGCAAGTTTGTCCAGAGCGGACGAAAGCTCCTTCAGCGCGGCCACACAGTCTTGCTCCGGCGCCGTGATTTCGAAAAGCGTGACATGATGGCTATGGCGGAGGGCGGCTTTGCGGCCCTTCCTTGAAAAGGCGATAACTTTAAAGCCGGCGTCCACCAGACTCCAGGCCACCTCCGGTGCCGATAAGGACTCAGCGAATCCGATGGCCACCACGACCATTCGACAGTTTCTCCCAGGAGCTGTCATTCCGAAGTTCTGGAGGAGATCAGCGCTCGCGGACAGGATTAAGCCCGAGCAGAGCCAAACAACGGCCGGCGTGATCACATAGCTTAATGCAATATCTCATGAAAACATCCTGCCCAAGCACGAGCGCGAGAGGCAATACCGCCAAGTAGGCCGGTGCGGCAAGAAGCGACCGGACAATCAATCCGCCCCGGCCGATTGGATGCTTGAGAATATTCCGCCCGCGCAGCAACGCGCGTTTAAGCAGGTAACTGCGCTTCCAGCGCTCCTTCGGGACGGTTTCATAGACGGCGCCCTCGTTGCACCAACGGAAGATGTGCCCCGAGCGCGTCATGCGCATGAAGAAATCCTTGTCTTCTCCGCCGGTTCCGAATTCCGGGTTGAAGACCGGCTCAACGCCATCCAAAATCCGGCGCCGGAATAGAAGGTTCCCGGTGCGGCATTCCTCCCATTCCATGATTCGCCCGGTTGGATGCTCCGGCCGCTCGAAGAACTGGCCGTCAACGATCCATTGCGGGGGCGGCTCATCGAAATGCGGCCGCACAGGCCCAAGGACTCCGGATGCCTGATACCGCTCACATGTATCGAGCATCGCTGCCAGCCACCCCTTGTCAGGGAATTCATCGTCATCAATGAAAGCGATAAAATCGCCCGCCGCATGCTTGACGGCTTCATTGCGTGCCAAGGCGATGTTCTGCCGCGGCTCACAGCTGTAGGTCACCGCAATCCTGCTCTTTGCTGCGAAAGCATCGACAACAGGTTGCGCACTTCGCCTAGAATCGTTGTCGGTGACAACGATTGAGAACGTAAACGCGCCACTCGTTTGCTGCTGCTCCAAAGCCTCGAGCAATTTGCCCAACATGCCTGGCCGTTGAAAGGTGCAAACACAGATGGTGATGTGTTTTACTTCTTTAGGGATGCTATTCACGGCGTCAGGCACCTATTTCACAACAGCGCATCGTAACCGGCTAGCCGCACGCCCGATAACGCCTCGAGATACGCTTCGCTCATGAGGAAACTATACTCGGCGGGGCGTTGCGGATGCACCATGAGTTCAACCTGCGCCTCCTTTGCAAGCGAGATCACGCGGTCAAGTTTGCCTGGCGCGAGATAATCAGAAAGCGAGAAGAAATGATCGGTCACGCGGTGGCGTTGCGTCAAAGTCCAGTCCACCGCGCCCCGGTACCAGCGATTGACGAAGTTTTTCTCTCCGCGGCGGAATGAGAAGCTCCGGCGCACTTTGGCCCCTTTCGGCAAGACTTGCTGGATCAGCACGTTCGTTGCAAGATGCAGATGCTGATGTCCATCGAAGTGAGATGGCGGCCGGCCATAAAGCCGGCTGAATTCCGCGAGCTGGGCGGCGAAAACGAATGCAAATTGCCGGATCAATAGGGGGTTGAAGACGAGCAACGCGTATTTATTTGCATTTAGAAATCGGCAAATCTGAGCGTGCTCTTTACGCAGCTGCTCCGGAACAGATCCAGCCGAAAACTCCTCAGAAAAATTGACATGCAACCCGACATCAAGCCCCGTGCCCAACGCTGCTCTCGACGCCCGCTCCGAGTCAGCCATGAACACCATGGCGCTGGCGGAGGTAATCCGGCCCTTGGCATAGCAGGCCATTGCCGCGTCAGTCGCAGCTCTGGATCTGCCCAAATCATCTGCGTTCACTATAAGCATGGATTGCAATCAGCGGCAGCGCCGGAATAAGACGCCCGAGTCGGGCCAAAATCTGCACTCTTCTATTCTACCGGCTTACATTTACGAGCCTCTTGCGGCCTTTCGATTAATTCGCATTCGTCACGGCGGCCGGGTCTGCCGCCAGCCGACTCTCACCTACACGTTAAGTAAAGGTTAAGTAAAGGATGCTGGGGTTGCGCCCAACAGGCGGCAACTTATAGCACGCGCGGCCCCGGACGGGCAATTGGAGCGCCCAAGGCAGAAATACCACTTTCGAAGCCAATTTTGGATAGAGCGCGCGTATCCGGGAAGGGCCTTTCCGCCCTCAGCTCTCGAGAGTTCCGAATCTAGCAGGGCACGCGGACGTGAAGTGTGCATCAGCCGGATTGCCCAAGCTGCCTCAGTGGCATATTCGAAACGTGCTTCCTGCAAGGCGAGGCGTCCTGGCCTGAGGAGCCAAAGGCCTGCTGGCGTGCTCGCGGCCGTGAGAAACAAATCGAAAGCGTGGCGCAGAACAGTCCTTCAGGAAGTCTGTTCGCAAAGATCAAACATCTTATGGCCAACCATCGTCCTGCCGGCCCGGGGCTGGTTTCGATCGCGTCCGGCGAGCCAAGATCTTAAATACGCCACCGGGGTTACTCCTCTGGTTTATGCAGAGCCCTGGTGGTAGCCGCCTATCCAAATTTGGGCACCGTTATACTGCGGATAACCCTCTTGAATTTCCTAGGATGCCGCGCTTTTTCTTTAACGCATAATTACGCGTCCATTAACGCACAAATACGCGCGAGCTGTTGAATGCTAGAGCTAGAGCACCAAGCTGCAAATCTTAATCCCAACCGCATTCCGGCGGCTGCCGCTACGGACGCCAGCCTCGTTCTCGTCCCGCGCTGGAAACGAGTGCTGGATCTTTCTTGCTTGCTTCTCGCAGCTCCAATTCTAATTCCAATCGTGTTGACCATTGCTCTTATCATCAAAGTGGGATCCAAGGGGACGGTGCTCTTTAAGCAAGAGCGCGTTGGCCTCCTTGAAAAGAAATTCGTCATGTTTAAGTTTCGAACCATGGCGGCCGGCGCCGATACGGCAATTCACGAAGCCCATACCGCCAGCCTCATCGAGAGTAATACACCGATGACCAAGTTGGATGAGCGCGGAGACACGCGGCTCATCCCCTTTGGGAAAGTGCTTCGCTCGGCAGGCTTGGACGAGTTGCCGCAGCTGATCAATGTGCTGCGGGGGGAAATGAGCCTCGTTGGACCGCGCCCGTGCCTGCCCAGCGAGTTCAAAAGATATTCTCCTTGGCAAAGGGAGCGCTTCCGCACGCTGCCTGGTCTGACCGGGCTCTGGCAAGTCTCTGGCAAGAACCGGACGACCTTCAACGAGATGATCAGACTCGATATTCAATATAGGCGGAACCTGTCCTTATGGCTGGACCTAAAGATTCTACTCAAGACCCTTCCTGCCGTAATCGTCGAAATTAGGGAGTCAATAGCCCGGCGGCGCTGATCGTTTTCTGATTCGACGCGATTGGCAGGAACGGAACTGATTCGTAACTCCGCAGCCGAAGAGTTCTTCCAGTCTGTATCCGCCGTTTTTTGCGAAGTCCTTTCTCGCGGCCGCCAGCTCACTCCCTTGAGCGCTGACTAGAGAATGAGAACAGATCCCAGGCTCTGACCACGGGCCTGGGCGCGGCAGTGCTCCCCGCCTGTTGCGATTTCTAGAACCTAGCCGGTGCGGCGCCATTAGCGCTGCAGGCCACAAAGCGCCATGCGAAACGCGAAACCTCCCTCATGCACCTGCCGCGGGACAGGAACGCTCGCCGCCCTAGTGTCGCGCGCGAATGCCTCCCGGACGGCAATTTAATTTCCAGCCCCGCGAAGTCCCCGCCGGCGCATCAAACGCGGTACAAGCGGGTCCGCGGCCAATCGGCAATTTACCGCCTCGCTCGCCAATAGGAGTAGCTCTTACGTCTGAGCATCTCGCCGGTATTCACCGGATTACAGTTCTTCCCTCAAAGCGGAGCGCACCCAATAATCCGGCCAGGGCGGCGCTCTAATGGGCGCTACGATTCTCTAGGATTTCAGAAACATGCCGGTTTGCAATGCCGAGCTCGGGACAGATGTTATCATTCCTCATCCTGAACTCGTTAATATTTATGGCTGCGTCATCGGGGCAGGCACATCGATTGGCCCGTTCGTCGAAATTCAGCGGGGAGCACGCATAGGATCCCGCTGCAAGATCTCGTCTCATAGCTTCATCTGCGCCGGGGTTTCGATCGAAGACGAAGTCTTCATTGGCCACGGAGTCATGTTCACAAACGATCTTTATCCCCGCGCCACGAATGGGAACGGTGAGCTGCAGGGCAACGCGGACTGGACGCTGGTCGAGACTTTGGTGCGTGCACGGGCCGCGATTGGCTCCAACGTCACCATTGTCGCGGGTGTGGTCATCGGCCGCGGCGCCATGGTGGGCGCGGGCTCGGTCGTGACACGCGATGTTCCCGACCATGCGATCGTGGCGGGTGTGCCTGCGAGATATATCGGCGATTGCCGGGATTACGAGGCCCGTGCGGCGTGCGAGGCAACCGCGGGTTAGACTCACAAACGCTGGTTCAATTCACAAAAACCGGAGATTTTCATGATCGGTATTGGAGTTATTGGTTACGGTTATTGGGGTCCCAATCTCGCGCGCTGCGCAAACGACGCCGGCGGGACCTTTCTCGCCGCAGTCGCGGATGCGGCTCCGGCGGCATTGGCCAAGGCGCGCAAGCGCTACCCGCAAATTGCCGCGTTTGAGAACTGGCGCGATCTTGTCGCCGATCCGCGGGTCGATGCGGTCGCGATCGCAACTCCCGTGCGCTCTCATTTCGAGATCGCGCACGCGGCTTTGAGCGCCGGCAAGCATGTGTTCGTCGAGAAACCGATGACCCGGACATCGCGCGAGGCGGCCATCCTTATCGAGGAGGCCGGGCGGCGCGGCCTCGTGCTCATGGTCGACCACACCTTCGTCTACACGCCCGCGGTACAGAAAATCCACCATCTCATTGAGGAAGGAACAGTTGGAGACCTGTTCTATTATGACTCAACCCGGATAAATCTCGGCCTGTTCCAGCATGATGTGAATGTGATCTGGGATCTCGCGGTGCACGACCTTGCGATCCTCGATTTTATTCTAGGCAAAAGCCCCGATGCCATCTCGGCCACCGGCTCCTGCCATGTGCCTGGCAAGCCGGAGAACACGGCTCACATCACCCTTTATTATGACCACGGCACGATGGGACATCTTAATGTGAACTGGCTGGCCCCGGTCAAAGTGCGCCAGACGCTCATTGGCGGAAGCAAACGCATGATTGTTTGGGATGATCTTCAGCCGAGCGAGAAAATCAAGGTCTATGACCGCGGGGTGAAAGTCGCCGCAAGCACCGAGGCCATTCACGAAATGCTCATCTCTTACCGGACCGGCGATATCTGGTCGCCGCAATTGTCGACCAAGGAGGCTTTATTAACCGAGGTCGAGCATTTTGCTGACTGCATCAACGGCCGTGCGCAGCCGCTGACTTCAGGCCTGAGCGGGTTGCGGGTTGTCGAGATGCTTGAGATTAGCTCCCAGTCGCTATTGCAACAGGGCCATCCTATTGAACTCTCGCCGTTGAAGAGGGCATCGTGATTCCATTTTTAGATCTTCAATCGCAATATCGCGGTCTGGCTCCCGAGATCGAAGAGGCCGTGCTTGCCGTCCTGCGCAGCGGCGAGTACATCCTTGGCCGCCGGGTCGCTGAATTTGAGCAGGATTTCGCTGCTTTTTGCGGCTCTGAGCATGCCATCGGGGTCAACAGCGGCACGTCGGCGCTGCACCTTGCCCTCCTTGCCGCGGGCGTCGGGCCCGGTGATGAGGTTGTGACCGTTTCGGCCACTTTCGTCGCGACGACGGCCGCCATTCTTTATGCAGGCGCCCGGCCCGTCTATGTTGATATCGATCCAACGACATGGACGATGGATGCCGCGGCGATCGAATCGGCTATTACGCCCAGGACAAAGGCTATCTTGCCGGTGCATCTTCACGGGCGGCTCGCCGATATGGATGCGATTTTACGGATTGCCAGCAAGCACGGCCTGACGGTGATCGAAGACGCGGCGCAGGCCCATGGCGCCGAGCGGGGCGGCAAGAGGGCCGGCGCCTTCGGCGAGTCCGGCTGCTTCAGCTTTTATCCCGGCAAGAACCTTGGCGCATGCGGGGAAGGCGGAGCGGTTGTCACCAGCAGCAGCGAGCGGGATGCGGCGATCCGGCGCCTCCGGGACTGGGGGCAGGCGGCGCGCTACGAACACGTCGTCCAAGGCTTCAATTACCGCATGGACGGCATCCAAGGCGCGGTACTGGGAGTGAAGCTCAGGCACCTCGAGAGCTGGATCAAGGGCCGCCGCCGGGTTGCCGGCCTCTATCGCGAGCTGCTTGCGGGCAGCGGAATTGGCCTCCCCGCGCCAGCGGGCCTTGACCATGTCTGGCACGTCTTTGCGATTCGGCTGCCAAGAGGCAGGGCGAAGGTCCGCGATGAGCTAAGCCGGAGGGGAATCGCAACCGGCTTCCACTATCCCTGTCCTGTTCACCTTCAGCCGGCCTATTCGGAGCTTGGATACCGCCGGGGCCAGCTTCTAGAAACCGAAAAGCTTGCGCAAGAGACGCTTTCGCTGCCAATCTATCCTGAGATGACCGCGGCGCAAGTCGAGGAAGTGGCCGATGCTGTCCTCAAGTGCTCCGAGGCCGTTGATGCCGAAGTTGCATAAGATAGCAGACATGCTGCAGGCCAGGGCCTCTCATTCGCGCGGCCGCTTTGCCGGCAAACGCGTGCTCGTGACGGGAGGCGCCGGTTTCGTCGGCTCTCATATTATCGATCTCTTGATCGAGGGCGGCTGCACGGATGTGGTCGCTATCGATAATTTGGTCCGCGGCCGGGTGGACAATCTCGCCCGTGCGCTGGCTTCGGGCCACGTACGGCTCGTCGAAGGGGACATCCGCGACCATTCGCTGATGAAATCGCTCGTCGAAGGCGCGGCCATCGTCTTCCATCAAGCAGCGTTACGGATCACCCAATGCGCCGCCGAGCCGAAGCACGCGATGGAAGTCATGGCGGACGCGAGTTTTTCGCTCTTTCAGCTGTGCGCTGAGGCGAAAGTCTCCAAGGTCATCTTGGCTTCGTCCGCCTCGGTCTATGGCCATGCCGATGAGTTCCCGACGACTGAAAGGCACAATCCCTACAATAATCGAACGCTCTATGGCGCTGCCAAGGCCTTCAACGAAGGCTTGCTGCGAGCCTTCAACGATATGTACGGGCTCAATTATGTGGCGCTTCGCTACTTCAACGTGTATGGGCCGCGCATGGACATTCACGGCCGCTACACGGAGGTGCTCGTGCGCTGGATGGAGCGGATTGCAAAGGGGCAGCCCCCGATCATCTTCGGCGACGGCTTGCAGACGATGGATATGGTGGATGTCCGCGACGTCGCCCGCGCCAATATTCTTGCCGCTTTGTCAGACGCGAGTGACATCGTTCTCAACATTGGCAGCGGCATCGAAACATCGCTGCTCGACCTTGCAGTCGCGATCGCGCGGGTCATGGGCCGCCCAGGCTTGGCGCCGCTCCATGAGCCAGAGCGTGCCGTGAATCCGGTGCCAAGGCGCTTGGCCGATGTTTCCAAAGCAAAGCAGCTCATTGGTTTTGAGGCGAAGATAGGGCTCGATGAAGGCCTCCGGGATCTCGTCACCTGGTGGTCAGAACAGGCTAGAGCCTTCAAAGAGGCGGCAATATGATCCCGATCGCAGTGCCAGTCCTTGGCAAGCCAGAAGCGGACGCGGCTGCCCGAGTCGTTCTTTCCGGATGGGTCTCGCAAGGGCCCGAAGTTGCCGCATTTGAGAACGAGTTCGCCGCGTCAACCGGCGCGAAATACGCGTGCGCGGTATCCAATTGCACGGTCGCGCTCCATCTCGCCCTGCTTGCTGCCGGCGTGCGCCCGGGCGATGAGGTGATCACGGCCTCTCATACGTTCATAGCGACCGCAAACGTCGTAAGGCAATGCGGCGCGGTGCCTGTCTTTGCCGACATCGATCCCGAGACCTATAATATCTCGCCCGAGGCAATCGAGCTCGCTATCACGGATAAGACAAGAGCGCTGCTCGTTGTTCATCAAATGGGAATGCCTTGCGATCTCGATCGGATTCTTGCCATTGCGCGACGGCACGCCTTGCCCGTTGTTGAAGACGCCGCTTGTGCGATTGGATCGAGTCTGCGGATTGGCGGCTCTTGGGAGCCGGTGGGCCGCCCCCATGGCGATATTGCGTGCTTTTCTCTGCATCCGCGCAAGGTTGTGACCGCGGGCGAAGGCGGAGTCCTCACCACCCAGAATCCCGACTATGACCGCATGTTCCGGCTCTGGCGTCAGCATGGCATGAGCGTTCCCGACCTCGTCCGTCACGGAAGCCGCCAAGTGATCTTTGAAGAATATACGGTTACAGGCTTCAACTACCGCATGACCGACATTCAGGCCGCCGTCGCGCGTGAGCAGCTCAAACGGCTCCCGCAAATTATCGAAACACGCCGGAGACTCGCGGACGAATATAAAGTTCTGCTGGCTGACATACCGGGTTTGCGCTTGCCTGCGGAACCGGAGTGGGCGCGCTCGAACTGGCAGAGCTATTGCGTCCGGCTTCCCCCTTGGGCGAGACAGGCGCACGTGATGCAGCAGATGCTCGACCGTGGAGTTGCAACACGCCGCGGCATCATGTGCGTGCACCTTGAGCCGGCCTACGCGGATCACGCGCTGCGGCTGCCGCTTCTCGAGTCCGAAAGGGCACGTGACGAGTGCATTCTGCTGCCCTTGTTCCCAAACATGACAGAGGAGATGCAGAAGGCGGCCGCAGGAGCGCTGCGCGAGGCTCTTTCAGAATACCGGTCCTCCCCGGAATTTCGTCAGGCTGGGTCTCTTTCTGCCGCGCCCGCCTGATTTTCGTGCCGGTCCACGGGAGGATGGAAAAGTCGGAACTGAGCTGGTCAGCACTGGTCCGGACGCGGTTTTCTTGGAAGCGTACGCGCGGGATTGCCGGCTGCAACCGTATCGTCTGCGACGTCGCGGATAACGGCAGATCCCATTCCGACGAGAGCACCCTTGCCGATCCGCAGCCTTTGGCGGATCGCTGCTGCTGCGCCGATGTAGCAGACGCTTTCCACCTTCACGAATCCGCTGATGACGCATCCAGGGGCAAGGATCGTGTGATCCCCTATCGCAGTGTCATGCCCAATGATGCAGCCTGGCCCAACCGACACGTGATCGCCGATCACTGTGGAGCCCGCAATGCTCGCGCCAAAATTCACGCAGACACCCCGGCCGAGCTTTGAGCGATTCGATACTTGCGCCATGGGATGGATCAGCGTGGCGAAACGTTCCGGCCGCAAACCTGTGCCACGGATGAGAGCGGGGCGATGCTTATAGCTGCGCTCGCTCCCGATTGCGTTGATGAACCAATGGCCGCCGAATTTTGGCGCCTCGGCGAGCTTTCCGAGAACTGGAAGTCCGCTGTGCAGTGAGCCCGTTGGCAGAGTATCGTCGAGAAACCCCGCCGGATGCCAGGTCTTTATTTGGCTATTGATCGCGTCGACAATATCGAGGATGTCATACGCGTTTCCGCTGACGCCTAAGATGATCAAGGGCTCTGGCATGAGGTCGCCTTCGCGGGCGGAGCCGGACCACACCTAAAGAATCCGGCTGTGATTTGCTAGCACTCTAACTTGAGCCCTGGCTCAGGCCAATCCTCCGGAACCGGCAGGGCGGAGCAAAGCTGCTCCAGCTGCGCGGCTGAGTTGTCCGCCTTCGCCAGGAGGCCGGCCGGGCCTTGTAAGCCTGCGAAAACGGTCCGCCCCTTGGCTAGATACCTCCGCAGACATAGGAGCGCCGCTTAGGCTTACGCCCAAAACTGCGGCTTAGGTATAATATCGGCAGACCGGTTGTGGCACTAAATTGGGCCGCCGGTTTGCTCATGCCAGACAGGAGCTCCTGCCTCTTCTTGCAGGGGGAATAAAGAGGCTCCTGGTAATTGGCAGCGAGACCTCACGTTTGCTGCGAGCACCCTTTAGGTGTGTTGAGCAAGGAGCAGCCAATTGGGCGACGATCGCTGAGCTCTCTTCAACGGGATTGGCGCCATGCCCTGGGCGGCAACCAAGACAGTCGAATTCGAAACGCTCTGGCTCGACGCAGGGCTCATCAGAAAAAACGCAATTGAAGGGAAGGATGGCGCATGATCAGACTTGGGCCCCTAATGGATCCCAACGGCAAGACATCTTTAAGCTTAGCACGCCGTCTGATCGCTGCGCTGGCGGCTGCTACCATGTCCGCGATGTCTGCTCATGCAGCCGGTTCTATTCTCCTCGGTCAGCAAGTGGTGGCATCAACCGTCGATTCGAATTCGCCGGGGCTCGCCGAAGCTTTCATGGTCACCGCGTCCGCCTCCGGGACTATCTCCTCGATCACCGTTTACGTGGATGCGGCCTCGAAATCCAATAAACTAGTCGCAGGTCTTTATACGGACAAAAGCGGCACTCCCGGCACCCTGCTGACACAAGGGGCATTATCGCCGCCGGTCGCGTCAAGCTGGAATACGGTCCCGGTGGGGAACGCCACGGTGACGGCAGGCACTGCCTATTGGATCGCAATCCTCGCCCCCTCTGGGTCAGGGCAATTGGCGTTCCGTGACAATGGTTCCAGCGGACGACGGTCCGAAGTCAGCAGTCAGACGAACCTCACGGTGTTGCCATCCACATGGAGCACAGGCCAAATTTGGAGCAGCTCGCCTGCTTCTGCCTATGGATCGAGTGCAGCCGCGAGCCAGCCGGTCTTATCCGTATCTCCTGCGAGCCTCATCTTTACGGCCGTCGCCGGAGGCCCCAATCCGCCGCCTGCACCGCTCACCATAAACAACACGGGCATCGGTAACCTTAATTTCACGGCGTCGAGCGATTCAAACTGGCTTTCAGTCTCGCCCAGCAGCGGGACGGCTCCTCCTGCAGTGACAGCACAGGTCTCTGCCATAGTTGGCACATTAGCGGCAGGCTCATATTCCGGAAACATCACGATTACCGCGGCCGGCGCTCAAGGCTCGCCTGCGGCAATTCCGGTAACCCTTACTGTGAACTCACAATCGCCACCCGCTGCCAGCGACTGGCCAACCTACGGTCACGATCCCCAGCGCAGCGGCAATGCGGCGGGCGAATCGATCATCACGCCAAGCAGCGTTAGAAATCTGGTGCTCCAATGGACTGCAAATGTCGATAACAAGGTGACTGGGCAACCGGTCTTCGTGAGTGGAGTCCAAGTTGCGGGCAGGACCCACGATGTCCTTATCGTCGGGACGGCAAGTAATTCGATCTATGCGCTTGATGCAAGCAATGGCACGCAGCTGTGGCGTGTGAACTTCGGCGCACCCTCGGGACAAGGTGATGTACCCGGCGGTTTTGGGATCAGCGCATCGCCTGTAATCGATCGAACGGCGGGCCGAGTCTACACCGTCACCGACAATGGTTACTTGAGGACGCTATCGCTGGCTGACGGCGCGGCTGCCGCCCCTCCGTTGCAAATTATCACAGACAATCCGGGGACAAATTCGGTTTGGGGCGGGCTGAATTTAGTGGGCGGTTACCTTTACATTGCGACCGCAAGCAACGGGCCAGACAGCCAGCCCTGGTGGGGACGCATCATGCAGATCGATGTGTCCAAAGCGGCTGGGTCCGTGCCGCCCGTGATCGTCAATATGTTCAAAGTTGTTCCAACCGTTGCAGCGCCAAACGGGGGAGGCGGAATTTGGGGCTATGGCGGGGTGTCCGTCGACCCCGCCACCGGACGGGTTTTCGCAGCCACGGCTGCGGACAATATCACAGAAGGATACACGCCCTATGCCGGCCGCATGCTTTCCTTGAGCAGCAATCTGGCGCTGAACGGCTCTTTTGAACCGCCTCATCCAACTCCATGTGCGGGAGATCCCGGTGCATGCGACATGGATTTCGGCGCCACTCCCATCGTGTATCAGCCCCCTGGCTGCCCGACTCTCGTCGCAGCCGTTAATAAAGATGGTCACATTCATCTGCTCCCGGCTGACGATCTCTCGACCAGGAACAGCGAAACGCTCGCACACGCCGCACCGCTTCAAAGCCTAATGCTTAACATTGCTTATGATGGGCCCGGCATAGGCGGCATAACCGGAGTGCCGGCCTACTGGCCAACCGGCAATATGCTCTTTGTCTCCGATGGAGGGCCGGGAATTACGGACAACACCGGCAATCACGTTAATGCCGGTGTTGTGGGCTTAGCTGTTGGCCCCGCACCCAGCTGCAATCTTCGAGTGGCTTGGAGCGTTGATTGGACGAATATTCCGCAGCCACTATCGGCTGATAATCAGCCGCCCTCCTCGCCCACCGTTGCTAACGGCGTCGTTTTCGTTGGCTCCGGTGTCAACGGCAGCATTCATGCCTATGATGCGATAAGCGGGACTGAACTCTGGAACAGCGGCACAGCGATCTCTGGCGGCGCTACCTTTGCGGCGCCAATCGTGGCAAACGGCGTCCTTTATACGGCCTCGTGGAACGGCTTTGGAGTGTCCGATGGGGGGACGATCCGTGCTTTCGGTCTGGGCCAAAGCTCGTCTTGCCCGCCCCCGCCCAGTGTTCTCCTGGGGGATCAATCGGTCGAAACCCAGCTTGACGATAACCCGCTGGGCACGGCCGAGGCGTTTCAGACGACGGCCAATGCTTGCGGCACAGTAGGATCCCTTTCGATTTATATCGACGCATCGTCAACGGCGGCAAAGCTTGTCGCCGGAATCTACACCGATTCTGCTGGCCATCCTGGCGCCTTGATAGCGCAAGGAAGCAGCAGTACGCTTACACCCGGAGGGTGGAATACCATTTCGATTCCAGGAGCGATTTTGACTGCCGGTCAGCCCTATTGGATCGCAATCCTCGGCACGAATAGTGGTTTATTACGGTTCCGGGATCGAAACGGCAGTTGCGTCAGCGAGACGAGTGCGCAAAGCAATCTTACGAGTTTGCCAGCGAGCTGGACGACGAGAACGGTATATTCAAGCTGCCCGGTTTCTGCTTATGGCACCAGCAGGACTCCGTGAGCCTGAATGCAGCTGCGATAGGCAAGTAAGAGTCCAATTTTCAGAAGGCCGGCAGCGCCTTGAAGGAGCTGCCGAATGAGCGGTAAGCCCAGAGAAGGTCAGCGTCCGGGCAGCCTAGATGAAATTGTGACGCGAAGAGAGATTCCGCTCGTGGACGTCTAGCGCGGCTGAGCTCGTTTCCGAGGAGAGCCGTAATCCTCCTTGAATTCAGGAGCACGTTTTTTAATTTCGTCTATTTCGGGGGGCTCTTCAAGACAGATCGCGCTTTCAAAGCACCATTCCCCAGCCGGCTGATACAACTCATCCGCGAATCCTCTCTACCTCCATCCGCCATTGGAGTTAGGCTAAATTCGGCACAGCCTATTGGCAGGCGTGAAGGGTTATAAATGAACCCCGCGTTATGTCATGCGCTGCATGGGAGGCCCTATGACGCAATGCTGATCGGAACAGGGGACGCCGATTCGCTGCGGCCGCCAAGGACGGGCGCTAACGTTACTCAACCGGAAAGCACGGCGGGAGGTAATCCTGCGGCGTACACATTGAGCAGCACACAAACGGCATTCGCCGGCACCACCATGACAGGCCAGGAGGCCCCGCTGCTTTGCTTCCTCGGCCATGCCGGATTTGCACTGGCCACGAAGAGCTGCTGCCTTCTGATGGATCCCTGGCTATCCGGCAAGGGAGCATTTCTAAAGACCTGGTTTCCCTACCCTGACAACACCGGTCTCGCGGATCAAGTTATCGACTATGTGGGCAGGCGTCCGCTCTATGTATATATCTCTCACGTCCATGAAGACCATTTCGATCCGGACTTCCTCCGCCGCCTTGAACCGCTAAATCCGGTCTATTTGCTTCCAGGTTTTACTGACGATTCCCTGCGCCGGGGAATGGAGGCGCTGCCTTGCAAAAAATACTTCTTGCGGGATAGCGAGCACTTTAAACTAGACGGCGATTTTTCGGTTCAGCTGTTTCTAGAGGAATCCGGGATCAATACGGACTCGGCCATTCTCGCAAGCTGCAACGGCCGCACATTTTTAAATCTGAACGACTGCAAGCTCCATGACCGGCTGCCTACCATCAAAATGCCCGCCATTGACGTTTTTACCTGTCAATTCTCGGGCGCGACCTGGCATCCATTGTGTTATGAGTATGACAAGGCAACTTACCAAGCCATTTCCATCAAGCGGAAGAACGCGAAATTCTTTCAAGTAGAAAAGGCGATTCGGGCACTCAATCCAGCGGTCTTCCTTCCAGCCGCGGGCCCTCCAGTTTTCCTGCATCCAAGGCTATACGAGCGCAACTTCGAGCCAATCAATATTTTCCCGAAAGCCGAGGAGTTTGCGTCGTATCTCGGTCGCCGTAAGTTGAAAAGCGCGGTGCATATTCTCCGGCCGGGTCAAGGGCTGGAGCTTGGCGCAGCGGCAGTTCAAGAGATCCTGCGCGGCAATAATGCGCCTGACCTTGAGAGCTACAGGAAATCCAAAGAATCCCTCTTTACGGCCGGCACCGAGCTCGATCCGGACATTCTGCTCGGTAAATTGTTCCAGGAAGTCCAGTTAAAGCTGCAGCGATTCAAGACAAACCTGACCACCCAATTTACGATCCTGTTCGGGGTTGCCGGTGCCGCGCAGCAAATTCAGATTAACCTCAATACGCGAGAGGCGGTCCTTACCGGCCAATATACTGGGCAGGGTCCGCTTTACACGATCACGGCTGCACCCGAAGCAGTCGCTGCTTTGGTGTCACATTCGATCGAGTGGGAGAATTTCTGCCTGTCCTTCCTCTTCAAGATTCGCCGCTATCCGGACGAGTATTGCCCGCTCGTAAACATATTTTTCTTTTGTTCGCCAGCGAATGTAGCGGCGGCATTGTCCTGGCTGGAAGCCTTCCGCAGCAATGATGCCCGGATCGAGATCACGACGCCGATGGGCCGCTATACCTGCCGGCGCTTCTGCCCCCACCAAGGGGCAGACCTGACATATGGGCATGAGCAGGACGGTTTCTGGATTTGTCCCCGGCACCGCTGGCGGTTTGAACTGGCCCGGGGCGGGCGCTCAGAGGACGGCTCCTGCTCAATCGACGCCCTGTTGGTGGACAACCCATAGTTGGCAATTGCGGGCGCGCGCGATTTTAGCTTGTAAGATCCGATCACATTTGCTTGTGACCCGGCGCTGTAGACTCGCCCCAGACACCGGCATTGGCGCAATTTGCCGCGATCTGACCGGGTCGCCTCGGCTAGCTAGTGGCGGACGAGCTCGCGGGGCCCCGTCTTTACTCCTCGGCGCGTGGCGGTTTGCCGCTTTTGCTGCAGCAAAGACTAACGAATAATATCATCAAATCTAAATTACGGCCGTTTCATGGCATTTCCGTGGTTACTTGACTAGCTGCTTAATTTGTGGCTACTTCATGACTATAAAAGCATCGAGAATCTCTTATGAAGATTGTGACAAAATGGCATACGAGAATGACGTTTGGTCGGATATTCCCAACGAAAATGTATCAATCGGCATAAAGCCATCGACTATAGTTTTGATCGATGATCGCCTGCTGGTCAGGGATTGCCTCGCCCAATGTCTGCGAGCCAATAACAACTCCGATATTGTTTTGGTGTTCGACAATAGCGAGCAGTGGAAGCAAGCTGCCGGCAGCTACGGCAATACCTCAGTAGTGGTGCTGGCGTCTGGCGGCCGCAAGCAGACCGAGGCTGTAATCGAACGCGATCTCCCCGGTCTGTCTAAGCCGCAGGGCAAGGCGCCCGTGGTCATCGTCTCCGACGTCGAAGATTTCGATTGCATCATGAGCGCCGTTCAGGCTGGCGCTAAGGGTTACGTTCCGACCAGCCTCGACTTGAAAGTCACGATGGGAGTCATTGAACTCGTAAAGGCGGGGGGGACGTTCATTCCGGCAAGCTCCCTTGCGGCCGCAAGGCAGTCGGACTTCCGCCTCAAAGAAGACAGGCGGCACATGATTTCGAGCGCCTTATTTTCGCAATTCACGCGAAGGGAGCTTGCCGTTGTCGATGCCCTCCGGCAGGGCAAGTCCAATAAGATCATTGCCTATGAGCTTAATATGTGTGAGAGCACCGTGAAGGTGCATGTCCGCAATATCATGAAGAAGCTCAGGGCTAAAAACCGGACAGAAGTTGCTTATCTATACAACAAGGTTTCATCTCTCGGAAACGGCTCGCTGGAAACAAGCGCCGCGAATAGCTCTCTGGTTTTGCAGACGATGTAGTCAGCGGACCGCCGTTCTCTGAGAGGTGCCAAAAACCGCCGGTTTTAGAGCAAAAGCCCGTTGAGGCGGGCGGCGCGCCTTACGGCGGCGGGCCGGTGAAATAGAAGGCGAGCGCGAAAAGGACATAAACCCCGGCCAGGAGCAGCCCCTCAAACCACGCCGTCTCGCCGTCGCGCGCGACAGAATTGACAATGAGAACCGCGCCTGCAATGGCAAAGAGCTGCAGCGGGTCGGCAAATACGAGAGTCATCGGCGTCCCCGCTGCCCAGGATGCGAGCACGAGAAGGGGCGCGACGACAAGCGCACTTTGAATAGCAGACCCCACGCAAATGCTCATCACAAGATCCATCCGGTCTTTACGGCCAAAGATGAACGCCGCCCCGAGATCGGCCGAGGTGCCTGCAAGCGCGAGGGGAACAACGGCAACAAAGAGCAGCGGAAAACCCAATCTTTCGCCCGCTGCTTGCAACACGGACGAGACGATCTCAGCGGCGGCGGCAGCCGCAAACGTTGCCCCCGCGAGAATGGCAAGCGATCTCCCTATCCCCCAGCCTGGCGCATCCGGCGGCTCCTGATCTTGCGGGGCGAGAATATCCCTGTGCGTGATCAACGCGAAGATAAGGCTGCCAGCATAGAGGATGAGCAAAACGGCCGAGACTGCAAGGCTCAGCTCCTCATCGCTCATCGCCGGCGCGTGCTCTTGGCCCAGCCGTGCGCCCGTCGCAAAATCGAACACCGCCGGCAAAAACAGCGCGATCACGCTGAGAACGAGCATGCTCGCAAGAAGCCCAGCCCGCTCCCGCTTGAAGGTCTGCCGGTCGAAGCGCAGGCCTCCGGCGAATATGGCAAGACCGAGCCCTAAGAGGTTCGTGCCGATGATCGAGCCGGTGATTTGGGCCCGCACCAGCTCTGCGCCGTAGTCAAGAAGGACGAAAAAGCCTAAAAACAGTTCGGCAGCACTGCCGAAGCTGACGGTCAGCAGCCCGCCAACTGCGGGCCCGGCATGAGCCGCAAGCGCCTCCGCGGCTCTGCGGATCCAATCCGCAAGCACGGCGACGGCAAGCCCTCCAGCCGCGAATACCCAGACCGGACCAGCATGCAAAAGGTGAAGCACGGCGGCCAAGGGCAAAAGAGCAAGGAGCAGGATCCGGATCTTCTTCATCGCTGCCGTAACCCTGCCAGCGGCCGGACAGGAACCCTTCGCAGTGCGCAAAGTTCCGGTTCGCCGCCAGCTAAATCAGCCGCATCCCCTTGAGGCTCACATGGCCATGCTTGCCGATGATCAAGTGATCATGGACGATGACCTTGAGCGGCTTGCCCACCGCGATGATTTGATGGGTGATTTGAATATCGTCGGCTGAAGGCTGCGGATCGCCCGAGGGGTGGTTATGGACGAGGATAAGCGCCGACGCGCTGAGTTCCAACGCGCGGCGGATGATCTCGCGCGGGTAGACAGGTGCATGATCCACAGTGCCGATGCCCTGAACTTCGTCCGCGATCAGTTGGTTTTTCTTATCGAGAAAAAGCACGCGGAATTCTTCCCGGTCGAGAAAAGCCATGGCCGTGCGGCAATAGTCCACCACAGCCGTAAAGCTCGACAGCGCCAATTTCTTCTCGATCGCAGATTTGGCGAGGCGCCGCGCTGCGGCTTCGACGATTTTCAATTCGAGAATTGCCGCACGTCCGAGCCCCTCGATCTCGCTCAAGCGCTCGGGCCTTGCTGAAATGGCCTCGCCAAACGATCCGAAACGGGCGATGAGAGTTTTGGCTAGCGGCTTGACATCGCGCCTCGGCAAGGCGCGAAAGAGGATGAGCTCGAGAAGTTCGTAGTCGGCCAAGGCATCGGCGCCGCCCTTGTTGAACCGCTCGCGCAGCCGCTCCCGGTGCCCAAGATAATGGGGAGCATTTTCTTCTTCCCCGTCTTTGGTCATGTGCCTTGCTTCGCCGCCGGATATGGCGGGCGGTCGAGGCCCTTTGGCGAGAACGTAAACACCTCGCAACCGGTTTCCGTGACGCCAACGGAGTGCTCGAATTGCGCCGAAAGCGAGCGGTCGCGAGTGACCGCCGTCCAGCCATCGGAGAGAATTTTGACGTGCGGCCGCCCGAGATTGATCATCGGCTCGATGGTAAAGAACATGCCCGGTTTGAGCGGCACGCCCTCGCCCCGCCGCCCGAAATGGAGGATATTGGGCTCGTCATGAAACAGCCGCCCGAGGCCATGGCCACAAAAATCCCGCACTACCGAGCAGCGCTCGGACTCGGCATAATCTTGGATGGCTTCGCCAATGTCGCCCGTCGTTCCCCCCGGACGCACGGCGGCAATCCCGCGCATTAGCGCCTCGTAGGTCACTTCGACGAGACGATGCGCGCGGCGCGGCACCTCGCCGACATAATACATGCGGCTCGAATCGCCATGCCAGCCATCGAGGATAAGCGTTACGTCGATATTGAGGATATCGCCTTCCCTGAGCGGCTTGCGATCGGGAATGCCGTGGCAAACGACGTGATTGATCGAGGTGCAGATCGATTTGCGGTAGCCGCGGTAATCGAGCGGCGCGGGATAGGCATTATGAGCGATGGCGAATTCAAAGACGAGCTTGTCGAGAGCTTCCGTCGTGAAGCCCGGCCTGACATATTCTGTTAAGAGATCGAGCGCCTCGGCGGCGAGCCTGCCCGCCCGGCGCATGGCGTCAAAGTCCTCTTCGCCGTGCAATTTGATGTGGCCTGTTTTCCGGCCGCTCACGTCCACCGAGCTAACAAAGGTCATCTTTTTCTAACCGCTTCACTTGTCCGTATTTGCGGGCTCCCGCCAATTTAGGCGATCATCATCTTAGCGCAAGGCTCGCTGCCCGGCTGTTCCCGGCTCTTTTCCGCGGCCTTGATCGAGGCGCGAAAATCGGGCACAAGCGCCCTGCCGCTCCCTGATGTTTCTGCTGCCCGCTAGCTCCGCAGGTTTCCCCTCCATGCCCTCCCCTCTTCGCATCGGCATTGCCGGCCTTGGCACAGTCGGCGCGGCCGTGATCAGGCTCCTCGGCAGGCAGGCGGAGGCTCTGCAGGGGCGCACCGGCCGCCAGATTGTGATCACCGGCGTTTCCGCCTCGCGGAAGGAAAAGGAGCGCGGAGTCGATCTTGCGCAATTCGCCTGGTTCGATGATTGCGTGGCGCTCGCCTCCTCGCCGGGCATCGATCTCTTTGTCGAACTCATCGGAGGTGCCGGGGGCGCGGCGCTCGCGGCCGCCGAAGCCGCGCTTGGGGCCGGAAAGTCCCTTGTCACCGCGAATAAGGCTCTCCTGGCCAAACATGGGATGCGGCTTGCCGCTCTCGCCGAGGAGAAAGGCATCGCGCTTTCTTTCGAAGCGTCTGTGGCGGGCGGCATTCCGATTGTCAAGACGCTGCGGGAGGGGCTTGCCGGCAATTCGATTGAGCGCGTCTACGGCATATTGAATGGCACCTGCAATTACGTCCTGACGCGGATGGAATCGGAAAAGCTCACCTTCGGCGAATGCCTGAAGGAGGCCCAGCGGCTGGGATATGCGGAAGCCGATCCTTCCTTTGACGTCGGCGGCCACGATACCGCGCATAAGCTTGCCATTCTCACCTCGCTCGCCTTTGGCACAATCATCGATCCAGCCGCGATCACCGTCGAAGGGATCGAATCGATTACGCCCGCCGATCTCGAAGCGGCGGCTGAGCTCGGCTACCGGGTTAAACTGCTCGGCGTCGCTGAGCGCACTCATTCTGGCATAGAGCAGCGCGTCCATCCGACGATGGTGCCTCGATCAAGTGCCATTGCGCAGGTGATGGGGGTGACGAACGCGGTAACGATCGATGCCGATGCTGTGCATGAGCTAACCCTCGTCGGACCCGGCGCGGGCGGCGAGGCAACCGCCTCGGCGATTGTCGCCGATATCGCCGATATCGCCCGCGGCGTGCGCTCTGCCCCCTTCGGCTGGCCGGTCGCCTCTCTTCTCAGGGCTCCCATTGCGCCGTTGCAGATGCACGAGGGCGGCTACTACATCAGGCTTTCTGTTTACGACCGGCCGGGAGCGGCGGCGGCGATCGCCACGCGCATGGCCGAGCATGCGATCTCACTTGAGAGCATCGTCCAGCGCCGCCGCCCAGGACCTAAGGCGGCCTCCGGGGATGCGGTGCCCGTCATACTAATCACCCATGCAACGCACGAAAAAGCGGTTCGACTCGCCCTTCAGGCGGCTGTGGCCGACGGATTTTTGGCCGAAAAGCCGCAGGTGATTAGGATCGAACGCGAATAACCGGCGAGCCTAGACCAGGAACTGCGCATAATAAGGCGTCGTAAAGCGGGGTTTTGCCAGTTTGCGCGGAATTTTCACGTCGCCTCTCTTTAGCCATTGCGTCTGAATGGGCGAGGCCTTGGCGCCAAGCTTATGAATCGCAAGGCCATTATATTCTCGCGCGAACTGCTGCCATAACGGGTCCGCCGGATTGGAGGAGACAGGATCGAAGGAGAGCGAAACGCCCGGCCCGCTGGAATAGAGGCCGAAGGGCTTCGTCTCCCTCTCGGGGCGCTGAACAAAATACGTGGCCCAGCCGCGTGGTGCAAAGCCGGTCATCTCTTGAAAGGACCTGGTAAACTCGTATGTTTCGGTCACAACTCTCTCGAGCTGTGAGATGTCGTGCTCGTAATATTGGAAATCGAGCCGCGGCTCTGTTTGCGCGGGCCGCCAATATTCGTTGACGAAATCGGCGCGCGAGTAGATGAGGCCTTTTGGCTCCGGAAGTGCAACCCCTTCAAATCCATGCTGGATTGCCAAACGCTTGGCGAGACGGAATTCTTCACTCCCAGGCTGCGATTCGGGCGGCGTATGAGCGCCAGGCCCTGCTTTGAAACGCTGATCAAAGAAGCATCCAAGCCCGGGCAAGAAAACAAGCGCGAGCAGGGCATCACATTGCGAGCGCTTTTTTAGTAAAGCTGCCGCAAGAGAGGCGGGGCTTGCAAAGCCTTCGATCGACACGTCGGAGCGGCAAAGCGTTGCCGGGCGCGTCTCGACGCAGCATTCCACGATGATCCCCGACAGGCCAAAGGAGCATTTGAATTCAAAGAACGCCGCCTGATCCTCAAGATCGGAGAGGACGCGCAACGCGCCGCTCTCGTCAACATAGCTTACGGCCGTGACATGGGCTGAGAAATAACCCGGCGCATCAAGCGATGATTCTTTGGTATCACCCGCCGCGGCAGAACCAACCGTGGCTTCTCCAATCTCGGCCTGGAAGGGTATCTCCAAGCCGCGTGCTTGGAGCCAGCTATTCAATTTCTTAAGCCGGCATCCGGCTTGCACACGGACGACCTCGCGCCCGGCCGCATCGCGCTCGACCCCGAGGACCTCGTCGAGCTTGCGCAGACAGATGACTGTGCCGCCGTCGTTCACGACGGTTGCCGATGTCGACAGCATGGACCCAACTGGGCTCACCGGGCTTGGAAAGCGCTTGACATCGCTGACGAGGGCCTGGACGTCGCCGTAGGAGATGGGCTCGGCGAAGATGGCAGGGGTGGTGGTGCGGTGCAAACCCCAATTGGCAAAACTGCGCCCTTCGTTTTGGATCAGTCCCTGAAAGGCAAAGTTGCGAGCGGGAGCCCGCTTGGAGAAACTCTCGTGCTGCATATGTTTGGCCCCGAAAAATTGCCAAGCGTGCTAATGGGTCCAGCCGGTTATGGACTGATTGCTTCGACGATACCGCGGCGGGTAAAACTTCTGAAACCGGAGCTGGTCTGCCATTTCTCACGGCAAATGGACCCGGACTGCTGGTCATGACGAATTGATCCAGGCTGGAACTCCATGCCGCGGGAGCGGCCATTTTGCCCAGCGTAGGCATTACGGCCAGCAAACCGGTCTAGATGCGGCCCTGCGTCATTTCTGCGCGTTTTTTGAATGGCTCAGCCAGTACGAGGCTGCGCTCCAGGCCATTTGATGGCCATTCACCACGCAGCTCATCGAGATTTCCTAAATGTGAGCGCTTGAGCCCTGGAACGCAGGCATGGGGCAGCCAAACTAAACGATCGTACAATGCCCCGGGGCTCGCCAGGGAGGATCGCGGTTGGTCTTACCGGCGCTAGATCTTTCGAAGCCGATCACGGCGGCAATCACAGCCGCCGTCGCCGCGTCCAGACGCTTCCGCTGGCTCGTGCTTCTCTTTGCGGCCGCCATGGCGGCCGGATGCACGGCCTATGCGGTCGGCCATTTTCGCATCGATACGGCAACGCGCAATTTCATCTCGCCCAAGCTGCCGTGGCGGCAGACTATGATCGAAATGGACAAAGCGTTTCCGCTCCGGACAGATCAGATCACCGTCGTGGTCGATGGCAAAACGCCGGAGCTCACCCAAGCGGCCGCACAGAAGCTGACGAAAAAACTCAGATCCCGCCATACCCTGATTCAATCGGCTCTTCAGCCCGCAGGCGGGCGCTTCTTCAATCAAAATGCGCTCCTCTTCATGCCAATCGAGGAAATGCAGCGCACGCTCGAGGGTTTGCTCAACGCCCGTCCTCTGCTCTCGGCCCTTTCGTCCGACCAGAGCCTGCGCGGCATCGTGAACGGCTTTTCCTTCGCCGCCCAGGGAGCCCGCGCAAGAACGGGGGGCCTCGACCGGTTCGAGCAGCCGCTGTCGAAGCTGAGCGACACGCTTGGGGATGTGCTTGCCGGGCGGCCGGTGTTCCTTTCCTGGCAAGAGCTGCTGACAGGCAAGCCGCCGGGACCCGGCGGCTTGCGCCAGATCATCGAGGTCCATCCGGTTCTCGACCGCTCAGCGCTTCAGCCGGGCGAGCCTGCTTCGGAGTTTATCCGCAAAAGTGCAAAGGATTTGGGCCTCACCCCCGAAAACGGCGTGCGTGTCAGGCTCACCGGCCCGGTGCCGCTTGCAGATCAGGAGTATAGTGCCGTCGAGGAAGGCGCCGCCCTGCACCGGTTCGGCACTGCCATGATCGTTGCCGTTATTCTCTGGCTCGCGCTCCGCTCGCCGCGGCTTGTCCTTGCCGCAGGTCTTACCGTCGCCGCAGGGCTCGCAGCGACCGCCGCGGCGGGGCTTGCGATCGCGGGCGCCCTCAATCTACTTTCACTCGCGTTCGGCGTCCTCTTCATCGGCATTGGTACAGATTTCGCTATTCAGCTCAGCGTGCGCTACCGCGCCGAGCGCCATGAGGAGAATGACCTTAGTAAGGCACTCGTGCGCGCAGCGTCCAAAGCCGGCCGTCCTCTGCTGCTTGCAACTGCCGCCACCGCAGCCGGATTTTATTCCTTCATTCCCACGGATTACGTGGGCATTGCGCAGCTCGGGCTCATCGCGGGCACGGGAATGTTCATCGCGTTCTTGATGGCGATCACTGTCCTGCCCGCGCTCGTTGCGATCCTCGGCTCTCCCGAAGAGAGGAGGCCGGTCGGCTTTAAGTTCCTTGCGCCGGCCGATGATTTCATGGCCAGGCACCGTTATGCCATTGTTATCGGGACCCTGGTGATTGCGGCGGCCGCCTCGCCTTTGCTCCTCAAGCTCAGGTTTGATTCGAACCCGCTTGATCTCTCCCCTCCGCACGCGGAGGCGGTCGCGACATTGCGCGATCTCGCCACAGATCCAGCGACCGACCCAAATACCATCGACGTCCTCGTCCCTTCGCTTGAGGAAGCACGGCCGCTTGCGGAACGCTTGCGCGGGCTGCCGGAGGTTGCGCGTGTCACGACGTTGCAAAGCTTCATTCCAGACGATCAGAAGCCCAAGCTTGCGGCAATTTCCGAAGCGGCCGGCAGCCTCAAACGGGCGCTAAGTGCGCCGGGCCGGCCGCCGCCCTCAGATAACGAGGACGTCGAGGCCTTGAGACGAGCCTCGCAGATCTTGAGCGCCGCCGCGGACGGGCTTTCCGGAAAGGGCGCAGATGCTGCCCGCCGCCTCGCCGGGCTCGTGCAGGATCTTGCCGAAGCACCGCCGGAAAGACGCGAGGCCGCGCGCAAAGCGCTTTTGCCAGGCCTTGAGACATTCCTCGATCGCCTGCGCGCTTCCCTCAACGCGCGCGAGGTTACGCTTCGGTCTCTCCCCGCCCCCCTAAAGCGCGAATGGCTCACTCCCGATGGGCGGGCCCGGGTCAACGTAGCGCCCGAGGCCGACACCAATAACAATGCCAATCTGATCCGCTTTAGCGAGGCTGTGCTGAAAATCGCCCCAAATGCGACCGGTCAGCCCGTAATCATTTTGGAGGCAGGGCGCACGGTCGTGAAGGCCTTTATCGAGGCCGCAGCCTGGGCGTTGCTCTCGATCAGCATTTTGCTTATCCTCGTCCTGCGCCGCATCACAGATATGCTTCTCACCCTTGTTCCACTCCTGCTTGCCGGGCTTGTTACGCTTGAGCTCACCGCGCTGATCGGCTGGCCTCTCAACTTTGCAAACATCATCGCGCTGCCGCTTCTCCTCGGGCTCGGCGTTGCATTCAAGATCTATTATGTGATGGCCTGGCGCGGGGGCACCAAAAATCTTTTAGCGTCCACGCTAACGCGCGCGGTCTTCTTCAGCGCTTTGACGACCGCAACGGCTTTCGGCAGCCTATGGCTGTCGCGCTATCCGGGCCTTTCGAGCATGGGACAGCTGCTTGCGCTCTCGCTTGGCTGCGCGCTCGCGGCTGCGGTCTTGTTCCAGCCCGCTTTGATGGGGCCTCCGCGCGTCATCGTGCCGGAGGAAGGCCACTGACTAGCGCAAGCTTTCACCCGCACCGTTCAGTGCCTTGCGCACGCGCTCTTCCGCAGCCGAAAGCGGGTCGTCCCCGCTGATGAACGACTCGATCACCGCGCGGCTCGGGTATCCGGCCTCCCCTTCCTCCTGCAGCTGCGCAGCAAACTCGCCGCCGACGATCTTGCGCGCCTGCTCGGCGAACATCGCCGCCATCGCTTTGCGGTCAACGGCAAGGCTGCCGAGAAAGCCGCCGTAGAGCGCGGCCATCCCGTGCCACGAAGCAGAGCGTTTGAATCCCGCTTCGGCGAAGGTCTGAAAGGTACGCGACATCTCGCCCGACATATACATCTCGAGCACCAAAGCCTCGGGCGGTAAGCCGTGCGCGATGCCAGTCTCGAAAGCCTGCTGGATGGCGGCGCCGAGGTAAGGCCCGACCGTCTGCTCGATCAAGAGATCAAGATGCGCCTCTTGCGAAGCAGAAAGGCGCATCGCGCCCTTGGCGAGGGTACCGCAGGCGAGCGCGAGCGCAAGCAGGCGCCCCTCGGCCGTCCCGCTTGCGTCCTGTTCGACGGAGGCGTAGCTGAAGAAGCCATGCCCATCGAGGAAGCTCGCGCGCACCTCGCTGCCGAGCATCCGCGGCGCGAGCACAAGCACATCGACTTCTGGCCCAGGGCGCACGAGACCGAAGGCCAGCACATAGCCTGAGGCAAAGCAGACCGCGGCTTGAGGACACAATCGAGGCGCGATTTCCGATGGGTAAAGCTTCGGAATGACCTCGTCGGGCAGCAATATGTATGCCACATCAGACTGGGCGACGGCAGATCCGATGTCCGCAACCTCCATGCCGTCGCTTGCGGCGGCTTGCCTATATTCGTCGTCGCGATTGCCAACGATCACGCTAAGTCCGCTGTCGCGCAGATTGAGGGCCATCGAGCGGCCGAGATTCCCGTAGCCCACAACGGCCACTCTCGCGCCTTCAAGGGCCGCCGGATCAGCATCGGCGCGAGTCAAAAAAAGGCTCTCTTTTGCCACGAAAGGTCTCCTGCGCGACGCCAAAAAAGAGAGCGTGTTGGAGGGGGCCCGATCTGTCAAGCGCAGGCTGAATCACGTAAGCGCGCCTTACCGCAAAGGAGCGGCTCACGGTACCTTAGCATTATCTGCGGCGGCGCTCATTCGGCACGCGGCCCGCGCGCCTCCATTTGAAGCCGCTTCTGACGAGGCTGCGCCCCCGCCCTGCTCCGGGCCGACTGTCCCGCCGAACAGGGTACCGACGTCTGCTTCTAAGGTGGGAGGGGTTAGCATATGCCTGGAGAGTTCGCGCCTTTGAGCGAGCAGCTTTTCTAGCGTGATATCAAATGAAGCCTCGCCGAAATTGGGATGGATCGCCATAGGCAAGTGGATAGTCACGGGCTTTTCCTGGCCAATGCGGTAAACGCGATCATTGCACTGATCCTCAACCGCCGGATTCCACCACCGGCTGAGATGGATCACATGATTGGCGGCAGTGAGTGTGAGGCCGATTCCGGCCGCCCTCGGAGAAAGAACGAGAAGACCAAAACCGGGCGGCGACGCTTGGAACTTGTCGACGATCTCTTGCCGCTTAGCGCCGGGGACCTCGCCATTGATCACGGCCGGCCCGGCGCGAAGCCGGAACAAAACGGTGGCCGCAGCGGCAAAGAGGCGCTGGAAGGCGCGGTCCTCGATGAAAACGAGCGCCTTCTCTTGCTGCCCACTGATCCATTTTAAGTCATGCTAACGCGTTGAATTTCGGACACAACTTTTTTGATCGCGCGTTGCGATCCGAACTGCGACCTGACAAAAATTAGGCAGCGCGGCGATTGTCGCGTCAGCAATGAACTTTGATCGCCAGGAGGTGGGACCGGAGTGGACCGCCGTTCGACCGGCCGCATCTGTCGATCCGCTCGCGGCCGAGCTCGCCCGCTGCCAGGCGTTGGGGATGGCCGCCCAGAACAACGCGCGCTGTAAAGCGGTCTGGGCTGAGAACCGCAGCCGCTTCTTCACCTACCAGTCACGCGACAGCGACACGGCGCCAACGTTGCCTCAAGCGTCAGCCCCTAAGATCGAGGATCAGTAAACGTGACAGGCGGCACCGGCGTCATCGACGGGTTCCTTACGACTTTCACCCAATATATCGATTCCGGCTTTGGTCTGGTGCGGGGCGATGTGCGCGCCCCGCACGACCGCTGCCTGCGCCATGTCTACCCTTTCAGCTGCCACCACCGTCGTGGCTTTGCCTCCGGAGGATCGGCTTGCGAAAGGCCGATTTGTGGCGGCAATACCGTCTGTCCGACCAACCGAGTATTTGAGCAATACGAGATGGCATGACCGCCAAGCTCATTCGACTCCAATAGATTGTCACCCACCCATCTCTCGGCTTGTTCGACGATGCGCCTCAGTGGTCCTGAAAGGGTCGTCAAATGCTCAATAAGAAAATTATACAAGTCCCTACCTATAGGACGTATATACTCAATACCGTCAACTTTCATGCCTTGGTCGATACACCTACCTATGTAATATCCACAAACCTGAAGGAATCCTTGTGGATAGTGCTCGATCTCATTATTTAAGTTATTATTTCGCCCGCGAAAAAAAGCAATTTGGGCTTTCCTCGCATTTGAGGCTTATCCCGTTGACTCAGGTTCATCTATATATAGTATCTGAAGCGAAGGCGGTAGAGTGCCTGACCAGCGGGATTTGGGGACGATGGCGCGCGGGCGCACGCTTGCGGAGTTTCAAAGAGGATTCCCAGACGAGGCGCGTTGCGCGGCGTTTCTGTTCGCGCGGCGCTGGCCAGAGGGCTTCGTTTGTCCGGGTTGCGGGGAACGGCGCGCCGCACGGTTCCCTATGCCACCGCAGCCGAGGCGCACGAGGCGCTTGCCCGGCAGCGGCGCGGCAAGGAACGTCGGGGGTACGTACCGCGTTTGGGGGTTGTTGGATGTGACGTGATGGCTATATCAGGGGGCGGATGAGATTGGTTTTGACCTGTCTCGGACAAGTTACTGCCGGTAACTAACGATGGAACCTTTTAGCACTCTCCTTGCTTTGCAAGGTGTACAGATGCACCAATTTTCGTAACCATATGAAATATTAGGGATTGTGTTTTGATAAACTTAAGACTAAGGTGTTTTGCTTAGGTTCATAAAGGAGAGCAGCATGGTGAAATTAACGATCAAGTTTGGAGCCGTTCCTTTGATTGGCGGTCCCATCGGCGGCCCGATTGGCGGTCCCATCGGCGGCCCGATTGGCGGTCCCATCGGCGGCCCGATTGGCGGTCCCATCGGCGGCCCGATTGGCGGTCCCAAAATCTAAGCCTTAACCCGAAATCCCAAGCCTTATGGTTTGGCTTGTGGTGATGTGCGCTCACACCTCCCCAAAAAAATCGGGGGTGTGCGTTGCTTCAAGCAATCGCGAGATTAACCTTATTCCCGGCGTGTTCAGGAAACCGGTCGTAAAACTCATATCTTTCCTGAACCTCTTTCTTCCATTCGTCATTAATATTGCTATCGCTTGCTAATAATTCGATTTGCGTTTTGGCAACTTGGCCGGTCATGATACCAAGACACAACTTTGCCCATATCAATGTTTCGCGGTTGTCAACCAACGAAAGCGTTTTCCGATTATCTGATAACATTGCCTCCAACTCTTTAATTGCATTGGCAACGTCGCCCACGGTTTTTATAACATCCTCGCTTTTACTAATATTGAAGTATGTATCATGTTTCGCTGAAACGTAAAATATAAAATTGTTCTTGCATGCATTAATCCATTTGGCGTCATCATCAGGTATTGGTATTTTTTTCTCTCGATATAACCTAATAAGTTTATTGGCGCTATCATTCCCAACAGTAGAAATATGCGCCCCGCCTTCTAAGTAACCCATATACCGCTCTCTGCGGTGCACTTGTGGGCACATAGGATCTCTGTAAAAATTGTTAAGTTGACTAAGGAGTATCCGTCCACCAAGTCTTGCATATATCTGTGTAGCCAGAGAAGCGTGTTCTATATTTGCAGTAGTTAACAAATGGTCAGTTGCTTTATCTAATACGGCTTGTGTGTGAGTATTTATGTACTCTTTAATAAAATCCTTTAGTAGCGTACTAGCAAGTGCAATAATGGCAATGGTACCAAAAAGGGCTGCGATAAAAGCAGAAAGACCACTAGAAGCAAGGCTGTTATACTGACTAAGGAAATTTGATGCAAAACCGTCAGTTAGTCCTTTCAACGCTGCGTTTGTATTTTTAAGACTGGTTTTTATTTCATCAATCTCTTTTGAAGGTACTGTGGCGTTGGTTGTGGTCAAAGCGGTGCTTATATCATTTCTAATGGTATTAAGTAATTCTACGTTGCAGTCGATGTCACGCGACACGCTAGGTGGTGCGTTGGCCAAGCGATTCTGATACTGGGCGATAGCCTGTTTGGTTTGCGCGTTGCATTGGCCGTCTATTGGCCCCGTATAAGAGCCATTTAGTGATAATAAGAACTGAGTATCTCGCACGACGTTGGCGTTATCAAACGCATAGCCGTTATATATGTGTAGCGTTAATGCAGGAACAAAGATGCAAATAATAAGTATGAAGGCGGTAACGACATGTAATCGTATGAATAAAATGAAACGATCTACCATAAACATAAAAATGTTCGGTTTCATGGAATTCTCCCTCTGACCATACGTGCAACTGCAACCACCGAAGACTGAGGCTTATCCCGTTGACTCAGGTTTATCTATATGTAGTGTCGAGGCGATTTGCGCGGATTGTCGCGCTTGATGATGTCCCAGTAGTTTATGGGCGCGCCATGGGCGGCGAGACCGAGGAGCTTTTCGAACGATACATGCCGGTGAAAACGGCGATTGTAACGAAAGACGAACTCATCGAGGTAGCTAGTGATGTGTTTGCGGCGCAGCCCATGATAACTGCCGAGCGCCCAGCGCTTCATCAACGCAAAGGCGCGATGTGTCCACGGCAAGACGATGTTCGCCGCCATCTTGCCGACGACGCGCGGATCATGCCGATAGCCGCCGCCTAAGCCGGGATAGGATGCGTGACCGTCGGTCAGCAGGGTGGCTCCAGGCTTGACGTTGGCGCGCACAAAGGCTTCGAGCGATCGAGCCGAGTTGTCCTCGATCACAGCCAATCGCAGGCGACCGGATCGCGTATCGAGATATTTGGCGCCTTTGCGTCGAGGCCGAGACCGGCCTGTCTCGCGATCGATGACCTCGGCAGCGCCGGCGATGAGGATTTTGCCCGCGTTTCCAGGCTCGAAAAACGTGTCGACGACACGAAACGGTATTTCGGTCTGATCCACCTCGACGACGCCCTCCAAAAGGTCGCGGCCGGGATCGACCATCGAGCGACGCAATTTTTGCGTCAGCAACCAAGCGGTCTTGTAGGTGTGACGCCAAGCTGATCTTCCAATTGTCGCGCCGACATGCCGTTCGAATGCGTCGCCATCATATGCGCCGCCCAGAACCATGTGGTCAGCGGCAGCTTCGAGCGATGCATCACCGTGCCGGCGGTAAGAGAAGTTTGGCGCCCGCAATCAAGGCATTCGTAAAGACGCGGACGGCTCTTCAGGGCGACGGCGCGCCGTTCCCCGCAACCCGGACAAACGAAGCCCTCTGGCCAGCGCCGCGCGAACAGAAACGCCGCGCAACGCGCCTCGTCTGGGAATTCTCTTTGAAACTCCGCAAGCGTGCGCCCGCGCGCCATCGTCCCCAAATCCCGCTGGTCAGGCACTCTACCGCCTTCGCTTCAGATACTATATATAGATGAACCTGAGTCAACGGGATAAGCCTCTCGCATTTTCAAATTGTCCCTTCCTGCAAAAGATATTTTCCATCTCCATATAGCAATAATAATTGCCTCTTTTTGCGCCTTCCTTATAAAACTGGAAGGCCCGATTTTCGTCCTCTTTCACGCCTTGTCCAACATCATAGATAAACCCCAGCCGTTCATAGGCCAGTAAAGATCCTAGTCTTGCCGCCTGCTTATAAAGTGTGAGCGCCTCTTCGTAGTCTTGAATTGTGTCGCCGAGGCCATAGTAGTAGTTATCTGCCTCTTCAAGGATGTCGTCCCATAGCTTCCTGAGGCGGAGCCATTCATCGCCTAGCGAGTCGGGGCTTAGAAGGCCGGCATCCTCATCATCGTTTTCGCCCGCTGCAACTTCGGGTCCATCGGCAAGACCCGGTGCCTGCAAGATGATCCTGATAACCTCATTCGCCGAGGCGCGGAAAAACTCACGATTGCTCGCCTCACGGAAGCCGCGCCGCTCCAATTCTAGATGGACGTAGTGCTCCGCAAGGCCGCAATCCGAGAAAAATTGTTCAAATGCCACGATGAAGGGGACGGGGACCCCTGTGGCCCCCGATAGCTCTGCCACTCTCTCCGAGGGCAGCCTGGTAGTTTTGCCGACCTTCAGCAGACCAGGCATCGAGCTATTGGCTAGAACATAGATGTAACCCGCAGCCATGGCACATCCTCTTAAGAGAACCAGAGAGATATTGCCACAAGTGAGATTTACGTTCAATCGACAGAATGAACCGAACCGGCTGGGCCGCCCGGTTGGGCGCGCCGCATGAAGCGCAAACAGACCATCGGTCACGGCGCAACTGCCGCCGGCCACGCCATCCGCTCGGGGGATCATTCGTCGAGCGGCAGCGGTATCAATCTTTCGGAGGGCGGGAGGCGCGGATTTCGCGGCACTCCATGCTGGCGCGCGGGCGGAGCTCGATGCCGATCTCGCGTTCACCGATCCGGGCATCGTCTTTCCGCCGGATGAGACCTTCGCAACAAGGCTTGGTGCGCGTGATCTTGCCATCGAGCGGCGCGCATTGCCTTTCCCAAGGAATTAAATGGTGACACGGGCGGCCCCTGGACCCCGGTCGACGTGCGCAAGGAACGCAAAGCGCTGACCGTCGATGGTTCTGGCTCCCCCGCACAGGCAGGGATGGACCCTATACGCCTCCGCTAAGAGAGGCCGCCCGGGCGCCGGCCGGAGGGCTCATTCAATGCTCAAATACGAGATGCGGCGATGAGAAAGCCGGCCCCTAGGGCCTTTGATAATGCTCATGGTGCCTCGCCCGGATGCCTTTTCCGGGCCGGAACTTGCGGAAAAATGCGCTTCCGGTTGGCCGGTGGGCGCGGCTCTGGCGGGGCGGCTGGCTGGGCATCAAGCGCGGTCACCGGGGCTATCATAAGGGACTTGCCAGGGAAAAACACAGCGCACCGCCATGACGCGCTTTGCCAAGAAGGCGGCGAACTGCCCGCCTTCTCTCAAGAGCCGGAACCGATGGCCCTGTCTAACCGGTGCACCAATGGCCAGGCGAGCGGCTGCTCAAATGAGCCGCCCTGATTCCTGCTGGACAGAAATCTCCGGTTCTGATACTTCAGCACTTCCGCTGGCGAGCCGCTTTAGCGGCCGTTGGCGTTCGCCCATTTCTCTAACGAGCCCGCTTGAAAGCAGGCGAAACAAGGATTCTTGCGTGCAAGTTCTCGTTCGCGACAACAACATCGATCAGGCCCTCAAAGCGCTTAAGAAAAAAATGCAGCGGGAGGGTATTTTCCGGGAGATGAAATTGCGCGGTCATTACGAGAAGCCCTCCGAGAAGCGCGCTCGCGAAAAGGCGGAAGCCCTGCGCCGCGCCCGCAAACTCGCGCGTAAGAAGCTGCAGCGTGAAGGATTGCTGCCCGCAAAACCTAGGGCAACCGCGGCGAGATAAAAACTGGCAGGGCCCGCGAATGCCGCAAGCGCGCCTCTCAGACCGCCACCTGCCCAGCTCGAGGCTCGGCAACTTTATCCCCTTTCGATGGCCCAATGGGGTGGAGACAGAAGCAAGCAGCGCCAGGATTGCATCTGCCCGGCCGCTTTACGTCATTGCATTCTTCATTGCCGTCTTCCCGCTTGCGGGGTGTGAGACGGCAGGCGTCACCGGCAAGCCGGGGAAAGGCATCGCCGAGATTGCAAGGGAGTCCCCGCAAGAGGCGGCCGCCAATCTTTCCTCGCTCACGGAGGTCATCCAGCGCAATCCTGGGAGCGCCGGAGCCTACAACACCCGCGGTGCGGCTTATGCGAAAGCCGGCAGATTTCAGGAGGCGATTGCCGATTTCTCTCAGTCGCTCAAGATCGACCCGGCGAATGCGCCGGTTTGGACGAACCGGGCGCTCGCCTACCGCCAGATCAATCAGGACGATGCCGCGCTCGCCGATTTCAATCGCGCGATCACCGTTAACCCCAATCATGCTCCCGCTTATCTTGGCCGCGCGAATCTGCGGCGGTCTCAAGGCAGGCTTGAAGAGGCGCGTGCCGACCTCGATGAAGCGATCCGTCTGAGCCCCGAGAGCGCGCAAGCCTATCATGCGCGCGGCCTCATCTACCAGCGCGAGGGGCTGCATGAGCAGGCAATCGCCGATTTCGATAATGCGATTGATCGCGATCCGCGCGCAAGCGCGCCTTACCAGGCGCGCGGCCAAAGCCTAATTGCGATCGGCAAGAGCGGCAAGGCGATCGAGGATTTTAACGCCGCGCTCAATATCGACAATACGAATGGCGAGGCTTGGGCGGGGCTTGGGCTCGCTTACGAAAGATCTGGCAACCGCGAAAAGGCGATTGAATCCTACCAGCGCGCGCTCGCATTCGACCCGAACAGCCCGATCGCCAAAGAAGGCATGGCACGCGCCGGGCGGGGATAGGGCCTAAAGCGCCTCTGCGCTGCGGCTGCATGAAGCTCACGGTGAAGTATTCTCGACGGCAGGCCCCGAGAACTTCATGTGATGCGGACGGCCTAGTTTCTCGCCGAAGAAATCAACCTCGAATTTGAGTGTCAGATCTTTGCCGTCCCAATCATAAGCGCGCAAGACCTGTTCATTGCCGTTTCCTTTCTTATCCCAATTCGCAAGAAGCGAGGAGGTAATATAGACGCGCTTTCCATCCCAGCTTTGCGAGATCATGTTCACCTGCTTGCCGGTCACTTTCTTATAAATCTCGACCGGCCGTTCCGGATCGGAAATGTCGAAGAGATGGGTGGTGCCGTCCATAAAGGTATTCACCCACAGGCGTTTGGCATTGGCCGAAATGGAAATGTCGACGGGCAGCGGGATTTTCGCTGGATCGCCAATGGTGCCAACTTCTCTCGCCTGCCATTCGCCATTCGAATCATGGTTGATGAGCCAAAGCTTCGATGTCAGCGCCGACGCAGTGACCGCCCAATCGTCGCTCTCATTCAAAGACCAGCGGATTTCGAGCGGTGCGCCCGGAACTTGAAACACTTTCTCCGGCTGCATGGATTTTAGGTTCCAAAGCACCATCGTATTGCCGAAGTGCTTCATCGCCTCGGTATCCTTGATGAGACTGCCGAGTTCGCGCATGTAATTGTTCCAGCCGGTGAAGCTCGACGTCAGAAACACATTTCTCTTTGGATTGATCGCGAGATCATAGCCATAGCCGTCGCCGCCATCACCAACCGGAATAGGATGCGCTGAGAGAAACTCTCCATTGTTGTTATAGACCGCAAGGCCTGTGACGCCGTCGCGCATTTTCGTATTCGAAAGTGCGCCAATCACCATACGGCCAGGAATGGCATAAAAGGTGTGCGGGCCAACATAGCCGGTTCTTTCTTCGAAATCCGCGATCGTCTTGATGAGCTGCGGCTTTGCGGGATCGCTGCCGGCATCGAAAATGAAGATCTTGCTGTCATCAAGCCGCCCAGCCCAAAGATATTTGCGATCGTCGGTAAAGCCCATGTGATGCGCCTCGCCGCGGCCGCCAACGGACACGGAGCTGACCACCTTGCCATAGGTTTTCGATTTGGGATCGACGTCGATGGTGACGAGCTTGTCCGATTCATCGCCAACACCCGGCTCGCCAAGCGTCCAGACATGGAGGTAGGCTTCCTGGCCCTTGACGAGGGCGGCCGTATAGGGCGAGAGGCAGGTCTCGTCGGCCGGCGCAATACTAGAGCCGGGCACGCAGGCGGCGGCCAGCACAAGTGCCATGATCCCCCATCGAGTGCTCTTCCTCATCTTTTCCTCCCGAGTGTTCCTGCCGCGCTGCACCTGCAAAGAGGTGCCGCGGCGTGAGCCCACGCTGCGCGCGAGAGCGTCTGCCTCGAGGCAATTTTATTGCATTCCGATGCAAGCGAAAGGAGCGTGCCGCTCGAGCGCGAGTTGTGACCACTCGGCTGCGGCGCTGCAGCCGTTTAAGCACCCTTGGCTGAGCAAGAGATCAGGCCATAGGCCACAATTTTTTGCCAAAGGTAGTCGCCATCTCCTTTGTTGAGCTTGAAAATAGGCTCCGGCAAGTGCCAAAGCGTCATCGCGATTCCCTCCGGGGGATCCTTCCCCTCCTCGAGCGGGGCGATGATCCAAGCGGGCGCATCCGCGAGCGCGCAGAGCTTTAGCACGCCTTCCTTAGAGAGGCGTGGTGGATCGGCGGCCTCTGGCTCGCTCCAGGGCGCGAAGCTCTTCTGATCGGCGAGATGCAAATCCATCAGGATTTGCATCCGGCGCCGCCATTCGGCTGCCAGCGTACCGGAAAAGATTATAGGAATCCCTTGCAGGGGCGAAGCCCATTGCGGACGGCCGAATAAAAACCATGCCTCCGCTCGCCCGTCGATCCAAAGCGATTCTCCGCTTCTGCGGGCAATGAGCTGCATTATTTGGGGCGGCGGGTGCTCCTCTTCGAGCATCCGCTGTGCAGGTGGCCGCTGATCCCAGAGTAATCCGGCCGCGGCGGCTAAAGCCACGCCGGATAAAGACTTGATGATAGGTGCAGCGCGGCTCTTGCAGATCGCCACATAAGCGCCGAGGCCAGCGAGCGGAAGGACCAGAAATCCCCTGATCAGAATGATCATCGGGTGGCCATAGCCCGCCGGGGCAGCCATCGCGAAATGCCAATGAAAGGCGAACAGACGCAAATGCCAAATCACGGCCGCAAGCACTGTGAATGCCCATGCGCCAAGAGCGAGCGAGGGGGCGCCCGCAAGCGTGAGTTTTTTTGCACAGAAATAGAAAGCCAGCGCTAGGAGAGATGCAGGACCTGCAATGTCAAGCTCAGTATTTAATGTCCAGGAGACCGCCAAGAGGGCCAGCACGATTCGTGAGCCCGAGCCGTTCGGCCACAATTCGACAGCGCATACGCCGAATGCCAGCGCCCCAGCGGCGCACATGAGCCAGCTTGTGCGCCATGGCTGCACCTGAAGCGCCAGAACCAAAGACAGCCAATCTCCGAGAATCGCGGTCGATGCGATGCCTGCGAGACCAACTGCGATGATCGCAGCTAAGATCCGCCGGGCGCGGCCATGGCTGATATGCGCAGCAATTGCGATTGTTACGGTCTGGACCAACAGCGGCGGAAAAGACTCAACCGGCCAATGGCTCGTAAAAAGAAAAGGGCTCCGCCGCTCATAAAGGCTCCTCAAGGACGGATCTGCAATTGTGTAAAGGCGGCGCGATACAGGCAAGCCGGATACTGCAGCAATGGCTAGCAAAGCGATGCCCAAGCCACCAACTACAAACCAACGCTTATCCTCAACACCGCGGACCGCGAGGAATACTCCAACTCCGGCGAGTGCCATAATCGGGTGGAGAACGGCGGCCAGGAAAAGGAGTGAGACGCAAAGCGCATCGCGCCGTGCGGCAAGCGCAGCGAGAGAGGAGAACACCAAGGTTTCGGCGAACGGGCGGGGAATCGCGATGAGCTCGGCAAAGCCGAAGGGATAGGGCGCGCCATAAGTGCTTGGCAGTAAAGCCGCAAAGATTACAGCCACCCAAGCCGCCTTCGTGCTGCTCGCAAGCTGCCGCGCGAACGCAAAAGCCGCAAAGAACCAGGCCACGGCGGCTAGAGCCGCGAGGGCCTTTGCGGCGGTCGCGAGTCCAAGGAGCGAAACCGCCATCCTCGCGATATAGCGAAAGACACTAAAGCCGAATTGCCCATCATAAATGAACATTAAATCGCGGCCGACCCCGTTAGGATCAAGATCGGCGAGCGCACGGCCCATATAGATCTGCGCGTCTTGGACGATGCCAAGATAAGGCCGGCCTAAAAGGAAAACCGCAGAGGCGTAAAATGGAAGAGCGAGAGAGCCGTTTGAGAGTTGCTCCTTCAATTCGGCCTGGAGCCAAGTGCCAATCTTGCGCAAGCCGCCTTCAACTACTTGCCGCCGGGACGGCGGCCATGCAACCGCTCCCTCTGCCATCTGATCGCGAGCGGCGGGCATGCCGCACAGGGATCCGCTCGCCTCCATCACGCGGCTTTCCCCGGCACCAGCCGCGTGCTCTGCAGCGCCTCGCGCGCGCCGGAGATGCCCGCCTCGCAATATTCGGCGTCCTCATTGACTTGCCAGACATCATAAATTGTCTCGCCCGCCATGATGTTGTCGGCGGTCAGTAATCCCGTCATCATGGCATGGTCCTGATTGTTATATTTGTGCATGCCGTTGCGGCCAACGAGATGGAGATTGGGATAGCGGCTCTTGAGCTCGAGGCGGATCATGCGCAGATGGTCTTGATAGTCCTCGTCATAAACGGGATAGGCCTTTTTCTGGCGCACGACGCAGGCATCGTCCACGTTCTCGCTTTCCATTAAGCCAATCGCGCTGACCTCACTCTTTGCGAGCGTGATTAAATCGCGATCCTCCATGCCCCAAAGCGAATCGCCCTCGGAGCAGAAATATTCGAGCCCAAGGCAAGTAGCCAAAGGGTCGGGCACCATCTCGGGGGACCAGGAGCGGAAATTCTGCACCCGGCCGACCTTGACCTTTGGGTCATGGATGTAGATCCAATTGTCCGGCCAGGGGCGCCCAGTCCTGCCGATCAAAACGACAGTGAGGAAATCGCGGAATTTGAGCGCGCGCGCGTGGAAATAGGTGAGCGGCGCTGGCCGCAACGCAGAAAATAGCTCAGGGATAGGGGCCGATGAGATCACATGGCGCGCCTCGAAGATCTCCTTTTCACCGCCGCTGCCAACTGCCTCTGCCGTCCAAGTCTTGCGTTCGCCATCGAAGGTGAGCTTGTCGAGGCTGCGGTCCATGAGAATGCGGCCGCCAAGCTCTTTGATTTTCACCGCCGCGGCCTCCCACATCATGCCGGGGCCCCGGCGCGGATAGCGGAAAGATTCGATGAGAGTCTTAGCCCCTTCTCCGCCCCGGGATTTCAGCCCAAACGAGCGCTTGCAACCGTCTAAGATCGCTTTCGAAAGATTGAGGCCCTTGATTCGCTGCGCCGCCCAATCGGCCGAGATCTCATCGCAATCCATGCCCCAGACTTTCTCGGTATAGGTTTTGAAAAAGATCGAGAAGAGCCGCTCGCCGAATTCATTGCGCATCCATTGATGGAATGTCTTCGGGTCCTTGACGGGCAGCGCGCGGGCATAGGCATAGAAGGCAAGGCATGCCAAGCTCTCTGTGAGCCCGAGATTGCGCAGCGCTTCGAAGGCTTTCAGGGGATAGGAGTAGAACTTGCCATCGTAGTATATGCGTGAAAGGCGCGGCCGCTCGAGGAAATCGTGGGGGAGAATCTCATTCCAGAGATCGGTGATCTCCCGCGATTTCGAAAAGAAGCGGTGGCCTCCGATGTCGAACAGAAATCCTTTGTAGGAGACGGTCCGGCTAATTCCGCCGACGTAGTCCTTGTCGCGCTCGATCACCACCACATCGCAGCCTGCTTTTGCCAGGCGGTAGGCTGCTGCAAGCCCCGCTGGACCTGCGCCAATGACAAATGTCTCGACCTTCTGCACGCGCCTCTCCACGCTTCAAATGGCGCGTGAAGGAAAGCAGATTGAGGTTAAGAGGCGGGGCGAAAAATGAGGACAAATCTAACGGCTGCCGGCGCAATCCAAGGCCGGGAGAACGGCAGCCGGTTTAGCGCGCGATACGCGCTTTCATGGCCTGGCTAGCAAGGGTCTTGCCGAGCGACCAAACCGCGCCAGGAACACGATGGCTCTCGGCAATCACTGCATCGAGCGCGCGCACGATCCAGCCGCAGTCGGATTCCGCAAGAATGAGCGGCGGAAGAAGTTTTATCGTATGGCTTGCATGACCCGCGACCTGGGTCAGGATCTTGTGATCCTTGAACAAGGGGATCGTGATGAGCTGGCAAAAGAGCCCGGTTCCAATCGCTTCGAGCATCGCCCAGGCCGCTTTCAGCTTGAGCGAGCGGGGCGGCCCAAATTCGATGCCAATCATGAGACCTTTGCCCCGAACCTCGCGCACGAGCTCAAAGCGTGCTCCCAAGCCGGCGAGGGATGTAAGAAGCGAAGAGCCGATTTGCTCTGCGCGCTCGACGAGCCCTTCGTTCTCGATGACCTCGATAGTCGCTAGTCCCGCAGCCATGGCGAGATCGTTCTTAGCGAAGGTCGAGCCATGCACGACCGCCCGGTCCATCCGGTTGAACACTTTGTCGAAGATTATCCGGCGCGTCAATACCGCGCCGATTGGCACATGCCCGCCCGAGAGAGTCTTGGACAGCAAAACCATATCGGGCTCTGCACCCCAGTGCTCGATCGCAAGAAAGCGCCCCGTCCGGCCAAGGCCGGTTTGGACCTCGTCAGCGACAAATAAGGTGCCGTACTTGCGGCACAGCTCCTGAGCACCGCGAAGGTAGGAATCTCCGGGCAGATTGACTCCTTTCCCTTGAATGGGCTCGACGAGAAAGGCTGCGGAATCGCGGTTTGCCAGAGCCTTCTCGAGGGCAGCGAGATCATTGAAGGGGATTTTGGTAAAGCCCGGCAGCAGGGGCCCAAAGCCTTCCCTAAAAATCTCATCCCCATTCGCCGAAAGGGCACCATAGGTCAGGCCGTGGAACGCGTGATCGCAAAAGACGATGCCGGCCCGGCCGGTGGCGCGGCGCGCGAATTTGATGGCCGCCTCGACGGCTTCGGAACCCGAATTTGTAAAAAAGACTTTCTCGAGATGGGGCACATATTTGAGCAGGCGCCCGGCCAAGAGTCCTGCAAGGATGGGGGCATCCATCTGCACGAGATTGGGGAGATTGCCTGCAAGGACGTTTGCTAAAGTCTCGCGCAGAAAGGGGTGATTGCGGCCAATTCCAAAAACGCCGAAGCCGCTGAGAAGATCGAGATAGCGGTTACCTGCGCGATCAAACAAATACTGCCCTTCGCCTGAGCAAAACCTGGCGTTAAAGCCAATGGTCTCCAGCACGCGCACCATCATCTCGTTGAGGTATTGGGCGTGCAGCTCGTAGCGCTCTTCTTCGCGGGCGGAGAACAAGGCGGCAATATCGAGCCCCCGGCCAGCTTGGACCGGTTTTGCTTCCTGGAGCATGGCGGCCCTCATCCTACCTCTGCTGGGGCCACTGCAAGCGAAGGGATTTGGGGCATTGAGGCTCCTTCGCGCCCTTGAGCGAGCAGCGAGCGCGGCACTCGTGTTCTTGATACGGCCAATTGAGTACACGGCCGGAGCCACTCGGATCGAGCGGTGCAGGAGAACGCTTACGCTATCTGCGGCAGTTTTTATCAGCTGGGAGCCATCGATGGCAATCGAAAGCTTTGCCTACGCAATCAGAATTAGATCGAAAGCTTTGCCTGCGCAATTAAACCGGATCGCAAATCGCAGGCCTAGCTAGGGCGCCCTGAGCCGTTTGCCGGGCGCGTCACTCGCCTTGCGCAAATTTAGGTGGCGGGCCTTAGCCCGCCCGAAGCTTTGGACGGCTACGCGGACTGCCCGCAAAGAGCGATTCCGCGCTCTTCCAGGCGGTCAAAGGCGCAGATTGTGGCGCCAGGCGCCACCTGGCTCGACCGTCAGCTGCTCGCGTAAAGAATCCGCCCTGAGCGGCGGCGGCTTCGGCGCCGAGGTCCGCCAAGCGATGGAGCGCCGCATCGACCACCTCGTCGAACAAGATCTCGTGTGGCAGGGCCAGCGGGTCATCTTCGCCCGCGATCTCATCAATACTTTGCGCCAACGCGAGCTCGATGCTGCCGCCGCGAGACTATCGGCCCAAACGGGGCTTACCCATCGGCCGTCGGCCGAAGGCGAGCAGGTCTCGGGCGCCTACCGCCAGCGCGTCACACTCGCATCCGGCCGCTTTGCCATGATCGACGATGGACCCGGCTTCGAGCTCGTGCCCTGGCGGCCTGCCCTGGAGCAGCAGCTTGGAAGGCGGGTCAGCGGGGTGATGGCGCCGGGAGGCAACGTAGATTGGACCTTCGCGCGCAAGCGCGGGCTAGGCATATAAGACGCCTGAATGTGAGCGCTAACGGAAGGCGGTCACTAGCTGAATAAGGCAGTTGCGCCAATAAGGCACAAGATCACGAAAAGATCGCTGCCCGGAAGGGACAAGAAGCATTCGCATCAATCTCGCCGCCTGTTCCAACCGATGGGCAGAACAGCGCTGACCGGATGCAAGCCAGCGCTGCTATCGCCCTATGATCGATTCGGTGGGCTGGATTATTCGAACGCAGCCCGATCATTCCGGCGAGCGCCGTTCCAGCGGCCAGAGATCAGTTCTAGCCAAGGCGGCAAATGAAACGCGCTCATCAACAGATACATCACCGTCATCCCGCTCATCGGCGATGAGCCTTGCATCGCCATGCAGAGCATGTCCGGGTGGCCATTGAAAAACCCGGTCCACAAGGCCATGGCTGAGAAGGTCGGCGCAGCTGCTAGGCCGAGCCACCTGGCCATGCCGGGAGCGGCATTGCCGTCCCCGGCGCAGGCCGCGCTGTCGCGACGCACGACAGGAAAGATCGAAACGTCAGTCATGGCCATACCGGTCGTGGTGGCGCCACCAGACGCCCATCTCGTTGCGGCCCTTGGGGGCGCGGTCGAGCCACTGATACATGCCCCACAGGCCGTCCAGGCCGCGCGCGTAGGTCGAGTAGGTGTGGTAGACGACGCCATCTTCCAGCACAAAGGCGCTCATACCTGGCCGCTCACGCACATAGGCGACCGGTTCGGCACCGGCCATGGCCGCATTCTGTGCGACGACCGGCGGAACCATTGTCGCGTCCATCGCGTGAGTGCCCTGCGCGTAGTTATATTCGTAGCCGCCTTGGCGCTGCTGCTGTTCAGTGATCGAGACGTTGAAGTCGTAGTTGAAGTCGCCGCCGATCGAGGATGCCCAGGGAAACGTCCAACCCATCCGCTGCTTAAAAGCCTGCAGCCTTGCGAACGGCGCCCGCGACACCGCGGTGAAGGCGACGTCATGATTTTCGAGATGGACAAAGATGCCGTTGAAGCCATCGGCGATCGCCGAGCAGGACGCACAGCCGGCCTTGTAATCGGGCCCGAACATGAAGTGATAGACCATGAGCTGCGAGCGGCCGTCGAACAGATCTTTCAGCGTCTTGCTCCCGTCGGCGGTGTCGAACCGGTACACCTTGTTGACACGGACCCAGGGCAACCGCTGGCGCAGCCGTGCGACCTCGTCGCTGCGCCGGGTCAAGTCCTTCTCGGCGGCGAGCAGATCGAGCCGCGCTTCCAGCCACTCGTCACGTGTTGCAATCGTATGTGTCGTCATCTTCTCTCTCCTATTGCTGCCTAAAGCGACAGAGTTCGCGCTATGGCTTGCGGGGTAGTGATCGTGGGATAGATTTACCGCCGGCCATCGGACGGATGAGAGTGACAATTGTGTCGGGATTTGAATGGACTCGCTGATCACCGCCGCGGCCCGGGCGCTTGCATCGGGGGATGCGCTCGGCGCGCTGAACTACATCGCCTTGCGCGACGATCCGCCAGCGCTGGCACTTCGCGGAATTGCGATGGCACAGCTAGGCGATCTCATTCGCGCCAAGAGGCTGCTCCGACACGCGGCCCGCGCCTTCGGCCCAAGGGAGGCCGTCGCTCGCGCGCGTTGCGTAGTCGCCGAGGCCGAGATCGCGCTCGTCTCGCGCGACCTCAACTGGCCGCTGAAGGCGCTGGGTGCGGCGCATGATGCGCTCCAGCGGCACGGCGATTTTGCGAACGCCGCGCATGCGCGTTATCTCGCGATCCGGCGTCTGCTCCTGATCGGTCACCTTGACGAGGCCGAGCATCTTATCGAGGACTTCGATCCCGCACCGCTGCCGGTCGCCTCGCGTGCCGCTTACGAATTGGCCGTCGCTGGAGTCGCCATCCGGCGCCTGAGGACCAGCATTGCGCGTGCGGCGCTGGCGCGGGCCGAATGCGCTGCACGTCAGGCCCGCATCGCTTCGCTCGCGGCCGAAGTTGAAAGTGCGGCCCGTGTCCTCGATATGCCCGCGGCGCGACTCATTGCGCATGGCAACGTGCGGATTGTGCAGCTCGACGACATCGAAGCGCTACTGGGGTCGAACGCATTCATCGTTGATGCCTGCCGCCGCGTTGTCTGCCACGCCGGCAAATTGATCTCGCTAAAGACACGCCCGATACTGTTCGCCCTCGCCCGAGCGCTCGCCGAAGCTTGGCCCGGCGACGTGTCACGGGCCGTGCTGCTCGCGCGCGCGTTTCGTGCCAAGCACGCCGATGAATCCCATCGCGCACGGCTGCGCGTCGAGGTTGGCCGGCTGCGCAAGGAGCTAAGTACAGCCGCCGGGATCGACGCGACCAAGGCCGGCTTTACGCTTGTGCCACGCCGCGCCCGTGACGTCGCGGTGCTGGCGCCATTCGACGACGCGCATGCGACCGTGCTCGCCCTGCTGGCGGACGGCGAAGCCTGGTCGAGTTCGGCGCTGGCGCTGGCGCTCGGCGCAAGCCAGCGCACCGTGCAGCGCGCGCTCGACAGCCTTACGGCGAACGGCAAGGTGCAAGCGACCGGCCGCGGCCGGGCACGCCGCTGGATAGCGCCGCCCGTGCCGGGTTTCCCGACAACCTTGTTACTCCCAGCTGCGCTACCTGGCGGCTAGGGTGAACGCACCCAACCAACAGCTGTCACGGGATGAGCCTATGACACGAGCAGCAGCAACAATCGTCCGCGAATACGGCCCCTTTCCGGGCGTCACGCATGTGCACGGGGTCAGCTATGACGGCGTCAACATCTGGATCGCCACCGGCGGTACGCTAAGCGCGATCGATCCGGAAAGTGGGGGAGTGGTGCGCACGCTCGCTGTGCCCGCGCATGCGGGAACCGCCTTCGACGGGCGGCACCTGTACCAGATCTCCGGGGATCGCATACAGAAGGTCGATCCGGCAACCGGCCGCGTAGTCACGACCATCCCGGCACCCGACGGCGGCGCCTCCGGAATGGCATGGGCGGAAGGGACACTCTGGGTCGGGCAGCATCGCAACCGCAAGATCCATCAGGTCGATCCGCAGACCGGCGCGATCCTTCGCACCATCGAGTCAAACCGCTTCGTCACCGGAGTGACCTGGGTGGATGGCGAGCTCTGGCACGGCACCTGGGAAGCCGACGAAAGTGAACTGCGCAGAATCGATCCGCAGAGCGGCGAGGTTCTGGAACAGCTGAACATGCCGCCCGGCGTTGCTATATCGGGGCTCGAGTCCAACGGCGGCGACACGTTCTTCTGCGGCGGTGGAAGCAGTGGAAAGGTGAGAGCCGTCCGCCGGCCGGAACGAGGCTCCGCAGCCAAACTGCAAAAGTAGGGATGGGCGTGCAAAGGCGCGAACGAAAGCACTCAAGAATATCCGCTCCTGCCAAATCTGAACAAGGCAGCAATGGGTCCGCTTGTGGCATTCGAGCTTCGACGTGAATTTCCGTTCTCAGTCGAGAGCTGCCGGGCGCGCCGTCCCATTCCTTCGCTACGCTATCCCTCAGCCCGGCGTCTCGCAACTTGGACTTGCCATGACCGCCCAATAGGTTTCTGGTCTTCCCTCGCTATGAACGCGACAAAGATCCTTTGGGGGCAAGTAATCCTTGTCAGCATCGTCGTGCTATCTTTCGTGTGGGGCGCGACGGAATGGGCCGCTTGGCGCCTTGACCATCCCCCGATTTCGCGGACACCGGATCAAGCGGCTTGGCGTTCTGCCTCATCGGGGGTGATATATCGCGAAGCAGGTCAACGCGCCCGGCGCCGGCCGCTATCCGATCGGCACCGCGATCGAGGCGGCCGACAACGGCACGCCCATCGTGCGCGTTAGGCTGGACGGGGTGGCAACCGCAACGGCGGCATGAGCCAAAACAACCACTCGTCAAGGACGTTTGAGGTAGATGACGATGCGCCTCTTCTCGAAGTCGTTGGCAAGCTTCGGAAGGTGAAGGGAAGCGATTGGAGCACGGTTCCCGATCCGGTGCGCACTTTGCTGGCGGAGCGCCATGGCGATGAGGGCGCCCATTGATCGTCGCATTCGACGCCAGCATTCTGATCTATGTCGTCGACGAGCAAGCGAAGCCGCCGGCCGATCCCGTGACCGGCAACCTGGTCGATCGCTGCCGGGAGCGTGTGACGCGACGGCGCGCTTGCCGTCCGCGCAATCCCGGACAGGGACCGACACACCAGCCTGATCACAGACCGAGATCGTCAAAGTAATCGGTATCAAGCTTCTTCATCTCGACATTGCGGTAGACGCGAACCCCATGCGCGTTGCCGGTCGCGTAACGTTTGGCCTGCAAGTAGATGATATCCAGCCCGAGCACGTCCTCATTGATCACACCATCGACACCGCCGTCGCTCGTGACCTAGCGGGCGAATCTGGTTGCGGGGGCAGGATTTGAACCTGCGACCTTCAGGTTATGAGCGGCGACCAAAGCGAGAACGCGAGAGCAGAGAATTCAGGCGCTTAGGCCGTAATGCATTGACCTGATTGAATCCTCATTGCCGCATTCAACCGCGTCCAACGGCATCTGACCGCGACACGCGGATGACGACTCCGTTACGACGGAGGTATCGCGGAGTTGGAATCGTATTGTCCGCCTCAACGGTTGGCCGATCTAAGTCAGCCATCAAATAGCAGATGTGGCGATCCGTTCTCGGCTTTGGCGCGCTCATGCCCTTTGGCCGATCAAACTTCTCTCCCAAGAGATTCGACACTTCGCGATGTCGCTTTGGATCGAACAGGGGGGATCTCCTCAGCCGGGTTGAGCAGAACGCGCTCGGCCAGCCGCATCTTGCTTCGTCGACTGTCAAGGAAGTAACGAGGTTCAAAGAAGTAGATGGATCAGACCGCCATGCCGCGACGACAACGCAAGGTCGTTACTGTCAATGACAAGATGCAGACGGGTTATTGCTACGTACTCACCGAGCCGGTCGGACGAAATTTTCATCCTGACTTTCGTCCGGAATTAACGCCCCAAGAGATGCTTGCCCTCGGGGTATTTTGCGGCAAGTACATGACCGATTGCCGCACGGAATTTCCCGCGAGCTGGTTTGCGCGCGCAAAAGTCTCGCCTTCGCGCCGGGACTGCTCGCTGAATTATTTCGGCATTGACGCTAGCCAACCGCTCTCGGTATGGCGAAAAAAGGGATGGATTCATCCTGACGATCCTCGCGGCTGGTTCCAGTGGTACTGCCGCTACTACATGGGCCGGCGCATGCCCGAAGAAGATGCGCGGCAGATCAAACGCTGGAAAGCGATTCAGCGACACGTAGCGCAGATCAAAAAGCATTGCGAACCGGGTGATTTGACGTGTCGGCGACGCCAGCGGCAAGCCCTGCTGCATTGGGCTTATGACAGCCGCAAGATCTGACGGCATCCGACCCGCACGTGGGATTGCGGTTGCGTTACCGGCGGGCCGAAATTGGCGAAACCTATTTGTGACGCCTTTTACCGCGCATCTCGGCCGCATGTGTGTTCATTTCCGCCCCTCTCGACCCCCTCCGCCTCTGCGCCGCCGCCTCGAAGAGAGCATCTTGCCTGCCGCGAAGGCTCACCGCTCAGTGACAGGCATGAAGCAACATCTGACCGAGCGCGCCGTGAAGGCGATGGTGCCGGCGATCGACCGCGACGTTCTCGTCTATGATGACGAGGTCACGGGCTTCGGTGTCTATGTCCTTCGCTCCGGGAAGCGCGGCTTCTTTCTCCGCTCTCGCATCGCCGGCCGCGAGCGCCGCTTCACGATCGGCGCCTGGCCCACTTGGTCGGTCACCGCCGCGCGCGAAGAGGCGGCGGCTCAAGCGCGAAGTCGATGCCGGCAACGATCCGCTCGGCAAGCGCATTGAGCAGCGCAACGCGCCGACCATGTCCGATCTCATCGATCGCTACCTCAAGGAGCACGCGGTCAATCTTGCGCCGCGAAGTTTCAGCGATCGGACCTCGCTCCTGCGCAAGCTGGTCGAGCCGGAATGGGGCGCCCGCAAGGTTTCCGAGATCACCCCGGAAGACGTCGATCGGCTGCTCGCCAAGATCGCCAAAGGCCGGCCGCGGCCACGTAAACATCCGCGGAAGGTCAATCCGCGGCGGCCGGCGATGAAGGGGCCGTTCAAGCCGACGCCGGTCCGGGCGAATCGCGTCGGCGAAATCCTGCGCAAGATGTTCAACCTCTCGATCCGCTGGCAGATGCGGCCGGACAATCCCGTCGTTGGCTTCTCGCGCTATCCCGAGATCCCGCGCGATCGATTTCTTTCCGCCGACGACATCAAGCGCCTCGCCGGCGTGCTTGCCGAGCATCCGAACCGCCGCTGCGCGAACGTCATTCGCCTGATCCTGCTCACCGGCGCGCGGCGCGGCGAGGCGATGAACGCGCGCTGGGAGCAGTTTGATCTTGAAAACGGGATCTGGACGAAGCCCGCGGCAACCACGAAGCAGCGCCGGCTTCATCGGGCGCCGCTTTCGCGGGCCGCGGTCGAACTGCTTCGTACGATCCGCCCAAGCGTGCCTGCGGATTGCCCGTGGGTGTTTCCCGGTGAGATCAAAGGCAATCCGCTGCGCGAAATGCAGACCTTCTGGGAAGGCGTGCGGGCGAAGGCGAAGCTCGGCGATGCCCGTATCCACGATCTGCGCAACACCTTTGCCTCGCTTCTCGTTTCGGGCGGTATGACGCTGCCGATGGTCGGCTGGCTGCTTGGGCATACGCAGGCGCAAACCACGCTTCGCTACGCACATCTTTATGACGATCCGCTGCGGGCGGGACTTGATGAAGCCGGCGAAGCACTCCGTCCGAAGCTTAAGCTCGTTCAGGTAGATGCAGGATCGGAACGCGCCGCTTGAATGGTCGGATAGGCGCGCCGCCAAAAACAATCGGAATACTCACATCCGCCCATTCTAAATTCATACCGACTGCGGTGACAGTACGGGCAGTCCTTGTAATAGAGGCGTTCGTCGTACTGCCATTTGGAATATTCCCTCGACCGATCATCGAACCAACTTGGCCGGTATTTTATCACCAGATCACCTGGCACGCTCCGCCAGGAAGCCTCCAAGGATATGTTTGATCGCAACCGAACCTTCCCAGTCCGGGCCGGAAGGCCGACCGACACCAGATCGCTCGCCGAGCCGGCATCCTTCCCCTCCCCACCGGTTGCGTTGGCAATATTGCTGGCAATCCTCGGAAACCTAAGGGTGAATTCCAGGTCAAAAATCTCCGTCCTTATGTGATCCTTTCGCATCGTAGACCGCAAGTCTACGTGTGCGACATAGTCGTGATCGATTGTAACCTCCAACTCGAGACGCTCCATAAGTGGTTGCGCTGTTTCATCTACCGCGAGGTGCAGCGTAGTGTACGCTTTGCGATCCGAACGCGCATCGCGGGGGCGAGGCCTGCTCGGCCGCGCAAAAGTGAATGAGGCGCGGCCAGGACGCGGATCAACGCAGTGGTAGATGGCCTTCGCGGCCGGCTTCGTCTCGTTCTCCATGGGAAGCTCGAATGGAATCGGAACGACGGCCGCATATGTGTCATCAGATTGAAGCAACTCAATCGGCTTTGCCAAGCCAAGCCGCAGACCATCGTGCGCAATCCACGCCGCGCCCTCTGAAATGATCCTGTCACCGTTAGAAAGAGGTGGGGCGCGACCTCCAAACCGCTCATTCAGGCCGTCTCGAATGGCGGGCATGTTGACCACGCCGCCTGTGGGGAGGCAAAGCGCCACCTGCTGGTATGACAATTGATTCTGCTCCAACAACGCATCCACGGCACCAAGCCCGCGGTCTATAAGCTCTCGTGTCCATTCTGTTACATCGGAACGCGAGATAGATACGCTCAAATCTCGACCGCGGCCATCGTGGTGAAGGTAGTTGCGGACGAATACCGTCGCCGTTTCACGCTGCGACAACTCGATTTTTCGAAGTTCGCATTGGTTGAGGAGTAGGATGCGTGCCTCTGTTCTTTCGAGGCTCGCAAGATCATCGATTCCATGCTGCCCGGCATGGAGGTCACGCACCTTGTTGCGGATCAACTCGTCAAATCGATCGCCCCCTACCTCATCATCGCCAACGTTGGCGATCTGAACAATCTGATCATGTTGAACTTGGCAAAGTGTAAGATCGAGGGTTCCACCGCCCCAATCAAACACGAGGATTCGGCAGCCATCGAGTTCTGCAAGGCGACGACGATAATCGCTTTGGGATCGCAAATACGCATACAACGCTGCGAGCGGCTCGTGAACAAATTGCACGATGCCAATGTCAGCCTTCCGTGCTGCTTCACGGAGCCGCCGGCGGCCAGCTCCGTCCAGCTTAACGGGAATTGTCATTACTGCTCGTTCTGGCTTGTGCTTGACGGCCTGGTCCGCCTCAGCATTTCTCCGCAAGAATTGGAGCACTTCAGCTATTATGTCGCGTGGGTCGAGATCTCGTCCGCCCACATGGACGGGTGCATCTTGGTCGAGAAGTCGCTTAGGTGAGCGAACAAACGAGCCGGTGATGGCCTCGGCGCCAGCATCGAGGTTTTCGCGTGCCTTTCGACCTACAACGACTTCGCCGGCGCGATACCAGACTACCGAAGGGTGTGGCCGAGCTCTTTCATCGGTTAGGTGGATTGGACGACCGTCCCGTCCGATCACGGACAAAAGACTGTTCGTGGTCCCGAAATCTAGTCCGAAGACTTGCTCAGCCATTCCAGCTCCCTTCGAATCGCTTCCCGCGCTGTCTCAAGGCGTTCTCGTACCACCGTCGGATGAGGAGGATCGGTGTCGATCGCATCCCAAGCATCGGCCAGAAGTCCAGCAAGGTCGTCCCCTATCTCGCGACGAAACCGAGCCTTCAACTCGCCTAAATCATGCAGCGCGCGGACCTTGGCTCCTTCCAAGTCGGCTAACAGCTCTTTGATCTGCTTATCCTTCTGATCCAACTCGCGGATAAGGGCCTGTACTTCGATTCGCAGGCTGTCTCGTTCTCCTTCGAGGGCTTCCTTCTCGCAACGTAGATCACTGGCCAAGGCAACCGCGGCGCGCCGAGATTCTTCAGCAGAGGTAAGCTCCTTCTCGGAAAGAGCTGCTACGAGAGCAAGGTCTAGGAGTTGCCTCACTCCTGCGCGCGTGAGCTGCTTCGTGGCGGTGCGCTCCATCGACGCGCCGCCACGTTTCTCGACGTGCGTCCCGGTTGCCGTCGCGATACGCCGGAGAGCATCAAGTGGCGAGAAAGAGCGCCGCGCAATCAGCAAGTTCAGACCAATCAGCAAACATGATTCTGCAAGCTGGCGTTTCGCTCGGTCTGCTTTCTGCCGAAGGAAAGGGTACGCCCATTTGAGTAACTCCCCGAAAGCAGTCCCGACATCTTGACCGGGATCGAGCGCCCAATTGCGGAGCGGTTCATCTCGCGAACGGACGATCTCTTCGCACCAACGCAGCAGCGAGCCAGGCTGCGTAGGCAAAACCGCCGCAGCTCGCGCTAGCTCAGCCACCCGGACCATTTTGTTCGGCTCCGCGTCAACAATGGCTCGCGAGCGGGTAAGATCGTCGTCTGTCAGTGGAGGCCGCTTAGCAAGAGTTTGAACAAAGCGCCGGGCGGATGCTCGGTCTGCAACAAGGAATTCGTAAAGCGAATCAGGGATGGACCTGGCTTCCCTTTTTTTGGGTGAAGCTTCTGCAGATTGCCCTGAGCCCCTGGGGAACGTGGTGTTATTCACGATTCTATCCTCTGCAAGTTGCTACTGGCCCAGGCTCCGAATGTGGGGTCACCATCGAGCAGCCTAAGTGCTCGCTGAGCGCTCATTGTGGCCCTAAGTCGGAGAGCGGCCACAGCCCAGAGCGCGCAAATCTTCGCGCGATCGAACGAATCGAGACTTGGTCGCTCCGCAAGAGCGACAAATTGCTCCTCGGCCGCCGAACCCCAGCGAGGGAGTTCCGTTGCGTGCTTCGCGAGGCGCACTACCGTGTCTGCGTCGATGTCCACGGGGCAAACAAAGACCCGCGTACTTGCCTTGTCCAATTGCTCCTTACCACTGACCGGGCCGCCGTTAATCTCATCCTCGGCAAGTTGGCCTAAAAGGCGGTGTGCGTGGTCAAAATCTACAAATCCGGTTTCCTCGCGCCATCGGCTAAGGTCGTTCAGCCCAAAACGCATGAGCGCGCACAGGAGGTTTGCCAGCGGTCTGTCGAATGCCCGGAGGACATTGAGCGCCCGGTTCTGTATTTCATGGTAGTGGTGAAGACGAGTAGACACACCCGTCCGTGGGTCGCTGTCCTTCAGGAGCACGGCTCTAACGTAATCGGCGAGAGCTTCGGCATATTCCGCGGCCGTGCTATCCCGTGTGCTGTCGTAAAAGAGACCGACCATCTCAAGAGTTACGTCATCGCGTCCAAGGCGCTCCAAAAACAAGAGATCTATATTGTTCAAGGATTCTTCGTCTGGGGCGAGCACCCGAAGGCGATACTCTTGGACGACCGGCTGAACTAAGCCATCACTGGTGTTTGTTAGCCGAAGCTTGACTGTGCCTCTCCTCATCCTGCCCAAGCGCCGCGCCAATGCGGTAGCGACGATCGGCCGCTCCGGTTCACCATCGAATCCTGCCGCCAACTCCGTGCAGTTAAAAACCTCCACTGATGGCGCGGCCGCACGTGGTCGAATCACGTCCTCTGCACCAGGTTCGGCACCCGCGATCAGTACGAAAGGCCGCTTAACCACATGGAGTTGTTGAACATGCGAGCTAAGCTGCTCGCGATCCGAAAAGCTGCTCTTACAGAAGGGACATTGGAAGGACGGCGATACCGGCCCTGGCGGTGGAGTTGGATCGAGGGCCGACAGAAAGCGTTCGCGATCTCCCTCTAATATCCAGCCAACGGTCATTGGCCCAGCCCTCAGACGCAAGCGTTTGCCGCGTCAACCGGCCAAGCCGGCTCCCAGCTCCAAAACCGTACAATCCGGCTAAGCACGGCTCAACTCCCTCCAAACCGGCGTGATCTTTTTTCGGATTGTGCTTTCGTCCGGCGCGCGCTCGACATCGCGGGCCTCGAACCAGGCCACCATTTCGCGGACGAGCTCGGCCTGCGTCGCGGCACGCCGTGCTCATGAATGCGTCGCGCAAGCGCCGCATAGAACGCATCCCAATCGTGCCGCGGCGGCACACCCGGCCCACCGGGGCGGCGCGCCGAGGCCGCATCGCTTTCCGGCACATGCAAGCCGTTGAAGAACCAGTATTGCCGCTCGAACCGCTCGACCTCGGCACACCTAACCAGCACATCCGCAGCAGTGATCGCGACGCCTTCGGCCGGATCGGACGATCCATCGGAAGCCGTCGCCGGCCTTCACACGGCGGATCGCGACGATCCGCGCGAGCTCGCGGGCCTGATCGTTCCCGACTTCGACGCCTTCTGGTGGTCCGAGCCGGCCGCGCGCGCGGCCGGGCGGGAAGTGTTCGGCTTCTGAATCTCAACGCGAAAGGAGAAAGACCATGCCTCTGCAAATCGGCGGCTCCGGAACGGTGAAGCCATACGTCAAGTACAATGTCAAGGCGGACAAGTGGTTTGTTCGCGCGCCCGAGGGCGGTGACCAGGAGATCGCCCGCCCTGCTTTCCTCCTCGATTTGAAAAACATTCGCACCGGCTGGTTGCGCTTCCGGGAAGGGCAAGCGCCGGAGCGCGTGATCGATCCGTCGCTCGATCGTGCGGCGCCGAGCCCCGGCGAGGACTTCAAGCGAGGCTTCGCCGTCACCGCTTACAGCCCGAAATTCTTCGGCGGCGCGGTCTAGTTCTCGCCGGCCTCGATCCACCTCTCGAACGCGATCCGTGAGCTCTATGCCGCATACGAGGAGCAAAGCGGCAAGACCGAGAACCGCGGCAAGGTCCCCGTCGTGTCCTGCACCGGTTCCGAGCCGATGAAGGACAAGTATGGCACCAACTACCGCCCGAAGCTTTGAGATCGTGAAGTGGGTCGATCGCCCCGACGATCTGCCGGATGCGAGCCCGGTCGATGAGGCGGACGCGTGGAAGGGTGCGGCGCCCACAGCAAGGCCCGCGCAGCGTGTGCCGCCTCCCGCCGCGAAGCCCGCGGCCGAGCCGCTTGCCGAACCGCTGTTCTGATCGAACGCGCCGGCGGGCTTCGGCTCGCCGGCCTTCCCGCGCGCGCCCCGATGGAAACTTCGAACGTCCAGCCCATGATCGAGCCCGATGCCGAGCAGATGCGCCGTCACGTGGCACATCTGTTTGAGGGCTTTCTCGACGGTTGTCACGAAGGGCGCATCGAGCTTGCCTAGACCGACTGGCACGACAACCTTGTTCGCCTGACGGGCCACTGGATCGCGCGCGGCTGGTCCGACGCGGAAATCCTCACTGCGGCCGAGTTACTGACGCTGCCCGGCTACACGGCAGCCCAGACCCGGCGCGAGGTCGGATCGATGATCGCCGGCGGGCGCCGCAAGTGGGCCATCCCGAACCCGGAACACGCGGTCGGTCAACCGCATTGATCCCGACGCACGCCGGCTACGTCATCCGAAGCGGCTGATCGTGCTGCCGCTGCCGGA
>Ga0209062_1000366_pt1 | contig 153052 bp, 141 predicted proteins | sample Coa_R2_2_FD_187158 | JGI IMG/M metagenome (GOLD analysis project Ga0209062, IMG submission 187158) | Surface soil microbial communities from Centralia Pennsylvania, which are recovering from an underground coalmine fire - Coalmine... | ecosystem: Environmental > Terrestrial > Soil >...
CGCGTGTCGTAGGGGCGGCTCTCGTGGCCGCCCGCGGCCTGTGGCGCGGAATACTGCGAGCGCCACTGCCCCCGTGCCGGCGCCGGAGCCACCGGGAGGGCCGGCGCCGCGGGGGCTTGGGGCGCGGCATACTGCCAGCGCCACTGCCGCCGCCCCGATGTCAGCTGACCGCTCAGTCTCGCTGCAAACCGCTGTAGTGCAGCAGCCCAGCACCGGCGCGGAAGGCGCGGGCGCCCCGCCCGCCCGGTCTGCCGTACCGCATCCGGAGCGAGCGTTCGCCTCCTCCCTCTCCCCCTTGGGAGAGGGTCGGCGTGAGCGGGCGCCTCGCTGACTCTTGCCCGCAAGGCGCTCTAGCCCCGCCAGTCGCGACGTAGGGCCGGGGCTCGTCCCCTGCCGCCCCGTCACGGGTGCGGCTGCTACCCAATTGCGGCGACTATGACGTAGGGCCGGGACTCGTCCTCTGCCGCCCGGCCGGCGCTACTGCTGTCCCCTACTCCGGCGAAGCGGACGTAGGGCGGGGGCTCGTCCCCTGCCGCCCGGCCGGCGCCGCCCGGGTCCTATCATCCTGGCAGCCCCGCTCGGCGCCCGCGGCCCACCATGCGGGCATCCCCACCATGCCGAACCGAACAGGTTCGCACCTGTCCGCGCCGGACGACGGCTCTCCGCCAATGCGTTCATAGTAGAGAGGCCGCGAGGCGCGCCGGAGAGCGCCCGCCATCGGCGCGACGTGGTCGCAATCTTACGCCGTACACGCCTCCCCTCGCGCCCGTCGCCCGCGCCCGGCCCGGGGCCTCCCCCCGCCGGCCCGGCCCGCGGCGCAGCCCCGGGGGAGTATCGTACGGGGCAAACGATGCGACCTTCCGCGCCCGAGGAGCAGCCGCCAACCCGCGCCCGGCCTAGCACTTAACCACCCGGTCAAGGAGCATCGTTTGACCGTTCCTCGGATAAATTGCGCCGCCACGCAGCGGGGCCTGTCCCCGCGCTTTGCCAGCGCGTGTTGGGTGCCAACCGCGATGTTACACTGGTAGTGCGAATGATCTCGCCGTCGGTGGACGTGGCAGCATGGCGACCGCGGACGCGGCCGCCGAGCGCACGGCCGCGGCAGGCGCCGGGTCGCCTGGCGGCGGCGGCGGGCGGAGACGCGCGGGCGCGACGCCGCGCCGCGCAGGCTGAGGAGTGAGCACGATGGCCGTCCGCGTCGGCATCAACGGCTTTGGTCGCATCGGCCGCCAGGTCCTGAAGGCCATCCTCGAGCGGCACCCGCAGGCCCTGGACGTCGTGGCGATCAACGACCTTTTCGACACGAAGACCAACGCGCATCTCTTCAAGTACGACTCGAACTACGGCGTCTTCCCCGGCACCGTCGTCCCGCACGAGAACGCCTTCGTGATCGACGGGCACGAGATCCGCGTGACCTCCGAGCGCGACCCCAGCAAGATTCCCTGGCGCGACGAGGGCGTGCAGCTCGTGGTCGAGTCCACGGGGTTCTTTACCGACGCCACCAAGGCGCGCGCCCACCTGGACGCCGGCGCGAAGAAGGTCATCATCAGCGCCCCGGCCCGCAACGAGGACATCACGATCGTCCTGGGCGTGAACCAGGAGCGCTACAACTCGGCCGAGCACAACGTCGTCTCCAATGCCTCTTGCACGACCAATGGCCTCGCCCCGGTGGCCAAGGTGCTTAACGACAAGTGGGGCATCGAGAAGGGCCTGCTCACTACGGTCCACTCGTATACCAACTCGCAGCGGCTGCTCGACCTCGCCTCGCCCGACCTGCGCGACGCGCGCGCGGCGGCGCTGAACATCGTGCCCGCGGCGACCGGCGCCGCGCGGGCCGTTGGCCTGGTCATCCCGGAGCTGCAGGGCAAGTTCAACGGCATGGCCTTCCGCGTGCCGACGCCCACGGTGTCGGTCATCGACTTCGTGGCCCTCCTCAACGGCGACGTCACGGCCGACGCCATCAACGCTGCCATGCGCGAGGCGGCCGAGGGCAGCCTGAAGGGTATCCTGGCCTACACCGAGGAGCCGCTGGTCTCGATGGACCTGAAGGGCAACACGCACTCCTCGATCTATAGCGGCCTCGACACGATGGTCGTCGGCGGCAACATGGCGAAGGTGGTCTCCTGGTACGACAACGAGTGGGGCTACTCGTGCCGCGTCGCCGATCTCGCCGCCTACATGGGCGAGCGCCTGTAAGCGCGGCCGCCATGAACAAGAAGACGATCCGCGACGTCGACGTCGGCGGCAAGCGCGTGCTCGTCCGCGTGGACTTCAACGTGCCGCTCGACCGCGAGGGGCACGTGACCGACGCCACGCGCCTCCGTGAGGCGCTGCCCACGATCAACGAGCTGCGCGCACGGGGCGCCAAGGTCATCCTGATGTCGCACTTGGGGCGACCCGACGGCCAGGTGAAGGAGTCGCTGCGACTGGCGCCCGTCGCCGCCGAGCTTCAGCGGCTGCTCGGCGCGCCGGTCACGCACGTCCGCGACTCCGTCGGGCCGGAGGTGGAGGCCGCGGTGGCCGCGCTCCCGCCGGGCGGCGTGCTGCTGCTGGAGAACCTGCGCTTCCACCCGGAGGAGGAGGCCAACGATCCGGCGTTCAGCCGCCAGCTCGCGGCGCTCGGCGATCTGTACGTGGACGACGCCTTCGGCACGGCACACCGCGCGCACGCCTCCACCGAGGGCGTGACCCACTTCCTCCCAGCGGTCGCCGGGCTGCTCATGGAGAAGGAGCTAGAGTCGTTCGCCCGCATCCTGGAGCATCCGGAGCGGCCGTTCGTCGCCATCATCGGCGGCGCGAAGGTTTCGAGCAAGATCGGCGTGCTAGAGCACTTGCTCGACAAGGTCGACCGGCTGATCATTGGCGGCGGCATGGCGAACACCTTTCTGAAGGCGCAGGGGCATGGCGTGGGCCGCTCGCTGCTCGAAGCCGACAAGGTGGACGTGGCGAGCGACCTCATGAAGCGCGCCGCGGGCGCCGGCGTCCAGCTTCTCCTGCCAGTGGACGCCGTGGTGACCGACCGCCTGGAGGCCGAGGCACCGCGCCGAGTCGTGAGCGTGGACGCCGTGCCGGCCGACGAGCTGATCGCCGACATCGGCCCAGCGACGATTGAGCGCTTCGGACAAGCGCTGGCCGATGCCCGCACGATCCTCTGGAACGGGCCAATGGGCGTGTTCGAGGTGCCGCCGTTCGCGGCCGGCACCCGGGCGCTGGCCGAGACCGTCGGCCGCTCGCACGCCGTGACGGTCATCGGCGGCGGCGACACCGTGGCGGCCGTGGAGCAGGCTGGCTGCGCCGACCGCATGACCCACATCTCCACGGGCGGCGGCGCCTCCCTGGAGCTACTGGAGGGCCGCGTCCTCCCGGGGGTGGCGGCCCTCCAGGACCGCGACCAGTAGTCTGTTGGGCGCGACAAGTCGCGCCCGGGCGCTGGCCCCGAGTCGGGTCAGCGGGGACGGGCTCGGGCCGGCCGTCATATCGTGTAATTCTCTGATCGGCCGTCCTGGCTCTGATCGACTACGCCACTGCAAGGAGGCCCACGGTGCCCAAAACGCCGATGGTGGCCGGCAACTGGAAGATGAATACGACGGTGGGCGAGGCGATCGCGCTCGCGGAGGCGATGCGCCCCGACCTGGAGGCGATTGCCGGGGTAGACCGCGTGCTTTGCCCGCCGTTCGTCTCGCTGGCCCCCCTCCACGACTTGCTCGCCGAGAGCCCCGTGCGGCTGGGCGCCCAGAACGTGTACTTCGAGCCGAAAGGCGCCTTCACGGGCGAGATCAGCCCGACGATGCTCGTCGGGCTCGTGGATTACGTGATCCTCGGCCACTCCGAGCGCCGCCATGTTTTCGGTGAGACGGACGCGCTCATCAACCGCAAGGTGCAGGCGGCGTTGGCGTCTGGCTTGCGGCCGATCCTGTGCGTCGGCGAGACGCTGGACGAGAACGAGGCCGGCCGGACGCGGGAGGTCGTCGGGCGGCAGCTGCGACTGGGTCTGGCGGGTGTAGCCGATCTCGCGCCGGTGGTGGTCGCCTACGAGCCGGTATGGGCGATCGGCACAGGGCGTGCCGCCACGCCGGACGGGGCGAACGCCGTGATCGGCGACATCCGCCGGCTGGCGGGCGAGCTCTACGGCGCCGAGGCGGCTGCGGGGCTGCCTATCCTATACGGCGGCAGCGTGACGCCCGACAACTTCCCCGCCTTCATGGCGGCGCCCGAGATCGACGGCGGCCTGGTTGGGGGCGCGAGCCTGAACCCGGCGAGCTTCGTAACCCTTACGCGGCAGGCGGCCGCAGCCCGGGTGCCCGCCGGCGACTGACGCCCCGGGCTGGCCGCGGGCAGACCTGTTGGCTATACTCGGGCCAGGAGACGGCGCCCGGCCGTGGGCCGGGGGACAGGCGAAGCGCTTCGAGGAGGAGCACTCATGGAGCGGATCGCGGCAGTCGACGCGGACGGCCACATCACCGAAACCCAGGCGCAGCTAAAGCCATACTTCGACGGCTACGTGGACGCGGGCGGCGCCTGGTCCATCAACCGGCCGTTCTATCCCGTGGACAACTGGGACCGGGCGCTCGCCGACACCCTGGGCGACCGGGCCAGCACCGCGAAGGAGTGGCTCGACGCCATGGATCGCGGGGGTATGGAGTACGCGTTCCTCTACCCGACGGCGGGCCTGGGCGTCGGCTGGATTCGCGAGCCGGACTGGGCCACGGCGCTCTGCCGCGCCTACAACAACTTCGTGTCTGAGGAGTTCCTCAAGGTCAGCCCCCGCCTGCGTGCGGTCTGCCTGATCCCCATGCAGGACCCGGCGGAGGCGGTGAAGGAGCTGCGGCGGGCCATTAGCGAGCTGCACTTCAGCGGCGTGATGCTGCCCGCCAACGGCTTGCGGCTGCCGCTCGGCCACCCGCAGTTCCACGAGATCTACGCCGAGGCGGAGCGGCTCGACTGCTTCGTGGGGATCCACGCCACGGTGCGCGGCCCGCAGAGCTTCGGCGGCGACCACTTCGACAAGTTCATCGAGGTCCACACGCTGTCGCACCCGCTGGCGCAGATGATCAGCATGACCGGCTGGGTGTTCGAGGGCGTGCCCGAGAAGTTCCCGAACCTGCGTACGGGCTTCATGGAGTCCGGCTGCTCGTGGGTGCCCTACTGGCTCAACCGGATGGACGAGGAGTACGAGAAGCGCGCGCCCGAAGCGCCGCTGCTCAAGAAGAAGCCGAGCGAGTACATCCGCAGTGGGAACATCTACTTCCATGGCGAGGCCGACGAGGTGCTGCTGCCGGAGGCGATGCGCTGGCTGGGCGGCGGCAGCGTGTTCTACGCCTCGGACTTCCCACACTGGGACCACTCGTACCCGCACAACATCGATGAGTTCCTCGAGATGGACAGCCTGACGCTCGAGGAGAAGCGCGCGCTACTGCGCGACAACTGCCTCCGCATGTACGGCATGCTGGCGCGGGTCTAGGACGCGACGCTCCGGTGCGGCGCGGTCCGCGCGCGGCCCTGGCCCGAGTTAACGTTTGACGGCGGCGGCGCGGGCCGCTATACTGACACCACAAGTGAAGATGCCAATGGCCGCGAGCAGGACTAGTACGTAGCGTGTTCGGCCCAGCGAGTCGGGTACGGTGGGAGCCGATGCTGGAAGCGCTACCGAATGGACCTGGGAGCTGCTGACCGAACGGCCCTCGCCCAGTAGGCTCAGCCGGAATCGCCCCCGTTAGCCGGGCGCCAGCGTCACGATGCGACCGCGAGTCGATCGGCGCGCTGGGCTAAGGGCACCACGCCCCCCCCCGCCTTTCCCGGGTCGGCGGGCGCTGGCGCTGAACTAGGGTGGCACCACGAGAGAACCTCGTCCCTGTGGGACGAGGTTCTTTATTGTTCGCAACACGCGGAGGTCGAGGAATGCGGGGACGGATTCTTACGGGCGATCGCCCCACCGGTAAGCTGCATCTGGGCCATTGGGTAGGCACACTGCAGAACCGGGTGCGGCTGCAACGCGAGTACGAGTGCTTCTTCATCGTCGCGGACTACCACATCCTCACGACCCGGCTGGACAATCTCGGGGAGATCGAGGGAAATATCCGCGACATGGTCCTCGACTACCTCGCCGCTGGTATCGATCCCGAGCAGAGCACGATCTATCTCCAATCGCTCGTCCCACAGGTATGCGAGCTTCACTTGCTCTTCTCGATGCTCACAACGGTGCCCCGCCTTCAGCGCGTGCCCAGCCTGAAGGAGGTCATGCGGAGCCTGCACATCGAGACCGCCTCGTACGGGCTTCTGGGTTACCCGGTCTTGCAGGCAGCGGATATCCTGATGGTCCGCGCGAACCTCGTGCCGGTCGGCAAGGACCAGGCGTCGCACTTGGAGCTGACCCGCGAGATCGCCCGACGCTTCAACGACCTCTACGGCGAGGTGCTGCCGCTGCCGGAGACGTTGATCGGCGACGTGCCGACCCTCGTCGGCACCGATGGCCAGGTCAAGATGAGCAAGAGCCTGAACAACGCCATCTTCCTCTCGGACGACGCCAAGACCGTCGAGCGCCGGGTGATGAGTATGTACACGGACCCCACGCGCATCCATGCCACAGACCCTGGCCACGTGCGCGGCAATCCCGTCTTCGCTTACCACGACGCCTTCAATCCCGACCGCGAGGAGGTCGCGGATCTCAAGAAGCGCTACCGGGCGGGCCGCGTTGGCGACGTGGAGGTGAAGCGCAAGCTGGCGGCCGCGCTCAATACCTTTCTGGAGCCGTTCCGGGAGCGCCGCGCCGAGTACGCGAGCCGCCCGGGCCTGGTCGACGAGATCCTGCACGCGGGGAGCGACCGCGCGCGCCGAGAGGCCGCGGAGACGCTGCGGCTGGCACGCGAGGCGATGGGGCTGAACTACTTCCGCACACCGGCGACCGCGGGGCGGTGAGAGATGGAGACGATGCAGCGGCGGATCGACCCGGCGCCGCGTGTGGCGCAAGGGCAGTGGCTGGAGGTGACGCCCTCGCGCGCCGAGGCGCGGCGGCTGGCGGGACAGGCGCGGCTCCTGCCGCTGTACCGCGAGGTGCTAGCCGATGTGGAGACGCCCGTTTCGGCGTACCTGAAGGTGGCCCGCGGGGCGCCGTCGTTTCTGCTGGAGAGTGTCGAGGGCGGCGAGCGGCTCGCACGCTACTCGGTCGTCGGCACGGAGCCGTGCCAGCACCTCGAGGTGCGTGATGGCCTGGCGCGGCTCACGGGGCGCGACGGCGTCGTTGAGCGGCCCTGCGACGACCCGCTGGCGCTCGTGGACGAGTGGGTCGGCCGCTATGAGCCGGTAGCCGTCTCCGGCCTGCCGCGGTTCCACGGCGGCGCCGTCGGCTACCTGGCCTACGAGCTAGCCCGCTGCTACGAGCGGCTGCCCGCCCCGAGAGCGGACCCGCTGGGCCTGCCGCTCGCGCGCCTGGCGCTGTACGACAGCCTGCTGGTGTTTGACCACTTGCAGCGCACCATCAAGGTTGTCACCCACGTGCCCCTCGACGGCGACGTGGACGCGGCCTACGACGCGGGGCTCGTGCGCATCGACGCTCTTGTCCAGCGTCTCGCCGCCCCGCTGACGGTGGGCTCCCTCGCCGTCGGCGAGCCACCGTCCCGGCGTGTGGGACTCGAATCCAACATGACCCGCGCTGCCTACGAGACTGCGGTCCAGCGGGGCCAGGAGCACATCGCGGCAGGCGACGTCATCCAGGTGGTGCTGGCGCAACGCTTTTCGCGCCCGGTTGCTGCCCCCCCGTTCGCGGTCTACCGCGCGCTGCGCGCCGTGAACCCGTCGCCCTATATGTACTTTCTGGACTGGGGCGACTTCCAGCTCGTCGGGGCGTCGCCGGAGCTGCTGGTGCTGGTCGAGAACGGCCAGGTGGTCACGCACCCGATCGCCGGTACCCGGCCGCGCGGCGCAACGGACGAGCGCGACGCGGCGCTGGCGGCCGAACTGCGTGCCGACGAGAAGGAGCGGGCTGAGCACCTGATGTTGGTGGACTTGGGCCGCAATGATATCGGCCGCGTCAGCGCACCGGGCAGCGTGAGCGTCCCGCAGTTCATGGAGATCGAGCGTTACTCGCACGTTATGCATCTTGTCTCTCAGGTGACAGGCCGACTGGCGCCGGGCCTGCGGCCCGTGGACGCGCTGCGTGCTTGCTTCCCGGCGGGCACGGTGTCGGGGGCGCCGAAGATTCGCGCGATGGAGATCATCGCCGATCTGGAGCCCGAGCAGCGGGGGCCCTACGCGGGCGCTGTTGGCTTCTTCGGCTACGACGGCAGCCTGGAGACGGCCATCACGATCCGCACGGCCGTACTCAAGGACGGGGTGGCCCATGTGACCGCGGGCGCCGGTATTGTGGCCGACTCGGTGCCGTCCGCCGAGTACGAGGAGACGCTGAACAAGGCGCGCGCGGCCGAGCGCGCGCTGGAGCTGGCCGAGCGGCTCGGGGCGGCCACGTCGGTTGACGCGGCCGCCGTCAGCGGCAACGGGGAGTAGGCTGGTGCTACTACTAGTCGACAACTACGACTCGTTCACGTACAACCTGTACCAGTATCTAGCGGACCTCGGCGCCAACGTACTGGTGCGCCGCAACGACGCGGTAACGGTAGCCGAGGTCGCGCGCCTCGCGCCCGAGCGAATTGTGATCTCGCCGGGGCCTGGCGCACCGGCGGGGGCCGGCGAGTCGCTGGCCATCATCCGCGAGCTAGGCGGCCGGGTGCCGATTCTGGGTGTGTGCCTGGGGCATCAGTGCATTGGCGAGGCGTATGGCGGACGGATCGTGCGCGCGCCAGAGCTGCGGCACGGCAAGGCGTCCGCAGTGCATCACGATGGCCGAGGCGTGTTGGCCGGGCTACCGGACCCGTTCCAGGCGATTCGCTATCACTCGCTCGTCGTGGCGCGCGAGGGGCTACCGGATTGCCTCGAGGTGAGCGCCTGGACCGACGACGGGCTGATCATGGGCTTGCGCCACCGCGAGCACGCGGTTGAAGGGGTGCAATTTCATCCCGAGTCGGTGTTGACCGAGGGGGGGTATCGGCTCTTGGCGAATTTCCTCGGTATCGCGCTCGATGAGTTGCCGGCCACGGCCCGAGCAGGGATTGAGCGGAACGGCAGCTCAGCAGCGGCCGCTCCAGCGGGCGTGACTGTATAGCTGGGCAGGAGGGGGCTGAGGTGAGTATCAGACAGGCGATTGCGCTGCTCGTCGAGGGGCAGGCGCTGACCGAGGAGCAGGCCGCAGCGGCGATGCAGGAGCTAGTCGACGGGACGGCGACGCCCGCGCAGATTGGCGCGTTCGCGACAGCGCTTCGCATGAAGGGCGAGACGGCGGAGGAGTTGGCGGGCCTCGTGCGCGTGATGCGCGGCGCGCTGATTCCCGTCGAGGTGGATGGATCCGTGGTGGACACCGCTGGCACGGGGGGCGACGGTGCCTGCACGTTCAATATCTCAACCGTAGCCGCGATCGTGGCGGCCGGCGCCGGGGCGCGTGTGGCCAAGCACGGCAACCGCGCTGCGTCCAGCGCCTGCGGCAGCGCCGACCTGCTCGAGGGTATGGGCGTCGTCATCGACCTGCCGCCGGCGGGCGTGGCCGAGTGCGTGGCGACCATTGGGATTGGCTTTATGTACGCCCCGCTGTTCCATCCCGCACTGCGGCACGCAGTCGGCCCGCGCCGCGAGCTTGGCATCCGGACAGTGTTCAATCTGCTCGGCCCGCTGCTGAACCCTGCGCGCGCCCAGGCGCAGATTCTTGGGGTATCCGTGCCAGAGATGGCAGGCACGATGGCGGAGGTGCTGCGCCGGACCGGCTCGCGCCACGCGCTCGTGGTCTACGGCGAGGACGGCGTGGACGAGTTGTCGCTCTCGGCGCCCAGCGTGGTGCACGAGGTGGTGGATGGGACGGTGCGACGGTACACGGTGAGCCCTGAAGACGTCGGACTCGGCCGCGCTCCCCGCGAGGTGCTGATGACGGATAGCGTCGCCGCGAGCGCGGCGCGCGCCCAGGCTGTCCTGGGGGGCGAGCATGGCCCAGCGCGCGACGTGGTGCTGCTCAACGCCGCCGGCACGTTGCTGGCGGCCGACCTGGTGGCGGATCTACGGGAGGGGATCGGCGTCGCCGCGGAGAGCATCGACAGTGGCGCCGCGGCCAGTCGACTAGACGCGCTCCGGGCGCTAACCCAGGAGTTGAAGGCCCGCGCTGAGGGGGTGCCGGCGTGACCGCCGCCGACAGCGCGGCCCGCGGTGGCACGGCGAGCGACTTCCTGGCGCGCATCGCCGCCCAGAAGCGCGAGGAGCTGGCGCGGCGCGAGGCGGCGCGGCCACTTGAAGCGGTGCGGGCAGCGGCCGCCGCCATGCCGCCGCCGCGCGATTTCGCGACCGCGCTCGCCGGCCCCGCGCCCCGCCTGGTCGCGGAGATCAAGCGCGTGTCCCCCGCGAAGGGAGCGCTGAACCCAACGCTCAGCCCGGCAACGCTGGCGCGAAGGTACGCGGCTGCGGGCGCGCACGCCCTATCGGTGCTCACCGACGAGGCGTTTTTCCACGGCAGCGACGCGGACCTGGCCGAGGCGCGCGCCGCGGTGGACCTGGCCGTGCTGCGTAAGGACTTCGTCATCTCGCCCTATCAGGTCTATGAGGCGCGAGCGCTCGGCGCTGATGCCGTGCTGCTGATCGCCGCGCTGCTGGAGGCGACACGGCTAGCCGAGCTGCACGCGCTAGCGGCCGAGCTGGGGCTAGCGGCTCTAGTGGAGGTGCACGCGCCGGACGAGGTGGCGGCGGCGCTTGGGGCTGGGGCGTCGCTGGTGGGTATCAACAACCGCGACCTGGCCACGTTCCGGGTCGATCTGGCGACGACGGAGACGGTTCGGCCGCTGCTGCCTGCGACCGTAACGGTTGTTAGCGAGAGCGGCATCGCATCGCCGGGCGACGTGCGGCGCGTCGTAGCGGCTGGGGCGAGCGCGATCCTGGTCGGCGAGGCGCTGGTCACGGCCCCCGACCCCGCCGCCCGCATCGGCGAGCTACTCGGGGTGGCGGCGTGGTCAAGGTAAAGATCTGCGGCGTGCGGCGCCTCAGCGAGGCCGAAACGGCACTTGCCTACGGGGCTGACTTCCTCGGGTTCGTTTTCTACCCGCCGAGTTCGCGCTACGTGACTCCTGAGGAGGCGCGCGCGCTCTTGGGCGAGATCCGGCGGAGGACGGACCGGGGCGATTGGGCCGCGGTGGGCGTGTTTGTGAACGAGCCGGCCGCGTGGGTGAACGACGTGGCCCGTCTCTGCGGGCTCGACTATGTACAGCTTCACGGCACCGAGTCGGCGGACTACTGCGCGCGGATGGCGCAGCCGATCATCAAGGCGCTGCGTCTGGCTGAGATCGACGGCGAGGCGGTCACGGCCGCGCGCTACGGCGCGACCCGCCTGCTGCTGGATTCCCAGGTGCCCGGCTACTGGGGCGGGACGGGGCAGCGGTTCGACTGGGCCGGCGCGCGACGCTATGCGGGCGAGGCCCTGGTCGCGGGCGGGCTGACTCCTGATAACGTCGGTGAGGCGCTAGACGCGTTGCGACCCTGGGGATTGGATGTAAGTAGCGGTGTGGAGCGCGGGGGCGTGAAGGATCCATTGCTCATCCGGGCTTTTCTTGAGAACGCGCGCCGCTGGGAGGTAGCCACCCATGTTGACTGAAACGCTCACGCCGCGCGGCCGCTTCGGTGAGTTCGGCGGCCAGTTTGTGCCCGAAGTGCTCATGCCCGCGCTGGCGGAGCTAGAAACGGCCCACGCCGAGGCGATGGCAGACCCGGCGTTCGTGGCCCGCTTCGAGCTGCTCCTGCGCACGTTCGTGGGGCGCCCGACGCCTCTCTACGAGGCCGAGCGGCTGAGCGGGCAGCTAGGCCACCGCGTGTACCTCAAGCGGGAGGACCTGGCGCACACGGGGGCGCACAAGATCAACAACGCGCTGGGCCAAGCATTGCTGGTGCAGCGGATGGGCAAGCGGCGCGTGGTGGCCGAGACCGGCGCGGGCCAGCACGGCGTGGCGACGGCGACGGTGTGCGCCATGCTGGGGCTAGAGTGCGTGGTCTACATGGGCGAGGAGGACGTGCGGCGCCAGGCGCCCAACGTCTATCGTATGCGGCTCCTAGGCGCCGAGGTGCGCCCGGTGCGGGAGGGCAGCCGCACGCTCAAAGACGCGATCAACGAGGCGATCCGCGACTGGGTCACGAACGTGCGCACGACACACTACCTGCTCGGTTCCGCGGTGGGGCCCCACCCCTATCCCGCGCTCGTGCGCGACTTCCAAGCGGTGATCGGTCGGGAGACGCGGGAGCAGGTGCTGGCGGCCGCGGGCCGCTTGCCCGACTGCGTGGTGGCGTGCGTGGGTGGAGGCAGTAACGCGATCGGTATGTTCGTGCCATTCGTGGACGACGCGGCAGTCGAATTGCTGGGCGTGGAGGCGGGCGGCCGCGGCCTGGAGTCCGGCGAGCACGCCGCGTCGCTCAGCGCGGGCAGCCTCGGGGTGCTACACGGTGCGCGGACGCTGCTCCTGCAGGACGAGGACGGCCAGGTGCGGACCACCCATAGCGTGTCGGCCGGGCTGGATTATCCGGGCGTCGGCCCCGAGCACGCCTACTTGCAAGCGCAGCGACGGGCGCGCTACGTGGCCGCTACCGACGATGAGGCGCTGCTCGGCTTCCGCACGCTCTGCCTCGCGGAGGGCATTTTGCCGGCGCTTGAGCCGGCACACGCGATTGGGTACCTTCTGACCCACGCGGCGGACTGGCGTCCCGAGCGCCTGATCGTCGTCAATCTGTCGGGCCGCGGCGATAAGGACGTACAGCTCTACGCCGAGGCGAGCGGCACTGCGTTGGAGGCCGAGGCGTGAATCGAATTGACACGGCCTTCGCTGCCCTGCGCGCGCGGGGCGAGATGGCCCTGCTGCCCTATCTCAGCGTTGGCTTTCCGGCCCGCGGCGAGACGGCGGCGCTGGCGCTCGAGCTAGTGCGAGCGGGTGCCGACGGGCTGGAGCTCGGCATTCCTTTCTCCGATCCGCTGGCCGACGGCGCCACGCTGCAGCGTGTGAACCAGCAGGCTCTAGACGCCGGCTTCCGGTTGGCCGACGCGTTCGCGACGGCCCGCGAGATTCGCGCGGCCACCGACGTACCGCTGGTCTTCATGAGCTACTACAACCCCGTCCAGCATTACGGACTGGAGGGGTTCTGCACGCAGGCCGCCGGATCCGGCGTAGACGGCCTCATCGTGCCTGATCTGCCAGTCGAGGAGGCCGAAACCCTGCGAGTGGCCTGCGGCCGCGCCGGCCTGCAGCTGATCACGATGCTGGCTCCCACGACGCCAGACGGGCGGATGGCTGCGGCCTGCACCCAGGCGGAAGGATTCATCTACTGCGTGTCCGTGGTCGGCGTGACCGGCGCTCGCACATCACTGGCCGACGAGCTACCCGCCTTCTTGCGTCGGGTCCGTCGCTACACGGCGGTGCCGCTCGTCGTAGGGTTCGGCATCGCCCGGCCTGAGCACGTGGCTGCAGTGAGGGAGTACGCCGATGGCGCCATTGTGGCCAGCGCGCTCGTGGACCTGCTGCGCGGGGTGCCCGCAGACGAGCGCGCTGCCGTAGCCGCTCGGTACATCGCGGAGATGAAGGGCGTTAGCCGGGGTGAGGTTGCCGCGGAGTCGCGCGAGCGAGCCTGACCGTGTGCGCGTTATTGGTAAATCTGCCGGAGTTCACGGGGCCACTAGACTTGCTGTTCAACCTTATCCAAAAGCGCCGGCTAGATGTGACCGAGCTGAGCCTAGCCACGGTAGCGGACCAGTACCTGGAGCGGGTGCTAGCGCTAGAAGGCGAGCTCGACGCGCTTTCCGAGTTTCTTCTGGTAGCCTCCCAGCTCATGCTCATCAAGTCGCGCGCCCTGCTGCCGCCTGTCGCGGCGAATGACCCCGCAGGCGACCCGGCCGAGGAGCTTCGCCGCCGGCTAGCCGAGTACCAGGTTCTGCAGGCCGCGGCGCGTTGGCTGGGGGAGCGGGAGAGTGAGGGCTTGCGCTCGTGGCCGCGTGGCGGTGAGCTACCCGCCCTCGCCGCCTCGATGCCGCTCGCGCCGCTCGAGCCGGCAACGCTAGTTCGGCTTCTCCGGCACCGGCTGCGTCCGCATTCCACGGACAACTCGCCTCGTGTACTGACCACATCGACGCGGCCGACGCTCGTGGAGCGCGCCCGCGTGGTGCTGGCCGCCGTCAGTGGCAACCGTTGGTTGCCAATCCATGAAGTGCTGGGCTCCGACGTGTCCAGCGCCGTGGCAACCTTTCTAGTGGTGCTGGTGCTAGCGAGGCGCGGCGTTCTACTCGTCCGTCAGACCGATTGGGCGAGTCCTCTGGAGATCCGTCGGGCGTCGACTGTAGCTCCCGAGGCCGCGGACCTGAGGGGGTTGGAATGACTGCTCGGCTGCCTGCAGCCGTTTCCTCCGCAGGCCTGTCTACCAGCAGCCGAGGTGCTGTTATCACTCGTGCTTGAGCGCCCCGCCTCTGGTGGCGGTGTCAGTATTGCCGGTCGCACTCGCCTCGATCGCCGCAACCGCCGATCGATAGCGCGCCGCCATTTCCGAGTACCGCGACAGCCCGAGCAGCTGTAGCACCTCGACGTCGTGCTTGGCACGGAGTCGTGCGAACTCGCGCGCGCTTCTCCCGTGCCGCAGTGCCTCGGACTCGTTGTTGACCCGCTCGCGCATGATCCGGACCGCGAACGTGTCACGGAGGATTTCCGGCGTCAGCTTCTTCAGCCGCACAATCTCCGCGCGTCGGCCCACGGTTTCGATCACGAAATTCACTCCCCGTACTGAAAAGGAAAACACGGGTCCGCCCGGCAGCGGCGCTCGCAGCAGACGGGCAAGGGCGAAGTGGGCCCGGGCGGTCAGTGGTACCGAGCGGCGGCGCACGCGCTTCGCCTGCGCGCTATGCCGTATGGTCACCCGGCTATCCGATGGCTCCCGCGCCAAATAGAGGTCCTCCGCTTGCAGAGCGAGCGCCTCGTCGCGCTTCAAGCCGGCGTCGACGAAAAGCAGGACTAGCGCGTGCCAGGCGGGATCAACGCTACCTGCGGCCACTACCGCCTCTACCTCGTGCGAGTCCAGCACTATTACCGGCGCGCGTTTTAGCTGCGGGTAGACGAGGCCCTCCGCCGGGCTTTCGGCAATCCAGCCAGCCGTCACGGCGTAGCGGAGGAAGGTCTTGAGTGTCGCGATTTTGCGCCGCAAGGAGGAGGAGCTGTTACCCCGCTCGCTGCGCAGCCAGCGCACGTGCTCAGCTAACTGAGCGGGCGCGAGGTCTAGCAGACTCTCATCCCCGATGTGCTCTAGCAACCCCTGCAGGTCCAACCTAGTGCTCCGGACGGTGTGCATGGCGCGGCCTGCGGCGACCAGGTAAGTGCAGTACGCTTCAACTGCCTCACTGAGCCGCCGGGCGGGCGTGGGTTCGACGGTAGTGGAGGCGGGCAGTAGCACTTCTGACGGGACGAACAGCGGCAGCTGCCTTCCTGCCGGAAGCCCCAGCGGATTCATGCTTCCACCTCCCGCACCGGTCGCGATGCAACACCATCATACACATAAACAAAAAAAAGAGGCATCAGTTTTTGAGGTGGGAATTGAGACAGAGATATGTTAGATGCGACTTGTCTGTTTATGTGTAGAAGTACGCGGTCTCGACGCAGGCCGCACGGTCCGCCCATCCCGCCTCTCGCCCCACCGCCTCTCTCGCCTGGTCTGCCTGCCGACACCGCTCCTCGCGCTTCTGTAGCAGGTCAACGGTACAAGCGACCAGCGTGGGTCCGTCGCCGGCCGCCACGACTCGTGCCGCGCGCCCGGCGAGCCTAGGCACCTCTCCCACCCCCTCAGCGACGACGGCTCTCCCATGCGCCAGGAGCTCCAGCAGTTTGGCCGGCGAGCGCGCTCGATTGATCGCATTGTCGTCGAAGAGCCACAGCGCTACGCTGTCGAGTTCAAGAATCTGGGCGAGGGCCTCGCCAGTTAGCAGTCCGCATCGCGTTACCCGCGCCCCAAGGCCGCGCCGCTCAAGCTCCCGGAAAAATGATCCCGTGGCCGCCGCCGGCCCGTCTCCCACCACGACTAGCCTGGTCCTTGGCACGCGGCTCAGGATTGCCGCTACGATAGCCGCGCCGCGGCGCGGCGCGAACTCATTGAACCGAGTGTAGAGAAGCAGGGAGGCCGCGCCAGATGCTCCAGGGCCAACCCTAGGCTCGCCGCGCGGCTCGTAGGGCGTGACTCCGTTCGGTACATAGGCGGGGGCGCGGTCCCAGGGCCGGAGAGCGTGCACCCGCCTGCTCAGATCAGCGCTCGCGGCCGTCACGATGTCGGCGCTCCGCAGCACCGCCCGCTCCTGCCAGTCCAGCAAGCGGACCTGCCACTCGGGCCGCCCGCTGCGCGTGGCCCACCCTTCCCGCCCTTCCAGGTCGTCCGTGTCCACGGCGAGCAGACCCCGCCAACCGGCCCGCCGGCCTAGCCGTGCGAGAAGGAGTGTCACGAGGCCGGAGTAGCCGATGGGCTTAAAGCAGTGAATCACATCGGGCCGGCCGGCCAGCGCGCCGCGGTATGCTTCGCGGAGTAGCTGCACCGAGATCAACTGCCGTGGAGCATCGGGAGAAGTCAGGTGCCATATGCCGGCCGCCCCAACCCGATAGCGACGAGGCACCCCAGGGGAATAGTCCCAGTCCGGCACGACGACGCGGACCTCGTGTCCGCGGGCCGCAAGCGCTTCGGCAAGTGGAATGACGCGGGCTCGTGTCGTCCCCCGTCGGCATAAGCCGAAGGGCGCCACAAACGTGACTCGCAGCCGGCGCACTACTCCACCGTGACGGACTTCGCTAGGTTCCGGGGCTGGTCGACGTCGCAGCCCCTCTCCACCGCCGCATAGTACGAGAATAGCTGCATGGGGATGACGTTCACCATCGGCGACAACAGCTCCGGGGCGGCGGGCACATAGACGACCTCGTCGGCATGCCGCGCAATTTCCTCATCGCCCTCAGTCGCGATGGCGACCACACGGGCCTCGCGCGCCTTCACCTCCTGTACGTTCGCCACGACTTTGTCATAGGTGCGGCTCCGCGTAGCGAGCGCCAGCATGAGCATGCCTGGCTCAACGAGCGCGATCGGCCCGTGCTTCAGCTCGCCCGCCGGATATCCCTCGGCGTGAATGTAGGAGATCTCCTTGAGCTTAAGCGCCCCCTCGAGGGCCGTCGGATAGCCGACGCCGCGCCCAATGAACAACAGGTGGTCGACGTTTACGCAGGCCGCCGCGATGCGCTGGGCCGGCTCCGGACACGCGAGCGCCCGCTCGATAGAGGTAGGCAGCGAACTAAGGGCTTCGAGTAGCGCGCGGCGGGCTGGCGGCGTGAGTTGCCGCCGCTGGGCCGCCAGGTGGAGCCCGATGGCGTAAAGCACCGCCAGCTGACCGGTGAACGTCTTCGTGGCCACGACTCCGATCTCCGGTCCCACCTGCAAGTATACTACCGCCCGCGCGCGCTGGGTCAGTGCGCTGTCCACCACGTTGGTCACCGCCACCGTATACGCGCCCGCTTCTGCCGCCCATTCGGCCGCCGCCAGCGTATCCGCTGTCTCGCCCGACTGGCTCACCGCCACGAACAGCACATGCTCGTCCACCGGCGGCGGCGCGTAACGAAACTCGGAGGCTACCACTGTCTCCACCGGAAGGCCGAGCCACTCTTCCCAGGCGTACTTCGCGACCATGCCGGCATAGTGGGACGTCCCACAAGCCACCAGGTAAATGCGGCTAATTTGGTCCAGCGATAGACTGTCCAGCTCCGGCAAATGCGTCTCCCAGCCTCGGAGACGCCCGGCCAAAGCCGCCCGCACGGAAGCCGGCTGCTCGTGGATCTCCTTCAGGACAAAGTGAGGATAGCCCGCTTTCTCCGCAGCCGTCTGATCCCAGCCGATGCGCATCGGTTCGCGCGCCACCAAACGCCCGCGCTCGTCGTACAGCGCCACCCGCTCCCCGTCGAGCACCACCAGCTCGCCTTCACGCAACCGGATGACGTCTCGCGTCTCCTGTAGCAGCGCCGGGACATCTGACGCGAGGTAGTTGCCGCGCTCGCCCAGACCGACGACGAGGGGCGCGTGACGGCAGGCGCCGACGAGTACCGACGGCTCGTCGAGGCTCAAGACCGCGATGGCATACGCACCCTGGACCCGCTCAAGCGCCTGGCCGACGGCAAGCCGTAGGCGCGACGAGAACGCGCTGTCCCCCGTCCGATCCAGACACCGCAGCTCTTCCTCGATCAGGTGTGCCAGCACCTCCGTGTCCGTCTGGGAGCGGAACTGGTGCCCCTGGTCGGTAAGCTGCGCGCGCAGCACCCCGAAATTCTCAATGATGCCGTTGTGGACCACACAGATGCGCGCGGCACAATCGGTGTGCGGGTGAGCGTTCTCATCGGACGGCCGCCCATGCGTCGCCCAACGCGTATGACCAATCCCCACCTGTCCGGCGGGCGCCCGCCCATCCAGCAGCGTCACCAGATTCTGAAGCTTGCCGGCCGCTCGGTGAATAGCAAGCTCCTTCTCGGGCGTGATGACCGCGATTCCCGCCGAGTCGTACCCGCGGTATTCCAGTCGATGCAGGCCCTCAAGTAAAAAAGGCGCAGCCGCGCCGCGCCCCGTATAGCCCACTATGCCGCACATGTCGCCTCCAGCAGCTCCCCGGCCGTCCGCGCCACGAGCAGCGTGCCCGGGAGCCGGGCCGCCAGGTCGGCCAGGGTCCAGTCATCCAGGGTGCGCTCGCCTGCCGCGTCGAACATCGCGCGCGGCAGGACAATCCGGTCCGCCGCGCAATCGGCGAGCGCCCGCGCGACATCCGTGGCGGTCAGCAGCCCAGAGACCGTGACGCCGGTCCCGAAGAATGCATTCGGCACGGCCGCCACCGCAACCTCCAACCCATCCACCGCGGCCATTTCCGCGGCGACGAGCGCGAGCGCGCGCTCCATCGCCTGCCCGCACACCCAGACGACGCGGCGCGGCGAAACCGCCGCCGGCAATCGCCGCCGCGCGCGGCGCCACTGCCCGAGAAACAAGGGGACAAGCCCAACGCCGTTCTGGAGCTGCGGGTAATCGTCGTAGTGGCTGGCTGCTGGGAACCGACGATCGGCCAGCAGGAACAGCTCGTCGCTCGGATAGACGAACCGCACCCCGAGACGCGCCCGCAGCCGCCGCTGCCACCGCTCACACTCGTCCAGGGCCCGCCCGGCGTCGGCCGCGTCGAGCGTCCGCAGACCCGCCGTGTGTGAGTGCCGCGTCAGGCCGACCGGCACGACGGCGACCGACCGCACGGTCGGGTATCGGTCGGCCAGGTCCGCGACCGTTTTCGTCAGCACCGCGCCGTCGTTCTCGCCCGGCACCAGCACGACTTGGGCGTGAAACTCGATTCCGGCCCTGCCGAGGCGATCAAACTGCTCAAGGATGTCGGGCGCCCGGGGATTCGCGAGCAGCCGCCGCCGCACGGTCAGGTCAGTCGCGTGTACCGAGACGCGCAGCGGGCTCAGCCGTTGAAAGCAAATGCGCTCCTCGTCGTCGGGCCGCAGGTTTGTCAATGTGACGAAACTGCCGTAGAGAAACGAATAGCGATAGTCGTCGTCACGAATATAGAGGGTATCGCGCATGCCCGTGGGCAGGCCGTCGATGAAGCAGAACGGGCAGGCGTTCGCGCAGCGACGGATGCCGTCGAGCGTGGGAGCAGCAAGCTCGATCCCCAGATCCTCGCCCGGCGCCCGCGTCGTCCGGATGGTCAGGGCCTGCTCGCCACGCAGCAGCGTCAGCACCGCGGTGGTACCCGTTGCAAGCTCTGCCAGATCGATCGAGTCGCGGGGCCGCAGCCCGTTCACCGCCAGTAGCTCATCGCCGGCGCGAGCGCCCGCGCGAGCTGCGGGGCTGCCGCGCCGCACCCGCGCGATCACCCCACCGCGTCGGCCCAGCGCCCGCGCCGGTGGGCGGGCCAAAGTGGCAGCTATCTCCAATTAGTCTCCCCCTCCGTCACCGAGTGCCTGGCGCCGAGCCCCACGTGACCGGCGCCGGGGTCGGCCGTGGGGACCCGGCCGGCGCCATACCGGCCACGCTGCCCCTCAGGCATCAGCGCGGCGATATGCTGCATCATCTCGTCCGCGATCGCGCGGTACGCTCGGCTGCCGCCTCCCTCGGGGCGCGCCGGCAGCCACGCCGTACCACAACGCGCAAGCAACCGCGGGCGGCCGAGCCACCCGCGGGGCGAATGCAGGCGCTCGGTCCCAAGCAACGCCACGGGCAGGACCAGCGCGCCTGACCGGCTCGCCAGGAGTCCCGCACCTGGCTGCGCCGCTTGCAGCCCGCCTTCTACGCTGCGCGTCCCCTCCGGGAAAACCACCAACGCGCCGCCCGCTCGGAGCACCTCAAGCGCCGCGTCGAGCGCCTGCCGATCGGCGTGGCCGCGGCGCACTGGAATGATACCAGCCGCGCGCAGCGCCCAGCCCCAAGGCATAGGATGGAACAGCTCCTCCTTAGCCAGAAACGCCAGCGGGCGCGGCATGGCTCGCGCGAGCAATAGGGGATCGACGTTGCTCGTGTGGTTCGCGACGACGAGCAGCGGTCCGCGACGCGGCACCCTCGCCGCCCCCTCGATGCGCGTCCCAGTCACCACGGTCAGCAGCAGCGCCACGAGGGCCCGCCCGACTCGGTACAAGATCTGGCCGATCCAGGTCGCGCCGCCCGCCCGCACGTCCCCCGCGCGAGGCCCCGCCGGCATCTATCGCGGCTCCGCGGCGCGCGCCTGCCAGAGTCTCAGCACTTCCTCCACCACCTCGTCCACGGTGCGTTGGTCCGTCACGATCCGCCAAGCATCGCGCGCAACGCTCAGCGGCGCGTGCAACCGTCCACTATCCAGGCTGTCGCGCCGCCGGAGCCGCGCGAGGACATCTTCGTGCCGCTCTCTTGAGCCGCGGGCGGCCAGCTCTGCCGCCCGGCGTCGCGCGCGCTCCTCCGGGGTGGCGTCAAGATAGACCTTCAGCGGGGCTTCAGGAAAGATCACGGTGCCGATATCCCGCCCGACGACGACTGCCGGTCCCTCGGCCGCGGCTCGCCGCTGCGCGGGCACCAGCGCGACCCGCACAGCGGGTAGGGCCGCGACAATCGACACCGAAGCGTCGACCCCAGGCTTGCGGATCTCCCAAGTTATGTCACGGTCCCCGAGAACGATGTCAGCATCACGCCCGTCGGCAACCGACGGGCGGCTTACTCGAACATCCAGCTCGCGCGCTAGGGCGGCGAGGCCGGCTTCATCCTGAGCGGAGAGGCCCCGGTCGTTAGCTAGCCAAGCCAACGCTCGGTATAGCACGCCGGTATCGAAGAAGGTCCAGCCCAGGCGCTCGGCTAGCCGCCGGCCCACCGTGCTCTTGCCCACCGCCGCTGGGCCGTCAATGGCGATTACGGGATGGTCCATGCCGCACCGCCGCGGCGCTCGCCCGCGCCGCCAGCCCGCTCTCGCGGCGCAAGCGCTGCACTTCGGCCGGCGTAAGCTCGCGCACGGCCCCGGCGGGCCATTCGCCGAGCGCCAGACTACCCACACGCACCCGCACCAGCCGCTCCACGCTGCACCCCACCGCCGCCAGCATACGGCGCACCTGGCGCTTCCACCCTTGCTTCAACACGAGGCGCAACCAGGCACGCTGGCCATCATCCGAAAGGCGCTCTACCACAGCGGGAGCCGTCCGCCCTTCCTCAAGATCGATGCCGCCCCGCAAGTGCGCCAGGACGGCGTCGTCGGGTACGCCGCCCACAAGTGCATGGTATTCCTTTGGTACTCCGTAGCGGGGATGGGTCAAGTGTAACGCTAGCTCGCCGTCGTCCGTGAGCAGCAGCAGCCCCTCGCTGTCGGCATCCAGCCGCCCGACGGGATAGACGCGCCGGCTCCCCGACACTAAGTCGAGGACCGTGCGCCGCCCGCGCTCGTCCCGTGCGGTGCTAACGTAGCCACGCGGCTTGTGAACGGCCAAATAGACGTGGTCTGGCACGGCCCGCACCGGCTGCCCGTCGACCGACACGGTGTCGTGCGCTGGATCGACACGTGCGCCCAGGACGCGGACCACCTGTCCGTTCACCGCAACCCGGCCCTCCTGGACGAGCCGTTCCGCGGCACGTCGGGAGGCCACCCCGGCATGCGCGAGGACCTTCTGGAGCCGCTCTTCCATCTTGGAGCCTCAGGGGACAGCCTCCCGGGCGGCCAGCGCGAACGCTCCCAGCCGGCGCAGGCCCGACTCCACGACGAGACGGAGTCCTGGCTGGCCCCCTTGCCCGTCCGCGGCTGTCACCACCCGCGTCCGCATCTCGGGCGCCTCCCAGCGCAGTACCGCTACCGCCGCAACCGTATCGAGCCGCGGCGTCACTCGCTTATCGCCGCTTCGTATCGTGGGAAGCATCCCGTCCGGCGCCGGCACCCAGCTGTAGTTGCTGAACGCGAAGTCCAGGAGCACCCGGGCATCACTAGCAATGTTCTGACTGTCCAAGACCACGACTACCACGCGGTGTCCCCCGCGGACGGCCGTGACGGCGAGGCAGCGACCACAGCCGTCGGTGAGCCCGGTCTTGCCGCCATCCACGCCGTCGTAGGCGCCCAGTAGCGGATTGCTGTTGTGGAACTTGTATAGCGGCGGCCCAGGGATCGTGTACTCGCGGGTGCCGACGATGCGGGCGAGGACCGGCTGGCGCATCACGGCCGCCAGCAGCCGCGCCAGGTCCTCGGCGCTCGAGTAGTGGCCCGGCACGTCGAGGCCGTGTGGCGTGATGAAGTGGCTATTGCGGAGCCCCAGCGTGGCCGCCTTCGCGTTCATCCAGTCCGCGAACTGCGGCATCGTGCCGGCAAGCCCCTCCGCGATGTCGACGGCCGCGTCGTTGCCAGACCAGACGAGTAGCCCGTAGAGCAGGTCCTGGAGCGAGAGCGACTCGCCCGGGTCCACCCCGATCACCACCGGCTCGACCCGCACGTGCTCGGTGGCGGTGATCCGCTGATCCAGCTGGCCGTGCTCGATTGCCACCAGCGCGGTCAGCATCTTCGTAAGGCTCGCCGGCTGGATGTGCTCCTCGGCGTGCTTGCCGTACAGCAGCGCCCCACTCTCGGCGTCAAGGATCGCAGCCGCCCGCGCCGTCACGATGGGGCTCTTGTACGCCTCCAGGGCGCGCACCTCGGCCGGTCGCAGCCCGAGCTGCCCGCCATCGCTGGGCATGAACTGCGGCGGGCCGAACCCGCTCGTTAGAAACGCGGCTACCAGCAGCAGCGCCGCCCAGCCCTCCCGCGGCCTCAATCCCATTCGGTCACGCTCCGCAAGTGCTCGACGCGCGCGACCCGCCCGCCCGGCCCGACCTCGATGGCCACCAGGTCGACACGCCAGGGACGCTCCGCCGCGGCTGTCGCCTGCAAGTAGTGCTCGGCGGCGCGGAGCAGGCGCTGCTGCTTGCGGCGAGTGACCGATTCCTCGGGCCCGACCAGGGCGCCCGCGCGCCGCGTGCGCACCTCGACAAACACGATCTCGCCGCGGTCGTCCGCGATCAGGTCCACCTCGCCCCGCGGGCAGCGGTAGTTGCGGGCAACGATCCGCAGGCCGGCGCGCTCGAGCCAGCCAGCGGCGAGCGCCTCGCCGGCCGCCCCTACGGTCCGGGCGTCGCCGGTCAGCGGCCGCACCGAGCCCTCACCGGTGCGTAGGAGCGGCGGTGCTGCGCGCACGGCCCGTGGCTCTCGAGCGCGACCTGGTGCACCGCCGTGGCATAGCCCTTGTGACGGTGGAAGGCATATTCGGGAAACGCCGCGTCCAGCTCGTCCATGAGCGCGTCCCGCGCGACCTTGGCGACGACCGAGGCGGCCGCGATCGAGAGGCAGCGGGCGTCGCCATGGATCAAGGCCAGCTGCGGCGCGGGCGCCTCGTTCAGACGGAAGGCGTCCAGCAAGAGGAATTCCGCCGGGTGCGCCAGCGCCTCGACAGCACGGCGGAAGGCCAACTGACCCGCCGCCGACAGCCCAGCGCCGTCCACCAAGCTGGCCGGAACGATAGCGATGCCAACGGCCAGCGCAAGCTCCTGCACGCGCGCGTTCAGCGCCGCGCGCTGCCGCGGTGTCAGCAGCTTGGAGTCCCGCACCCCGGCCAGCGCGGTCGCGCAGGCGGGCTCGGGCGGCAGAATTACAGCGGCGGCGACGAGCGGACCGGCGAGCGCTCCGCGGCCCGCCTCGTCGATACCCGCCACGCGCGCGTACCCCCGCGCCCAAAGCCACGTCTCGTACTCAAGCGAGGGGTATGCGCGGCGATCCACGGCCGCATGAGCAGCGGGGCGCGGCGCAGCTGGGGCCGCCATTACGCCCCCGCGCGCTTGCTCCCCGGCCGGCGACCGCCGGACGCGCCCTCGCGCCGCTCCCGCAGCCGCGCGGCCTTGCCCGACAGCTTCCGCAGGTAGTAGAGCTTCGCCCGGCGGACTTGGCCGTGGCGCACCACCTCGACCTTGTCGACGCGGGGCGAGGCGAACGGGAAGGTGCGCTCGACGCCGATGCCGTGCGTCACGCGGCGCACCGTGAACGTACCGTCAACCCGCTTGGGATTGTGCTCGGCGATTACCACACCCTCAAACACCTGGGTGCGCTCGCGCCCGGCTTCCACCACCCGTACGTGTACGCGCACGGTATCGCCAATCTCGACGGTCGGGTATGTGTCCGGCAATCGGCCCTGTACCAGCGTTGCTAGGTCCAGCATTGGATCCTCGATCCTCGACGCCGCCCGGCGGCGTGGCGCGCAGCGCCAGGCTGCCGGGCGGCGTTCACTTTCGTCTCAGTTGCCGCCAGTCCAAGCGGCAATTATAGCAGCCGTTAGCGCGTCAGGAACAGCGGCGCCATGACCAGGGTGATCGTGCTGAGTAGCTTGATGAGCACGTGCAGGGACGGGCCGGCCGTGTCCTTGAAGGGGTCGCCGACCGTGTCGCCAGTCACCGCGGCCTGGTGAGCAAAGCTCCCCTTGCCAATCACGTTCCCGGCATCGTCCTTCAGGTTGCCCGCTTCGATGAACTTCTTCGCGTTGTCCCACGAGCCGCCGCTGTTGTTCAGCACGGTGGCGACCAGGATGCCGCTCATCGTGCCGACCATCAGCAGCCCCGCCTCGGCCTCCGCCTTCAGCACCAGCCCAACCGCAATCGGCGCCAGGATGGCCAGGAGCCCAGGGGCGACCATCTCGCGAAGCGCGGCCTTCGTCGTAATGTCCACGCAGCGGCCATAGTCGGGGCGCGCCTTGCCCTGGAGAAGGAGCGGGTTGGTCTTGAACTGGCGCCGCACCTCTTCGATGATGTCGCCCGCCGCACGGCCGACCGCGCGGATAGTGAGCGAGCTGAACAGGAAGATCAGCATCGCGCCCAGGAACGCTCCGATGAACACGTCCACCCGCGACAGGTCGATCGGGATCGCCGCCGTCGCCGGCAGCCCGCGTAGCTCGCGCAGCCGATCGAGGTAAGCGCTGAACAGCAGGAACGCGGCCAGTGCCGCCGAGGCCACCGCGTACCCCTTGGTGAGCGCCTTGGTCGTATTGCCCACCGCGTCCAGCGCGTCGGTGATGCGCCGCGCCCCCTCAGGCGCGTGCGACATCTCGGTGATACCGCCCGCGTTGTCCGTGATCGGGCCGAAGGTGTCCATCGCCAGGATGTACGCCGCCGTCATCAGCATGCCCATCGTCGCGATGGCCGTGCCATAGATGCCCTTGTGAACGTCCAGAGCCGGCGGCAGCACGGTGCTTTGGGTCCCTAGCCAGTAGGCCACCCCGAGCGCGATGGAGATGACGATCGCCGTCAGCGCGGTCGTCTCGAAGCCCACCGCCACCCCCGCGATGATGTTTGTCGCATGACCGGTCTTCGAGGCAGCCGCGATCTCCTTCACGGGTCGCCAGGAGCCGGCCGTGTAGTACTGCGTGATGTACACGAATGCGATGCTCGTCAGGATGCCCACGAGCCCGGCCCAGGCGAAGTGCAGGTCGCCCAGCATCCAGTTCGCCACGAACACCATGGCGACTGCCGACAGGCCGGCGGCCACCCAGTAGCCACGGTCCAGTGCCCGCATCGGGTCCTCGTGCTCCCCGCCGCGCGCCAGCAGGACGCCGACCAGCGACGCGAGCAGGCCGAACGCGCGCACGACCAGCGGGAAGAGGATCCAGTACTCGCGATGCGGTGTGGTCGGCGGCAGCGCCGTGTAGACGGCCACCCCCAGGATCATGGCGCCGATGTTCTCGGCGGCGGTCGATTCGAACAGGTCCGCGCCACGGCCCGCGCAGTCCCCGACGTTGTCGCCCACAAGGTCCGCCACGACGGCCGCGTTGCGCGGGTCGTCCTCGGGGATACCGGCCTCGACCTTGCCGACCAGGTCAGCGCCCACGTCGGCGGCTTTGGTGTAGATGCCGCCGCCCAGCTGGGCGAACAGCGCCACGAAGCTGGCGCCGAATCCGAACCCGACGATCAGGAACGGCGCCCGATCGGGTTCTGTGGCGCCGCCGAAGGCGTAGTAGATGATCGCCACGCCAAGCAGGCTGAGCGCGACGACAAGGAAGCCCGACACCGCGCCGCCGCGCAGGGCCACCGTAATGGCCTCCTGCAGGCTCCGCTGCGCCGCCGATGCCGTCCGCAAGTTCGACTTCACGGCGATGTACATGCCGATGAAGCCGGCCAGCGACGAGCAGGCCGCCCCGACGAGGAAGGAGACGGCGGTGCGCCAGCCGAGATCGAACGCCAGAGCGCGATCCGGCTCTAGGGCGTACAAAACGATGCCGATCAGTATGGCCGCCACGATCGCGATCATCCAGATCGTGCGGTACTGCCGGTTGAGGAACGCCATCGCGCCCTCGAAGATCGCGCCCGCCACCTCCTGCATGCCGGGCGTTCCCTGGTCGCGGCTGAGCACGTCACGCGCTAAGAACGCTGCAAAGGCGACGGCGATTAGCCCGGCCACCCAGACAATTATCATCGGCTCCATTACACGACCTCCTCCCTACGCCCCATCGCGCACCGCGCCGCACGCAACGCCCACCGTTCGCTTCCACAAGCCGTATCTGCCGACGACCACGGCCCGTTGCGCCACCGTCCGGGAGGGAATGCCCCGTGCGGACACCCTCGACCCACCGCTAGCGCCACCCCGGGCGTCCCGCATTCTTATGCCGCTCGCTGCACATCCCGGGCCGGTGTACACGATCCGTGCCACCACACGCGGCGGCCCGCACCACGCCATCGCACCACGCCATCGCGGTACACCGGTGAGCCAGCGAAGAGGACCGTCCAATCTGTCGTCAGCACGCCCCCGGGGATATCGCGTCGGGGACGGGTCGAGGTGGGACCTCAGTGAAGCGCCAGGCGGCGGGCATCGCCGCCCGCCAGCCGGTACAAGTCTATCAAACCCCCCGCCCGCGGTCAAACCTGCGCCGCGCGGATCAGCGCCAGTAGCTCGCGGGCGGCCGCTCCAGGCTCCGACGCGCCGGATACCGCGCTCACGACCGCCAGCAGGTCCGGTCGCGCTGCCAGTACCGCGGGCGCGTTCTCGGCCGTGATGCCGCCAATCGCCACCAGGGGCAGCCGCGTGCGCTCCCGCGCCTCGGCCAGCAGCGCCGGCCCCGCGTACTCCGCATCCTCCTTCGTCGGCGTCGCGAACATCGCGCCGAAGCCCACGTAGTCGGCGCCGTCCCGCTCGGCGGCCACTGCCTCCTCCACGAAGGACGCCGACACCCCGACGAGCAGGTCGTCACCCACCACGCGGCGCGCGGCGGCCAGCGGCAGGTCCCCCTGGCCGACGTGGACGCCGTCAGCGCCGGCCGCCACCGCCACGTCCGCCCGGTCGTTGACGATCAGCACAGCCCCATGCGCGTGACAGAGCGCGGCCAAGTCTTCCGCTTCGGCCAGCAGCGCGCCCCCCATCGCCGTCTTGTCGCGCAGCTGCACCACTCGTACCCCGGCTGCCAGCGCCTCGGCGACGACTCGCCGCCGGGCCTCGGGCGTTTGGCGGTCGTCCGTCACCAGGTACAGGCCGGCCGCCCGCAGGATGGTCAATCGACGGGCTCGTGCCTCGCTCATCACGTCCACCCCGTTCCGACCAGGCGACGCTCGCTTGCCGGCGCCAGGCAGGCCCCGTACAATACCGTCGCCACGCTTGGACATTCGAACCCGGCGACCGCGGCGTGCCGCCCCCGCCGCGCCCGGCCGCTGGCAGCCCGCCCTTGCCGGCGGAGAGCCTCAGTGCCGGGGTAGCTGTCGTTGGACCGCATTCGCGATCCCTGGCTCCGCGCCCTCTCCATACTCCTCGTCCTGATTGCCAGCCTCTATTTGGCGGGCATGGTATGGTCGCTAATCGTCCAGTTCGCCGACATCCTGATCCTCTTCTTTTTCGGCTGGCTGGTCGCGTTTATGCTCGACCCGGCCGTCGCTTTCGCGCAGGAGCGGCGGGGCCTGCCGCGTCCCGCGGCCGTCGCCGTCGTCTACCTCGGCCTGCTGGCTGCGCTCGTCGGCGTCGCCTTTTGGCTGGTTCCCGCCCTCGTCGCCCAGCTCATCGCCATTGGGCAACAGTGGCCGCTTTACGTCGATAACGCCACGGCCTACGCGCTGCTGCTGCACCAGGACCTTGCGAGTCGGGGCTTCGACCCCTACCCAGAGGTCTGGGGCAACTACCAGGAGCTGCTGCGCCGGCTGGAGGGCTTGGGCCCGCCACTGCTCGCGAATGTGGTCGCGTTCGCGCGGGGCGCCGCGGCCACCGCCATGGACGTGGTCATCGTCCTCATCCTGTCGGTCTACCTTATGCTGGACACACGCCGCATCAGCCACGCGGCTGTCCAGGCGGTGCCGCCAAACCAGCGTGACGACCTAATCTACTTCATGGAGAGCGTCAGGCGCGCGTTCGGCGGCTTTCTGCGGGGACAGCTCATCCTCGGCGGCTTGTACGGGCTGTTGACCGCCGTGGTGATGTCCCTGGCCGGCCTGGACTTCACCCTGGTCGCCAGCGTCTTCGCCGCCCTGGTGATGCTGATCCCCTTCCTGGGCCCGGTCCTGGCCGTGTTGCCGCCCGCGATCATCGCGCTGCTGCTCCATCCTGACCGCGTCTGGTGGATCGTCGTCGTGCTGGTCGCCGCTCAGTTCGCGGTGCTCAACGTGGTCAGCCCGCGCGTCATGAGCCAGACTGTCGGCATGCATCCCCTGCTCGTCTTCGTCGCCGTGCTGGTGGGCGCCAAAGTGGCCGGCCTCTGGGGCGCGCTGTTCGGCGTACCCATCGCCGGGGTGGTCGTCGCCATGGTAGCGTTCTACCGCCTGACGCTCGAGGAGCGCCGCCTACGCGCCGCGGCCGTCGTCCAGAGCCAGGCGGCGGTGCCCGAGGACAGCCTGCCGTTCGAGGAGCCAATCCTGCGTGCGCCCGGCTAGCGGCACGCGAGTTGCGACCCGTAGGCCGCCGCGGCCGATGCCCGCGCCGTCCTTTGCGCGTACCTGTCAAGCGCACCTGCCGTGGGTAATACCTGGAGGACATCGTGCGATTGCGAAAAGCTGTGATCCCCGCCGCGGGGTTGGGCACCCGTTTCCTGCCCGCATCCAAGGTCGTGCCGAAAGAGATGCTGCCGGTCGTCGACCGCCCGGTCATCCAGTACGTGGTCGAAGAGGCCGTGGCCGCCGGCATCGAACAGATCGTCATCGTCTCCGCGCAGAGCAAGCGCGCGCTCGAAGACCACTTCGATACCCACTACGAGCTTGAGGCGCGGCTGGCAGCTGCGGGCAAGGAGCAGGAGCTAGCGGAGCTGCGGCGGCTCCAGGGCCTGGCAGAGTTCATTTTTGTGCGGCAGCCGGCGCCGCTCGGCAATGGCCATGCCGTGCTCTGTGCGCGGCCCGCCATCGGCGATGAGCCGTTCGCGATGCTGTGGGGTGACGACCTCGTGGACGCGGAGGTCCCCGTGCTGAAGCAGCTCGCGACGGTGTTCGAGCAGCGCGGCCAGTCGGTGGCGGCAGTCATGCGCGTGCCCCAGGCGGAGATTCCGAAGTACGGCGTGGCGCGCGCGCGCCCGGTGGGCCCGCGCACCTACGCTGTGGACGAGCTGGTGGAGAAACCGCCGGCCGAGACCGCGCCCTCCGACCTGGCGCTCGTCAAGGAGTACGTGCTGACCCCCGACGTCTTCGAGGAGCTGGAGCGAACGCCCGTCGGGAAGGGCGGAGAGATCTGGCTCACCGACGCGCTCAACCGCATTGCCGCGCGTGGGGGCCTCTGCGCCTACGAGTTCGAGGGCCGGCGCTACGACGTGGGCGACAAGCTCCAGTGGCTGGAAGCGAATGTCGCGTTTGCGCTCAAGCGGCCCGACGTGGGGCCGGGCCTGCGGGAATTTCTGCGAACGCAGACGGGCTAGCCGATCGGCGAGCGCCCCCTAGCCTTCGCCTGGCCGCGCAAACTGCTTGAAGCCGTAGAACTGGTCGTTGGCCACCATCTGCTCGAGCTGCGCGTCCGAGAGTAGCAGCCAACGGCACTGCCCGTCGGGGCACCAGTCGACCAGTTGCTCCCGCACGTGCGTGAGCGGCATGGGCTGGTTGCCGTTCGCCAAGTAGATGCGGAACACCGCCTCCAGCGTCGGCATGTCGGGCGTGATGAAGCCCTTCTTCTTCGAACAGTCATCGTGGATGCGCCGCACCGGATTGCTGGCGAAGGGCACCGAGCGCTTGCGCACGAAGGCACGACCGGTCTTCGGGTCGTAGTCGGTGTACTGCTCCTCGGCTACCTCACCGGAGGCCGCGCGGGCCTGGCAGGCCTCGCACATCCGCGCCTGCACGACGTCGTGGAAGGACAGCCCGTGCTCGTCATACCACTTCTCATCGATGAAGAACGGAGCGGAAGGACGCTTCTCTTCCGGCTCTAGCTCCAGCTCCGTATGCTCGTCGAGGACCATCTTGCTTTCCCTACTCTAGCCCGTCGCGCGCGCTGCCCGCCCTTGAGAAGGCCCGGGCGCCACTCAGCCGGCCTGGTACGCCTGCAGGACCGCCTCGGACAGCTCCAGGTTCGTGTAGACCCGCTGCACGTCGTCCAGGTCTTCCAGTTTTTCCATGAGTCGCAGCGTCGCGGCGGCATTCTTCTCGTCCAAGGGCACCGTCGTCTTGGGGACCAGCGCCGCCTCCGCCGAGGCCACCCGCACGCCGTTGGCCTCGAGCGCGGCGCGCACCGCGTCGAGGTCGCCAGGCTGCGTCAGCACCTCGACCACGCCGTCCTCGACCCGTACGTCCTCCGCCCCCGCGTCGATGGCCACCAGCCCTAGCTCGTCCGGATCCCGGTCGCCGTTCGCTACCGCGATGACCCCGCGCGGCTCGAACAACCAGGCCACGCAGCCGCTCTCGCCGAGGCTGCCGCCGGCGCGCGTGAACGCGCTGCGGATCTCGGCCACGGCGCGATTCCGGTTGTCGGTCAGCGCCTCCACCAGGACCGCTGCACCGCCCGGGCCGTACCCCTCGTAGGTGATCTCTTCAAGCGCGGCCCCCTCGCCCCCACCGGTCGCGCGCTTGATGGCCCGGTCGATCGTATCCGTCGGCATGCTGGCTTCGCGCGCGCGCTGGATCACCTGCCGCAGGCGCGGGTTGCCATCGGGGTCGGGGCCGCCCTCCCGTACGGCGATGGCGATCTCACGCCCCAGTTTGGTGAAGACCTGGCCCCGCTTGACGTCGGCGGCGCCCTTCTGGCGCTTGATCTGGGACCATTTCGAATGTCCGGACACTGCTCGACCTCACGGCTGGCAACAAGTCTGTCGTCATTCTATCACGGCGCCCGCGGCGCCCAGCAACCAGGCGAGGGCGGGCGCCCGTCCCGCGCGGCGACCGGGAGCGCGCTGTCAATAGCGTCCCAGGTCGGCCATCGGGGGCATCACGCGCGGCCGAAACAGCAGCGCCAGCAGGAGCCCCGCGACGAACCCGCCGATGTGCGCCCAGAACGCCACGCCGCCCGTCTGCTGCGTCCGACTCGTGAGCGCGCCGATGCCGGACACGAGTTGCGTCAGGAACCAGAACCCGATCAGCAGCAGCGCCGGAATCCGCGGCAGGAGAATGATCGGACCGAGAAAGACGAGCGTCCGTACGCGCGCGCCGCCGTACATGACGATGTAGGCGCCGAGCACCCCGGCGATCGCGCCGCTGGCCCCGACACTCGGAACGGTCGAGGTGGGATCGATGGCGATCTGCGCCAGGCCGGCGATGATCCCGCACACGAAGTAGAACAGCAGGTAGCCCAGGTGGCCGAACGCGTCCTCCACGTTGTCGCCGAACACCCACAGATAGATCATATTAGAGGCGATGTGGAGGACGCCGCCGTGCAGAAACATCGACGTGATCAGCGTCAGGTAGACGTTGCCCAGCGGCGCGGTCGGCGGGATGTCCCGGCCCGAGACGATCTCGGCAGGCACTGCGCCGAACGCCTGGAGGAATGCGTCGCTCTGATTGCCCAGGCTGAGTTCGTACAGAAAGACGAGCACGTTGACGACGATCAAGGCGATCGTGACGAGCGGAAACGAGCGCCGCTTCGGGTCGTCGCTGAGTGGGATCACCGCCGCCTCCTCGGCTCCGCCGCCCCCCGCGTCGCCGCGCGAATGAGCCCACGGAGCGCCGTTTCCCCCTCTGCTATAATCCGCCTTATCAGCCCTTGGCAAGCCCCCGCGACTCCCATCTCCGGAGGACGGTAGGATGAAGAGCTACTCGGCCGAGCACATTCACAACGTCGCGCTGATCTCTCACGGTGGAGCCGGGAAGACGTCGCTCGCCGAGGCGCTGTTGTTTTTGTCCGGCGCGATCACCCGTCTGGGCCGCGTGGAAGAGGGCACGACCACGTCCGACTACGACCCCGACGAGATCAAGCGGCACATGTCGGTGTCGACGGCCATCATCCCGGTCGAGTGGGACGACGACAAGGTCAACCTGCTCGACACGCCCGGGTACGCCGACTTCTTCGGCGAGGTTGTTAGCGCCTTGCGCGTCGCGGACGCGGCGCTGGTGGTGATCGATACGGCGTCCGGCGTCCAGGTCGGCACGGAGCTCGCCTGGCGGCGCGCGGACGAGCAGAGCCTCCCGCGCGCGATTTACTTCAACAAGATGGAGCGGGAGAACGCCGACTTCGAGCGGGCGCTCCAAGACTGCCGTCGCGTGTTCGGCAACAAGGTAGTGCCGCTCACGGCCCCGCTCGGGCACGAGCTCGGCTTCCGCGGCGCTATCGACCTGATCACCATGCAGGCCTACGGCGAGGCCAAGGAGCCAGTCTCGGTGGACGACGCCGCCCGCGCCGAAGCCGAGAAGTACCGCGAGATGCTGATCGAGGCCGTGGCCGAAGTGGACGACGACCTGATCACGAAGTATCTCGAGGGTGAAGCCCTCAGCGAGGACGAGATCCGCAGGGCGCTCCGTCAGGGTGTGGCGAGCGGCAAGGTCGTGCCCGTCCTCTGTGGCTCGGCCACGCACCTCTACGGCATCGCGGCGGTCGCGGACGCGCTGGTACGCTACCTGCCGTCCGCCGACTCAACGGCTATGGTTCTGGAGGACGGCGAGGTCCGGCCAACCACGCCCAACGGGCCGCTGGCCGCGCTCGTGTTCAAGACGATCTCCGACCCCTATCTCGGCCGCCTCAACTTCTTCCGCGTCTACCAGGGCAGCCTCGCCTCTGACTCGCACGTCTGGAACGCCCAGCACGCGCGCGACGAGCGGATTGGCCAGGTGATGACCATGCGCGGCAAGCAGCAGGAGCCGGCGCATGAGATTCCGCACGGTGATATCGGCGCTATCGCCAAGTTGCAGGAAACCGCCACCGGCGACACGCTGACGACGAAGGACTCGGGGATCCGCTTGCGCGGCATCGACTTTCCCGCGCCGGCCTACGCCGCCGCCGTGCAGCCCAAGACGAAGGCTGACACGGACAAGCTCAGCGCTGCGCTCCAGCGAATTCAGGACGAGGACCCGAGCCTGCGCGTTTACCGCGACGAGAGCACGCACGAGCAGATCATCGCAGGCCTCGGCGAGGCGCACATCGGCATCGCCGCCGAGCGGATGGAGCGCAAGTTCGGCGCGAGCGTTACGATCGGCGAGCCGCGCGTGGCCTACCGCGAGACGGTGACGACCTCGGCGAAGGCGCAGGGGCGGCACAAGAAGCAGACCGGCGGCCACGGCCAGTTCGGCGACGTTTGGCTGGAGGTCGAGCCGCTACCGCGGGGCTCCGGCTTCGAGTTCGTCGATCGCGTCGTCGGGGGCGCGGTGCCCAAGAACTTCATTCCCGCGGTCGAGAAGGGCGTGCGGGAGGCGCTGAACGAGGGCTTCCTGGCGGGCTATCCGGTCGAGGACGTGCGAGTCACCCTGTATGACGGCTCGTCCCACCCGGTCGACTCGTCGGAAATGGCCTTCAAGATCGCCGCCTCGCTGGGCTTCAAGAAGGCCGCGCACGAGGCGCGTCCCGCTCTGTTGGAGCCGGTCATGGCCGTGGACATCACCGTGCCCGACGAGTTCACCGGCGACGTGATGAGCGACTTGAACGGCAAGCGTGCCCGTGTCCTGGGCATGAACCCGGAAAACGGTCGGACCACGATCTCCGCGCTAGTGCCGCAGGCCGAGATGCTGCACTACGCTACCGACCTCCGATCGATCACGCAGGGCCGCGGCTACTACGTCCAGCGCCTCGACCACTATGACGAGGTGCCGCCGCACATCGCCCAGCAGATCGTGCAGAAAGCGCAGAAGGAACGCGAGGAGCACAGCGGCCACTAGTCCCTCGTCACGGGTGAATTGCTATGTGTCGGCAACTGCCAACACATAGCAATTCACCGTTGACAGACCACTAGAGCCGCTTGCGCGCGAGCGGAGCAGGCAACGCGTCTTCGAGGTCGTCCTATGCGCCGGGCCCCAGGTCGGCGGAGGAGAGGCAAACCCGCGCACTGGCGATGTCCGCGGTGATCTGCGCGCGGAGCGCCTCGATCGACTCGAAGCGCCGGATGGTGCGGACGCGCTCCACGAAGTCGAAGGCCAGGTGCCGTCCGTAGAGGTCGCCCGCGTAGTCGAGCAGGTGGACCTCGATTAACGGCCGGTCCTCGCCAAACGTGGGCCGCGTCCCGACGTTCGCCACGCTCGCGTACGTCGTGCCCTCGACCGTGGCCCGGCCTGCATACACGCCGTGCGCCGGCAGCACCTGCTCGGCCGGTGGGACGAGATTGGCCGTCGGGAAGCCAAGCTGGCGCCCCCGCTGTGCGCCGCCGAGCACCTCGCCCGCCAGCCGGTACGGTCGCCCCAACAAGCGCGCCGCCTCGGCTACCTCGCCGGCCTCTAGCAGGTCCCGGATCCGCGTGCTGCTAATCGGGCGGTCGCCGTCGTAGACGGGCGCTCGCGCGTGTACGCCGAAGCCGTAACGTTGGCCGAGCTCCACCAGCGTCTGCACGTTGCCCGCCCGGTCCCGCCCAAAGCCGAAGTCGACGCCAACCCACACTTCGATAAGCGGGTAGCGCGCGCACAGATCGGCCATGAAGGCCTCGGGCGACATCTGGGCCACCGCCGGCGTGAACGGCCAAACGTACACCTCGTCCACGCCCACGGCGCGAATGAGGCGCTCGCGCTCCGCCGTCGAACACAGCGCACGAGGATGCACATCGGGGTGAAGCACCTGTGCCGGGTCAGGGTCGAACGTCACGCACACGGCGCGCGCCCCCAGCTCGGCCGCGCGGGCCACCATGTCGCCGAGCAGCACCTGATGCCCGCGGTGGACGCCGTCGAAGGCCCCTATCGCCGCCACTACCCCCCTACGCGGAGTGCCAAGGCCGGAGCCCTGAGTGCGAACGCCGCTGGCAAGGCCTCCAGTCGGCAACGGGGTAGAGGCAGCCTCTCGCGTCATGTCGTGCTCACCGCGCCAGATCATGGCTTATGTCACGAGATTGAGGAGGATACCACGCAGGATTCGGTACTCGCTAACCAACCGCGGCGCCCGCATCATATACAAAGGACAGCGCGGGTTGCCAGCGCGCCGGCGGCACTCCCGCTCGCAGCAGTCCGAGGAAGCGGCCGTCCGTGCCGTAGGCGCGCGCGTCGCGCGGCACCCCGGGGTTCGCCGCATCCCACGCGCGCCCGTGGGCGAAGTGGGCCGCGGCTACCGCCCCGAGAATAGCCGCGGGCAGGTCGACGGCCGCCCGGTCGGGCGGGTCGACCAGCACCTCCCAGCGACCGGCGGCCGCCTGCTCCTCCAGCTCTTCCAGCGCAATCGCCCCAGCAAGCGTAAACCCGCCAACCGCTAGCCGTACCAGCGCGTCGAGATACGCCCCGCACCCAACTCTGGCGCCCACGTCCCGCGCCAGGGCCCGCACGTAGGTACCCCTCGAACAGCGCACGAGCAACGACAGCCGCGGCGGCTCCCACGCTAGCACGCACGTGCCGTGAACAGTCACCGGGCGCGGCGCGAGAGCGACGGCCTCGCCACGCCGCGCCCGCGCGTACGCCGCTTCGCCCCCTACCTTCACCGCCGAGTAGTGCGGCGGCACTTGCTGGATCTCGCCCTGCAGCTCGGCCAGGGCTTGTAGGATCATGTCGAGCGATGGAGCGCCGACGGCTGACGCGGGGGGGCCGCCGGTCAGGAGCGCGCGGCCCTCGGCGTCGCAGCTGTCCGTCTCGAAACCGAGCACCACGTCCGCCGCATAGAGTTTGGCGCCCGCGGCCACGCGATCGGCCAGGCGGGTGGCGCGGCCTAAACACAGCGGCAAGACACCAGTCGCGGCGGGGTCCAGCGTGCCCGCGTGACCCACTCGCTGCTGCCCGACGCGACGGCGGACGAAGCCGACCACGTCGTGACTCGTCCAGCCGAGCGGCTTGCAGACGTTGAGGAAGCCGTCCACCTGCGGCATCAGACCGCCCTCTGACCCCGCCCCCGCCGCGGGCCGCCCCGCCGCTAACCCTGCTCGATCTCGCGCAGCAGCTCCATGACGCGGGCGCCGCGCGCCAACGAGGGATCGAGCCGAAAGTCGAGGTTGGGCACGCGGCGCAAGCGGAGTCGATCGCCCAGCTCGCGCTTCAGGTAGCCGGCGGCGCGGCGCAGCGCCCGCAGCGCATCCGAGGTCTCCTCGTCCGAGCCCAGCACGCTCACGTAAACGTGCGCCAACGCCAGGTCCGGCGAGGTATCGACCTCGGTAATGCTGATGATGCCGCCGAGCCGCGGATCGCGCATCTCGCGGCGCAGCAGCTCTGCTAGCTCCTCGCGGATCGCCTCGTTCAGACGCAGAATGCGGCGACTTGTCACACCGGCCTCCCGGGCTGGCGCCGCGCGGCCTAGCTCACCAATTCGCGCTCGTAGCTCTCGACGACGTCGCCCGGCTGGAAGTCATTAAACCCGTCGAACGTCATGCCGCACTCCTGCCCCGCGGTCACCTCGCGCACGTCGTCCTTCACCCGGCGCAGCGATGCGAGCCGGCCGTCGAAGATGACCTCGCGTCCACGCAGGATACGGACCAGGCCGCCGCGAGTGATTGTGCCCTCCGTGACCAGGCAGCCGGCCGCCTGGCCGGTCTTGCCCGCCTTGAAGGCCATGCGGATCTCGGCCATGCCTCGCACCGTTTCCCGATACTCCGGCTCGAGCATGCCGGTCAGTGCGCGACGTATGTCGTCAACAAGGTGATAGATCACGGTGTAGAGGCGCACGTCAACGCCAAGCGACTCGGCGGTGCGCACGGTCGTCGGCTCCGCGCGCACGTTGAAGCCGATGACGATTCCCTTGGATGCGGCGGCCAGCATGACGTCCGAGTCGGTGATGTTGCCAGTTCCCGACTGCAGCACCTTCACCCGGATACCTGTCTCGTCCTCCAGCCGCGCGAGCGAGTTCAGGATCGGCTCCAGCGAGCCTTGCACGTCGGTCTTGACGACCAGCGTAACCTCTTTGACCTCGCCCGCCTGCACCTGACTGGACAGCGCCAGCAGCGACAGCTCGCGTCGCCCCTCGCTCGCCTCGCGCTCGCCCGCCTTCGCGGCGTCCGCCAGTTGGCGTGCCGTCTTCTCGTCCGCGACGGCTATCATCCGGTCGCCCGCCTCCGCCACGCCGTTCAGCCCCAGGATCTCGGCGGGAACGGAGGGGCCGGCCTTGCGAATGCGCTTGCCGCGGTCGTTGAAGAGCGCCTTGACTTTACCCCAGGCGCCGCCCGCGACTACCGTGTCGCCCACCGCCAGCGTGCCGTTCTGGACCAGCACGGTGGCTACCGCGCCCCGCGCCCGGTCGAGCTTGGCCTCGATCACCACGCCGGCCGCCGGCCGATCGGGGTTCGCCTTCAGCTCCTGGATGTCGGCCACGAGCAGCACCACGTCCAGCAGGTCCTCGATGCCCTCGCGCGTGCGCGCCGACACGGGGACCGACGGCACGTCGCCGCCGTAGCTCTCGACCACCAGCCCGGCTTCAGCCAGCTGCTGGATCACGCGGTCCGGCTGGGCGTTCGGGCGGTCGATCTTGTTGATTGCCACCACCACCGGCACTTTCGCCGCCTGGCAGTGAGCGATGGCCTCGCGTGTCTGGGGCATCACCCCATCGTCGGCGGCCACGACCAGGATGACGATGTCGGTCGCCTCGGCGCCACGTGCCCGCATCGCCGTGAACGCCTCGTGGCCCGGGGTATCCAGAAACGTGATGCGCTTGTCGTGGATCTCGACCTGATACGCGCCGATGTGCTGCGTTATGCCGCCCGCCTCGCCGCTGGTCACGTTCGTGTTCCGGATCGCGTCGAGAAGGCTGGTCTTGCCATGGTCGACGTGGCCCATGACCGTCACCACCGGCGGCCGCGGCACGAGCAGGCCCGTATCCTCCTCCGGTGCCCCCGCGGTCGCGGCTTTCTCGCGCGCTTCCGGGGCCGCCTCGAACACCTCGAAGCCCAGCTCGCTCGCCACCTTGGCGGCGGTCTCATAGTCCACGCTCTGATTGACGGTCAAAAGGATGTTCTGCGCTACCAGCGCGCTGATCACTTGCGTCGGACTGACGTTCAGACGGTCGGACAGCTCCTGGACCGTCATCCGCGCCGGCAGCTCGACCGGCGCCCGTTCCAGAACGGCGCTAGGTGCGCCGCCAAAGCCGCCGCGCATGGGCGCGCGGCGGTTCCCGCCCCGCCGCGCGGCGCCGGGGCGGCCGCCGGGCCGGCGTTGTGGTCCACGATTGAATGGTCGCGCCATCTGGCACCCCCTATGTTGGGCTGCCGCTGGTGTCGGTTCGTCGGCCGGCGGCCGTGGCAGCTCTCTAAGTGTGACTAACGATACGTAGCATTCTACGACGCGGCGAGCCGTGCCCCCACGCGGAGGGCGGTGCAGCCGCCAGCCCGGGGCACGCGACACCAGCCTCGACGGAGCCGGCGTGCGCGGCGGCGCCCGCCTAGGACCGCGGTCCGTGCGGCGCCGCGGAGGGGCTGAGCGCCGCACCGTATTCGCGCAGAGCTGCCAGATCGTCCGCCGTGAGCGGGCCGCGCAGCGCGCCCGCGAGGAGGTTACGCCGCAGCGCGGCCGTCCAGCACTCCGGCCGTCGGCACAAATACGCGCCGCGGCCGTTCGCCTTGCCCGTCGTGTCCACCACGACGGCCCCCTCGGGCGTCCGCACGACGCGAACCAGCTCGCGCTTCGGCTGCTCCTGCCGACAGCCCACGCACGTACGCATCGGCACGTGGCGAGGGCGTGCCGTCATCCCGTCGCCCCCGCGCTGTCCCCACTCGCCCCTGGCGCGCCGGCTCCGACTCGCACCTCGTCCCCACCAGCGGCAGGCGCCTCGCCCGTAGTAGCAGAGGCCGTCGTGCCCCCGTGCTGCGCGGCGACCGACGCGGGCGGCGCGGCCTGCTGGGCCGGCTCCGCGCCGTCAGCCGCTGCAGGAACGACGCTGGCGGCATCACTACGGATGTCGATGCGCCAGCCGGTCAGCTTCGCGGCCAGCCGGGCGTTCTGGCCCTCCTTGCCGATTGCGAGCGAGAGCTGTCGCTCGGGCACGATCACGCGCGCCGTGTTCTCGTCCTCGTTGATCGTCACGCTGACAACTTGCGCCGGGCTGAGTGCGTTGGCCACGAATACCGCCGGGTCAGGGTCCCACTGCACCACGTCGATTTTCTCGCCGCTCAACTCGTTGACCACGTTCTGGATGCGCACGCCCCGCATGCCGACACACGAGCCGACGGGATCAATGCCCTCCTGGCGAGCCGCTACGGCGACCTTGGCCCGGGCGCCCGCCTCGCGGGCAATCGCCTTGATCTCCACCGTACCGCTGAAGATCTCCGGCACTTCCTGCTCGAACAACCGTCGCAGCATCAGCCGGTGGGCGCGCGACACCAGCACTTGCGGCCCCTTGTGGCTGTCGCGTACGTCGACGATCACGACCCGCAGCCGCTGCCCAGGGTAGTACCGCTCGGTGGGGATCTGCTCGGTGCGCGGCATGATCGCCTCGGTCTTGTCCAGCTCGATGATCGCCGTCCCCTGCTCGATGCGCTGCACTAGCCCGTGGACGATCTCGCCCTGCCGCTCGGTAAACTGGTCGAACACCCGCCGCCGCTCCGCCTCGCGCAGCTTCTGCAGCACCACCTGCTTCGCCGTTTGGGCGGCGATCCGCCCGAACTGCGGCGGCGTCACGTCGGTGCGCAGCACCCCGCCGACCTGAGCGCTGGGGTCGATCGCGCGCGCGTCGTCCAGCGTGATCTCGTCCGGGTCCTCGCCCAGCTCCGCGACGACCTTGCGCACCAGGAATACCTGCGGTGCCCCCGTCTCCGGGTCGATGACGGCGTCCACGCTCTGCGGCGCGGTCGGGAAATTACGGCGGTAGGCCGACACGAGCGCCGCCTCGATGGCTTCAATCACGACCTCTTTCGGCATGTTCTTTTCGCTGCTGAGCATGCTGATTGCTGTCATGAATTCGCTCTTCAACGGTCCGCCTCCCTGGCCGTCCAGGCCGCTGACGCGCCGAGCCAGCGCCCTATCCGCCAGTCTGCCTGCAACAAAAAAGTGGGGGTTACCCACTTCTCGCACGGTATCCTCAACTGCCGAAATTATACCATCCGGCGGGGGGACAGACAAACGCTGCACCCCCACGGATGCCGTCTGCGGGGGTGCAGCGCGGGTGCCGCGAGTTACCCCGCCGCCTCAGCGACGGACGCCCCAGTCGACCGGCGGCGCCGGCGACACGATGTCCGACACAATCAGCACTCCCATCAGCGCCAGCAGGATCGCGATGCCGATGGCGTGGACCAGCTCGGCGCGCTCGGGCGCGATCCGCCGCCCGCGCACCGCCTCGATGATGAGGAAGAGCAGTCGGCCGCCGTCGAGCCCCGGTAGCGGCAGCAGGTTGGCCACCGCCAACCCCGCGCTAAACGCAGCGGTCAGCGTAAGGATCGGGAACACCCAGCCCGTCTCCGCGACCTCGGTCGCCGCCTGCCCCGCCAGCTGGGTCATGCCGACGATCCCTATCGGACGCACCAGCTCCGGCGAAACCGCCCCCTGCACCAGGAGCACCGGAATCGACAGCGTGAGCCCCACCAGCTGGGCCGCCCGCTCCCAGCCCCGCGCGAGAGCTTGCGGCAGCGCGTAGGCCACCGGGTGGACGTCCACCGGCCGCCCGCGCAGCTGCACGCCCAGCGGCCCAGCGCCGTTCGGCCAGGTGGCTCGCAGCGCGACCGGGATCGTCAGCTGCTCGCCCTGGCGGTCGATCAAGAACGGTACGCTGTTGCCCGCGTTAGCGCGCGTCACTTGCTGGACCGTCTCTAGCGAGTCCGCGGGCTGCCCGGCGACAGCCAGGATTACGTCGCCGGCCTGCAGCCCGGCCACCTGGGCGGGGGCGCCGTCCTGCACGGCGCTGATCGCCACCTGGACGGATGAAGGCGTCGGCCAGCCCGTCGCGAAGGCGATGGCGAACATCAGCACCGCGAGCAGGAAGTTCATCGCCGAGCCCGCGGCGAGCACGATGAACCGCGGCAAGAGCGGTTTGCTGGCGAAGCTGCCAGGCTCCTTCGGGTCGTCCTCGCCCAGGATGCGCACAAACGCGCCGAGCGGGATCCAATTCAGCGAGTAGATTACGCCGCCCACTTCCTTGCCAATGAGACGCGGTGGAAAGCCGAAGCCAAACTCCTCGACCTTCATGCCCGACAGCCGCGCCGTGATGAAGTGGCCAAGCTCGTGGACGAGCATCAGGAGGCTCAGCACGGGGATAATGATTAGGTAGTTGCGGTTGTCCCACAGAAAGCTGAATGGGTCCATCTAGCGTTCCTTCTTGTCACCGGGTTCCGCGGCGAACAGCGGCGGCAGCGCCGCCGCCCCGTCGATGTCGGGTCATGCTACCTCCGATGCCGCGCCGGTGCAAACCAGCTCGCGACAGACTTCCCGCGCCCACGCATCCGCCTCGAGCACGCCTTCGAGCGAGGCGGCCACCGTGGAGCGGTGGCGCGCGAGAACGGCCTCGACCACGTCCGCGATGCGATCGAACTGCAGCGCACCCGCCAGGAACAGGCGCACGGCCTCGTCGTCCGCGCCGCTCAGCGCGGCCGGATACGTGCCTCCAGCCCGCGCGGCCTCCAGCGCCACGTACATGCAACGGAAGCGCTCGCGGTCAACCTCGCCAAAGCTGAGCGTGCCCAGCTGGGCAAGGTCCAGACGCGGCACCGGGCACGGCCATCGCTCCGGATAGCTCAGGGCGTACTGAATCGGCAGCCGCATGTCAGGCACTGCCAGTAGGGCTTTCAGCGACCCGTCGACGAACTCCACGAGCGAGTGGACGATGCTCTCGCGGTGCATCACGACGCGCACGCGCTCCAGCGGCACGCCGAAGAGCCACGAGGCCTCGATGATCTCCAGGCCCTTGTTCATGAGCGTGGCCGAGTCAACCGTGATTTTCGGTCCCATCGACCAGGTCGGATGGCGCAGGGCCTCCGCGGGCGTCACGCTACCCAGCGCGGCCACCGGCAGGTCGCGGAAGGCCCCCCCCGAGGCCGTCAGGATGAGCGACGCGACCTCCGTCGTCGGTCCCTCCGCGCCCCCTTCGCCGCGCAGGCACTGCCAGATCGCATTGTGCTCGCTATCGACCGGCAGGACCGCCGCGCCGTGCGCCTCGGCGGCCGCCATCACCAGGTGGCCGGCCATCACCAGCGATTCCTTGTTAGCCAGCGCGACGGACTTCCCGCTCTCCAGCGCGGCGAGCGTTGGCAGCAGGCCCACCCGCCCGGGCACTCCGACGACGACGAGGTCGGCGTCGCACTCGGCGGCGAGCCGGGCGAGCGCGTCCTCACCTGCCAGCAGTCCCGCCCTCACGTCACCCGCCGCGGACGGGGCACTCACCGCGGCAAGCGGTGGCTGCCAGGTGTCGAGTTGGCGCTGGAACGCGGCGGAGAGCTGGCTCGCGGCTAGCGCGACTACCGCAAAGCGCTCGGGGTGTGCGGCGGCCACGTCGAGGGCTTGCCGCCCGACCGAGCCCGTGCTGCCGAGGATGGCGATGCGCTTCCTCACCCGGTCACCCGCCAACGGCGACAAGATAAAAGTATGCTACCACCCCGGCCCCCAAAAGACTATCTAACCGGTCCAGCAGCCCGCCATGGCCCAGCAGCAGCCCGCTCGAGTCTTTCGCGCCCAGCTGCCGCTTCACGAAGCTTTCGACCAGGTCGCCCACCAGGCCCGCCCCGGCGACCAAGAGGCCCAGCCCCAGCAGCACCGGCAGAGAGCGGCCGCCAGCGGGAAAGACGAGTGCCAGCAGGGCGGCCAGTAGCACCGCGGCGCCCGCGCCGGCCAGCGCCCCTTCCACCGACTTGCCGGGGCTGAGCGACGGCGCGAGCTTGGTGCGGCCCCAGCGCCGCCCCACTCCATACGCCGCGATATCGGCCGCCCAGGTGGAGCCAAGCACGGCCTGCACCCAGAAGCCGCCGTCGGGCCGCAGCCGCAACAGCGGAAAATAGCCGAGCAGGCCCCCCACGTACAGGGCGGGCGCCAGCGTCAGCGCCCAGTCGAGCAGCCCCCGGCCGCGCCGGTGCCAGAACGCGGCCCAGGCGAGGGCGCCGAACACCGCGGCAGCCTGCACGTGCGCGGCGAGAGTGGGAGCCGTCGCCGGCAGGATGGCCAGCCCCACGCTGAGGAGCAGCCCAAGCAGCCAGAACGGCTGGTAACCCGCCCGGATCAGCAGACGATACAGCTCGCCGCTGGCCACCGCCGCGAGCAGGCCGACGACAATCAGATAGGCCGGCACGACGTCGCGCGCTGCTACCCAGAGCACGAGCGGCGCCAGGATGACGGCGGGCAGCCCGCGGCGCCACAGCGGGCTGCCGGGCGTGAAGGCCGCGCCTAGCGGCGGCAGCGGAAAGCCCGGTAGCCGCACGACTGGCCTGGAGGACGTGCTCCCCTCATTGCAAGTCGCCCCCGGCTCGCGGCCTCCGCCGACGCCTGACGCCGTCGGCAGCGCGAGCGCCTAGTCGGCAATCGGCGCCGGCGCGTCGGGCACGCCGCCAAAGCGGCGCTGGCGCTGGCCGTACGCGCAGAGCGCGCGGTAGAACTCGTCCTTGCCGAAGTCCGGCCAGCGGGTGGGCGTCGCCCAGTATTCGGCGTAGGCCGCCTGCCAGAGCAAGAAGTTGCTCAGCCGCATCTCGCCGGCCGTACGGATAATCAGATCGGGATCGGCCACGCCCGCGGTATAGAGATAGGAGCTCAACAGCTCCTCGGTCACGGCTTCGGGGTGCACCCCGTCGGTCAGCATCCGACGCACCGCGCGAATGATCTCGGCGCGTCCGCCGTAGTTGAATGCTACGTTCAGCAGAAGCCGCTGGTTATTGCGCGTCAGCGCGACCGCGCGCTCGACCCGCTCCCGCAGGTGCCGCGGCAACCCTTCCGGGCTGCCAATGTGGCGCAGTTGCACGCCGTTCTTGTGCAGGTTCGGGACCTCGCGGTCGATGACCTGGCCGAGGATGTGAAACAGGCCATCCACCTCGTCGCGGGGCCGCTGCCAGTTCTCGGTGGAGAACGCGTAGAGCGTAAGTATGCTCACCCCGAACTCTACGCAGGCCTCGATAATGCGCCGCGTATTCTCGGTGCCCGCGCGGTGCCCTGCCAGGCGGGGCAATCCACGGTCGCGCGCCCAACGGCCGTTGCCGTCCATGATGATGGCCACGTGCCGGGGCACGACGGTCAGCGCGGGGCGATCGCTCGTTCGGTCCGACTCTACCAGCATCAGATCTCCATGACCTCGCTCTCCTTGCGCTTGCCGATGTCGTCGACTTGCGCGATGAAGCCGTCAGTCAGCTTCTGGAGACGATCCTGGGCGCGCTTGACCTCGTCCTCGGACACCTGCTTGTCTCGCTCGCCCTTGCGTAGCTCGTCGATCGCGTCGCGGCGGCAGTTACGTACCGCAACGCGCGCCTCCTCCACCCGCTTGTGGACTTGCTTCACGAGGTCGCGGCGCCGCTCCTCGTTGAGCGCCGGGATCGGCAGCCGCACGACGTTGCCGTCACTGCTCGGCGTCAGCCCCAGGTCGGACTTCTGGATCGCCTTCTCGATGAGCGGCAGCATCTTCTTGTCCCACGGCTGGATCATGATGAGCCGCGGCTCGGGGATCGTAATCGTCGCCACGCCGTTCAGCGGCGTGGGTGCGCCGTAGTACTCGACCTGGACGCGCTCGAGGAGCGCCGGCGACGCCCGCCCGGTGCGGACCGAGCCGAGGTCGTGCTGCAGGGCCTCCACGGCCCGCTTCATCTTCCGCTCGGTATTCGCAAAGACCTCGTCGATCATCTCTCGCCTCCGCTCGGAGCGATCAGGGTACCTACCTGCTCGCCACAGACGATGCGCGTCAGGTTGGTCGGGTTCAGTAGGTCGAACACGATGATCGGCAAGCCATTGTCCATGCACAGGGCCAGCGCCGTGCTGTCCATGATCTGCAGCTCGCGCTGGAGCGCCTCGCGATAGTCGAGGCGCTCGAACCGACGCGCCTCGGGGAACCGGCGCGGATCGCGGTCGTAGACCCCGTCCACCCGGTTCTTCGCCATCAGCAGCACTTCGGCGCAGATCTCCAGGGAGCGGAGCGACGCGGCCGTGTCCGTCGTGAAGAACGGGTTGCCCGTGCCCGCCGCGAAGATCACCACCCGGCCTTTCTCCAGATGGCGGATGGCGCGACGGCGGATGTAGGGCTCCGCGACCTCGGCCATGTTGATCGCCGTCTGGACCCGCGTCTGCACGTCGCCGCGCTCCAGCGCGGCCTGGAGCGCCAGCCCGTTCAGCACGGTGGCCAGCATGCCCATGTAGTCCGCGGTGGCGCGGTCCATGCCGCTGCGGCTGGCCTGCTCGCCGCGCCAGATGTTGCCGCCGCCGATGACGACGCCCACCTCGACGTCCAGGCGCACCAGGCCCGCGATCTGGTCGGCGACGTAGCTAACGGTGGGCGCGTCGATCCCGTACGCCCCCTCGCCCTGCATCGCCTCGCCGCTGAGCTTGAGCATCACGCGGCGGTAGCGGCACTCGCCCACGCCGATCTCCTAGCCCCTACCTCCCTATTCAGCGCCAAGCTCGAACCGCACGAAGCGGCGCACCACGATGTTCTCGCCGAACCCCGCCATGCCCTGCTTGACCAGATCGCGGATGGTCTTGCTGTTGTCGCGGATATATGCCTGATCGAGCAAAGGGTTGTCGCCCGCCGGCGCCGCCCCGTCGCCTGCCGGCTCGTCACCCACGTGGCTGGGGTTCATCGCCGCGATCTGCATGGCGATCTCGTGCGCCAGCTCCTTGAACTGCGGGTTGCGCGCCACGAAGTCGGTCTCGCAGTTCAGCTCGACCATCGCGCCGACGCGCCCGCCCGCGTGGATATACGCCTCGATCAGCCCCTGGCGGGCCTCGCGGCCCATCTTCTTCTCCGCGCGGGCGATGCCCTGCTCACGCAACACATCCGCCGCGCGGTCCATGTTCCCCTCGGTCTCCTGGAGCGCGCGGCGGCAGTCCATGATGCCGGCGCCCGTGCGCTCGCGAAGCTCCTTGACTTGCTGGGCAGTGACTTCCAAGGATTCCTCCTCGCTGGCAGGCGGCGCGCCAGGGCGCGCCACCGAACAATCAACAATTCTAGACGGCGGTGGCCTCTTCCGTGTCCGGCTCGAAGATGCCGCCCATCGCGATGTCGGCCAGCTCCTCATCGGTGCCGACGACCTCAGGCTCCTCGGCCTCCTCGGTCTCCTCGGCCATCGCCGCCTCGCGCTGCTGCCGCCCCTCGATGATCGCGTCGGCCAGCTTGCCCGCGATCAGCCGGATCGCCCGGATGGCGTCGTCGTTCGCGGGGATAGGATAGTCGATCAGCTCCGGATTGCAATTCGTGTCGACCATCGCCACGATCGGGATCTCCAGCCGGCGGCACTCCGCCACCGCGATGTTCTCCCGGTGCGGGTCGACGATGAACACCGCGCTCGGCAGGCGGCGCTGTGACCGCATGCCGCCGAGCAGGCGGTTCAGCCGCGCCAGCTCGTCGTTGAGCCGCGTGGCCTCTTTCTTCGGCAGCACGTCGAACTCGCCGCGCTCCTTGCGGCCCTCCAGGTCTTCCAGGCGCCGGATGCGCTGTTGGATGGTCTGGAAGTTGGTCAGCGTGCCGCCCAGCCAGCGCTGGTTCACGTACGGCATGTTCGCGCGGGTCGCCTCTTCCTGGATGGTCTCCTGGGCCTGCTTCTTCGTGCCGACGAAGAGCACGGTGCCCCCGTCCGCGGCCACTTCGCGCACGAAGTTCATCGCCTCTTCGAGCTTCCGCACGGTCTGTTGGAGGTCGATAATGTGGATGCCGTTGCGCTCGGTGAAGATGAACGTGCGCATGCGGGGGTCCCAGCGCCGGGTCTGGTGGCCGAAGTGAACCCCTGCCTCAAGTAGCAGCTTCATAGAAACGGGTGCAGCCATCGGGGAACGCCTCCTTCGTTTTGGTCGTCCGCAGCCTTCGCCCCACGCGGGAGCCCGGGACAGGGCACGCCCGCGTAGTCCAGCCACGTGTGTAGTGGAGCGGATGCCAGCGTCGAATTATAGCAGGTCGCCGTGCGAGCTACGGATTGCTGGCCTGCTCGCGCCGGACGTTCGCGAGGTGCTCGTCGAGCGTGCGCGCGAACACGTGACTGCCGTCGGCGCGCGCCACGAAGTACAGTGCGTCGGTGGAGGCCGGCTCGGCGACCGCGTCGAGCGACGCCAAGCCAGGGCTGCAGATCGGGCCGGCGGGAAGCCCTTTGTGGCGGTAGGTGTTGTACGACGAGGCGACGTCGAGGTCGTCCAGGCTCAGATCGCGCTTCCACAGTGCCTCGCCCGGCGCGGGTACCTCTGGCTCCGCCAGGGCGTACTGCACGGTCGGGTCCGCCTGCAGCGGCATGTCGAGCGCCAGCCGGTTGTAGTACACTGCGGCGATCAGCGGCCGCTCCTCCGGCAGGACCGCCTCGCGCTCCACGATCGACGCCAGCGTTACCGCGTCGCGCAGCGATAGCCCGTGAGCGCTCGCCTTGTCCCGGCGCCGGGCGTCGAATTTCCGCAGAAACTCGTTGACCATCCGGCCCACCAGCGCCTTGCCGCCGTCTTGCGGGCGCCACTCGTACGTGTCCGGGAAGAGAAACCCTTCCAGGCTAGCGCCCGCCGGCAGGTCGAGGTCCGCCGCGTAGCCCGCGGGATCGTAGACCGCGCCGAGAAAGTCGTCGCCGCTGCCCGGCGCGATCGCGTTCAGCTTCCAGGCAATCTCCTCCGCACGCCAGCCCTCCGGCACGGTAACGCTTAGGCCCCGCCGCACTCGCCCGCCCGCCAGCGCCGCGACCACCTCGCGCGTGGACATGGATGGGCTTAGCTCATACTCGCCGGCGGCCAGCCGGTTGCCAACCCCCTCCTGCTCAACCAGCAGGCGGAACACCTGGGCGGACCGGACCAGGCCTTGCGCCTGCAGCGCTTCGCCGATCCGGGCAGCGCTCTGCCCGGGCTCCACCGTGAACGTTACCGGCGTGGAGTCGTCGCTGACCGGACCGTCAAGTCCCGTCAGCGTGCCGTGCGCCAGCTCCAGCGCGTGCCCCACGACCCAGTAGGCGCCCACGGCCACACAGCCGCAGAGCGCCAGCGCCACCAGGATTGCCGGGAGCCGCTTCATCGGTCCGAGTCTAGGTAGTCCTGCAAGATCACCGCTGCTGCCGCCGCGTCAATGCCCGGCCGGCGACGCGCCGGGACGGCCGCGAGCCGCCGCTCCGCCTCGGCCGTCGAGTAACGTTCGTCCCAGTACACGATAGGCACTGGCAGGTGTGACTGCAAGCGCGTCGCCCAGCGCCGGACCCGGCGGGCCTGCGGACCGAGCCTGCCGTCAAGCGACCGCGGCAATCCTACCACCACGCGCTCCGCTCCGTGCTCGCGCACCAGCGCCGCGATGCGGGCGAAGTCCCGCTCGGCCGCGCGTCGCTCCAGTACCACCAGGGGCGATGCCAGCCAGCCCTTGGCGTCGCTTAGGGCCACGCCGATCCGCCGCTCTCCGGCGTCCAAACAGAGCGATCGGCCGCGGGGCACGCGCTCACTCCCCGCCGCTCGGCAGTAGCCGCAAGCGGAAGGCCCGCGGGGCCCAGCTCGGCCACATCTCCACCGCGACCGGCGCGTCCGCGCCGCCCCGCGCGGCAAGCGCTCGCCGCGCCTCGTCCAGCGTGGCGCCCCGCAGGCGCGCGGCGAGCACCCCCGCGTCCATCACGCGCGCGATCTGTCCCTGCACCCCAACTCGGAAGAGCGCCACTCCCGAGTCGAGCCCCAAGTACTCGGGCACGGTAAGCTGTACCGGCTCGCCGAGCGGCCGGAAGCCGGCTGGCAGGCTCGCCGCCCAGGCGGCTTGGGCCAGCCGATTGAACTCCGCGTTGGCAAAGGCGAGCGCGGATGCCTGCACCGTGACGTGGCCGGTCACGTCGCTCGTCGCGACGCGCAGCCCGGGCGAGAAGGTTTCGTCCGTCGTTTCCACGCGCAGGGTGTCGGGCACGATCGTGAAGTCGTCGCCCGCGGCGGCCGTCAGGTGTTCGACGGCCGCCTGCTGCACCTGCTGCTGCAGCTCCCCCCGCGCCGCGATGAAGTCGCGCTCCGCGGCCTCCGGAAACTCCTCCTCCGTCCCGCCCTCCGTAGGACGCTCGTTGAACACCCCCAGCCCCGGCGGCTGAGTGTCCACCAGCCGCGTGATCGCCATGGCCGGCACGTTGCCCGCCGGCCCCGGCTCCTGCGCATGGACCCCCACCCTTATGCCCACCAGCGTGTTCGGCGGCAGCCGCACTTCCCCGTCGGTCGTGAAGCGCGTGCCATTGGTGGCGACGAGCACCAGCCCTTCCGGCACCACCAGCAGGTTCTCGCGGCTGTTCACGAACGTGACGACGCCCTGCGCCACCCCGGTCGGGCGATGGCCCAGCCCCGTGGCCGGCACGCTCGCCTCGACGTCGAATCGCTGGCTCAGCGTCGTACCGGGCAGGCGCCGGCCCTCTGGATCAGGCTGCCGCACGCCAGGGTCCACCCGCAGCTCCAGCAGCGCCGAGTCCACGTCGGTCGCCGGCGCCGCCGTCACGCGCAGCTCGGGCAGCGCCACCAGCACGATCGCGGTCAGGCCGAGGACCGCCAGCGCCGGGCTGATCAGCGTCAGGAAGGGGACGACGGGAAACCAGCGCCAGAAGCGATACCAGCGGAAGCGGAAACGCTCCGCCTGCTCCGGCGCCATCAAGTGCAGCAAGCCGCGCAGCCCCCGCCGCGCCCGGAACCCCGCCATCCGCGCGAGCCGCCGCCGGTCGCCATCGCCCGAGACCACCACGACGTCGGAAGCCAGCGACTGGAGCATGCGGGCGAAGACCCGGAACTCTAGGGCCGAGCGGAGCACCACCGCCTCCCGCGGCAGTACCAAGAAGATCTCGTCGGCGGCGGTGCTCTCGATCTTCGACCGAAGGCTGCCTAGATCGTCGTCGCGGTCGGCTACGATTACGTCCTGTGAGTCCGCGCGCGTAGCAGGCATGCGCTCCTCGTCGTCCTGAGGTCCCTACCGTGGTGGCAGCGCCCCGCCCACGCGCTCGGTCGCTCCCAGTGCCCTCACCGGGTGGGCAGACACGCACGGCTCCGTCCCGCGTCCTTGCCGACCTGGCCCGGGCGCTTAGGTATGCGCCTCGCGGACGAGCTGCGGCACCAGTGCCAGCGCCGCGTCGAGCTGCGCCGCGTCCTTCCCGCCGGCGCGCGCGAAGTCCGGCTTGCCGCCCCCGCCCCCGCCCGCAACTTTGGCGATCGCGCCGACCAGCTTGCCCGCGCTCAGCCCGGCCTGGACCGCCTCCGGCGTGAGTGCCGCCACAAACTGCGGGCGATCGTTGATCACGGCGCCCAGGACGACGACGCCGCGGCCGAGCCGCTTGCGCACCTGGTCAGCCGTCTCGCCGAGCGCGTCCGGGGTGGGCGCGTCCACCCGCGCGGCGAGCACGCGCAGCCCGTCGACGCTCTCCGCCGCCTCCGCTAGCTCTTCCGCCCGCCCCTTCGCGGCGCTCGCTTGCAGCCGGCTCAGTTCGCGCCGCGCTGCTTGCAGCTCTGCGGTAAGGGCCGCCACGCGGTCGGCCGCGGCATCCGGCGGGGCGTTCACGGCGCTGGCCACCCGTTCGAGCTGGGCCAGCCGCCCCTGCACCCATTCGAGCGCGGCCGGGCCCGCGACCACCTCGACGCGCCGCATACCGCTCCCGATGCCGCTCTCGCTGGCAATGTACGCCGAGCCGATCTCGCCGCTGCGAGCCACGTGCGTGCCGCCGCACAGCTCCTGGCTGTAGTCGCCGACCCGCACGACGCGCACCTCGTCGCCGTACTTCTCGCCGAACAGCGCCCATACCCCGCCTTCCACCGCCTCGCTGTATGGCGAGACGGTGGTTTCTACTGGCAGGTCGCGCAGGATCTGCGTGTTGATCGCCTCGCTCACCGCGCGGCGCTGCTCCGCCGTGAGCGGGCCGGGGTTGGCGAAGTCGAACCGCGCCACGTTCGGCGTCACCAGCGACCCCGCCTGGGTCGCGTGCGGCCCGAGCACGTCGCGCAGTGCCTTGTGCAGCAGGTGCGTTACCGTGTGGTGCTTGGCCGTGCGCGCGCGCCGCTCGGCGTCCACCCGCGCCTCGAGCGCGCTGCCGACTGCTAGCTCGCCCTCGGTCACACGCCCCCGGTGCAGGTGGTGCCCGCCGGCGTCGGACTGCGTGTCCTCGACCACGAAGCACACGCCGTTCCCCCGCAGCTCACCCTGGTCGCCCACCTGGCCGCCGCCCTCGGCGTAGAACGGCGTCTCGTCCAGCACCACCGTGCCCGCCTCGCCCGCCCGCAGCCGGCCGGACGGCCGGCCGGCTGCGTCGAGCAGCGCCAGCACCCGCCCCGGCGCCGTGAGCGTCTGGTAGCCGAGGAACACGGTCGGCGGGGCGTCCTCCACCGACGCGCCCAGCCCCGCCCCGGCCGCGTGCGAGAACGCCGCCGCCGCCCGGCTGCGCGCTCGCTGCTCCTCCAGCGCCCGACGGTACTCCGCCTCATCGGCCGTCAGTCCGGCCTCCGCGAGAATCTCCGCGCTCAGCTCATACGGGAAGCCGTGCGTGTCGTAGAGCCGGAAGAGCAGCGCGCCCGACAGCGTCTGCTCGCCGCGCGCCCGCGCCTCCGCGATCCAGCGCTCCAGCAGCGCCAGCCCGCTCTGCAGCGTGGCCGAGAAGCGCTCCTCCTCCTGCGCGATGACGCGCTGGATGGTGTCGCGGTTCGAGATCAGGATCGGGTAGCGCCCCCCCATGATCTCGGCGACCACGTCCACGAGGCGGCCCAAGAACGGTCCGCTGAGACCCAGCCGCCGGCCATAGCGCACCGCGCGGCGGATGATGCGGCGCAGCACGTAGCCGCGGCCCTCGTTGCCCGGGAACACGCCGTCGGCCACCAGGAACGTCATCGCGCGGCTGTGGTCCGCGAGCACGCGCATGCCGTAGTCGCGCTCGGCATCGGCGGCGTACGGCAGGCCGGTCAATTGCTCGATGCGGGTGAGTATGCGGCGAAACCCATCCGTCTCGTAGACGGACGGCACGTCCTGCATCACGGCAGCCAGCCGCTCCAGGCCCATCCCCGTGTCGATGTTGCGCTGCGGGAGCGGCGACCGCGCCCCCGTCTCGTCCTGGAAGAACTGCATGAACACCAGGTTCCAGATCTCCAGGTAGCGGTCGCAGTCGCAGCCCGGCGCGCAGTCCGGCCGGCCGCAGCCAAGTGCCTCGCCGCGGTCGAGGTAGATCTCCGAGTCTGGGCCGCAGGGGCCTGACGCGCCCGGCGGCCCCCACCAGTTGTCGTCCAGCTCGCGCAGGTGCTCCGGCAGCAGATCGGTCTGCCGCCAGATGGCGCGCGCCTCCTCGTCCGTGGGGTGGGTGGTCGCCCATAGCCGCTCGCGCGGCAGCCCCAGCCGCCGCGTCAGAAACTCCCAGGCCCACGGGATCGCCTCGGCCTTGAAGTAATCGCCGATCGAGAAGTTGCCCAGCATCTCGAAGAACGTGAGCGTGCGCGGGTTGCCGACCTGGTCGATGTCGGTCGTCCGAAAGCACTTCTGGACCGAGCAGAGGCGCCGCGACGGCGGCTCGCGCCGACCGAGCAGGTACGGAATCATCTGCTGCATGCCGGCGGTCGTGAGCAGCACGGTCGGGTCGTCCTGGGGGACCAGGCTGGAGCTGGGCAGCTCCAGGCTGCCCTTCTCCTTGAAGTACTCGAGGAAGAGGGCCCGGAGCCGATCGGTGCTCCAGGTCGGGGCCGGGGTTTCCTGGGTCATCAGTTTGCGCCTCGCGGGCGGCTCGTCCTAGCTCTCGCGCCCATCCCGGGTCGCGGACGACAAGCGCCGGTTCGTTCGTTCAAAGTCCGTGGCGGTGACGCTCATCTCGATGCTGTCGCACCACTGCCCGTCGACCAGCGCCACGTTGCGCCGCACGCCGTCGACTCGGTAGCCGCACTTGCGGTACGAGGCCATGGCGCGGTCGTTGAAGTCGTAGACGCTGAGATACACGCGTTCCAGCTGCAACTCCGTAAAGTGGTGGTCTAGCAGCGCGCGCATTGCGTCGGTGCCGTAGCCCTTGCTCCAGTACTGCTTCTCGCCGATCCCAATGTAGACGCGGCACGACCGCCGCTCCAAGGACAGCGTGTCGTAGCCGACCATCCCGATGCGCTCGCCGTCGAACGTCTCGATGATAAACAGCTCCATCGTCGGATCGGCGCGAATCTGCCGATAGCGGCGGTTGACCTCGTCCATCGACATCGTCCGGTGGCGGTCCGCGTTAAGGTAATAGGTCAGCTCCGAATCGTTCTCCCACTTCCACAGGAGGTCGAGATCGGTCTCGTCGATGGGGCGGAGCAACGACTTCGTACCGCGCAGCACGGCGGCCTCCAGGTGGGGGACTCCGCCTGCATTATAGCTCACCGCCAGGTCCGCCGGGCCGCGAGGGCCGGCGCGCGCGTGCTACAATTGGGCCGCCAGCAGGTGTTCCCCGGGGAGGCGGTCGGGTGAGTCGGACGCAGTGGGTGTTCACGATAATCGGCGTGATCGTCGTGCTGTCAATGGTGCTCAGCATCCTCCGCGCATGAGGCCGCGCCGGCCCCCGCGCGCGCACCGGCGCCGCCTGCCGCCCGGCCGCTTCGCCCGCATCGTGCGCGAGGCGCTGGCCGAGCTTCCCCCCGCCTTCGGGCGGCGGCTCGACAACGTGGCCGTGCTGATCGCCGACCGGCCCAGTCCCGCCCAGCGGCGCTCGGTGGGCCTCCGCCCGGACGAGACGCTGTTCGGCCTGTATGAAGGGACGCCGTTGGGCGAGCGCGGCACCGGCTACCATCTCGCGCTGCCCGACCGGGTGACGATCTTCCGCGAGCCGATCCTGGAGGCCTGCGCCAGCATCGAGGAGATGAAGGACGAGATTCGGCTGACGGTGATCCACGAGCTTGGCCATCACTTCGGCCTGGGCGACGCCGACCTGCCGTAACCCATGCCTGCAGCCCAACGAACGCGGCAGGCAGCCGCGGCGGCTGACGTCGACGGGAAGGAGACAGCGACCGATGGCGTTTCTCAAGGGGCTGTTTGGCAGCAAGGGGCTCCCCCCCGAGGAGCGCGCGGCGATCGAGCAGTACTTGGCCGCCGCCGACCCGCTCCTGCGGCAGCTCGAATCTGAGTACCGCCAGTGGCTGGAGCGCGTCGGCGTCACGCGCGGGACGGACGTCGGCGGCATCAACGATCCCCAGGGCGAGCATTCGGGCGTCTTCGTCTGGCGCACGATCGAAACCGAGCGCACGTTCGCCCAGCTCGAGCCGCCCCGCCGCGCCTCGGGGATGCACAACAGCTACGTCGATTGCGTCGAGGCCCGCCACAACGCGGCCAAGACTATCTACGACGCGCTCCAGGTCGCCGACGTCCGGCCGCCACAGAGCGCGCTGCAGGACGCGACGCGCATCCTGGCCGAGGCGGAGAGCCTGCGCAAGCAGGGCGACCGTCAGCGCGACAAGCTCGAGCGCCTGCTCGGCTAGCAGCGCATGGCTCTGCGCATCGACGTCATCACCCTGTTCCCCGAAATGTTCGTCGGCCCGTTCGACGCGAGCATCCTGCGTCGCGCGCGCGACGCCGGCCTCGTCGATCTCCGGCTCCATCAGCTCCGCGACTTCGCCACTGGCCGCCACGCCGTCGTCGACGACTACCCTTACGGCGGCGGGCCAGGGATGCTGCTAAAGCCCGAGCCGATCTATCGCGCCGTCGCGTCCGTGCGTCAGCCCGGCGCCCAGGTGGCCGCCCTGGCAGCCAGCGCGCCGCCCTTTCGCCAAGCGCTCGCGGCCGCGTGGGCCGCCGCGCCGCAGCTCGTCCTCGTTTGCGGCCACTACGAGGGCGTCGACGAGCGCGCGCTCGACGAAGTGGGCGCGCACCGCGTCTCGATTGGCGACTATGTGCTCACCGGCGGCGAGATCGCCGCAATGGTGATCGTCGACGCGGTGGCGCGCCTGATCCCCGGCGTGCTGGGCGACGAGACGTCGAGCGCCGACGAGTCCTATGCCGCCGGCGTCCTGGAGTACCCCCAGTACACGCGGCCGCCCCAATTTCACGGCCGTGAGGTCCCGGCGGTGCTGCTGCGCGGCGCACACGCCGAGGTGGCCGCCTGGCGCCGCCGGGCAGCCCTGGAGCGGACGCTCGCTTGGCGCCCCGATCTGCTGGACGACGCCGCGTGGGACGAGTGCAGGCGTCTGGGGCTCACGCCCGACTGAGACACGCTCGACCATCCTGCGCCCAATATACCTCGGCGCGCGTAGTCCCCGGGGCCAACGGCTTGCTATACTGCCGGCGGTCCGGGGTCCCGGCCCCGCCCGGAGCACATCGCCCAGGAGCCTGCGCCATGCAGAAGCTCGACGTGATGATCGCTCGGCTGCGGCTGCTGCTCGCCGACATAGCAGCCAAGGAGCAGCAGCTCAACACTCTCCGGCGGCAACTCCGCGAGCAGCTCGAACGGCTGGTCACCTACAGCGTCTACGGCGACGCCGAGGTGGATCGCAGCCTCGCCCTGATGGCCGACGTCGAGCAGCGGCTGGCGCAAGCGGACCTGAACGCGCGGCATCTCCAGCGCATTCGCGAGCGCGCGGAGCGCGAGCTAGAGTCGCTGCTGCTGACCAAGGGCGTGGAGGAGGCGAAGGCGCGGCTGGCCGCGCTGCACGAGCAGAAGGCGCAGGTCGAGGAGGCGCTGCGCGTGGTGGCCGCCCCGGGCGCGCCCCAGGTCGATCTCGCCTCGGCCGCCAAGCTGCAGGAGACCGAATCGGCCCTCGACGACGAGATCCGCCGCCTCCAGCACGACATCAACGAGGCCAGCGAGCGCGCCGCCCGCACTATCGAGGCGCGACCGCGGTGACCCGGCGCGCGCGACGTGCCCACCGGCCGTTCTGCCGGCCCGTCCCGTCCGGCAGGCGCCCGTGAACCTCGCGCAGCTCATCGCGCAGTGGGAGCGGGCGCCGGCCATCGCCCCGTGTTTGACCGCCTCGCGCCGCCTGCCGCCGCGGCCCGCCCGCCACGCGCCCTGGCCTGCCAGCCTGGACCCGCGGCTGGTGGCGGCCTTGCAGCGCCGCGGCATCGCGGCGCTGTACACCCACCAGGCGCAGGCCGTGGCGGCCGCGCTGGCCGGACGCAACGTCGTGGTCGTCACGCCGACCGCCTCGGGCAAGACGCTTTGCTACAACCTGCCGGTGCTCGACCGCCTGCTTCACGAGCCGGCCGCGCGCGCGCTGTACCTCTTCCCAACCAAGGCGCTCGCCCAGGACCAGCTGGCCGAGCTGCACGCGTGGGCCAGCGAGCTGCCCATCGCGCTCCGCGCCTATACCTACGACGGCGATACCCCTGCCACCGCGCGCCAGGCCGTGCGTGCCGCGGGCAGCCTCGTCGTCACGAACCCCGACATGCTACACACCGCCATGCTGCCGCACCATACCCGCTGGACGCACCTCTTCAGCCAACTTCGCTACGTCGTCGTGGACGAGCTGCACTCGTATCGCGGCGTGTTCGGCTCCCACCTGGCCAACGTGCTACGGCGCCTCAAGCGCACTGCCGCCTTCTATGGTGCCCGTCCCCAGTTCCTGCTGGCCTCCGCCACCATCGCCAACCCGCGCGAGCTGGCCGAGCAGCTCGTCGAGGAGGAGGTGGAGCTGGTGGACGACAACGGGGCGCCGCAGGGCCCGCGCCACTTCCTCTTCTACAACCCACCCGCCCTCGACCCGAGCCTCGGCGTGCGCCGCAGCGCGGTGCTCGCGGCCCGCGACCTCGCCACCGACCTGCTGCAAAACCAAGTGCAGACGATCCTGTTCGCGCGCAGCCGTCTCACCGTCGAGCTGCTGGTCACGTACCTGAAGCGCGCCCTGCGTGGCCCCGCGGCGGACGCGGTGCGCGGCTACCGCGGCGGCTACCTGCCGCTGAAACGCCGGGCCATCGAACAGGGGCTGCGCGAGGGCGCGGTGCGGGGCGTGGTCGCCACGAACGCGCTGGAGCTGGGCATCGACGTCGGCGGGCTCGACGCCTGCGTGCTCGTCGGCTACCCGGGCACGATCGCGAGCACCTGGCAGCAGGCCGGCCGCGCCGGGCGGCGCAACGACCTGACGCTGACCGTGCTGGTGGCCACCAGCAGCCCCCTCGATCAGTTTATGGTGACCCACCCCGAATACCTCTTCGACCGCCCCGTCGAGGCGGGCCTGGTCAACCCGAACAACCTGTACATCCGCACGAGCCACCTGAAGTGCGCCGCCTTCGAGCAGCCGTTCGACGACGGCGAGCGCTTCGGCGGCGACGCCACGGAGCAGCTCCTCGCCTACCTGGAGGAGGAGCGCGTGCTCCACCACCAGGACGGCCGCTGGTACTGGATGGCCGAGGCGTTCCCAGCGGAGCAGGTCAGCCTTCGCAGTGCCGCCATCGACAACTTCGTGATTGTCGACCTGTCCGAGGCCGCCAAGCCGCGCGTCATCGGCGAGATGGACCGCATGTCGGTGCCCACCCTGCTGCACGAGGAGGCGATCTACCTCCACGAGGGTCGCCAGTACCAGGTCGAGCGCCTGGATTGGGCCGAGAAAAAGGCCTTCGTGCGGTCGGTGGACGTGGACTATTACACGGACGCCGAGTTGGTGGACCACTTGCAGCCGCTCGAGGTGATCGACGAGGACGCCCGCCCGTGCGGCACGCGGGCCTGGGGCGAGGTCGCTCTGACGTTTCGCGCCACCATCTTCAAGAAGATCAAGCTGCACACGCACGAGAACGTCGGCTGGGGTAAGATCCAGCTCCCCGAGGAGACGCACCATACCACGGCCTACTGGTTCACCCTCGCGGAGCCGGCCCTGCCGATCCTGTCCAAAGAGGACCTGGAGGCGGGCCTGGTCGGGATGGCCCACGTGATCGGCCAACTCGCGCCGCTCTACCTGATGTGCGACCCCCGCGACCTGGGCGCTCGCGCGGAGGCCCGGTCGCCGTTTACGCGCGCGCCCACGGTCTGGGTCTACGAGCGGCTGGCGGGCGGCGTGGGCCTGGCCGAGAAGCTCTACGCCGTCCACGCCGACCTGCACGCCGCCGCCCTCGCCCACGTGGCCGCCTGCCCCTGCGCCGCCGGCTGCCCGTCGTGCGTCGGCCCCTCGGGCGGCCACCCCGGCGCGCCCGCCGTCGTGCCAGGTCGCCATCTCGACAAGAAGCAGGCCACACTGCGGTTGCTGCGGCTGTTGGGCCGCGAGGCGGTCGATGCCGGGTGACCTCGCGAGCAAGCTGCGCCAGTGGAACGCTGCCGGACGCCCCGGGCCGGCAGCGCGCGCGCCTCGCCCCGGCATCGAGCGGATGCTGCCCGGCCGCTTCGAGCGCACGCCGCACGGCGACTGCTTCGTGATAGAGCGCCGCTACCCCCTGGCTTCGAGCCAGGGCACGATCGCCCTGGCGAGCGCCCTCCAGCTCTCGCCGCGAGCGCGTCAGCTCCTCGCTCGCGGCCACCCGCCCGAGGCGCTCGACCCGAGCCGCGCCTTGTTCCTGGACACCGAGACCACCGGGCTAGCGGGCGGCACGGGCACCTACGCCTTCCTGGTCGGCGCGGGGTACTTTGACGGCGGCGACTTCTGTCTACGGCAGTATTTCATGCGCCACCCCGGCGAGGAGGCCGCGCTGCTCGCGGCGCTTGCCGACCTGCTCAACGGCTTCCCGCTCTGGGTCACGTTCAACGGCAAGACGTTCGACGTGCCGCTGCTGGAAACGCGCTTCCTGGTCACGCGGCGCCAGCGGCTCGCGCCCCCGGGCCATCACCTGGACCTCTTGCACCCCGCGCGGCGGCTGTGGCGCACCCGCCTGCCCAGCTGCGCGCTCGGCAGCCTGGAGCGCGCGCTCCTCGGCGTCCAGCGGACCGAGGACGTGCCAGCCTGGCTGATCCCCGGCATTTACTTCGACTACGTCCGGCGCGGACGCTGCGAGCCACTGGGCGGCGTCTTCGCCCACAACGCCGACGATCTACTGAGCCTGGTGGCGCTGCTCGGCCTGTTCGGCCAGATCTTCGACGCCCCGGCAGAGCACGCCCACCGCGTCGATAGCATCGCGCTGCTGCGCCTGTTCACGCGGGCCGGCCTGACGGCGGAGGCAGCCGGCTGGTGCAGCGCGTCGCTGGAGCGCGTGCCGCCCACGGAGCGCCGCGGGCTCCAGTGGGAGATGGCGCTGCTGCTGCGCCGGGCCGGCGACCGCGACGGGGCGGTCGCCCTGTGGCAGCACCTGGCCGGCGAGAGCGGGCCGTGGGCGCTGGCGGCGCAGGTGGAGCTGGCGAAGCACTATGAGCACCAGCGCCGCGACTACCTGGCGGCCAGTCGTGCTACGGAGGCCGCCCTCGCCGCGCTCGCGGTAGCGCCGTGGCCGGTTCCCCAGCAGCAGCGCCAGGAGCTAGAGCGCCGGCTCGGCCGACTCTACTTTCGACTGCAGCGGCAGAGGACCAGGCTGTCGCACCCTGCGGTCCTCGGCGCCGCAAGCGAGGCGGGCGCCTCGGCGTCGCGGCAAGTCGGCTAACCTGCCGGCCCAGGTTGGCGGGTACGCTTGGCGATGCCAACCAGACCCACCATCCCCGGCGAGTGCTTAGGCTGGCTGTCCGGCCGCGACGCGCTCGTGCAAGTCGATCGCGCTGCGGTACGTCTCGGGGTCCGTTAGGTTACGGAACTTCTTGGCAAACTCGATCACGCCGTTCAGCGGTACCCGCCCCTGCCGCACCATGTCCATCAGCTCGTGCCGGCTCATGTGACACTCGCGATACAGCTTCACGTAGTTCTCGATGAACTCGCGGATCGGCAGCGCCGTGGGCAGCACGGGGTGCAGGAAGTCGAAATACCGGCGGTCCTGGGTGATCAGCTCCTCCTTGTATTTCTGCCAGTCCACGGTCCCCGGTAGCGGCGTGTGGATCGTGAACTGAGGACATTCGATCCCCAGCCGCTTGTTGTACTCCATCAGGTGCTCGAACCGCTCGGCCACCCAGTCGGCGAAGACGATCTGTGCCCCCCACACTTTGACCTTCAGCGAGTGCAGGAAGTCGATCGACTCGTCGTTGACGTTCACGCGGGAGCCCTTGTTCACGCGCTTCAGCTCGGCCGGGTCGTCCGACTCCAGGCCGATGAGCACCATGTCGAGGCCCGCCTCCGCCCAGGCTGTGTACAGCTCCTTGTTACGCACGATGTTGTCGGCGCGGCACTGCATCCAGAAGCGCCGCTTGTTGCCGGTCTTGATCAGCTCCTGGGCCAGTTTCCAGGCGTCGGACTGGCGGTAGTCCTCGTGCGGCATTACTTGGATGGCCAGGTCGTCGACGATGTTGACGTACGAGCCATCCGGGATACGCTGCAGCTCCTCGAACGTCCGCTGCCAGCCCTCCACCTTGTACACACCGTGGTGGAACTGCCATACCGAACAGAAGCTGCAGCGGTAGCGGCAGCCGCGAGCCGTCTCCACCGAGTACGGGCGTGGATAGTACAGGAAATAGTACTCGTCGCGGTATGGGTCGCACAGCTCACGCAGCGGCATCGGTCGCCGGTTCATCTCGTGAGAGTCGTGCAGCACCTCGTTCACGATCATGCGCGGCACGACGGTCGTCTGGAAGGCGCCCTCCGCGTCACGGTAGTACACGTAGGGCACGCGCGACAGATCGCGCCCGGTCCCCAGCTCGTTCACGATCAGCGGGAACACGTCCTCGGCCTCGCCGTAGGCGATCGCGTCGACCTCGGGGATAAACAGGTCCTGGGGGCTGAGTGAGATGTGGTGGCCGCCGACCACGATCGGCAGGCTCGCGTCGAGCTGTTTGATCTGGCGAGCCAGGTCCGCGACGACGGGTACGTCGGTCGTGTAGCCGCACTTCAGGGCAATGAGCTGGGGCTGAAACTCCTCCATCGCCGCCAGCAGATCGCCGCGCGAGGTCCGCAGGTCCACCAGGCGGCACTCGGCCACGTCCTGCACTGAGCCCGCCAGGTACTCGGGGCCAAGCGTCTCCACCCGGACGGTGTCGTTGAAGCCGGTCGAGTAGCCGCTTTGCGGCTCGACGAAGAGGATGCGCTTGATCGCGGACTCGATGAAGCGCTTGCCGATCACGTCGGGCATCTCGCAGATCCTCCGCTCCCCCCAAGATGGCAGGGGCACGCGCGCTCGCGTTCTGTACGTCTCGGGGCACCCGCCGAGCCATTCATCCCGGATGAACGCTCGCCAGCCAGGGCTGCCAGGTCGCGGATCGATGTCGGCTCCGGACCGCCGCATCTGCCTGCACGCCGCCGCCGGTCCCGCTCGGCGGGCCGTTGCCGTTATCGGGAATTATAGCGATCAGCAATCCGCGTGCCGGCGCATGCGCAAAGGTACGCGGATCGCCGCGCCCCGCTCGGCGGCCGCGGCACTCACTGTCACGCGTGCCAGGTACAATGTTGCTAGCCTAACAAGAACGATTTGTACACCACAAGGTTACACAAGTCGAGAGCCGGTTGCCATGCGCGCCCCCGAAGCGACACCGTTCGTGCCCAAAGCAAAGCCGACCCACAGCCGCAGGCCGGCATTAGTGCTGGCCTCCGCCTCCCCACGCCGCCGCGCGCTGCTGGCGACGCTCGGGCTCACGTTCGCGGTCGTCGCCCCGGACGTGGACGAATCCCCTCGCGACGGCGAATCCGCGGAGGCCCTGGCGACGCGGCTGGCCCTGGCGAAAGCGGCCGCCATCCGCCGAGCCGACGCGGTGGTGCTAGCCGCAGACACCGTCGTCACACAGCGCGGCCACATATTCGGCAAGCCGCGCGACGCCGCTGAGGCGGTTCAAATGCTTACCCGGTTGCGCGGCACGCGACACGAGGTCATTACCGGCGTCTGCGCACGGCCGGTGGGCGGGCCGCCGCTGCTGGCGGCCGCGCGTACGTTCGTCTGGATGCGGCCGTACTCCGAGGAGGAGCTGCGAGCCTACGTGGCCACCGGAGCGCCCTTCGACAAGGCGGGCGGCTACGGCATCCAGGACGCGCCGTTCCGGCCCGTGGCCCGAATCGAGGGATGCTATACCAACGTCGTGGGCCTGCCCCTCTGCGTGACCCGCGCGGTGCTCCACCGGGCAGGCGTCGAGCTGAGGCGGGCCAGACCGGCCTGCGAGCACGCAGGGACCTAGCCGGTCGCTCCGGCCCGGTACCATCCCCGCGCTCATCCGCAGCTATGGCTCAGCCGCGGAGCGGCGGGCTCCCAGCTCCATCCTCCCGGGGGACCATCAGCAGCAGCGCGTCGTCGGCGCATTAAGTCAACTCCAGCGACCGGCCGCGGGAGCACTACCGACCGGAGGAGTTCCCAAAGCGCGGCACGTTCGGCGCGGTCGCCGGCGGCGCCACCGGCGCTGCCGGCTGGGCCGCGGGCGCCGCTGGAGCAGCTGCCGGCGCCGGGGCCTGCGCGGCGGGCGCCGCGCTGCTGCTGGACGAGCCAGATGTCGCGGGGACACCCGCCGGATGGGCTTGCGGGCTCGCCGCCGTGCCGCTCGCCGCACCAGACGAAGCCGGCGCGGCGGCAGGCGCCGCAGGCGCAACGCTGGGTGGCTGGATCGCGGTGCTGTTGCCGGCCTGCGTGCCGCTTGGCACCGCCGGCACTAGCGTGGGCGCCGGCGTGGGTTGCGGCGCCGCCTGGACGCTAGACGCTGGCGCGGCCTGAACGCTGGACGCCGTCGCGGCCGGCGCGCTGCCCACGGCCGTGTTCGGCCGCTGCCGGTTCGAGGCACGAATCTCCGCGGCCGCGCCGGCGGGCGCCCCCTTGACGCCAACGACCACCATGTTCTGCGAAGGCTCGTAGTGGGTGCGCAGGTTCAGCGTGCGCACCGTCCCACTATCGTTGACCGACCGGACGATGGCCACGTCGAACCCGTCGCCAGCGCTCTCCACTTGCAGGCGCTGGCCCCACGGCAGCGACGGCTCGGGCGACTGCACGACCTCCTGGCTCGCCGGCTTCCGATTGGTAATGGTCGGGCCGTCGACCTTCACCGACCACGTGGGCTTCGTCCCGTAGAGGCTGATCGTCAGGCTCGTGTCGTCAGTTGCCGTCTGGATCAGCAAGTAGTCGGCGCTCGAGTTGATGAACCGGAAATCTAGCCCCGAATCGTCGTCCACCGTAGCGTCGAGCCCAGTGCGGCCGAGCGGCGGCTGCCCATAGGCATAGATCCAGTAGAGGTGGTTGTGCCGCTCCTCGATCTGATAGCCGCCCCAGAACACCGGCTGAAACAGCGTTGTCGCCACCTGGCAGATGCCGCCCGCAACGCTCGGCACGGTGGCGTGGCCGCCGTCGCCGCTCGCCGCGATGCCCCACCCCACCTCGTAACCCGAGTCGAGCGTCGTCGGGCCAAGCTCCTGGTTGAACGAGAACATCGCTCCCGGCGGGACCACCACCCCATGCAGCCGCGACGCCGCCAGCTTGATGTTGTGAATCTTCGGCGGCGAGGATCCCGCGAAGCGTGTCTCGCCGCGCTCGATCAGCTCGTGGATGCCGAGCTGCTCCCGCTGCGCGGTCGTGACGGCAGGCTGGGTGATCTTGGCCGGCACCTGTACCGTGCGGTCGTCCGACGCGACCGCCTGCCGGATCGCCGCGAGCGTCGCCGCGAAGTCCACTTCCCGGCCCTCGCGGCTTTCCCGCAGCGGCCGTAACTCCCCGCCAACAAACTCGAAGCGCGCATTCGAGGCCGGCTGGTTGATACCAGCCACGAGGCGCCGCGTGGCCTGCTCGATGACAGCGTCCTTCAGCTGCACGCCGGTCGGGCGGTCGGCCGGCCCCACGATTTCCAACGCCGCCGCGATGTCCTGCGTCTCCAGCCGCCAGCTATCGCCGCCCAGCTCTAGTACGACGGACCCGGCGAGGTAGCGTTCCGCCTGCTCGCGTGCGGGGGCCAGGTCCGCGTCCGTGATGGGCGGATTCCGCTCGGCCACCGCGAGGGGCACGCGCAGGTCTTCGCCCACGGTAAGCGCCTCGCGCAAACGCTCTCGGCTCGCGGCGATGTCCGTCCGCCGTTCGGTCTCGGCCGGTGCATAGTCGACGCGCCCCGCCGGGTCGATGGCCAGTCGGGCGTTCGCCATCGGGCGATCGACGGCGCTTGCGATACCGCCGAGGTAGGCATCGACCCGGGCTTCGTCGAGGGTGACTCGCGGCTGCGGCACCTCGCGAGCGCCGAACAGGCCCCGCATCGGGCGTGTCAACCGGTCGAGCGGGTTGCCCGCCCGACCGACCGCATAGGCAGCCGCCACTACCGCATCCCGATCGAGGCTCGCCCCCAAGTCGGCGGGAGTCGTGGTCCATTCGCGGTTGTCGAAAGTCACGACCAGCGGCTCCCGGCCAAACGCCGCGAGCCGGGCCGCGACCAGGTCCTGAGCCTCGCGCTCGGTCTTGCCGCTCAGGTCTAGACCGAGCGCATGGACGCCCGGCAGCACGCGCTCGCCGTACGCGACTTGAAGCGCCAACGTGCTTACGAGGAGCAGTAGGAGGATGCCGCCGCCGACGCCGGCTCCCACCGCGCGCCAGGGCAGGACGCGGAGCTCGTGCCATGGCAGCGCCGCGAGATACTCGCAGAGCGCCTCGAGGCGAGCCATCACGGCTGTCGCGCGGGTCGACCACGAGCGGCTGACCGCCTGGCGTCGGCGCCGCCGTTCGAACCGTGTGCGCAGGGAATCAAGGGCCGCGGGCGCAGTGTTCGCCCGGACGATGTACTCGGTCTTCCGCATCCCCACGCCGACGCCGCCTCCCACGCCAATATCCAGGGGTGCTCGCCGGACGGTCGCGACGGTCCTCCGGGCGCGCCGTGACTTCACTAGGCCAAGTTACCAAAAAAAAGCAGCCACGAGCAACCATATGGCCGCCCGGTTGGGCGGGGCGCCGGCCCCTGACGGACCGCGGCCGCCGACTGCTACAATGGCACGAGCGCGACGCTGGACGAGGAGCGAGAGCCTGATGGCCAAGTTACGAGTCACGCTCGCCTGCGGCGACTACGACCGGACCCGCGCGCTCGCGGACGGCACGGTGCAGGTCGAGGGTGTCGAGCTGAACTACATCCCGCTAGGCCCCGAAGAGACGTTCTGGCGCATGGAGCACTTCGAGGAGTTCGACGCTTCCGAGATGTCCTTCGGCGCTTACACGGTCCACCGCGGCCACGGCGAGAACCGCTTCATCGCCATTCCGGTATTTCCCTCGCGGGCCTTTCGCCACAACGCGATCTACGTCAACACCGCCTCGGGGATCGAACGCCCCGAGGACCTGAAGGGACGCCGTGTCGGCGTGCCGGAGTACAACGTCACGGCCGCCGTCTGGATTCGCGGCATGCTCCAGCATGAATACGGGGTGCGGCCGAGCGACGTCCGCTGGTTCCAGGGCGGCCTGCACGATCCCGGGCGCCGCGAGAAGGTGATGGGCAAGCTGCCCGAGGGCGTCTCGTTGGAGCCGCTCCCGGAAGGGCGGTCGCTCAACGACATGCTCGTCAGTGGAGAATTGGACGCCCTCACCGTGCCTCGCATGCCGCGCGCGTTCGTCGAAGGCTCACCGAACGTGCGGCGCCTCTTCCCTGACTACCGGTCCGTCGAGCAGGACTACTTCCGCCGCACGGGCCTGTTTCCCATCATGCACACGATCGTGCTCCGCACGGAGGTCTACGAGGCGAACCGCTGGTTGGCAGAGAGCCTGTTCAAGGCGTTCGTGCGCGCGAAGGAGGCCTGCGCGACCGCCATGACCCTGAACACCGCCGCCCTGCCTTACATGCTGCCGTGGATGATGGACGAGCTGGAGCAGACGCGCCGGATCATGGGCCGCGATTACTGGCCCTACGGACTGGAGGCCAACCGCGTGCCGCTCACCGCCTTCGGCCAGTACGCCGTCGAGCAGGGCCTGACGACCGAGCAGCTCCCGCTCGAGTCGCTGTTTGCCGCGTCGACGCTCGAAGAGTTCAAGGTCTAGCGCGCGAGTGTCGGCGACCACTCCCCGCGCGGAAGCCACGGCAGCCGACGGCCGCGCCGGTCCGGGCCGCGAAGTCAAAGCTAACGGCCAGGGGAAGGGCGCGCTCCGGCCGGCGCAGCCGGCGTCCCGCCTGCGGCGTTGGCGCGTCCTGGCGCCCGATCTCGCCGCTCTCGCGCTGTTCCTCGTACTCCCCTGGCTACGCTTCTGGCGGCTCTTCACTCCCTACCCGCCGGACCAGATGACGCTCGCCGAGGGCGACTTCAACGTCGAGTTCTTCCCGCTGACGCGAGCCATTACCGCCATCGTCCACGGCGGCCAGCTGCCGCTCTGGAACCCCTGGTCCGACGCGGGACAGCCACTTCTCGCGGACCCGCAGTCCGCCATTTGGTATCCCCTCAACTGGGTGTTGCCGTGGCTCGTGACCGGGCACGACGGAGCATCGCTCGTCCGCTTCGAGGCCTTCACCGTCTTCCATCTGTTCCTGGCAGCGACCTTCATGTACCTGCTCGCCCGCCGGGTCATCGGCTCCCGCTTTGGCGCGCTGGTGGCCGCGCTAGTCTTCGCCTACTCGGGTCTAATGACCGCGTACCCGATCCAGCAGGTGCCGATCGTTCGCACCGCCGTCTGGATGCCGCTGTTGCTGCTCTGCCTGATCCGCGCCTTCGAGGGGGCCAGCGTCGGCTGGGCAGTCCTCGGCGCCGGCCTGCTCGCCGTCGACGTCTTCGCTGGCCACCCACAGCTGCTGCTGTTCCAGCTCTACGGCCTGACCCTCTACGTGGCCTTCCGGCTGTGGCAAGTCTGGCCGAACCGGCGAGCCGCCGCACGAACGATCGGCCTCTACGCCCTCTTCGGCGTGCTGGGGTTTGCCTTGGCCGCCGTGCAGGTGCTCCCCAGCTACGAGTTCATGCGGCTGTCCGACCGCGCCAGCGGCGACTACGCCTTTACGGCCGTCGGCTTCACGCCGTTCGAGCTGCTGATGGACGTGGTGGCGCCGCGCATCATTGGCGGGGTGCCTCCGTATATCGGCATCCTGCCGCTCCTGCTCGCGTTCCTGGCGGTGCGGTTCGTCCGCCGCCCGCTGCTGCCGTACTGGGTCTTGCTCGCCACGCTGGGACTGGTCGTGTCGCTGGCCGGCAACACCTTCTTCCACAGCGTGTTGTACCTGCTTGGCCCAGGCTACGCGCTGTTCCAGCACCAGGAGCGCGCCATCTATTTGTACACGTTGGCGATGGCGCTGCTCGCAGGCTATGGCGCGGCCTGGCTAGCCCGGCCGCTCCGGCCGGCCGACCGGCGCGCCCTCGGACGGCTCGGCGGCGCCGCCTTCGCCGGCGTCCTGGCGGCGCTCGTCGTGGCCGGGGTGCTCTATGTCGGCAACCTGTACGCCGAGCCCACGCCGCGCGCATACCGCTGGGCCGACGTGATCGGCTGGTACAACTGGTTTGTGTTTATGCTTCTCCTCGCGCTCGCGCTGCTTGCGCTGCGCCGGCTCTGGCGCCGCGGGCGCGCGGTCCTCCTCGCCGCGCTCCCCGCGGCGATCCTGCTCGATGTATTCACTGTAAGCTGGAGCTACGACCTCGCGCCCCGAGCGCCCGACCAGATCTTCGTGCCGTCGCAGATCGTCGACTTCATCGGGCACGAACCCGGCACCTTCCGCGTAGCGGACTATACGGTGCTCAACGGCAACCACGGCCTGGTCTACCTGATCCCGACGGTAGACGGCACCTATGGCATGTTCGTCGAGCGCTACATGACCCTGCGGAAGGCGCTGCCGCGCGAGCGGTTCAACCAGCTCCTGAACGTCCGCTACGAAATAGCGCGCGACGAGCCGGCCGAGCGGTCTCTGGTCGCCCTGGAAGAGCCATTTCAGGACCACATGAACCGCGTCGTCCGCGTGCCGGGCGCGCTCGAGCGGGCGACGGTGGTCCCTGGCGCCCGCGTCGTGCCGGACGACGCCGAGCAGCTAGCCATTCTCGCCGCGGCGGACTTCGATCCGCGTCGCGAGGTCTTGCTGGCCGCGCCGCCGCCAACCGAATCCGCCGGCCCGCCGGCTAGCCCAGGTGCTCCGGTCGGCCAGGCGGTCATGCGGCAGAGCGACGCGAACCACCTGGAATTCGAGGTCAGCGGCCAGGCGGAGGGCAGCTACTTGCTACTCAGCGAGGTGGACTTCCCGGGCTGGCGCGCCGAGGTGGACGGCGCGGAGCGCCCCGTCTTGCGCGCCGACTACGCGCTCCGCGCGGTCCCCCTCCACGCGGGCGATCACATCGTCCGCCTGAGCTACGAGCCAGGCAGCCTGCGGCTCGGCGCGCTGATCACGCTTCTCGCGGCGGTCGGGGCCGCGGCGCTGCTCGTGTGGTGGAGCTTGGCCGTGTGCCTCAGGCGCCGGTGGCCCGCTCGGCAGGCTGGTGCGCTCCGACCGGGCTGAGGTCGTATACCCGCACCAGCGCGTCGCGCACGGCGACCGCCTGGCCCAGCGCGTCCTCCAGGCGAGCGCCCCCGTCGCAGATGCGGCGCACGTTGTTGAAGCGATAGCCGTGGCTCATGAGACGGGTGGCGCTCGCTGCGCTCTCGAGCGATCCGGTTAACGCCTCGTGCCAGGCGTCTAACGCGCGCGGCACCTCCACCGCGGCCAGCCGGTCGAGCAGGCCCCGCAAGTGCCAGTGGTACACGGCCGCCGCGTTCGCCAGGCGCTCGTTGCGCCGCTGCTCGTCCACCTGCTCCAGCCAGTCCCGGTGCAGCGCTTCGCAACGCGCCAGCAACACCAGCGCCGCCTCCACGTACCCGCGCTGCGCGTCGTCGGGCGCGTCCCCCTCCGCCTGATTCCGACCGAACAGACGGATCCACGGCCAGCGTCGTCCGGGAAGAGTCGGTTGCTGCAAGGGGGTCCCCTTTCGGCGGGGAGCCACGACAGCGCCGCGGGAGCGCGGCAACGTTCCATTGGCGGATGGCTCCGCCGCGTGGCCCCCGAGAGGCGCGCTGCTGTGTTATCGCGCGCCGGGGCGGTTCTGCCTAGGTTCCGTCGACGGCGCCTCCACCATCGCGGCTTGGCCCGATGGCGCCGCCCACTCCTACAGGCTACCGTGCCAGTGCTCGCGAGCGCTGGCCTACGACGTTACAAAACTGTCTCAATCGCTGTCCGATATGCCACCCGCAGCCAGGCGCATCGCGGCGGCCACAGTCGATCCCTCGCGTCCGAGGCGCGCCGGGCTGCTAATCGACGCGCTCGAACAGCGTGGCGATGCCTTGCCCCACGCCGATGCACATCGTCACCAGGCCGTAGCGCGCACCCCTCCGCCGCATCTCGTGCAGCAAGGTCGTCGCCAGCCGCGCGCCGGTGCATCCCAGCGGGTGACCCAGGGCGATCGCCCCCCCGTTGACGTTCACCTTCGCGGGATCGAAGCCCAGCTCCTGCATGCACGGCAACGCCTGCGCCGCGAACGCCTCGTTTAGCTCCACCAGGTCAAGATCGTCCGCGGTTAGCCCCGTTCGGTCCAGCAGGCGGCGCGTGGCCGGAATCGGGCCGATCCCCATGTAGTTCGGCTCGACGCCGACGACCGCCGATTGGACGTAGCGAGCCATCGGCCTCAGGCCGAGGGCAGCCGCGCGCTCGCGCGAGGTGACGAGCAGCGCCGCGGCACCGTCGTTGAGTCCCGATGAGTTGCCGGCCGTGACCGTCCCCTCTTTGCGGAACGCCGGCGCCAGCTTCGCAAGCTGCTCCAGGGTCGTGTCGGGCCGCGGATGCTCATCCGTGTCGAAGACGACCGGCTCGCCTCGTCGCTGCGGCAGCTCGACCGGCACGATCTCGTCCCGGAACCGCCCCTCACGGATCGCCGCCGCCGCCTTTTGTTGGCTGCTCAGCGCGAATCGGTCCTGGTCCTCCCGCGGCACGCCGTAGCGCTCGGCCACGCGTTCGGCCGTCTCGCCCAGACTGATCGCGTACTCCTTCAGCTTGGGGTTCGTCAGCCGCCAGCCCAGCGTGGTGCCCTCAAGCTGCATGTTGCCGCGCGGGAACGCCTCGTCGGGCTTGAGCATGACGTAGGGCGCGCGGCTCATGCTCTCCACGCCCCCCGCCACGAAGACGTCGCCCGCTCCCGTCAGGATCGCCTGGGCGGCCGCGTTCACCGCCTGGAGCCCCGAGCCGCAGAGGCGATTGATTGTCTGGCCCGCGACCGACTGCGGCAGCCCGGCGAGCAGCACCGCCATCCGCGCCACGTCGCGGTTATCTTCGCCGGCCTGGTTCGTGCAGCCCAGCACGACGTCCTCGATCACGGCCGGGTCGATCCCGCTGCGCCGCACGACCTCGCCGACTGCCAGCGCCGCCAGGTCGTCCGGTCGCACGCCCTTCAGCGCGCCCGCGTAGCGTCCGATCGGCGTGCGCACCGCCTCGACAATGACTGCCTCTCGCTCGCCCATGCTGCCTCCCGGCCCAGGTCCCTATCGCGCGGCGCACCTCAGTTCGGCCCGCCCTGCGGCATTACTTCATTAGGAGAGATTATACCGCGCCCGGGCACGCCCGCCAGCGGCAACCGCCAGGCCAGGGTTGCCACCGGGCGCGGCCGACCACGGCTGGCGCCGCTACCGGGTCACGGGGAGCCACTCGGGCGGCGTCGCCGCGAGCGCGAGCCTACGTCCGCTCGGCGTACTCGAAGAAGCCTCGGCCAGTCTTGCGGCCCAGCCGCCCGGCCAGCACCATTTTGCGGAGCAGCGGGCAGGGCCGGTAGCGGTCCTCGTCCTGTTCCGCCCGCAGCCCCGCCAGCGTCGCGTATACGAAGTCCACGCCCAGCAGGTCGGCCCACTCCAGGGGGCCGTGCGGGTAGTTGGTGCCCAGCTTCATGGCCGTGTCGATGTCGCGCGCCGTCGCGGCGCCTTCCATGAGCATCGCGGCCGCCTCGTTCACGATCAGGCACAGGATGCGCGCCAGCACGAGCCCCGCGTCGTCCCGCACCCGCGCGACCTCCCGGCCGGCCGCCACGAGCAGTTGCTCGATTGTCGCGGTCGCCGCCTCGTCTGTCGCCAGGCCGGGGGCGATTTCGATCAGGCCAGGGGCCGCAGCGCCCGGCAGCATGCCAAACCCCACCACCTGCTCGGGCCGCGTCGTCCACGCGGCAAGCTCCGTTGTCACCTGGGCCGTGGCGAGCGTCGCCAGCACCGCCTCAGCCGGCAGCGCACGGTCGAGCGTTTCGATGAGCGCCCGCTTGCGTTCGGGCGGCCACACCGCGGTCTCGAAGGCAATCGTCGCATCCTTCGCCGCGGCCGCCAGGTCCGTGGCGCGGTCGACACCGGCCGGCCCCACGCCGCCCCCCTCGACGACGTACAGGCTCACCGAACAGCCGGACTCGGCCAGCAGCGCGGCCAGCGGCTCCGCGAGCGAGGCGTCGCCTGCCACCAGCACCTTGCCGCCAGGCGCCTCCCCCGACCGGACCGGGCCGCGCGCCGTCCGCATCGCAGCGCGCTCACTCATAGTCGTACCAGCCCCGCTTGGTCTTGCGGCCCAGGGTGCCGGCCTGCACCACACGCTGCTGCAAGTACGACGGCCGGTACTTCGGATCGTCGAAGTAGCCGGCGAACACCTGACTCGTGACCGCGAAGTTCACGTCGTTCCCGATGAGGTCCATCAACTCGAACGGCCCCATGCGGAAGCCGCCGCCCAGCTTCATGATCCGGTCGATCGTCGCCACGTCAGCGACCCCGTCGTTCAACAGGCGCAGCGCCTCGTTGTAGAACGGCCGTGCCACGCGATTCACGATGAAGCCCGGCGTGTCCTTCACTTCTACGGCCGTCTTGCCCAGCTGCCGCACGAGCCCGCGCGCCGCCTCCAGCGTCGCCGCGTCGGTCCGCAGGCCCCGCACGATCTCTACGAGGCCCATCAGGGGCACCGGGTTGAAGAAGTGCAGGCCGACCAACCGCTCCGGCCGCCGTGTCGCGGCCGCCAGCTCGGTCACGCTGAGCGAGGACGTATTAGTGGCGAGAACCGCCTCGGGGCGACAGACCTGGTCGAGCCGCTCGAACACCTGCCGCTTGAGGTCGAGGACCTCGGGCACGACCTCGATAGCACAGTCCACGTCCGCCAGGTCGGCGAACTGCGTCGTTGGCTGGATTCGGCTCAGCGCCGCGTCGACGTCGGCTTGCGCGAGCCGGCCGCGGTCTACCAACCGCGCCAGCGTGCCGCGCAAGCCGTCCATCGCGGCCTGCATGCGGCTCTCGTCCACCTCGCAGGCCACCACGTCCAGCCCCTGCTGCGCGGCCACCTGCACGATGCCGATCCCCATCGTGCCCGCGCCGACCACGCCCAGACGCTGCATGGCGCACTCCTAAGATCGGCCACTAACGATTGCGGCCGGGGAGGGCCGACCCTCCGTGCCTACCGGCCTCACGTGCGCCGCCGACCGCCCGGCTAGACGTCCAGCAGCGCTGCCCGCTCGGACGCCGGGTACGACTTGCCCTCGCGGATGATGTTCGTATACGGCGCCTTCGGCTTCAGGTCGCCAATCAGCATCGCGCCCACCAGCTTGTCCTCGCGGAAGAAGAGGCGCCGGTACGTGCGCTTCTCCCAGTCCACGCGGTGGATCGCCTCCATCTCGGGGAAGATGTCCGGCGTCAGCCCGACGGCGCTCAGCCGCGAGTCGAACAGGCCGCTCGTGTAGTACGGCACGTCGCGGTACGGCTGATGCGCGCCCTGCATGTTCTGCGCCGCCAGGCGGCCGTGGTGCGTCGCGCTCGCCCAGGTACCCATCATATAGCTCGTGTTCGTGAACGGATCGTAGAACTCGGCGCAGTCGCCGGCCGAGAAGATCTCCGGCACATTCGTCTGCAAGTACTCGTCGGTCAGCACCCCCTTGTTCGTCTTCACCGGGGTGCCCGCGAGAAACTCCGTGTTCATGGTCAGGCCGAGGCCCGCGCCGACCAGATCGGTGGCCAGCCGCTCGCCCTTGCCGGTGATCACCGTCGTATGACCGTTCGTCTGCTCCAGACCGCTGATCACCTCGCCATACATCATGTGGACGCCGTGCTCTTTGGCGATGCGGTCGACCAGCTCCCCGCCCTCCTCCTCCAGGATGTAGCGCAGGAACCGCGGCCCGCGAATCAGCCAGTACGTGTCCAGCCCGCGCGCCCGGAAGGCCTCGGCCAGCTCGTACGCGATGTAGCTGCCGCCGGTCACCACGCCGACCTTCGAGTCAGCAATCCGATCCGAGATGTGCTTCGCGTCGTCGAGGTACTGGAAGTTGTACAGGAACGGCGTGTCCTCCGCGCCCGGGACTTTCAGGTGGTTCGGCCGGCCGCCCGTGGCCACGAGCAGCCGGTCGTATGGGAACGTCTTGCCAGTGTTCGTGTACACGACGCGCTCGGTGCTGTCGACGCGCTCGACGCGCGTCTCCAGGTGCAGCTGGATGTTGTTCTTGGTGTGCCACTCCCGGTTCCGCAGGAAGACCTTGGCCTCGGGCACCTGGAGCTTCAAGAACGGCGGCAGCGCCACCCGGTTGTACAGCGTGTAGGGTTCGTCCGAGATCAGGACGATGCTGCAATTCGCGTCGCCCTTGCGTAGGGTGTCGGCCGCCGTGGTGCCGGCAATGCCGTTCCCGATGATGACGTAGCGCTGCGGTGCTTCGGCCAATGCTGAGGAGTCCTCCATTGGTCGTCGTCTGGGGCCGCCGGCCGGGGTGCTCGATGGCGCCTTGCATCGCCCCTAAGCCGCGCGCGGGCGACGGCACTAGCCGTCACCTACCAGTATATCAGGCACATCCCGTACCACCAGCCGCGGCGGCCCCGCCGGCAACCCGAAGGAGTGCCCCGTTTTGCCGCCCGCCGGCAGCGGCCAGTATAATCCGGCGCGACCGCCAGGGGCGCCCAAGCGACCACCCGGCGGCGACACCGCGGAGGTTACGAGACGATGGAAGCCTACGCCTTCTTCCGCAACGAGTTCGTGCCGCTTGCGGAGGCGAAGGTAAGCATCGTAACCCACGCCCTCAACTACGGGACCGGCGTCTTCGAGGGCATCCGCGGCAACTGGAACGCCGAGCAGGACCAGCTCTACCTGTTCCGCCCACGGGAGCACTTCGAGCGCCTCACCCGAAGCTGCGGCGTGATGAAGATGTCCCTCCCCTACTCGCCCGAGGAGCTGTGCAAGCTCACCTGCGAGCTGGTGGCCCGCAACGGCTACCGCGAGGACGTGTACATCCGCCCGATCGTCTACAAGGGGTCCGAGGTCATCGGCGTGCGCCTGCACGATCTGCGCGACGACTTCGCGCTCTTCAGCGTGCCGTTCGGCGCCTACCACGAAGTGGACAAGGGCGTGCGCTGCTGCACGGTGTCGTGGCGTCGCGTCCCCGACCTGTCCATCCCCACGCGCTGCAAAGTCACCGGGATTTACGTCAACAGCGCGCTGGCACGGACCGAGGCCCACGAGCAGGGCTGCGACGAGGCGATCATGCTGACCGTGGACGACATGGTCTGCGAGGGCTCGGGGGAGAACATCTTTGCCGTGATCCGCGGCGAGCTGGTGACGCCCGACCCCTCGCAGGACATCCTGGTCGGCATCACGCGCGACTCGGTCATCCGTCTCGCGCGGGAGGAGCTGGGCCTCCCCACCGTGCAGCGCTCCATCGCCCGCAACGAGCTGTACCTCGCCGACGAGGTGTTCATGACCGGCACCGCCGCCCACGTGACGCCGGTGCTCGAGATCGACCGCCGTCCGATCGCCGATGGCGACGTGGGGCCGATCACCCAGCAGCTCAAGGACCTCTACTTCGACGCCATCACCGGCCGCAACCCGAAGTACGCCGAGTGGTGTATGCCCGTCTATTCGGGCCGGGCCCCGCTGACCACAAAGGAGCGCGAGGTACCTGTCGGCCTGCGCGCCGGCGACCCCGCCTCCTAAGCGCGCCAGCTCGTCGCGCTAGGCACTTTCGCTGAGCCCGCGCGCCGCGTCGCGGCAGCTCGCTGCTTGCAGCACTGCCGTGCGCGCGGCGTTCGCGAGCTTCGCCCAGTCGCCCCAGTCCGCCTCCCCCCGCCGCGCCTGCGCTTGCGCCCGCGCCAGCTTGTGCAGCTCGACGGCACTGCGGTTGACCAGCTCCGCCAGCGCGACGGCAGCATCAGCCGGGGGCCGCCCGGTCGCCGACCGCAGCGCCTGCTCAACTGCCTGGGGCGCCGACGCTTCCTGCTCCATGCTCGTCTCCACGCTGCGAACTACCGCGGGGGCCGCGCGGGCGCCGGCCCTTACCCGCCGTGCTGTCGGTATTGTAGGCGATGTCCGAGTGACCCGCGGACCGTCAGCCGCGCGCCGCGGACCTATACTGTCGGTATGGACCGACAGCTCGATCTCTTCGCGGACGTAGCCCCGACCACGACATTTGGCAACCTTGACGAGGCGCGCACGGCCGCCCGCGCCTGTGTTCGTTGCAATCTAGCGACGACGCGCCAGCAGGTAGTCTTCGGCGAGGGGGCGGCGACCGCGCGGCTAGTGATCGTCGGCGAGGGCCCCTCCGAAGCCGACGACGCGAGCGGTCGACCCTTCAGCGGACCATCGGGCCAACTACTGGGGCGCTGGCTTCAGGAACTGGGCCTGAGCCGCAAGGAGGTCTGGCTCACCAACGTCGTGCGCTGCCGGCCCACGGCCGCCGCGGGCGGCCGCCTCCGCAATCGGCCGCCGCAGGCGAACGAGTTGACCGCTTGTCGCCCGTGGCTGGATGCCGAGCTGGCGCTGCTGCGGCCCGAAGCGGTCCTCTGCGTCGGCGCTACCGCGGGCCGGGCGCTGATCGGCCGGGACTTCAAGATGACGCGCGACCGCGGCCAGTGGCGGTGTGCGGCGAACGGCACGCCGACCCTGGCGACCTACAATCCGGCCTACGTCCTGCGCCTCGAGGGTGACGCCCGCCAGCGCGCCGAGGCGGAAGTCGCCGCCGACCTCGCCAGCGTCCGTGACCGCCTGCGCGTCTGAGGGAAGCGACGCCGGGAGCTAAGCTGCCGGCCCAGGGCGGTGTGTAGGTTTGGCTTCGCCAAACCTACACACCGCCCTGGCCGAGTGCTTAGAACGCAACCTGTTCGTTCGCCTGCTCGGCGCGACGGCGCGCCTCGTTCGCCTGCCGGTAGTGGTCCATGCACAACACCTGTCCGTGCTTGCGGCGGCCGAGGCTCGCCAGCTGCACCGGCAGCCAGGCGGTCCCATCCCGGAAGCGAATCTCGGCCAGCTCCTGCCCACACTTCTCACACGTCAGGCGCTCGCCGGTGTCGCCTGCCGCCACCGCGTCCGCCGCGGCGGGCGCCTCCTTGCGCGACAGGTAGAGCCCCACACCGATCAGGCTGGCACACTTCTTCAGCGCGTCGGTCGTCGCCCCCTTCAGGTCGAAGCCGATGTCCAGCGGATTGCCCGTCTGGCGCGCGCGCTTGATCTTCTGCGACCCGAACTGCTGCCGCGTGGCCGTGACGCCGTCAATCGTGACCGATAGCTCGCCCAGCACCCAGATCTCGTCCGCTTCGGCGTTCAGCCCGTGCTCCCGCACGACGAACGACCAGGCCGCCGGGCCAAGCACCTGATTCAGCCGGCTGACGCACTGCTCGCCGGTGATGTACTCCAGCTCGACGCCGCCGCGGTTGTCGCGGAACGTCGTCTCGAACGGCGCCGCGAGCCGCTGGTACACCTCCACTACCGTGCCAGCGGCGGGCACCCCGCTGCTCGCCTCGTCCTTCAGTCCTCGCCCGCTGCCCTTGCCTAGCTCCTGCACCTTCTCCACCATCTCTGTTCCTCACAATCTCCGCTGTCTTGCACCAGGAGCCCGAACGCCGCCCGGTGGCCGCGCGCGCCACCAGAACGTTTGTTCTAGTCCATTGTACAAGAGGCGCCGGATTGTCGCAAGGGGATTCCGGCGCGGGCCCCGAGCTGGCGCTAGTGCAGCACGCAGGCTAGGCGGTCAACCAGCAGGTCACAGGGGCTGGGTTTATGCACGCCCGCGGCCCAATGGCCACGGCCCCTCCGGCATCGTCCGCCGCCTCTGTCTGGGTGCAAACTGCTGCCCGGCCCAGGCCCGGGTGTCGGCGCCGACCCACGCCGCGGCGGTCGGGTCACCGCGCCTATCTGGCCTCGCGGGGAAGACGCGGCAGCACCGAGCGCCCTGGGGCCTGCTCGATCGGGGAAGGTGTAGTGGTCGGGGTGGGCGGACTTGAACCGCCGACCTCATGGTCCCAAACCATGCGCGCTGCCAACTGCGCTACACCCCGTCGGTCGCTTGGGAATTGTACCGTTCCGCGGGGCCGGCTCGCTAGCTTCGCGCCGTGCCGAGCGCGGTCTTCAGCGCCGCGACCACCCGCTCGGGCGCAACGCTCAGCATGCAAACGTGCTCGGGCAGCAAGCAGCCGTCGTTGCGGAAGCGGTTCTCCTCACAGCGCAAGCACGGCTCGGCCGGCAGCAGCGTCTGCACGTTCGGCGCCCGCGGCCTCCACACGCGCCACGGACTGCCGCCGAAGATCGCCACGGTCGGCGTACCGACGGCGGCGGCCAGGTGCATGATTCCATTGTCGATCGTCACGCACGCCCGCGCCTGCTGCAGCGCGCCCGCCACCGCCGGCAGCGTGTAGCGGCCCCGTAGGTCCTCTAGCGCCGTCTGCGCCAGCAGCCAGCTCTCCGTGTCGACCGAGTGGTAATACTGCGCCTGCTGCGCCGGCGCGCTGCCCAGCAGTCCCACGGTCAGCCCTTGCCCCGCGCACCAGTCCATTACCGCGCGCCAGTAGTCGCCCGGCCAGAGCTTCGCGCCGCGGTTCGCGCCCGTCGCGATCAGCACGTCCGGCACCCCGGGGCCAGGCGGCGCGATCGGCGCCTCGGTTCGGTAAAAGTCGGTCTCTACCCGCGCCAGCCGGCACAGTATCTCGCCAATGTACTGCGTGTCGAGCACGTCCCCATACCGGTCGAGCAGGTCCGCCGCATTCCAGCCTTCCTCCCACAGCGCGTCGACGCGTCCCGTCCCGTAGGGCAAGTCCGCCCGCAGGTCGGGGCCGTAAGCTGGGCCGACGGCGTACCGCGGGGCGAGAAACGCCAGCGCCAGCCGCGCCGCCGGATGTGACTCGCAGTTCACCGCGAGATCGTAGGGACCCGCCACGGCCACGCGCTCGGCTACGTAGGCGGGCAGGCCGGGCAGGCTCCCCGGTGCGCCGAACAGCGAATAGCGGCTGTCCAGCAGTGACGACGCCTCCTCCAGCTCCCGTGTCCGCTCGCCGCCGAAATAGTCCACCGTGCAGCCAGGGTACTTCTCGCGCAGGCCGCGCAACAGCGGCGTGGCCACCACGAAGTCGCCGATGGAGTCGTAGAACAGCACCGCGAGGTGTGGCGCCGGCCGCAGTGATTGGTCGGTAAACCGCTCCATGAAGCTCACTTATCGGACGTGTCAGCCACTTCCGGTGCCGCGACTCCGCGCGTTTTGCACCGCGACAGGGCTGCATTTCAGTATACGGCTGCCCTCGCCCCGTCAGTTCTGCTATACTGGCCGCAAGCCGTGCGTTGAGAGCGCGGCGGGTCTGCGGGAGGGTTGGCCATGTACGACTGGTCGCGTTTTTCCAAGGGCGGCAATCGCGGGAACGAGGACGAGCCCGAGGCGGTCCCGCCTGCCGACGCGGCCGATCTGCCGCCCGCGCCGGGCGCGGCGCCGACCGGGCCCCGTGCGCAGATGCCGGAGGCGAACGTCACGCTGACGAGTCGGCCCGCGCCCGCTCCGGCAGCGCCGCCGCCGATGCCGACGCCGGCAGGCGCGCGCGAGCCAGTGGAGACCGTGGTCGGGCGAGAGTCCTCCATCCAGGGGACGATCCGCTCCGAGCACAGCATCCGCATCCAGGGGACCGCGCAGGGCGAGATCGAGTCCAAGCACGCCGTCTACGTTGAAGAGGGCGCGAGCGTCAACGCTAAGGTCACGGCGGCGGAGATCACCATCTCCGGCGCCGTCGACGGCCAGATCTTCTCCAAGGGCCGCGTGGAGATCAAGCCAACCGGCCATGTCACCGGCGAGATCAACGCGGCCTCCCTGATCATGCAAGAGGGCGCCTACTTCGACGGGCAGATGAAGATGAAGAACCGCGGCGAGCCAGAGGACGGCAGCGCCGCCGAGCGAGAGACGCCCGCCAGCCCAACCGGGCGGCGGCTCCCCGGCGCGGCTGGCAGCCGCAACAGCATCCCCAGCGAGTAGCCCCCTGACCCGGCAGCCACTCTGACGTGGCGCCTCTCCGGTTGCCCTTTCGCGGTTTCGCGCTCGTGGCGCCGCTGTACAGCGGCCACCTCGTAGGGCAACTGCCCTTAATCGCCGTCCTCGCGTCGTAGGGCAGGGGCTCGCCCTCTGCCGCCCGCTGGCCGGGCGTTCAACAGCTACGGATACTATGCCAAGCGCCCGGCGGCGGCGCTCGTGTTCGCCTGCAACTTCCGGCGGTCTTGTCGGGGCGCCTTTCCTGGCCGCCTGCGGCCCCGGCAGGCCGCAGCCCCGCTGTCGGCCGCCCCTCAGCTGGGCTGCCAACCGCCGTAAGCGGACGGCGGGTAGCTCTCCAGCCGCTGCTTCACGCCCTGCAAGAAGTGCCCCGCCGCCGCGCCGTCCAGCACCCGGTGGTCGAACGTGAGGCAGACGTTCATCATCGAGCGAATGGCAATCGCGTCGTCTACGACCACGGCCCGCTTCACGATCGCCTCCATCGTCAAGATGGCCGACTGCCCGTGTGGCACGATCGGCACCGAAACCACTGAGCCGAAAGCGCCTGTGTTGTTGACGGTGAAGGTCGCACCTTGCACGTCGCTGGGGGCCAGTGTGCCGGCGCGCGCGCGAGCGATCAGGTCGGCGAGGCCGCGGGCGATGCCCACCAGGTTGCGCTCGTCCGCGTCGTGGAGCACGGGCACGATTAAGCCGTCGTCCAGCGCCACCGCGACGCCCACGTGGATGCGTCGTCGTAGCTGTATGTGATCGTCGGCCCACAGCGCGTTGAGTAGCGGCTGTTGCTTCAGCGCCTCGACTGCCGCCTGGATAAACGGCGCGAGGTAGCTCAGTGCGACGCCTTCACGGCGCTGGAACTCGTCCCGCACGCGCTCGCGCCACCGCACCAGCCCGGTTACGTCCACCTCGACCATCGTCCAGGCGGTCGGCACCGTCTGGTGCGTGCGCGTCAGGTGCTCGGCGATCATGCGGCGCATCGGCGTGAGCGGCAGGCGCTCCCCGGCGGCCCCGGCCACGCCGCCTATGCCGGTCGGCGCAGCCGCCGGTTGCGTGGCCGCCGGCGCGGGCGCTGCAGGCTGCGGAGCTGGCGCGGGCACCGGCGCCGCGGCTGGCGTAGCTCGCGCCCCTTCCGCCGCCGGCGCGGCTGCCGGCGGCATCTCGGCCGCCACCGGTTGCCGGCCCGCGATGTAGTTCAGGATGTCGTCCTTCGTCACCCGGCCGCCCAGCCCGGTGCCGGGAACGAGCGCGAGGTCCACCTGGTGCTCCTCGGCGAGGCGGCGGACCAGCGGCGATGAGCGGACGCGCCGGTCGCTGGCGCCGGCCGCCGGACTTGGCGCCACCGCAGCCGCGTCGTCCCGCGGGCGTGCCGGTGCCGCGCCGCTGGCGATCGGCGCGTCCAGCGACTCCAGCGTGCCCGCGAACATCCCAACGTCTGCGGCCGCCGGCTCTGCACCGCTCTCGTCCGCTTGCCTGGCTGTGGCCGAGGGCGCGGCCGCGTCGGCGGCGGCAATGCGCGCGATTGGCGTGCCCACCGCGACGGTTGCACCCTCGTCCACGAGCAGCGCCTCCACCTGGCCGGCGATGGGCGACGGCAGCTCCGCGTTCACCTTGTCGGTGATGATCTCCGCGAGCGGCTCGTCCCGCTCGACGTGGTCGCCGGGGCGCTTCAGCCACCGACCGATCGTCCCCTCGGCCACCGACTCGCCTAGCTGTGGCATCGTCACGGGCGTAGACATGGCTTAATATGCCGCCAGGCGCCGGATCGCGTCCAGAATGTGCCGCGTGCCCGGAATGACCGCCTCCTCCAGCGTAGGCGCGAACGGCACGGGCGTGTCCAGCGCCCCGACGCGCATGATCGGACCGTCTAGCTCCTCGAACAGCTCCTCGCCGATGAAGGCCGCCACCTCGGCGCCGACCCCGGCGGTCTTCACGTCCTCGTGGCAAATGACGACCTTGTTCGTCTTGCTGACCGACGCGGCCACCGTCTCGCGGTCCCACGGCAACAGGCTCCGCAGGTCCACCACCTCGACAGAGATGCCCTCGCCCGCCAGCGCCTCGGCCGCCTCCAGCGCCTGGTGAACCATCGCTCCATAGGTGACCACGCTCACGTGCCGGCCCGGCCGCTTCACTTCCGCCACGCCGATGGGCACGACGTAATCGTCGTTCGGTACCTCGCCCCGTACCCGCCGATACGTGCGCTTGTGCTCGAAGAACAGCACCGGGTCCTCGTCGCGCACGGCAGCCTTCAGCAGCCCTTTGGCGTCGTAGGGCGTGGCGGGCGTGACCACCTTCAGGCCCGGCACATGGCAGAAAAACGCTTCAACGCTCTGCGAATGGTACAGCGCGCCATGCACCCCGGCGCCGTAGGGCGCGCGAATGACCATCGGACAGCCGAAGCCCCCGTTCGAGCGATAGCGAATCTTCGCCGCCTCGTTGACGATCTGGTCGACGGCCGGGAAAATGTAGTCCGCGAATTGAATCTCGGCGACCGGCCGGAGCCCGTTCAGCGCGCTGCCGATCGCGGTTCCGACGATCCCCAGCTCGGCGATCGGCGTGTCGATCACCCGGTCTTGCCCGAACTCGGCATACAGGCCGTCGGTAGCACGGAAGACGCCGCCGTGTACGCCCACGTCCTCGCCCAGCACGATCACCCGCCAGTCGCGGCGCATCTCCTCGGCCAGCCCGTCGCGGACCGCCTCGACGAGCGTTCGCACTGCCACCCTCCCACCTCCTCTCCGCCCGCTGTGCTGCGGCCCATGCTAGGCTCTCGGCCAGGTTGGTGTGTAAGTCTGGCTTCGCCAAACGTACACACCAGCTGGGGCCGGCAGCTTAGTGGTGCATCCGCCAAGAACGATGCAGTTCTGCACCGCCTTCCCGAGCGCCGCCTGCAGCCATTCCTGAGCCGCGTCGCCAACCCAGGAACCGCAGCGAACATGGCGGACGCACCACTTGGTACCGCGTCACGGGTAATCCGATACGTGTTGTGAACTCAAACACATATCAATTAACCTGACAGAATATTAGGCCGCGTACACCTGCGTCGTTGCCTCCTCGGGCCGCGGCGCCGGGCTCGCCTCCGCGTAGCGCTCCGCGTCGGCGATCTCCCGCGCCACCCGCTCGCGGATCTCGGTCACCAGGGCGTCGTTCAAGACGCCGCGGGCGCGCAGCGCCCGCTCGTAGCGCGGCAGCGGGTCGTGCTGCTTGGCCTCGGCGCGGTCCGCCTCTGGCCGGTAGCGGCGGTCGTCGTCGTCGCTGGTGTGCGACCCGAGCCGATACACCTTGGCCTCGATCAGCGTCGGGCCTTGTCCCGCCCGCGCGCGCTCGACCGCCTTGCGCGTCGCCCGGTACACGGCCAGCACGTCCGTCCCGTCCACCAGCACGCCCGGCACATTGTACGCGCTCGCCCGGTCCACGACGTGCGGTACGGGCATCTGCTTGCTCGCCGGGACGGAGATCGCCCAGCCATTGTTCTCACAGAAGAAGATCACCGGCAGGGTCCGCAGCGCGGCGAAGCTCACGGCCTCGTGGAAGTCGCCCTTGCTTGCCGCGCCCTCGCCGAAGTACGTGACCGCCACCGTGCGCTCCCCCTTCAGCTTAGCGGCCAGCGCGACGCCCGTCGCTTGCGGGATCTGTGTCGCCACCGGGCTCGACACCGACGCGATGTTCAGCCGCGCCGAGCAGTAGTGCGCCGGCATCTGGCGGCCCCCGCTGGAGGGGCCTTCGGCCCGCGCAAACGCATCGAGGAACACGTCCCGCGCGGTCATCCCGAGCGTCAGCACCACGCCCAGGTCGCGGTAGTACGGCAGCACCCAGTCCTCGCCCGGCCGCAGCGCGTAGGCGCTGCCCACCTGGGCGGCCTCGTGGCCGAGGCCCGTGACGTAGAACGGGATCTTCCCCTGGCGCTGAAGCAGCCCCAGGCGCTCGTCGACGGCGCGGCTCAGCGCCATCTTGTAGTACATCTCTAGGAGCTGCGGGGCCGTCAGCCCGTGAGCGTCTCGGCTCTCCGCGCGGACCCGGGCCTCGCTCGAAATGCGCTGCTGCACCATCTTGCCCTCCGACTGCCGACCTGCCGCGTCGCTCACCCTCAAGCCTACGAGGGACGCCCGCTACGACGCAGTGAACCCGGTCACAGCGCGACGGTAAGCTACGCGACAGACTGACCCGGGGCGACAAGAGGGAAGGGCCGCTGCCCCCATCGGTTGGGCGCGCTCCCCGCGGTCGAGGATGGCCACCACGCCACCTGGGCCGAACCCCATTGTCCGCCCACGAACATCGTAGCACGCCGCAACACGACAACCATAGATATTTCGGCCCTCGGACCGCCCAGCCGCGGCGTCACGCGCTGCTTGCTCGCCATTTTGCAGGGCATGTGCCAGTCCCCCGCACCGAGCGGCGGCGAGCCTAGATCGGGCGGGAACCCCGGCCGGTCCGGCGCGTGGGAGCGGCGCCGTGTGCGGCGCGGGGCCGCGAGGCGCGAGGGCGACCGGGGGAGCCGAACGCGAGCTAGGCGCCGGCCCGCACGACCTCGGGCTGGCGCTGGAAGCGCGGCATGACCTCGCGCGCGAATAGCTCGAACGACGCGCGCGCGCGCTCGTACGGAATGCCGCCGTAATAGAAGGTGCAGTCTACGTTCGTCAGACCGAGCAGGTCACGCGCCCGTTCGAGGATGGCCGCGCAGTCGTCCGGATTGCCCATGCAGACGCGCCCATCGCCCAGCACGTCCTCGAAGCTCTGGTGCTGGATGGGCGGCGGCGGCGCCTGCCCGCGCTCGCGGGCTCGGCTGATCTCCTCGCTGTAGCGAATGATCGCTTCCTTGCCCACGCGCCGCGCCTCGTCCCCGTTCTCCGTGCAGTACACCTGGAAATGCGTGGAGACGCGCTTCGTGTCCGGGTCGTGGCCGGCGCTCGCCGCGGCCTCCCGGTAGACCTTTAGGAACTCGGCGAGCCGGGCGACCGGGAACAGATAGACGACCGTCAGCAGGTCATAACCCTGCCGGCCAAACCAGGCGAAGCTCTCCTCGCTCCGCGTGGCCGACCCCCAGATCGGAGGGTAGGGCTTTTGCAGCGGCGTCGGCCACACCGACACGTCATCGTAGTGATAGTAGCGGCCGTGGTGGGTGAACGGCTGTCGCTGCCAGGCGGCCAGCATCACCTCCAGGCTTTCGAACATCCGGTCCTGGGCGTCCGCGTAGTTCACGCCCATCGTCTCGTAGTCGTAAGGAATGAACCCCCGGCCGATACCCAGCTCCAGCCGGCCGCCGGAGATCTGGTCCAGCATGGCGTAGGACTCGGCCTGCTCCAGCGGATGGTGCAGCGGCAGCAGCGCTACCGAGGTGCCCAGCCGGATGCGGGACGTCTGCGCCGCGATCGCCGCGAGCAGCACCGGCGGCGCGGGGATCATCCCGCCGTAGCGGTGGAAGTGGTGCTCGTTCACCCAGGCGTGCTCGAACCCCAGGCGTTCGGCATCGCGCAGCATCGACAGGATGTGTTGGTAGAAGTCCTGCAGAGTGCCATCTACCTCGGGAAAGTACGTGGGCAGCGAAAAGATGCCGAACTTCACGAGCTTACCTCCCTGGCACGCCGCGGCAGGCGCCAGCCATCCGGTCACGCGGTGTTAAGCCACCATAGCGGCTGCGCGCGCACGCGGTCAACCCGCGCACGCCTCACGCGGCGCTCGCCAGCGGCGCGGCGGCCGCCGGCAATGCGGGCGCCGCAAACCGGTCGGGGTGCAGCAGGTGGCCCAGCAGCTCCAGACCGTCCACCAGGCGGGGGCCAGGCCGGTTGAAGTAGCTCGACCCGTCGACCGCGTAGACCCGGCCGGCCTCCACCGCCGGGAGCGCGGCCCAGCCGGGCAGCGCCTCCACGACCGGCCGGTCCGCCAGCGTCCGCGCCAGGTCGTAGCCACACGGCATCAGCACCACCACCTCCGGCCGCGCCGCGACGACCCGCTCCCACTCGAACGGCCGCGATGGCGCGCCGGCCGTCCCGAGCACGTCCTCCCCACCCGCCAGCGCGACCATCTCCGGCACCCAGTGGCCCGCCACCCAGGGCGGATCCATCCACTCCATGCAGAACACGCGCGGCCGCGTCGCCACCGTCACGCCCGCCGCGCCCACCCGCTCGATCCGCGCCGCCAGCGCGGCGACCAGCGCGGCCGCCGCGGCCTCTCGCCCCGTGGCCGCGCCGACGGCCTCGATGGTGCCGAGCACGTCGCGCAGCGTATTGGGCTCCAGCGACAGCACGCGGGGCGCCGTGCCCAGCTCACGCACCGCCCGCTCCGCCTCGGGCTGGGCTACGGCGCACACCTCGCACAGCTCCTGCGTCAGCACGAGGTCGGGCGCAAGGCGCCTGAGCAGGTCGTCGTTCAGATAGTAGAGCGTTCCGCCGGACCGCAGCTCCTCGCGCGTCCGGCGGTCGATCTCGGCGCTCGTCAGGTCATGTCCGTGCAGGGGGCTGCGCGTAATGGCTGGCCGCTGCCGTGCCGCGGGCGGGTAGTCGCACTCGTGGCTCACCGCGACGACCTGGTCGCCCAGGCCCAGCGCGAACGCGATCTCCGTCGCGCTCGGCAGCAGCGAGACGATCCGCACCGTCAGACCTCGACGTCGTCCGGCAGGTCCTCCAGCAGCCGCCAGCCGTGCTGCTTGATCTCCGCCTGCACTTCCTCGCGGGCGTCGGCGCTGAAGTCGTCCAGCCCGTAGAGCAGGGGATAGGCGCACGCGAAACAGAACACCGAGGCGTAGCCGAGGGCGTCCACGACCAGCGTCTCGCCCTCGTTGTGACGGTCGAAGAACAGCCCGCAGCGCCCACAGCGCACGCTCGCCTGGTTGCCGAAGCAGGCGCCACACAACACCTGGTAGCCCAGGTCCGTGTAAACGTAGACGTGCTCGCCGGCCGCACCCGTGTGCCAGGCCTCGTCCGGCTCGGCATCTTCGTGCTCGGCGCAGCAGTCACACCAGTAGCGCTCGCCGCTCTCCTCGCGGCGACTGTGGCTGGCGACGTACGCCAGGAATTCGCGCGCCTCGTCGGGCGGCAGGTTGCTCAACAGGTCCCGCGCCAGCTCGCCGAGCCGCGCCTGCTCGGGCGCCGCGCGGCGGCGCCGGCGCGGCCGCGGCGATGCGGTCACGGGCAGCGCGCGGAAGGCCTCGCGGGCCTCCTCGATGGCCGGCCGCTCGCCCTCGACCGCCACCGTCCCGCACTCGGCCCGCTCCAGCTCCAGCGCGCAGCGCGCCGTCCCGTGCTCGTCCTCCGCCCGCCAGTAGCAAGCGGCGCACGGGTGCGCGACCGGCTCGGGCCGCGTGGCGACCGCGGCGGTCGCCAGGCGCTCGAAGCGGCGGATCAGCTCGGGCCAGGCGCAGGGCCGGTCCGGCCCCGTGACGTGCCGCAGCTGGTGGCGCACGACCATCTGCCGGAAGACGCTAGCCAGCGGCTGGTGCCGCGGCTCGGCGTCGCCGCGCGCGCGGCAGTCGCCGCAGCCCCGCAATGTGTATGCACCCTCGTCGCGCGCATCCACCAGCTCCAGCTTGCCGCAGTAGAGACACTCTAGCTCGCGCCGCTGGTGGCCGCGCCCGCGTCCCTGGCGCTGAAACAGCCGCTTCATGCTTCCTCACCCTGGCGGCAACGCCCGCCCTGCGCCGGATTATACCCGCCAACCGCACTCGGCGGGTGATAAAGCCGGCCCAAGAGCAGTCGGCAAGCGAATGCGCGGCCCGCGTGTGGCAGCCACGGGCCGCGTACCCGCCCGGCGCACCGCGGGCCGCCGCCCGGGCCGCGGCTCAGCCTCGGTGCAAACGGCTGTCGGGAGGTCGGAACGCCCCGCGGCGCTCGCATCGCGGCCCACTCCGTCACTGGGCCGCACGCGCCGTGATAACCCGCCGGGCGGCAGCAGCACCGAGTACAGAGCCGCCAGTTCCGGCCGCGCGAGCGGCGCGGCTAGGCCGCCTCGCCCGGCTGCGCCAGCGGCCCGGCGCCTGCCGGGGCGCCACTAGGCTCGCGCAGGGGACGGCCCTGCTTCTCTGTCACCTGGTAGCGCAGGTAGCGGCCCAGCAGCAGCCGCGTGTGCGCGTCCACCGCGGGCAGCGCGACCAGCACGAAGCCCACCACCGGCAGGCACACCCACGACGCGCTGAAGCTCGCTACCTCGCGGAGGAAGCCGCCGCCCCCGGGTGGGCGCAGCTTCCAATTCAACCAGACCAGCACGAGCAGGCTCGGCAGACAGGCCGTGTAGGCCGCCGACGACAGCTCCGCCAGGTTCCGACCGATCTCGCTGGCCGCGAAGCTGGGTGCCAGAAAGGGGAGCAGGTTGAAGCTGCCCACCAGCCAGAACCAATGGCTCGGCCAGAGAAAGTGCTCGTGCGCGTAGTGGGCCGCGTGGATGTAGCGCGGTCCCGGCCGCAGCCGGCCCGCGTGCGCCACCTGCCAGACGAGGTACGGCACGTCCGAGATGCCCCACGCCCAGCGGCGGGCCTGCCGGTAGTGGCTCAGCACGGTGCGCCACCAGCGCGGTCCCTCGGCCGCATCCGACCACACTGGCACGAACAGCGGCACGACGCGCACACGATCCCCACACGTGAACAGCGCCTTGAAGAACATGTGCGAGTCTTCCGGGATGACGTCGACGTCCCAGTACCCCGCCCGGTGGCACAGCTCCAGGGGCAGCGAGTAGTTCGACTGCGTGATCAGGCGGAAGCCCACCAGCATCCGCGACAGCTGCATCACCGAGTACATGCTGTTCAGGATGCGCAAGGGCAGCGGCAGGCGTCGGATGTTCGCGTGGAAGAGCACGACCGGCTGATAAAGGACGCAGTCGGCGTCCGGCTCCCCTAGATACCGGTACGTCAGAGCGCTGAGATAGCGGGCATCCAGCCGCGCGTCGGCGTCGCAGACCGTCACCAGCACGCGGTCGAGGTGGATCGCGGCGTCGGCGGCCAGCGCCCGCCGCGCCCAGGGCACGGCATAGGCCAGGTTCGACGACTTGCCCCAGACCTCGCCGGGCCGATCCGGGTGGAACGTCGTCCACAGGTTCGCGAACTGCCCGGCGAACATCTCTTGCAGCTGGCGGGCCTTCGCCGGGGCGCCGGCCTCGCGTTCCTCGAACGCGAGCAGCACGCTGATCCGGTCGCGCGGGTAGTCCTGATCGACGAGGTGCTGCAGCGAGTCGGCGAGCACGCTTAGGGGCTCCGTGTAGCAGGGAAACACGATCAGGTGGTGAATGCTCCGCCAGCCGGGGCGGCCCTGCAGCGCCCCCAGCCAGTCGTAGCCGCGCGCGACGTGGAGACGACGGTACGCCAGCGTGGCCGTGACCGCCACGCTCATCGACTTGTAGAGCCAGTACAGGCTAAACGCGGTTGCCAGCCAGGCCCATTTTGCCGGGGCCAATACAGCACCCCACACAGGCGCCGTGATGAGCCCCCAGGTCAGCGCACCCGTGAGCAGTTCTAAGGCCCGCTGCACCTGGGGGCTCGCAACCTCGGCTTTTTCCATCGATCCTCCGTCCGGGTGCCGGGACTCGACCCATCGCGTGGTCGCCGGGGGTACGCCCCCGGGCGGAAGCCGACGGCAACCCGCGATGCCCAGGGGCGCGAAGCAAGTAGTGCCGCGTTTGCAAGAACGGGACCACCGGCCCCCCGGCGCCCGCTGGCCCGCCCTCGTTCCGCTGGCTATAATAGCGTGTCCTGCCCGCTACTCGCGCGTGCACGCCCGGGCTAGCGCACGCGGCGCGGACCGGCCCAGGCCACCCGCACGCGCGCTGTGCGAGCGGCCGCTCCCTCGGGTCGGTCCATCCGACGGCAGCTCGATCAACCGGAGATGCGAGACAAGGCATGCAGGGCGCGATCGGCGTGGGAATGCTGGGGCTCGGGATCGTGGGGTCCGGAGTCGCCCAGGCGCTCCTCACCAAGGCGGACAGCATCGCTCGTCGAGTGGGCCGCCCCGTTGTGCTGCAACGCGCATTGGTCCGCACTCCTGACAAGCCGCGGGCGCTGGCGCCCGCGCTCCTGACCACCAACCCCGCGGCCGTCCTCGATGATCCCGCGATCGAGGTCGTCGTCGAGGTGCTGGGCGGCGAGCAGCCCGCCCATCAGTATATCCTGGCGGCCATCGAGCGGGGCAAGCACGTCGTGACGGCCAACAAGGAAGTCATGGCCAAGTACGGTCCCGAGATTCTGGAGTCCGCCGCGGCGCGCGGGGTCGACGTGGCGTTCGAGGCCAGCGTCGGCGGCGGCATCCCGGTGATCGGCGCCTTCCGCCTCGATCTGCTCGCCAACGACCTCCAGGAAGTCACCGCGATCATCAACGGCACCACCAACTACATCCTGACCAAAATGGCGCGTGAGGGCGTCGACTACGAGACCGCGCTGGCCGAGGCGCAGGCCCTCGGCTATGCCGAGGCCGACCCTCGTAACGACGTGGATGGCATCGACGCCGCCTACAAGCTGACCATTCTGGCCACCCTCGCGTTCCACGCCCGCATGCGGCCCGCCGATGTCTACGCCGAGGGCATCGCGCGCCTGGCGGCCGCCGACTTCCGCTACGCCCGCGAGCTGGGCTACGCGATCAAGCTGCTCGCCATCGGCCGGGCCACCGAGCGCGGCCTGGAGCTGCGAGTGCATCCGGCGTTCCTGCCCGCCGACGCGCTGCTCGCCAACGTGGACGGCGTCTACAACGCGGTCAGCGTCGAGGGCGACCTGGTCGGCCGAGTGCTGTTCTACGGCCGGGGCGCGGGCGCCGGCCCCACCTCCAGCGCCGTGGTCGCCGACGTCATCGACATCGCCCAGCGCCTGCACGCCGGGCGCCTGGGCGGCGAGGCGCGCGCCGCCAGCCCGCTCACGCGGCTGCTCCCGCCGCTCGACGAGGCGCGCCGCGTGCTGCCGATGCAGGACGTCTGGACCCGCTACTATCTGCGGCTGATCGCCGCCGACCGCCCAGGCGTGATCGCCCAGATCACTCACGTCCTGGGCGAGCACGAGATCTCCCTCGCTTCCGTGATCCAGAAAGAGGACGTGGTCGTGGACGCGGCGAGCGACCTCCGCCACGCCGAGATCGTGCTTATGACCCACCGCGCGCACGAGGCGGCCATGCAGCGCGCGGTGGCGCTCATCGCCGAGCTGCCGACGGTGGCCCGCATCGGCAGCCTCATCCGCGTGGAGGGCTAGTGCAACCCCACCTGGGAATCCTACGGCGCTACGGCGAGTTCCTGCCGCTGACGCCGGCGACGCCGCTGTTCAGTCTCGGCGAGGGCGACACCCCGCTCGTCGCCTCGACGCGGCTCGTGGACGAGCTAGGCTGCGCCTCCCTGCACTTCAAGCTGGAGGGCTGCAACCCGACCGGGTCCTTCAAGGATCGCGGCATGGTGCTGGCGATGGCCAAGGCCGTGGAAGCCGGCTGTCGGGCCGTCCTCTGCGCGTCCACCGGCAACACCTCCGCCTCCGCCGCCGCCTACGCGGCCCGCGCGCACCTGCCGGCCATCGTCCTGGTGCCCGCCAGTTACGTCGCCTTGGGCAAGCTCGCGCAGGCTATGATCTACGGCGCCCGCGTTGTCGTGGTCGACGGCAACTTCGACCAGGCGCTCGAGGTCGTCCGCGCGCTGGCCGAGCGCCACCCGCTCACCATCGTGAACTCGATCAATCCCTTCCGGCTGGAAGGGCAAAAGACGGCCGCCTTCGAGGTCTGTGACGTGCTCGGCGACGCGCCAGACATCCTGGCGATCCCCGTGGGTAACGCGGGCAACATCTCCGCCTACTGGCGCGGCTTCACGGAGTACCACGCCGCCGGCCGCACCACCCGCCTGCCGCGGATGCTCGGCTTCGAGGCGGCCGGCGCCGCGCCGATCGTGCGCGGCGAGATCGTCCGCGCGCCGGAAACCGTCGCCACCGCGATCCGCATCGGCAATCCCGCGAATTGGGCGAACGCGGTCCGCGCGCGTGATGAGTCGGCCGGGCTGATCGACTGCGTCACCGACGACGAGATCCTGGATGCTTACGCTCTCCTAGCCCACGGCGAGGGCATCTTCTGCGAGCCGGCCTCGGCCGCGTCCGTCGCCGGCCTCCGCAAGCTCGTGGCCCAGGGCAGGCTCGACCTGCGCGGCCAGACCATCGTGTGCGTGCTCACCGGCAGCGGCCTGAAGGATCCTGACCGCGCGCTGAAGATGGCCGCGGACGTGCTGGAGGTTGCGCCGGCCGTGGCCGCGGTCGAGGCGGCGCTCGGCTGGCAGGACGGCGCGCCGCTGGGCGCTCCCTGATGGCCGAGGCCGCTCCCACCATGACTCAGCACCCAGCACGCGGCGCTCAGCACTCCTTCGCCGTGCAGGTTCCTGCCACCAGCGCGAACCTCGGTCCCGGCTTCGACGCGCTCGGCATGGCGCTCGGGCTGTCGAACACCGTGTACGTCGAGCCGAGCGCCGAGCTGTCCATCGAGGTGGTCGGGGAGGGCGCCGGCGAGCTGGCCCCCGGCCCAGAGAACCTGGTGTACCGGGCGCTCGCCCGCGTCGCCGAGCGCCTCGGCACGCGCCCGCCGCCCGTCCGGCTTCGCTGCGAGAACGGCATCCCCCTAGCGCGCGGGCTGGGCAGCAGCAGCGCGGCCATCGTCGCCGGCCTGCTCGTCGGCAATCGGCTGCACGGCGACGCGTTGAACGTGCCGCAGCTGCTGGACCTCGCGGTCGAGATCGAGGGCCACCCCGACAACGTCACCCCCGCTTTGCTGGGCGGGGTGCGCGTGTGCGTGGCCGGTGAGCGCGGGCCCGTCCAAGCGGTCGTGCGGCTCGAGCGTCCGCTCCAGGCCGTGCTCTTCGTGCCGGACTTCCCGCTGTCGACGGCCGCGGCGCGCGCGCTCCTGCCCGCTTCCCTACCGTTGGGCGATGCTGTCTACAACCTCGGCCGCGCCGCACTGCTCGTCGCCGCGCTCACCAGCGGGGACTACGCGCTGTTGCGCGAGGCGACCCGTGATCGACTGCACCAGCCGGCGCGCAGCGCGCTGTTCCCGGCCATGCCGGCCTTTTTTGCAGCCGCGCTGCAGGCCGGCGCGCTAGGCGCGTTCTTGAGCGGCGCGGGCCCGACGCTGCTCGCGCTCGTCGAGGTCGCGGCGGCGGCCGACGCGGTGGCCGCCGCCTTCGCCACGACCGCGCAAGAAACTGGCGTCGCGGGACGATCCCTGGTCGTGGCCGCGGCGACGAATGGGGCACGGGTGCTGGCATGAAAGCGCTGGTCCAGAAGTACGGCGGCTCGTCCGTGGCGGGCGCCGAGCGAATCCGCGCGGTAGCCGAGCGGGTGGCCGCGAGCCGCACCGACGACCACGGCATCGTCGTGGTCGTATCGGCGATGGGCAAGACGACCGACGAGCTGCTCGCCCTCGCGCGGTCGGTGACGCCGGATCCCGCGCCGCGCGAGCTAGACTTGCTCTTGTCCACTGGTGAGACCGTCTCGGCGACCCTCCTTGCGATGGCGCTGCGCGCGCGCGGCTGCCCCGCCGTCTCGCTCACCGCCGGCCAGGCAGGCATCCACACCAACGCCTGGTTTACGCGCGCGCGCATCACGGCGATCCAGCCTGAGCGGTTGGAGCGCGAGCTGCGCGCCGGCAACGTCGTCATCGTCACGGGCTTCCAGGGCATCACGGACGAGGCGGACGTTACCACCTTGGGCCGCGGCGGCTCCGATACCACCGCCGTCGCGCTCGCCTGTGCGCTCGGCGCCGAACGCTGCGAGATCTACACCGACGTGGACGGCGTCTACACCGCCGATCCCCGCGTGGTGCCCGAGGCGCGCAGCATTCCGCGGATCGCCTACGAGGAGATGCTGGAGCTGGCGCAGCAGGGCGCCAAGGTGATGCACCCGCGCGCGGTAGAGCTGGGCCAGGTTTACAATATGCCGATTTGGGTGCTCTCTAGCTTCACGCCGGGTGCGGGCACTCTGATCGACGCGGGGGACACCGTGGAGATACGGCAGCGAGTCCAGGGCATCGCGCACGACACCGACGTGGCTAAGATCTCGCTGGCCGGCGTGCCGGACCAGCCCGGGATCGCCTACGCGATCTTCAAGCCGCTGGCCGATGCTGGCGTCAGCGTGGACGTGATCGTCCAAACGGCCAGCTTCGAGGGCGTAACCGACCTGTCGTTCACCGTCGCGCGCGGGGAGTTGCAGCGCGCGGTCGCCCTGGTCCAGCCAGCCGCCGAGTCAATCCACGCCAGCAAGATCGCCAGCGCGAGCGATCTGGCCAAGGTCTCGATCGTGGGCACCGGGATCCAGAGCGCGCCGGGCTACGCGGCCCGCATGTTTGGCATCCTGGCGGAGGCTGGCATCAATATCGAGATGATTACCACTTCCGACATCCGCATCACCTGCGTGGTGCCGCGCGACGACGTCGCGCGCGCCGTGCGGGCGCTCCACGCGGGCTTCGAGCTGGACAAGCAAGCTGCGGCCGCCAGCTAGCGCGGGGCTAGCAACAGCACCTCGTCCGCGATCAAGCCCGCGTCGCCGCTCACGCGGCCGGTCGCCTGGACCCGTTGCCCGGGCCGCAGGTCGGCGGCGCTGCCCGTTGAGCCATCGGCTCGCCGAATGGTAGCCGACGGAGACAGGCTCACTTGCCGCCGGCCCCCGCCGTCCACCTGGACCTCCATCACCCGCGCGCTCGCCGCGAACTGCGTGACGTCGCCCGTCAGCCGCGCCTGGGTCCCGGGCAGCAGCGCGCCGGCATCCGCGCCTCGCCCCGGCGTCGCGCTCGGGGCGCCGGCCCGCCCGAGCGTCGGCGCGGCGGACGTGCTGCGAGCCGCCAGGGCGGGCGTCCGGGTCGGCGCGACCGGCGCGGCCGGGCCGGTCGGCGAGCGGACTGGCTGCGGTGTGGGAGTGCGCGGCAGCGCGGTCGGCGGCACTGGCGTAGACGACGCGGGCGGGCGCGGCGGGGTGGGCGAGCTTGCCGCGCTTGCGCTGCGGCCGGCCGTCGCGCTGGGAGCGACGCTGGGCGGAGCGCTGGCAAACTGACAGCCGGCCAGCCAGACGACGGCCAGCGCCACGACCCAACTCGCTCTACCCGCCACTGCCGTTTACCGTCCCCGGATTGGATTCCGACCGAGTCTGCGCGGGCGTCACAGCGTCGCCCGCGGCAGGGTCACGGTTGCTGCGAGTCGGATGACTGCGGTGGTGGGAAGCGCGCCGCCAGCTCCTGCATCCAGGCCGTGTAGGACTCCCCCGCCGCGCGCTCCTCGTCGGCGCCGCGGGTGTTCCACTGCGGATCGTTCGCCTGCACGCCCGCCAGCCATTGCTGGGCGGCCTGCTGGATGTGGCGGCGGTGCTCGATGCCCATGTCGCGGAAGCGCTGCAAGCTCGGCGGCGCCTGGGGCACGCCGGCCGGGTCCATGCTGATCAGGCGGTTCAGTTCGGCGGTCAGCGACTGCCGCCACTGGTCGTTCTGCTGCTCGGCTGGCGTCGCCGCGAGTAGCTGCAGGTTCGTGAGCGCTAGCATGTACGATTGCTCGAGCCGCTCGTCCGCGTCGAGGTACGCTAGTTCGGCGTCGCTTACCGTGAGACCGCTAGCGCGAAGAAACTGGCCGAAGGTCGTCGGTGCCGCCGTCGCGTCGGCGTCCTGTGCCAGGACGCGCTGGGCGCCGCCGACGGCGAGGCTGGTCATCGTCAACAGCGCCACGAGGAGAAGTCGCCGCATGTAGACACGTCCTCCAAACCCGAAGCGTGAAACTGCCACAAGCCGCATGGCTTTCGCGAGGGAGAGTAGCACGCCGCGCGGCGGCCGGACAAGGGAACCGCGTTATGACACGTCAGTCCCTATTCCGGCCGCGTGACGTCTGCGAGCATCGGAAACAGCCCCTCGCGCGGCCTTCGGTTGACACCCGCGGAGGCTAGGCGTACCCTACCGGGCACAGACAGCCGCCGCTCGCGCGAGGGCGGTCTAACTTGCCCGACCACCCCGCCGCCCGGCGGGACTAGCGGCTCAAGACTGGAGCGACCATGAGCGCGACGAACGGGACCAAGCCGACGCTGCACGCTTCCACATTGGCCGGTTGGTGCTCTTTCGCGTCCGATGGCGAACGCTGGAGGCCGAACGGGCGAGCCTTGACGTACTGGTCGGCGAGCTGTCTCGCCCTCGACCCCGTCGATTCGCGCGTCGTCTACGTTGGCAGCGAGCGCTCGGGCTTGTTCGTGTCCCGCGACGGCGGCGCGAGCTGGGCGCGCCCGCAGCCCAACGTGCCCCGGCTGTCCCTGTTCGCGCTGCTTGCTCTGCCGGGCGCGGTGCTCGCCGGCACGATCCCGGCCGCGCTCTATCGGGGCGATGCGCGGGGCGGGGGCTGGGAGGAGCTGGAAGACGTGCGGCGTGGCGGCAGCACCGGCTCGTTCCCGCCGAACCCCGATCTCGGCACGCGGACCCGCTATCTGGCGCAGGACCCGCGAAACCCGGACCGGCTGTACGCGGGCATCGAGGTCGGCGGCCTGCTGGTCAGCGACGACGGTGGCGCCGCGTGGCGGCCGGCCAACGAGGGCCTGAGCGATCCGGACGTCCACCAGGTGCGGCCCAGCGCCGTGCGCTCGGGGCTCGTCGTGGCCGCCTGCGGCGAGGGTGTCTTCCGCAGCCTGGACCACGCAGACCACTGGGAGGAAGTCACGCCGCCCGGCGGCCGTACCTACGGCATGGCGGTGACGGAGGACGGGCAGGGCACCTGGTATCTCGGCATCACCCGCGGCCGGCCGAACACCTGGCTGCGCCCGGAGCGCGCCGACGGCGCCATCTTGCGCAGCGACGATGCGGGCGCCACCTGGCAGCCCGTCGCCGAGGGCCTGCGCGGCGGCATCATGGACCTCTGCCCCGGTCCCGGCGAGCGCGGCGTGCTGGCGGCCACCTCCGAGGGGGAGGTGCTCGCCGTGGACGATGCCGGCTGCCGCACGCTGATTGACGGCTTGCCCTGCATCACCGCGCTGGCGCTCGCTAGCTGACCGCGTTCAGTGGTCGGTCACCGGTCAATGCAACGGGTTGGCAGTTGGCAACCCATTGCAAATCGCCCTTGACGAGGTACTGGCGCAAGCTGCATCCCGCGCCGAGCCGCCCGCGGCTCAGGAGGACCGATGTTCGCCGCACGCCTCGCGCCGCTCGCCGCCCTGCTCGCCCTAGCGCTCGCCTGCTCGCCCGCCGCCCCAGCCGTATCCGGCCAGGGCGCGGCGCCGAGCGGGAGCGCCGCGGCGGCCGCCGTGTCGCCCGTGCCGACCGCCGCCGGCCAGCCGGCGGCGGTCGGCACGGCCGCCGATGCGCCGCTCACCAGCGTGATCGCCTGCATCCCGTCCCGATCGGATACGATCCTACCCATCTTCGCCGCCGAGGATGGCGGCTTCCTCCGACAGCAGGGCATCGATGCGAACATTCCGTACTTTGCTGGCGGCCAGGTGGACGCGGCGCTCGCCGCCGGGCAGTGCGACTTCGTGTTCGGCGCGGGCGGCGTCGGCCCGCTCCTGCAAGGCCTCGACGTCGTCGTGGTCGCCGTCACCACGACCTACTCCCCGGGCGAGCTGTGGGGGCGCCCGCCGCTCCAGACCATCGCCGATCTGAAGGGACACACGGTGGGCTCATCCGGGCCAGGCTCGCTGAGCTGGCGCACCGCGCGCTACTTCCTGCAAGTCAACGGGCTGACCCCAGATCAGGACGTGGCCGTGCTCACGACGGGCGACGCCGTGTCCACGCTGGGTGCGCTCACGGCCGGCCGCGTGGACTCCGCGCTCCTCTTCTCGCCAGGAACGTTCGAGGCCAAGAAGCAAGGCTTGAACCTGCTGTACAAGGCGCCCGCGTCGTTGCAGCTCCTCAACACCGGCCTGGTAAGCACGCAGCATTACGTCGCGGCCAACCGCGACGTCGTCCGCGGCATGGTGCGCGGCATCACCGACGCGATGGTGCGACTGAAGGCCGACGAGGCATTCTATAGCGCCGAGATCAGCAAGTTCACCGACTCGACGATGGATCCCGCCACGATCCACGACTACTGGGTTGCAGCAGGTGAGCTGTTCGCCGTGCCGCCGCGAGGCTCGCACGAGGGGGCGGTCGCCGCGCTTAACCTCTATGCCGAAGAGGCCACCAACGAGAACCTGGACGCGCTCGCCCAGCGCTGGCTCGACATGTCGATCGTCGACGAGCTATACCCGCCGGGCGCGAGCCGCTAGCCGCGCCTTACCATTTCTCCAGCGGCTGCTCCGGCTTGGCGCCCGCACCGCGGTGCCGCGCACTCTCCCAGTGGGCCACCTCGTCCCACCGCGGCACCACGTAGCCCTCGTCGGTGACGAAGCGGATGGCGCCCGAGGGGCAGCTCCACGCCGCTTTCCAGAGCAGGTCCGGCTCTACCTGCTGCCAGCGCGCCGGCCGCGTCTTGCCGCTCTTCGGGTCAGGCAGGAAGGCGCCCCGCGCGATGCGGACGCAGTTGCGGAAGTTCATGCACAGCTCCGGCACGACTTCCACGTCGACGATCGGACCGCCCTGGCGCTTGACCTCTCTCACAGGTATCTCCGGTTCGCCAGCGGGTCCGGCGGCTCCAGGCCCACGGCCCGGATCACGGCGTCCACCTCCTGGCGGAACGCCTCGCGCATCTCCTCGTTCGTGCGACGGCGCAACCCCCAGCGGATGTAGTCGTACTGCCGCTCCGAGTCCGAGCGCCCGAACATGTCCAACCCCGCGGGATACCAGAGCTCCAGCTTCTCCTGCGCCTGCCTCCGCCCCTCCGGCGTGGCGCACACGTCCCGCAGGATCTCGTACCCCATCTGCGCGTGGCCCTCTTCCTCGCGCCAGCTGCGCTCCGCCACGCGCGCAAACGGCGCGTAGCTGGAGTCGATCCACTCCCAGCCCATGTACGCGCCCTGCCGGTCGGCGAACAGGCTGAAATAGGCCCACTCGACCCACGTGTCCGCGGGATCGCGCATGTCGAAGATGTAGATGGGCTTCGGCGTGGACATGAACTGCTCGTCCACCGTAATGCCCAGGTCGGCCAGCATCCGTATCCAGTAGCTCGCGTGCTGGCACTCCTGTGCCCAGTAGGACGCGTAGCGCACCCAATCGTCGGGCGTGGGCGCGAGCCGCATGGCCGGCACCAGCGTCCGCTCCGGGAACATCGGGTATTCCGTCTCGATCCGCGCCTGAATCGTCAGGATCTTGACCACCGCCTCCCGGTAGTCCGCGGGCATGTCGTCCCAGGGCTCGTAAGTATTCGGCGGGATCTCCCGCGCCGGCTTCGTAGCGAGCATCGTTCCTCCACGGGATGCGGGCGCCGCGCCCCGGCGGGCTCCCAACCGAAGCATACCAACCCGCCAGCCACTGGGCAACCGCCGCGCCAGCCGCCTGCCTGCAGCCGCTTGCGAGATGAGCACCCAGCCTTGCACAAGGGCCGGTCTCGTGCCCGTCCGCGGCCTACGGCGCGGCATACCGCCAGCGCCACTGCCCCAGTCCCGGCGCGGCAGCCTGCGTGCCACGAGCGCGCCTCATCCCGCCAACCGGGTGTGGACCCGCCCCTATCGCCGGGGTCCGCGACCGGTTAGCCTTACGCCAACGCGCTCCGCCGCTCGCGCCACAGATGGATCGCCGTGGGCAGGATGGACAGCACGATGATCACGGCGATGATCGGCAGGAGATACCGGTCCGGGTCCGGGATCACGCTCCCTAGGAAATACCCGCCCACGGTGAGGCCCAGTGCCCACAGTGCCCCGCCGATGAGGTTGAAGAACAGGAACCGGGGATACGGCATCTCCCCCACCCCGGCCACGATCGGCGCGAACGTGCGGACGGCGGGCAGGAACCGCGCCAGCACGATCGTCTTGCCGCCGTGCTTCTCGTAGAACTCGTGCGCCCGGAGTAGGTGCTTGCGGTGGAAGAACAGGGAGTCTTCCCGCGTGAAGATGCGCGGGCCGACAAACTTGCCGAAGGCGTAGCCCACGCTGTCGCCCGCCGCCGCCGCGACGAAGCAGCCCACCGCCAGAATGGCGATGTTAAACCCTCCCCCGTGCGAGCCGCCGACGGTCTCCCAGATGCGGCGCGCCGCGGGCGAGGCCAGAAAACCCGCGGTGAACAGGAGGCTGTCGCCCGGTAGAAAGAAGCCAAAGAACAGGCCAGACTCCGCAAAGATGATCGCCCAGACGCCGAGATAGCCCGCGGTGATGATTAGCTGCTGCAAGTCGAAGTGCATGAAACTCCTACTTCCGGCCGCCGCCCACCCGCGCGGGGGGCCGAGCGACCGCTAGCGCGTCCAGTCGATGCCCCCGAACCCGCCGACGGTTTCGAGCTGCGTGATCTGCCCGTTGCTAGCGTCGATAACGTAGACGCCCGTGCCCCCCGACGCCGCCGAGAACCGGCTGTCCGGCGACCAGGTCACCGTCGGATCGTCCTCGGTGAGCTTGGCCAGCTGCCGCACGCCGCCGCCGTTCGCCTCGACCATCCAGATGTCCCACGGCTCTCCGTGCGCGTATGCCACACCCGGCAGCAGCTGGCGCGCAAGCGCGCCGACGGCCGTCGCCAGCCCCCCGGCCGTCGGCGCCTGGGGCTCCACGCGCGTCCCCACGCTCGGGCCGTTCCCGTAGGCCCGGAAGGCGATGTGCTTGCCATCCGGCGAGTAGCGGGGCGCCGCCATGTTCACGAAGCTCCGGTCCGACAGCAGCACCTTCTCGTTGCCCGCCGGGTCGAGCTGCACCATCTCCACCCCAGCGCGAGTCAGCCGCGTGAACACCAGCGTGCCATCCGGGGCCATGGTCGGCCCCTCGGCATCGGGCGCGAGCGTCGTGCGCTCGCCGGTCGCCGCGTCGACCCGCTCGGCCCGGATCGTCTCCCCCTTGATCGAGCCGTTCTCGACTACGAAGCCGTGGTACGTGTAGACGATCCCCTTCCCGTCCGGGGTCCACTGCGGATACTCGAGCGTCGCGTACGAGGCGGACTCGTCGATCAGCTTGCGTTCGCCGCCGCCCGTCGCATCGCTCAGCCACATCGTCGAGCCAAACCCCTCGACACGGACATACGCCAGCTGCGAGCCGTCGGGCGAGCGCGCGCTGAACACCGCCTGGCTCTGCGGCGGGAAGTCGGTGAGCTTGCGCTCGGCCTTGGAGTCGAGCGGTAGCGCGTACACGTTGCCGTCTCGCTGATACGTCAGCACCCCGGTCGCCTCGGCCGGCAGCGGCGCCGACTGCACGTTGCTCGGATTCGTGCCGGGCTTCGCGCCGGCGCCGCCCCCGGGCGCGCAGCCGAGCACGCCGGCCAGCGCCAGCCCCGCGGCCAGACAGGCGGCGGCAAGGCGGGCGCGGCGGCGGACGGGCCAGCTCCTCAGGGTTGGCGGGACCGCGGGGCGCGGGCGGGGGGGCACTAGGACGTCCAGTCCATTCCTCCAAACCCAACGGCGTCGCTGATGTGATAGAGCGCCGTCGTGCTCAAGTCTATAAGATACACGCCCGTGCCGCCCTGGAGCGCCAGCCAGCGGCCATCAGGCGAGTAGGCCACCGACGGATCGTCCTCCGCCAGCTCCGTGAGCCGCCGCAGGCCGCTGCCGTCCACGCCGATCTCCCACAGGTCCCACGGCAGGCCGTGAGCCGCGGCCACGCTCGGCCCCGGCAGCGGCGGCAGCGCGCCCACCTCACGGCGAATGGCGGCCGGGCCGCCGACAGCGGCGAACGCCAGGCGCTGGCCATCCGGCGAGAACCGCGGAAACGCCAGGCTGCTGAAGCGCTTGTCGTCGAGCACCGCCCGCGCGTTCTGGCCGTCCGCATCGGCCACCCACAGCGTCACGTCCTGGTCGATCGCGCCCGCCGGCGCTCGCAAGAAGGCCATCTGCCGGCCCTCGCGGCTGACGGCCGGGCTGAAGCCATCGGCGACCAGCAGCTGCCGCTCGCCGCCGCTGGCCGCCACGCGCTCGATCTGGTTCGTGGTCTCGCCGTAGCGGCTGTCCGGGACCTTCACGATCGCCGTGTAGACGAGGCTCGCCCCATCCGGCGTCCAAACCGGCTCAGTAAACGACACGTCCTCCCCGACCGCCGGCAGCACCGTCGTCGGGTCACCGCCGTCGGCGCTGATCGCGTACAGGTCCGAGCCCGGCGGGCGATCCGGCCGCCAGAAGCGGAACAGCGAGTACGCCGCGCGCCGACCGTCGGGCGACCACGACGCCTGGGTGATGCTGGTAAGAGTCGGGCCGGCGAACAGTCGCTCATCCGTGCCCGTCGCCGCGCCCATCTGCCACAGGTCCCGGTTCCGCGGCAAGATCAGCCGCCCGCTCACGCCGGCCGGCGGCTGCTGTAGCAGCGGCGCCGAAGCGGCGTCGGCAAGCGGCTGGGCCAGCGCGACGAGCAGCGTCAGGGCGGCGGCGACCATCGCGGCGACCAGCGGGGGCGGCACGGCGCTTCCTCGACTTACTGCTCGGCGGGGGCGAAGGTCTGCAGGTAACCGATAACGTTCCACCGGTCCTCCACGCTCAGGTCATTGGCGAACCCTTGCATGGCGGTGTCCGGCACGCCGTTACTCGTCCAGTCGAATAGCTGCTCCGGGGTGTGCCCTTCCGCCATGTGGACGCGGAAGTCCGCCGGCCGCGGCACCATCGTGCGCGCCAGCGGCCCGTCGCCCCGGCCCTGCAACCCGTGGCACATCGCGCACATCTGCGCGTAGATCTCTTGACCGCGCGCCAGCGACGCGGGATCGGTCGGCACTTGTGCGTTCGGCGCGGCCGCCGCGCGCCCCGCGCCCGCCAGCCCGATCGCCAGAAGCGCTCCCATTACTGTCAGTAGCCAACCGCCGGCCCGTGCGGTCACGTCGTCCTCCTCACCCCGCCTGGCAGCATACACGATCGCCCCGGGCCGCGAACACAATTCCCTTTCGGTCGACCGCGGCCGGCGAAATGTGTCAGTATGGCGATGAGCCGGGAGGCGCGGCGCCCACCGCAGCACGCGGCGCCCGTTGACGCCCCCGCAGCGAGCGCTTCCCTACCGAATGTCGAGCTAAAGGAGACACGGGGCTTGTCGAAAGGAATTACGGGGATGCCGCGGCGCGCGATGAGGGCGCCCGCGGCCCTGCTCGTCGCCGTCGCGCTCCTCGCGCTCGTCGCCCAGGGCGCCTCCCGCGGCGCTGCGGCGCAGCAAGCGGCGCCAACCCCGACCGCCCCGGCGCAGCAAGCGGCGCCAACGCCGACCGCTGCCACGCCCGCTGCGGCGGCCTCGCCCGTCGCCGCCAGTCCCGAGCAAGACTATCTCGACTGGCTGCAGGCGCACCAGGCCCGCGAGATGACCGTCGTTCAAGCCGTGCCCGCCTCGCTCGACCTGGCCGACCCAGGCTGGCGCCGCGACCTGGCGCTGGCGCTCGATAGCTGGGGCGCGCTCATCCAGCAGGCGCGCGACCAGCGCCCGCCCTCCAGCGCGCAGGGCGTCCACCGCACGCTGCTCAGCGCGCTCGACGCCCTCGACCGCGCGCGACGCTTGCTGCTGGTGGCCGCCGCCACTGGCCAGGACCCCGGCCCCGATGTGGCCGCGGCCGTCGAGCAGGGTCGGCAGGGCCTCCTCCAGGCCGCCGCCCAGGCCCAGGCGCTCGCCGAAGGCCGCGCCCAGGCCATCCCCGCGCCCGCGGGCACGCGCGGCAACCTCCGCGTCACCGTGCTCGGCGCCACGCGCCCCTACACCGACCGCGGCACACCGGCCGACCCGGGCTTCGAGTACCTGGCCCTGCGGCTGCGGCTGGAGAGCATCGCGGGTGAGCCGGTCCTCTACGATGCCTTCCACTTCCGCGTCCGCACCGCCGACCAGACCGACCACCCCCCCGCCGCCCTGGGCGTGCCCGACGAGCTCCTCTATGGCGCACTGGAGGGCAACCGGCTCGCGGGCGAGATCGTGGGCAACGTGGCCTTCCCGGTGCGCACGGGCGTGCCCGCGCTCGCGCTCACCTACGCCGCCGATCCCAACGATCCGCCGCTGGTGATCCCCCTGGGCGAGCCGGTCACCACGGCCGTCGGCGCCGCAACCGCCATCCCAAACCCCTAGCCTCGCGCCGCACGCCCTCGCGGCGTGAGCAGGTATTCCCCCACGCGGCGCGTCTGGCTGCTGCCGACGAGCACGATCGTCAGCATGTCGACGGCCTGTGCCGCGAGCGCGCCCAGCGGCACGACGCCAACGCGCTGGCCGGGGCGAAAAGCGTCGCGGACGACGCCTACCGGCGTGTCGTCGGCCCGGTGTCGCCGCAGGATCGCGCACGCCTCGGCAAGCTGCCAGCGGCGGCCGTGGCTGGCCGGGTTGTACAGCCCGATCACGAAGTCCCCCGCTGCAGCGGCCTCCAGCCGCCGCGCGATCGTTGGCCAGGGCACCAGCAGATCGCTGAGGCTCACCGCCGCGAAATCCAGGCCGATGGGCGCCCCCAACAGCGCCGCGGCGGCCAGCAGCGCCGTGACGCCCGGGACCACCGCCAGCGGCGGGCGCGGCGGCGGCCATCGCTCCCATTCTTCCAGCGCCACGCTCGCCATGCCGTAGACCCCGGCGTCGCCGCTGGAGACGAGCGCCACGCTCTGCCCCGCGGCCGCCAGCCCCAGCGCGTCGCGCGCCCGCGCCTGCTCGTCGCCGATCGGGCTCGGCCGGTAGTCCCCGCCGGGCAGCCACACGCGCACGTGCTCCAGATAGGCCGCGTAGCCGACGACCACGTCGGCGGACTCCAGCGCGGCCCGCGCTTGCGGTGTCAGCAGCGCCGGGTCGCCCGGCCCCAGGCCAACGACGAACAGCCGGCCCGCGCCGGGAGGCGCGTCGCCAGGGTCGAGCCCGCCGCCCGGCCGCTCCACGCTCACCCCGTCTCGCCCGCCGCAACCGTCTCGCCCGCCGCGGCCGGTTCCCCGGCCGCGGCGCGGCGCGCCACCGCCACCGTCGCGCGCGCGCTCTTCCGCTTCGCTACCACGAGCGGCCCGCCCTGCGCGGCGAGCAGCGCGGCCGCCTCGCACACCGACGGCGTGCCGACGAGGCGCTGCACCGTCCCCGACGGGTGCGGCACCGCGACCGCGGCAAGCGCGTCGGCCGCGTAGCCGTGCAGGGATAGTCCGTGCCGCGCCGCGAACGCATCGATGCCCGGCTCCCCCACCTTGCGGTCCAGCGTGCCGACGGCGACCAGACTTGCCCACGCCAGCCCGGCGCCTGCGAGCGCCGCCCGCGCTAGCGTTTCGATCTCGTCAGTCGTGACCCCGCTGCTCGCGCCAACTCCCAGCACCAGGGTGCGCGGGCGGAGCACCACCCACCGGTCCGCGGGCGGCAGGTCCGGCAACAGGCGGTCCATGATGACGATGCCCGGCAGCCCTGACGCCGCCAACGCCTCGGGGCTTTCGTAGCTTACCAGCTGCGGCGCGTCGGCGGGCCACCAGCTCGTCTCACCGGCCTCCTGGACCACGCCAACCAGCTCCCCGTTCACCAGCGCCGCGCTCACGCGCTTGGCCGCGGCCGGCTGCTCCAGCCGCCAGCCCCACGCCCGTCCCAGCAGGTCCACCGCGGGCAGCCCGTGGGCCTCCGAGGCCGTCGTGATGACCGGCTCGCCTCCGATTGCCGCTGCGACGCGTCGCGCCAGAGCGTTGCCGCCGCCGAGATGGCCCGAGAGCACCGCGACCGCGTACCGGCCGGCGTCGTCCACGGCCACGACGCCCGGGTCCTCGCCCTTGCTCCGCAGGTGGGGGGCCACGAGCCGGACCGCCGCTCCCACCGCCGCGAAGATCACCAGGCCGTCATACGCGGCGAATAGTCTGCCCACCTCCCGGCCGACGCCCCCGGCCAGCGGCTGGGCGTCGGAGCCTGCCTCCGCCCGCCACTTCGGCGAGGCGTATACTTCGGCCCCGGGCAGCGCCTGCGCGACGGCGGCCGCCAGCCGCGCACCTCCGCGCGTAATGGCGACGAGCGCCACGCGCTCCGGACACCCAACCGGAGGCGAGCTGCTCGGCCCAGCCGAGGCAGGCCGAGACGCGGCGCCGTGCTGGGCTGGCCCTCCCGGGCCGTCCTCGGGGCTCAGCGGGGATACTCCGCGCGCATCTGGTCGAAGAACCCGCTGCTCTCCAGCTGGTTCAGTGGCCCTTCGTCCACCAGGCCGGCGTAGCCGGCGCCCGAGTTCTCGTCGGTCCCGGCTGGCCGCTCCTTGAAGATCAGGTCGAGCCCGGCCCACGTTGGACGCGGCACGTCCGGCAGAAGGTCGCGGTAGGCGATCCACGTCTCGTCCAGCGACTGCGCCTCTTCCTGCGCCGACGGATCGAACGCCAGATAGTCGGCGAGCAGCTCCTTCGTGCGCGCCGGGTCCGCCTTCCATAGGTACAGACTCTCGACGTAGCCCTTCAGAAACGCGTCCGCCGTCTCCGGATGCGCCTTCAGGTAGTCGCCGCTGGTCGCCACGGCCTCGTGCGCGTACTCCACGCCCAGCCCCGACAGGCTCACGACCTCCCGCAGCCCCAGCTTGCTGGCCAGCACGTTTAGTGGCGGCGACACCACGGCAGCGTCAACCGACCCGCCTTTCAGCGCGGCAAACCGTGTCGCCTGATTGCCCGTCCCGACGATCGTCACGTCGCTGTCCGCGTGCAGACCGATGCGGTCGAGCGCGTACCGCACGGCGAAGTCCGACGAGGTGCCGACGCGGCTAACCGCGATGCGCTTGCCCCTCAGCGCCGTCGGCTCGCTGATCTCCGGTCCCGCCACGATGCTGTAGGGAAGCGTGTTGATGTGGACTCCGAGAATGCGCACGTCTGCGCCGCCGAGGCGGGCGGAGAGCAGGTCCACGCCGCTCGTCTCGATGAACTGGTAGTCGCCCCCGAGCAAGCCCTGGATGGTCGGCGTCCCCCCTTGTAGCACCTCCGGCTGGACATCGAGGCCGTACCGCTGAAACAGCCCTCCCTTCGCCGCGATCCAGACCGGTGCGAGCGCCGCGCTCACGCCCGCGACGCCAACGCGCAGGTGCTGGGGCGCCGGTGCGGCCGCTGGCGCGGTGGCGCCCGCGCCAGCCCCATCTGGCCCCGCGGCCGGCCGCGCCGGCTGCGCGCAGGCCGCCACTGCCATCAACACAATTGTCGCTGCGACTGTTGCTATTGCAGCGTTACGGCGCGCTCCAAGCGACATTCCGGCTCCTCGGCTCCACGAGGTGAAACGAGCGCTCGGCTCGTTCCCGCTACTATACACTGGGCAGGGCCGGCCGCCGCCAGTTGCGCCATCGCCCCGCCTGGTTTAGCCTGTGTCAGCACCCGCCCAGGGAGGCCGATCGTGACTAGACTTCTGATCCGCGACGCGACCGTCCTGACGATGGATCCTGACAACACGATCCTGACGCCCGGTGACGTGGTCGTTGAAGGGGAACGGCTAACCTACGTGGGGCCGCCGGACGCCGCTCGCCGCCAAGAGCAGTACGACGAGGTAATCGACGGCGCGCGGCTAGTCGCCACGCCCGGCCTCGTGAACGCGCATACCCACACGTATGCCACCCTGTTCAGCGGCAGCTTCGAGCAGCTCCCGCTCGACATCTGGCGTCTTCGCATGCGGGCGCCGATTCAGCGCCTCAGCGGCGAGCAGCTCTACCTGAGCACGCTGTTCGCCTGCGCCCAGATGCTCCGGACGGGCACCACCACCTGCCTCGACCACTACTTCGCCAGCCCCACGTTGCCTTACGCGGGCATGGAGCACGAAGTGCAGGCGATGGAGGAGGTGGGCGTGCGCGCCGCCGTCGCCTACATCCTCGCCGACCTCCCCTGGGAGGACACGCTGCCGCTGGACGAAGCCGAGCTAGCGCGCGTCCAGGCTGCGGCCGACTGGGTAACGGCGCAGGAGACAGCGCAAAGCCTCGACGCCTACGAGGGGTTCCTGGCCCAGTTCAGCCGCCGCAATTCCCGCATCTCCTGCCTGGTCGGCCCGTCGGCCGTCCATCGCCTCAGCGACGGGCTCTTCCAGGGCTGTCGCGGCCTCGCCGACAAGTACGGCGTCGGTATGCACCTCCACTGCGGTGAGGCGAAGGCCCACGCGCTCCAATGTCGCCTGCACTTCGGTACGACGCTCGTCGGGCGGCTGGAGGCCCTCGGCGTCCTGCGCGGCGACGTGTCGATGGCCCACTGCGTTTGGCTAACCGACCAGGAGCTGGACCTAGTGGCCCGCGCCGGGGCGACCATCGTCCACAATCCCGCCAGCAACTTGAAGCTGGGCAGCGGCGTGGCCCGCGTGCGCGCCATGCTCCAGCGCGGCGTGCACGTTGCCCTCGGCACCGACGGCCCCTGCTCGAGCGACCACCTCAACATGTACGAGGCGATGCGCTGTGCCGGACTGCTCCACACGTCCAACCAGGTGGACTACCGCGAGTGGCCGAGCGCGCTCCAGGTGCTGCGCATGGCCACGCTGGAGAGCGCCCGCGCCTGCGGCCTGGCCGACCAGATCGGCTCGCTGGAGGCCGGCAAGCGCGCGGACCTCGTGCTCCTCAGCCGCGACTCGTACCACCTGGCCGCCGACAACAACCTGCCGGTCCAGCTCGTGTACTGCGAGAATGGCGCCTCGATCGACCGGGTGATCGTGAACGGCGCGGTCGTCGTCCGCGACGGCAAGCTGACGACGATCGACGAGCCCGCGCTCTTCCGCGAGGTCGGCGCCGCGCGGGCCTCGCTGCAGGAGGGCTTCGCGGCCGAGGTCGCGCGCGCCAGCGATCTCGAGTTGCCCCTCCGCGAGATGTACTTCCGCGTGGCGGAACAGTCGGTGGACGGCATCAGTCCCTCGGCCACGTTCCAGTGAACGCGGCCGGACGCGCCTACTTGTACAGGCTGTCGATGAAGCCCGACGCCTGAAGCTCCTGCACGATGCTGTTGTCGTAGAAGCGCTCGGGATTGGCGGTGCGGGCGGTCGGATCGCGCTCGGCAATCGACTCCAGTACCGGTGGTATCGCCTCGGGCACCACCAGGGGCACGCGCTTCGGGACGTAGGCGTTGTAGACCTCGTCCAGCGACTCAGGGTCCTCCTCCTTCAGGTACTTCTGGAGCACCTGCACCGCGAACGCCTTGTCCTGCCGCAGCCGCGCGATCGCCTCGACCGTCGCCTTGAGGTACCGTGTGAGCGCCTCTCGGCCGGCCGGATCGTCCAGCATCTCGCGCCGCACGATGACCGAGTTTGCGTTGAACGGCACGTAGTTGAGATCCAGCAGCTCGACCATCCCGGCTTTGCGCGCCTTGGCGGTGGTCGGCGCCGAGTATACGCCCGCCTGCACCTTCCCCTGCTCCAGCGCGGCAAGCTGCGCGGCCTGGTTCCCCACCGAAAGTATGTCGTAGTCGCGGCCAGCCACCATGCCGCGCTCGCGGAAAGCGTAGTCGACGGCGTAGTAGGTGGACGTGCCCACCTGATTCGCGGCGACGATCTTGCCCCGCAGGTCTTCCAGTGAATGAATCTCCGGCGCCGCATACAGCCAGAAGCCGGTGCCCGGCGGCGGGTTGGCGATGGCCACCAGGTCAGTGCCGCCCTTCAGGCTCGCCTCGATTGCGGCGTTCGGCGTGATGTTCAACACGTCGATATCCCGCGCGATGACGGCCTGGACTGCCGTCGTGCTGGCCGCGATATCGGGCACCCCGTCCACGTCTAGGTTGTATTTCTTGAAGTAGCCCCCCTCGTACGTCGCCCACGCCGTCATGAGATTGCCGCTGATCCCTGCGCCCGCGACGTGGATCGTGACGGGCGCCTCGCGCGCGGCCGGGGCAGTCGGCGCGCTCGCAAGGGCGCCCGCCGCGCCGCCGTTCGCTCCGACAGATGGCGCCGCGGTGGGCGCCGCGGGACTAGCCTGGCTTTGCGCCTGCCCGCACGCGACCACGGTCAGGCTCCACACCGCGACCACCAGCAAGCGCAAGCACATACCTTCCCCCGCCATCCCCTCGCGTGGCCACCCATGCCAGATCTCTCCGGCGTTCACCCTGACGGCTAGGGCGCGCGTCTGTCTCCCCGCCGTCCTGCCGGTACAGCGCCTCGCCCGGCTGCGGCCCGCAGCATGTAGACGCCCTGGCGCCCCCGATCGCTATGCGGTCCGATGGCGCGCGGCACGCGCTGCCAGACGTGCCCCGCGCCATATCAGGGAGGGGCACGCCCCTTGCCACCCGGGCGCTCCCGGCCGCTCAGTACTCAGTCTCGGCCCCCGCCTGCTCGTAGGGCCGGGGCTCGTCCCCCGCCACCCGGCCGCGCTTGCTAATCCCAGCCCATCTAGCGACCGCGTCGCAGGGCAGCGGCTCGTCCCCTGCCGCCCGGCCGACACGGGGGATCGCCAACGGAAGGCGGGCCGGGCCACACAATCAGCCAACGTAGGGGAGGGGCTCGTCCCCTGCCGCCCGGTCGACGCTGCGCGCCCCGATTACGCTCCAAACCGCTGCAGCGAGCCGGCCAAGCCCCACCCTGCCGCCTCGCCGCCCGCGGCCTGCACTCGGGGCAGTTTGGCGTCAGGAATCGTAGCGGCCACTCCGCCCAGTGTCAACTCCAGCAACACGCGCGCCCTATCCGCTGCCACTCTGCCGGCGCCGCGCTGCCCCGGCCGCCGCGCCCCGCCCGGCACCCGCGCCGCCACGCCTCGCGCCCGCCGGCGCCGCCGGACGATCGCCCCCCCGCCAACCCGGTATCTTATAGGCGCACCGCTTGCGGCGCCCAGCCGGATCGCCACCCGGCTCGGTGTCCTGGCGAATCCGGTGCTGGGGCGTCCCTCCCCCTCTCCCCCTGGGAGAGGGCCGGGGTGAGGGCGCGCCCCGGTGGATAGACCGCCGGTCGGAAGGATTCCCGGCCGCGAGGCGCGCCAGAGAGCGCCCGCCGTCCGGCGCGACGTGGTCGCGTATCTTACGCCGTACACGCCTCCCCCCCGCCCGCCGCCCGCGCCCGGCCCGGGGCCTCCCCGCCGGCCCGGCCCGCGGCAGGCCCCCGGGGGAGTATCGTACGGAGTAAACGATGCGACCTTCCGCGCCCGACCAGCGCGCGCCAACCCGCGCCCGGCCTAGCAATTCGCCATCCAAGGAGGGAGCATCGTTTGACCGTTCCTCGGATAACTTCACTGGCGCCCCGGTGCTGTCGGCCGGCGTCGCGCGGCGATTGCCGAGACGCGGGACGCGGCGCTACCATCCCCCGGGGCGCTCTCGCGTCCCAGCGCACGGCGGCGTGAAAGGGACAGCGGCATGAAGCTAGGCGTCGTGTTCCCGCAGACAGAGATCGGCAACGACCCGAGCGTGATTCGCGATTACGCGCAGGCCGCCGAGAGTCTCGGCTATCACCACCTGCTCGTCTTCGATCACGTCGTCGGCGGCCACCCCGACCGCTTCGCGGGGCAGCGCCCGCCGCCGTACACTCATGAAAGCGCCTTCCACGAGCCGTTCGTGCTCTTCGGCTACCTCACGGCCCTCACCACCCAGTTGCGCCTCGTGGCCGGCGTCCTGGTCCTGCCGCAGCGGCAGACGGTCCTGGTCGCCAAGCAGGCTGCCGAGGTGCAGTCGCTAAGCGAGGGCCGCCTGCGCCTCGGCGTCGGCATCGGCTGGAACTTCGTCGAGTACGAGGCGCTGAACGAGAGCTTCAGGAACCGCGGCGCCCGCATCGAGGAGCAGGTCGCGGTGCTCCGGCGCCTCTGGTCGCAAGATCTGGTCGAATTCCAGGGCAAGTACCACACCCTGGACCGCGTCAGCATCAACCCGCGGCCCGCGCGGCCCATCCCCATCTGGATGGGCGGCACCGCCGACGCGGTGCTGCGCCGCGTCGCGCGCCTGGCCGATGGCTGGTTCCCGCAGGCCGCGCCCGGCCCGGAGCTGACCGAGATGCTCGCGCGGCTGCGCGAGTACGTGCGCGCGGCCGGTCGTCGGCCCGAGGACGTGGGCGTCGAGGGGCGCCTAACGATCGCGCAGACGCCGGAAGCGGACTGGGCCCCGACGGTGCAGGCGTGGCGCGACGTGGGCGCCGACTATCTGAGCGTGAACACGATGCGCGCGGGGCTCGCGTCGCCGCGGGCGCACATCGAGGCGATCCGGCGCTTCAAAGAGGCCGTGGAGGCGTGACTCCGGTCCGAAGAGAGGAGAAGCCGTGCGCTTGCGCTTCAACGGGGTCGCCTACGACCGCACCCTGCCGCTCATCTCTCGCGAGGTCCAGCCGGAGGGGATCGAGCTGGAGTACGTCGTTGACCTACCCAACGCCATCTTCCGGCGCATGTTCTCGACCGAGGAGTTCGACGCGAGCGAGTTGTCCTCCTCGAATTTCATCATCGAGCGGGCGCGCGGCGACGAGCGGTTCGTGGCGCTGCCCGTGTTTCCCTCGCGGGTCTTTCGCCACAACTCGATCTACGTAAACGCCGACGCCGGCATCGACCAGCCGCGCGACCTGATCGGGCGGCGCGTCGGCATTCCCGAGTACCTGCAGACGGCCAACTTCTGGGCGCGCGGCATCTTGCAGGACGAGTACGGCGTGCGTCCCGAGGACTTGCAATGGGTGCGCGGCGACACCGAGAAGCTGAAGCTGCCGCTGCCGGCCGGCCTGCACATCACCCAGGCGCCCCCCGGCCGTACGCTGAGCGAGCTGCTGGAGCGGGGCGAGATCGACGCGCTCATCTCGCCCCGCAAGCCCGCTTGCATCGAGGCCGGCTCGCCGCGCGTCCGCCGTCTGTTCCCGGACTATCCGCGCGTGGAAGCCGACTACTTTCGCCGCACCGGCCACTTCCCGATCATGCACCTGGTCGCCATCCGCCGCCACGTCTACGAGCGCGACCGCTCGCTTGCCCGCCGGCTCTACGACGCGTTCGTCGAGGCCAAGCGCCGCGCCTACGAGGCGCTCCGCCAGGGCGTGTTCCTGACGTCGAGCCTCCCGCTGCAGATCGCCTACGCCGAGGAGTCGCGCGCCACCTTCGGCGACGATCCGTTCCCCTATGGGCTGGCGGCGAATCGCCACACCCTCGCCACCGTCGCTCGCTACGTCCACGAGCAGGGAATGGCCGACCGCGTGCTCGATGTCGAGGAGATCGTCGTTCCCGAGCTACTGGACACCTGATCTTCGCGTGGGCCTCCGAGCGGCTGGCCGGCCGTGCGAGCGCTTCAATGACGCGAAGGTCCCGCATCCCGGAAACCAAGTTTAGCCAAGGAGTGTGCCGCCGATGGCTCCTGCCCGCTTGCTGGTAGTCACCGCGCACCCTGACGACGAGGTATTGCACTTTGGCGGCCTGATCCATCTCACCGCCCAGGCAGGCGGCCAGGTCACGCTGGTGTGCGCGACGCGCGGCGAAGTCGGCGAGATCGCGGATCCCATGCTCGCGACGCCGGAGACACTGGGCGCCGTGCGCGAGGCCGAGCTGCGCGCTTCGGCCGCGCTGCTGGGCGTCCACGAGCTGCGGCTGCTCGCCTACCGCGATTCCGGCATGCTCGGCACCCCCGCGAACGACCACTCGGCGGCCTTCGTGCGTGCCGCCGCGGATGTAGTGGTCGGCACACTGGTGGCCGCGATCCGCGCCGTCCGCCCCGCCGTGGTCGCTACCTGGGCGCCAGACGGCGGCTACGGCCACCCAGACCACGTGGCGGCCAGCCGCCACGCCACGGCGGCGTTCGACCTCGCCGGGGAGCCAGTCTCGCCCGATCTCGGCCCCCCGTGGCAACCCGAGGCGCTCTACTACGCCGCGCGCCCCGCCGGACTGCGCGACGAGCTGCGCGCGGCGCTAGACACCCGCCTCCCAGCCGCCGCGCGGCCTCGCCCCCCGGCAACGCGCCCGGCCGCGCCGCTGCCCATCAGCCTGGCGCTGGACGTCGGCGCCGCGCTTGAGGTGAAGAAGGCCGCCCGTGCCGCGCACCGTACTCAGGTAACGCCCTCCTCCTGGGCACGCTTGCTCCCTCCCGATCTGGAGCGCCGCTTCATCGGCACCGAGTATTTCTACCGGGCACGCCCGGCCTGGACGCCAGACGCGCCCGACGACCTGCTCGCGCGGGCCTTGGGCCTCCCACTCGCCGCCGCACCACTGTGACGCCGGTCCACCGGCGCCCGCGTGAGCAGCGTACCGAGTCCGCCGGCCGCCAGAGACTGTGTCATAATACGGACAGGGCTACTGGCGCCTGCCGCGCGACACCGCACAGTCGAGAGCTGGCCGTGAAGAAGAAGCACGTTCTGGTGATCGACGACGACCCGCACATCCTCGAGCTGATCCAGATCATTCTCGAGGACGAGGGCCACCAGGTGACCACCCTCCCCTCCGGCGACCGCGCGGTGGAGGTCGTCGGCCAGGCGGCGCCCGATCTGATCTTGCTCGACATCGTCATGCGCACGCACCATGGGATGGAAGTGCTCGCCGAGCTGCGGAAGGCGGCGCCCAACGTGCCGGTCGTGTTGTTGTCCGGGGCGGTCAGCCAGGTAGCCGACATGCCCGCTATCGCGCGGGCGCTTGGCGCCGAGGACTTCGTCGAGAAGCCGTTCGACGCGGAGCAGCTTATCGAGCTAGTCGACCGGCTGCCGTGACCGGGCGCCCCCTGCTCGTCGGCCAATCCGGCGGTCCCACCGCGGTAATCAACAGCAGCCTGGCCGGCATCCTCGCCGAGGCCACCCGCCAGCCCGCGGTCAGCGCGGTGTATGGACTGCGCCACGGCGTCGAGGGCCTCCTGGCCGAGGATTGGCTAGCCCTACCGTCCGCCGACCCCACGCTGATCGCGGGCCTGCGCGCAACGCCGTCCGCTGCGCTCGGCTCGGCCCGCCACCGCTTGCGCGACGACGACCTCGACGCCGCCCTCGCCGTGCTGCGCCGCCACGACGTCGGTTACTTCCTGCTCATCGGCGGCAACGATTCCGCCGACACCACCGACCGCCTGGGCCGCGCCGCCGCGGCGGCCGCCTACCCGCTCCAGGCCGTCGCCGTCCCCAAGACTATCGACAACGACCTGCCCGCCACCGACCACTGCCCCGGCTACGGCAGCATTGCTCGCTACCTGGCGATCTCCGCGCAAGAGGCCGCGCTCGACACCGCCGCCATGCGCCTCACCGACCCGATCAAGCTGGTGGAGGTGATGGGGCGCGGGGCCGGCTGGGTCGCCGCCGCCGCGGCCCTCGGCCGCCAGCACACGGACAGCGCCCCGCACCTCGTCTATCTGCCGGAGCGGCCCGTGACGGCCGAGAGAGTGCTGGCCGACGTAGAAGCCGTGTATCGACACCACGGCTACGCGGTGATCGTGCTCTGCGAGAATCAGACCGAGCCGACGCCTGACGGGATTCGCGTGCTGGGCGCGGGCGACGAGCCCGAATGGCTCGATCCGTTCGGCCATCCCTACTACCCGAGCCCCGCAGCCTACCTATGCCGCCGGCTGCGTGCCGATCTCGGCGTGCGAGCGCGTTACGATAAGCCAGGCTCCCTCCAGCGCATGGCTCGCGCCTTGATATCGCCAGTCGACGAGCGCGAAGCCTTCGCCGTGGGTCGCGCCGCCGTGCGCGCCGCCGTGCGCGGCCAAGGCGGGCACATGGTAACACTAGTCCGTCACTCGGACGCCCCGTACCGCGTGACGACCGGCCTCGCGGCCCTGTCCGCCGTCGCGAACCGCGCCCGCGAGATGCCGCCTGAGTTCATCGGCGACCACGCGGCTCGGCCAGTTACGGCGGCCTTCGTCGCGTACGCGCAGCCGCTCCTCGGCGGCCCGCTGCCGCGCTACACCTGGCTCCCCGAACCAGGCAGCTAGACCCGGCGGCGGCGCGGCACACGCTCAGCCCTGGCCTCCGCGCGCCGCCTGCCGCCGCGCCTGGCGATGCCGCTCCTGAGCCGCTCGCCATCGTGCGCGCTGGTCGCGGCCCGCCGCCGGGTCCGAGGGCACCCAAGCTGCAAGGAACGCATCGCGGTACGCCGGAAATGTCCCCGCCAGAATCGCATCACGCGCGCCCCGCATCAGATCGCACAGAAAGTGCACGTTGTGGTAACTCGCCAACCGCCCCGCCAGCGCGTGCTCCTCCTGAAACAGCCAGTGCAGCGTGGCCGCCGAGTAGCGCTCGCACACGGCGCAGCCACACTCGGGCTCGGGCGGGCCCGGCTCGCGCCGAAAGCGCGCATTCCGCAGGTTGATCCGCCCCCGCCGCGAGAGCAGCCCGCCCGCGCGAGCCATGCGCGTGGGCAGCGTGCAGTCGAAGAGGTCGATGCCGAGGCTGACGGCTCGCAGCAGATCGTCGGGTGCTCCAACACCCATCAGATAGCGCGGCCGCGTCGTCGGCAGCTCTGCGACCGCCGCCGCGACAGCGCGAACCGTGGCGTCCTTCGGCTCGCCCACGCTCAGGCCGCCAATCGCGTAGCCGGGCAGGTCCAGCGCAGCGAGCGCCCGCGCCGCCTGGGCCCGCAGCTCGGGATAAACGCTCCCCTGCACGATGCCGAACAGCGCCTGGCCCTCGCTCCGATGGGCTGCCAGCGCCCGCACCATCCACGCCTGCGTGGTCTCGACGGCATCAGCGGCCTCCGTCGGGCCGGCAGGGTAGTCGAGGCAGACGTCGAGCGGCATGATCAGGTCCGCCCCGAGCGCCTCCTGTAGCGCGACCACGCTCTCCGGCGAGAACGTCAACGGCCTGTCGTCCAGGTGCGAGCGAAAGCGGACGCCCTCGGCCGATAGCTCACGCAGCGGCGCCAGGCTCCAGACCTGGAAGCCGCCGCTGTCGGTGAGTATCGCCCCATCCCACCCGGTGAAGCGGTGCAGCCCGCCGAGCCGCCGCACGGTTTCCGCACCCGGCCGCAGCGCCAGGTGGTAGGTGTTGGCGAGCACGCACGCCGCGCCCAGCAAGCGTAGCTCGTGTGGATCGAGGCTCTTCACCGTTGCCTGCGTGCCGACGGGCATGAAGGCGGGAGTCGGCACCGGGCCGTGCGACGTTTCAAGAACTCCCGCACGCGCGCCCGTCTCGGGACATACCGCAAGAACGCTAAAGGCCAACGGCTCATCCAGCTGAGTCGCGCCGCCCGGCGGTCAGGTCGCCCGGCTGTCGGGTCCGGCGGCGCGGCTCGGTTGCTATACTTTACTCAAGCATACCTGCTGCGCCGGCGAGCGGCCGGCCAGCAGCTTGACGGGCCGGGCGCTATCATGCCTTTGGAAAGCATTGGTCGCCTGCTGATCGTCGGCGGCCTGATCGTGGTTGCCGTTGGGCTCCTGTTCCTCCTAGGGAGCCGCGTACCCTTCCTTGGGCGGCTGCCTGGCGACTTCCGCTGGCAGCGGGACGGCCTCTCTGTCTACGTGCCGCTAGCCACGAGCCTCCTCGTGAGTGTTGTGCTCTCTGTGCTCCTGACCCTTGTGTTCCGGATGATGGGTCGCGGTGAGTGACCCCTCGCCGTTGCGCACCGCCGACTTCGATTACGAGCTGCCGGCGGAGCTGATCGCCCAGACGCCGGCCGAGCCGCGCGACGCCGCGCGCCTGCTGGTCGTTCCGCGTGACGGCGGCCCCTTCGAGCACGCTGTCTTTCGCGACCTGCCTCGCTACCTCTCGCCCGGCGACTTGCTGGTCCTGAACCGGACCCGCGTTCTACCCGCCCGCCTGCGCGGCCGGCGCGTCGACGCGGGCGGCGGGCGCGTCGAGATGCTGCTACTGCACCCGACGGGCGATGGCGCCTGGGAAGCCCTCATCCGGCCGGCCCGCAGCCTGCGGCCAGGGACGCCGTTGGTCTTCGGCGCCGGCCGCCTGCGTGCCACCGTCGAGGCCCGCACCGAAGCAGGCACAGCACGCGTGCGCTTCCACACCGAGCCCGATGAGGCGTTGCTGCGTGAGCTGGGCGAGATGCCGCTGCCCCCGTACATCCACGCCTGGCACGGCGACCCGGAGCGCTACCAGACCGTCTATGCCGAGATCCCCGGGTCGGCCGCCGCGCCGACGGCGGGGCTTCACTTCACGCCCGCGCTGCTTGCGGACCTGCGGGCGCAGGGCATCGGGATTAGCTTCGTCACGCTCCACGTCGGGCTCGACACCTTCCGTCCGATCCACGAAGACGATCCGCGCGCCCACGCGATGCACCGCGAGTACTGCGAGGTGCCGGCGGAAGTCCTCGAAGCGACCCAGGCCGCCCGCGCCGCTGGGCGCCGCGTCATCGCCGTCGGGACTACCTCGGTGCGTGCCTTGGAGAGCGCCGCTGCCCGCCGTGCGCCGCCGGCGCCGCATGCCGCCGCCGGCGCCGAGTCGTACGCGGACTGGACTAGCCTCTACATCACGCCGGGCTACCGCTATCTGGCGATCGACGGGCTCATCACGAACTTCCACCTGCCGCGCTCCACGCTCCTGCTCCTCGTCAGCGCGCTGATCGGCCGCGAGCGGCTACTGGACGCCTACCGCGAGGCCATCCGCCTGCGCTACCGCTTTTACTCCTTCGGCGACGCCATGCTCATCCTCTAGCCATTGCCGTCGTCCCTCGTCCTCGCCTCTGCGGACTGCACGGTCCTCGCGTCCCGGGTGGCACGCCGGTTGCCTTGAGTCAGACGTATAGGTGCGGGACTCGCGGCCGGCCGCAAGTCGGCCAGGGAGACGAGAACGGTCGCCCGGCGCCCGGCTAGAGCATCCCAAGTTCGGGCCGAGCGCTCCACGGCTAGCCACGCCGCGACCAGAGCGCACCCGCGCCGGCCGCCATCGGCACACGGTTTATCCGGGGGTCGGGCTCCCCGCCAGGACGGGGGAGGGACCCCTTCTTCTTGTTGGCCGCGCGCGACGGCTCGGTGCCCCGCCGGAACTCCCGGCCCGCCCTACAGACGGCTGAACGCGGGCGACTCGCGGGTGATCACCTCTAGGAGAGCCGGCTGGCCGGTGGCGATCACCTCCTGAGCACGGTGGATGGCCGGCATGATCTCGCTCGGGGCCTCCACCCGCTCGGCCCAGGCGCCTAAGGACCGCGCCACGCCGGCGTAATCGCCCGAGAGCTGCTTGATGTTGTACCGCTCCACGGCGATTGGCTGGTGCGACTCGTAGTTGCCCATGACCGAGTTATTGATCAGCACGGTGAGGATCGGGATGCGCAGGCGGGCGGCCGTCTCGATGTCCATACCGCACATGCCGAACGCGGCGTCGCCCAGGAAGTTGACTACCAGTTTTTCGGGCGCCGCGAGCTTGGCCCCCATCGCCATGCCGAGCGACGTACCAAGCTGTGTCGAGTTTCCCCAGCCGATGTAGCCCCGCGGGATGAGCGTCTCGTAGAAGGGCGACACCACGTCGCGCACGTTGCCCGAGTCGTGCGTCACGATCGTCTGGGTGCGGTCCACGGCCTGCATCAGGTCCCAGACCACCCGGTACGGGTTGATCGGCGCGTCATCCGCCGTCAGGTGCGGCATCCACTCCTCTATGACAGCCGCCCGTGCGCTCGCCACATCGGCCGCCACCCGGTCGTCGCCGCGACGGCCGGCGGCGCCGATCTGCCGCCGCACCTCCTCGCAGAGCTGCTGTAGCACCAGCTTCGCGTCGCCCAGGACGCCGTAATCGACCGCGTACTCTGCCGCCAGGTCCTTCTCGTCGACCGTACACTGGATCATGGTCTTGCGGCCCGGGATGCCGCAGGACACCAACGTGCGCGCCAGCGCCGCGCCCACGCTGAACACGAGATCGGCTTCGGGTAGGAAGCGCCGGACGAGCGGGCTAACGGTCGTGCCGCCGCTGCCGATGGCCAGGGGATGGTTCTCGGGGAACGCGCTCTTCCCCAGAGTCGTCGTCATCACCGGCGCCTGGACCAGCTCCGCAAACTCGCGTAGCTCCTCGGTCGCCTCGGCCCACAGCACGCCCTGGCCGACGTGCAGCAGCGGTCGCTTGGCCGCGAGCAGCGCGCGCACCGCCTCGCGCACCGCGTCCGGGTCGCCCGCGCTCCGCAGCCGCGGCACCGCGCGGTAGCTGAAAGCGCTGTCGTCCGCCTCCTCGGCCATTACGTCGGCGGGCGTCTCCAGGAGCACCGGGCCTGGCCGGCCCGCGCGCATGAGCGTGAAGGCGCGTCGCATCTGATCGGGCACGCGCGCCGCCGACGTGATCCGATCGGCCCACTTGGTGATGCTGCGGTATGCCGCCGTCGCGTCGAAGATCGTCGGTAGCCCCAGACGCGACCGTGCGGCCTGCCCCGGCAGCATCAGGATGGGAGTCGAGTCGGCGTATGCCTGGGCGACGCCGCCGAAAGCGTTCTCGATGCCCGGCCCCGCCTGTACCATGCACACGCCGGTCCGCCGGCCGTTGGTCACCCGGGTATAGGCATCGGCCATGTTGATCAGGGTGCGTTCAGTGCGAGTGACGATCGGCCGGATGCCCGCGGCGGCCGCCGCGTCGATGAGCTGGTTGGCAGGAAAGCAGAATACGTACTCGACGCCCTCGCGTCGCAGCACCTCGGCTATGGCCGCGCTGCCCTTCATGTCACGCCTCCTCGCGACGCCTGCCGACTGCCGCCCTGTGCGAGCACCCCGGCGCGCCGACCTGCCATTATAGGCGGCGTAATCGCCTCGCACACCGCCCGGGGGGCGGCAGGCCCGCTCCCCCGCCGGCTCCCGGGGGCCAGCCACTCCACCACGCTAGGCGTCCTGCTTCTGACCGAAGAGGTCGCCAACCGTTAGCCGCGGAGCCGGCGGCGCCTGCGGCGCCGCCGAAGGCGGGGCTGCCGGTACGCCCAGCTCCAGATCGCCCGCTTCCAGCGCCGTCTGAAGGTTCTTCAGTTGGTCGATTTGGTACACGTCGTGCGCGTGCATGCGGGCAATCTTCCGCTGGGCGTCCTCGTCCTCGACGGTCTGCATCTCTTCGGCGTAGTGGTTCGCCAAGGCCTGTTGGCGCGCGATGTCGCTGCGAATGACATACGCCGCGTCGCGCGTGCGATCGATCTCCTCGTGGTGCGTCGTCACCTCCCCGCCCAGCTCGGCCACTCGCTCGGCCAACCAGCCCCAGTGCTTCATGTGCCACTGCGCCAGGTCGATCTGCAGCTCAGTTCCGAGGCGGTTGCTCTTGTTCACGAACGACTGGAAGAGATACTGCAGCACCGTCGTGTATTCGCGGCCGATATCGCTGTTCAGCGTCGCGATCAGCTGCTCGTGGCCGGGCGGCAGCTGGAGGTTCGGCGGGGCATGATAGGGTGTGACGGAGATTACCTCGTTCGTGGGAGGCCGCTCCTGGCTGAACGGACCGGTCGCCTCGGGGGCCTCGCTGGCAGCTTGCTGCGCCGAGCCGCTCGAGGCGCGTTGGCCGCTGAACGGCCCCACCCCTGGTCGCGGGGAGGGCGCGTCGGGGTCGCCGCCAAAGGCCGTCACGTAGCCGCGGAACAGCTCGCGGTGTGCACGCTCGTCCACCAGGATGCGATCGATGACCCGCGTGACCCGGCGGTCGTCGATCTCGCGCGTGTGGGCCACGTACTGCGCGATGGCCCGGTCCTCGGCGTCGATGTCCAGGAGCATCAGGTCAGCCGGCGGCGAGCCGTTGATATAGATTACGTCGCGCTCGACCGTCGGGTCGGCGCCCAGGTCCACCACCAGCTCGGCGACCCAGCGAAAGTGCCGCATCTCATCGCGGGCGATCTCCTGCACCTCGCACGGGATGTCGCCGCCGGCATCGCCCATACGCCAGACGTGCTGCATGTACTGGATAATCGCGGCGTGCTCGCCCGCGAGATCGTCCTGGAGCATCCGGACCATGGCGTCGTGCGCGGCGCTGCTCACTGTTACTCTCCTGGACGCGGAGTCTGGTGAGGAGACGAGTCGCCACTGGGGATTGCGCGTCACACCTGGCGCGCTGGCAAGGCTTCGGCCACCCTAAGTCTAGCGCAGCCCGACGTGGCATCCAACACGACGATGTATATAATCTTGACAGTAACGCTCACGAACCACGCCCGGTGCGGCGTTTGACGCTCGCGTGAGTAGTGTTACACTCTGGCCGGCGCTCGCTTGGGAAAAGGGGACCCGCGCTAGCGCCGCCGAGCCGCCACCCAGCCCGATGCAGGAGGAACAGCGATGCAGACCCCAGTCTCCACCGCCGAGCGACGGTCGCTGCCGCGCCTCAACGAGCCGGCCCCGGACTTCGAGGCCACCACCACGCAAGGCCCCATCAAGCTGAGCGATCTGCGCGGCAAATGGGTAGTGCTCTTCTCGCACCCCGCCGATTTCACGCCGGTCTGCTCGACCGAGTTCATGGCGTTCGCGCGGAGCTACGACGAATTCACGAAGCGCAATGCCGTGCTGATCGGCATCAGCGTCGACAGCGTCTACTCGCACATCGCCTGGATCCGGAACATCGAGGAGAAGGCCGGCGTCAAGATTCCTTTCCCGGTCGTGGCCGACCTCGACATGAAGGTCGCTCAGCAGTTCGGCATGATCCACCCGGGCGAGGGCGCCACGGCTACCGTCCGCACGGTCTTCTTCATCGACGATAAAGGCATCGTGCGGGCGATGATCTACTACCCGATGAGCTGCGGCCGCAGCATCGACGAGATTATCCGGGTGCTCGACGCGCTTCAGACGGCGGACAAGAACGGCGTGGCGACACCAGCCAACTGGCGGCCGGGCGAAGATGTGGTCGTGCCGGCGCCGGCCACCCAGGAGGGCGCCGAGAAGCGGCTCGGCGAGCAAGGCCTGAAGCAGGTCGACTGGTATCTCTCGACCAAGCCGCTGCCGCGCTAACCCGGCGCGACGTAGCCCCGCCGACTCGAGCCGCCGGCTGGCCAGCCGGCGGCTCGAGTCGGCGGCACGGCCGGAACGCCTGCTTCGGCCCTCCGCCATAACAGCAGCGAAAATACCCCTGCGGAGGTTGCCATGGCCGCGCACGCAGGCCCATCTGTTGCACGGAGGCGAAGCGGCTGCGCAAGGCGCGGACACCGGCCCGGCGCATCCCACGTGGCCGCGCTGTTGATCGTCGTCGCCCTCCTGGCCTGCACGTCGCCCGCCACAAGCCCGGGCGCGACGAACGCTCGCCCGTCGGCAGCCGCCAGCCCCGCCAGCGCGACCACGACCGCGCCGGCCGCGGCCTCCCCTCAGGCGCTAGAGCGCCTTCGCGTGCCGTATGTCGCGATCAGCGCCTCGCAGCTCCCCGCCTGGGTGGCGGAAGACTCGGGCGTCTTCGCCAAGTACGGCCTCGACGTTTCGCTGGAATATATCCCCACGGGGACGACCCTCGTGCAGACTATGGTCGCCGGCGAGGCCGCGTTCGGCATCGCCGGCTCCGAGGCGCCGATCTCGGCGTCGCTAGCCGGCGCCGACATCGTCATCCTGGCACCCACCGTGGACCACCTGCTCTTCACCATCTACGCCGTGCCGAGCGTCACGGATCCGAGCGCCATGCGCGGCAAGCGCCTGGCGATCACCCGCGTGGGCAGCAGCACCGACTTCGCGGCGCGGCAGTGGCTGGACACGCTGGGCTTGCGGGCCGGCGACGACGTGGCGCTAATCCAGGCCGGCGGCCAGAAGGAGATCCTGGCGTCCATGCAGTCAAACGGCGCGGACGCGGGTGTGCTCTCCTCCCCTACGGACGTCGAGGCGCGGCACCTCGGCTATCGCGAGATCGCGGACCTCGGCAAGCTGCCCAAGCCGTTTTATCAGTCCAGCCTTCTTGCTACGCGCAAGCTCATCAACGAGCGGCCCGACCTCGTCCGCCGCTTCGTACAAGCGATCGTCGAGGCCGACAGCATCATCCACCTGGACAAGGCGGCCGCCACGCGCGCCCTAGCGAAGTACGCCCAGATCACCGATGACGAAGTCCTTGAGGCGACGTACGAGTCCGCCGTCGCGGTCGTCCCAAAAGTGCCCCTCCCGACGCGCGACGCCATCGAGTCGGCTATCGAGCTGGTGGCGCTCACCAATCCCGAGGCCCGCAACGTGGACCCCACCCGGTTCTTCGATCCGCGCTTCGTTCAGGAGCTGCAGGATAGTGGGTTCATCGACAGCCTATACAAGTAGCCGCTCCCGCCCACAATGGGCCTGCCGCGAAGCAGGACGTTCAGCGTCAGCCTGCTCGTCGGCCCACTCGCTGGAGCCCCCCACTTGCGGCATGCGGTAGCATATTCTATGAGCAAGCGGCCATCCGGCGGGCCGGCCGCCCTCCAGAGGGACATCAGCCCTTTGCCGCGACGGTCCCGCTAGGGCCGAGCGTTTGCATGACACTCGCGCGCGGCCGGGCCTGACCGCCGGCCAGGGGCAACTCGAGGACACCGTGGCAGCTACCACCAGCGACCTGACCAAACAGCAGATGCCGCGCGACGCGGCCGCGCCCCCCGCTTCCCCGGTGCCGGCGGCCGGCGGCCTGCTCGATCGCGTGGCCGGGTCGCTGCCCCTGCTGGCCGATCTGCTCCACGCCGACCTGCTGCTCTACGTCCCGGAAGCTGGGCAGGTTTGCGTGCGGGCGCACGCCCAGCCGCATCCGCTTCCCTCGCTGTACGGCGGCTCGCAGGTAGGCACGCGGACGGGGCCTGGCGCCGAGGCGGTGCGGCAGCTCTTCGAGAACGGCCGCTCCCACTCCGGGGTCAACGGACTACTCGTGCGCGGTGCGCCGGCCGTGCAGGAGATTCTACCGATCTACGAGGGCGAGCAGCTGCTGGCGGGCCTCAGCGTCGAGACGAACGTGCTCGAGTACGAGCGGATGCGCCACAAGGACCCCGTTCTGCGCGATGCCCTCGCCAGTATCCGCCAGACGGTCCTCGAGGGCCGCCTGCGTGGCGCCGAGCACCTGCGACGCATCGGCGAGCATGACGGACTGATCGTGATCGACGCCGACGGCCAGATTCAGTACATCAGCACCGTCGCGGAGAACCAGTACCGGCGCCTGGGCTACCCCGAGAGCCTGTTGCACAGCCAGATCTCGGAGCTCGACACCAACGAGTACATCTGCTTCAAGGCGATGGAACAGGGCGTCTGCCTGGAGCAGCGTATCGAGGAGCAGGACCAGATCTGGATCAAGCGGGTCGTGCCGCTGCCGCAAGCGCCCCGCCGGAGCTGGTGGGGCCGCCTGCGCCGCCCAGCCGCCCAGCCCGCCGGCGCGCTGATCGCCATCCAGGACATTACCGATGACGTGCGAAAGGAGCAAGAGCTTAAGATCAAGTCGGCGATGATTCGGGAGATCCACCACCGGGTCAAGAACAACCTGCAGACCATCGCCTCCCTGCTACGTTTGCAAGCGCGTCGGTCCAACCCGGAGGTAGCCGAAAGCCTGCGCCAGAGCATCAACCGCATCTTGAGTATCGCAGTGGTCCACGAGTTTCTGTCCCACGGCGAGTCAAGCGTCATCAACATTCACGAGGTCTGCTATCGCATCCTGACCGAGGTGACACAGGGGATTCTGGACCCCGAAAAGAACATCAGCCTAACGCTCGAGGGCCACAACTACTACCTGGCAACCCAACAGGCCACGTCGTGCGCCCTCGTTGTCAACGAGCTGCTGCAGAACGCCGTCGAGCACGGCTACGCCAATCGCGACCAGGGAACGATCCAGGTGACGCTCCGGGACACGGCGGACAGCATGTTCATCGAGATTCGTGATGACGGGGAGGGCTTGCCGCCCGGCTTCGATCCACGGCGCGATGGCAGCCTGGGGCTACGCATCGTCGATACGCTCGTGCGCGACGACCTGAAAGGCCGCTTCGAGCTGATCGGCGACGGGGGCGTCACGGCGCTCATCGCCTTCCCTAGCTGGCAGCTTCGCGAGCCGCCCAGCCACTTGCGCGTAGACGCGTGATCCCCCCTGGGGAACGCTCGGGCGGCGAAGCCCAGCCCAACAGCCAGCCAATCGCAGGAGGACGCGGTGGTTGCAACTCGCATCTTGATTGCCGAAGACGAGTCGATTCCGCGGCTCGACTTGAAGGAAATGCTGGAGAATCTCGGCTACCAGGTGGTCGGGGAGGCGGCCGACGGGCGTGCCGCGATCGAGCTGGCGCGCGAGGTGCAGCCCGATCTGGTCGTGATGGACGTCAAGATGCCCGAGGTGGACGGCATCGCGGCCGCGCGCGTCTTGGTCGAGGAGCGCATCGCGGCCGTGCTGCTGGTCTCGGCGTACTCCGACCGCGACCTCGTGGACGGCGCCAAGGCGGCCGGAGTCCTGGGCTACGTGACCAAGCCCTTCGGCGAGGCTCAGCTCGTCCCGGCAGTCGAAGTTGCCCTGGCCCGCTTCCGCGAGTTCCAGGCGCTCGCCAAAGAGCTTGGCGATACCCGAACCGCCCTGGAGACGCGCCGGGTCGTCGAGCGCGCCAAGGGCATCCTGATGGACCGCCACGGATTGAAGGAGGAGGAAGCCTTCCGGCGCATCCAGAAACTCAGCATGGATACCCGCAAGTCTATGCGCGAGGTCGCCGAAGCCATCCTCCTCGCGCGCCAGGCGGAAGGCTAGGCGTGCGGCCGCGCCCGGCCTTGCCGCGCCTAGCCGGGCGGACGGAAGACGGAGAGCCAGTTGGCGCCCATGACGGTCGCTAGCAGGACCACGAGCGAGAGCAGGACGGCCATGGCGAGGAGCCCGATCGCCAGCGCCAGCATGAACCCGCAGCCAAATTTGAAGCCGTCGCCAACCGAGAAACTAACCGGGTTGCGCGCCGAGCGGCCGGTCGCCCAGCCCGGCCCTCGCGGCAGATCATTCGGCCCCGGCGCGAACGTTCGCCCCAGCATGCTCCTCCGTGAGGGCCGTCAGGAGATAGTGTGCGGCGGGCATGCCGCCGCGCGCAAGCGGGCGACCGTGCGGCCCGGCTATTCTAAGCGCCCGTTCTAGCAGCAGGCAAGTACTGTGTACCGGCAACGCCTGCCGCGCTCGGCCCCGGCCTCGGCGTCACAGACCCGGCGCTCGCGCCCGCCGGAGCCGCTTGACAGGAAGGAGCAGGCCCGAGAGAATCAAGAGGGCGCGCCGCGGACGCGGACAGAGCCATGCCGCGCCGCCGGGCCGGCCACGCGGCCGCGAAGGAGTCGGGAGTCATGGTAGTTGGCGAAGCCTGGGAACTGGCGATTATGTTCGTGCTGATCCTTGGTAACCTGGCGCTGCTCGTGCTGCTCCAGCGATGGTTCGGGCTGACGTAGACCGCTGCTCATGCCGATCTACGACTACCGCTGCGCGGGCTGCCGCCGCCGCATCAGCCTCCTCTTTCAAACGTTCGCCGCCGCGGAAAGCGCGGCCTGTCCTCATTGCGGCTCGCGTGACCTGGCGCGACTGGTTACGCGGTTCGCGGTCGGGCGCTCTGAGGAGCGCCGACTCGACGATCTGGCCGACCCCGCGGCCTTCGGTGACCTGGACGAGAGCGACCCGCGCAGCGTGGCGCGTTGGGCCCGGCGCATGGGCCAGGAGTTCGGCGAGGATCTCGGCGACGACTTCGGCGAGATGGTCGACCAGATGGAGGCCGGCGAGATGCCGGACGACGGCGACAGCAGCGACGCTGACCTCGACTGATCTGCCCGAGACCGTCCGGATAGCATCAGGCCCGCCTGGCTAGCCAGGCGGGCCTGGTCTTTGGTGCCATTGTGTGTTTGGCCCGCGGGGCGCCTACTCCGTGTACGCCTTCAGCTTGCGCGCCCGCTGCGGCTGGCGCAGCTTGCGGAGCGCCTTCGCCTCGATCTGCCGAATCCGCTCGCGTGTGACGCCCAGCGCCTCCCCGATCTCCGAGAGCGTGTAGTACTTGCCATTCTCCAGCCCGAAGCGCATCTGCAGCACGCGCTGCTCGCGGTGGCCCAGCGACGCCAGCACGCTCGCCATGTAGTCCCGCAGCAGCGACCGCGCCGCCGCCTCTTCCAGGTCCTGCGCGGCCTCGTCCTCGATAAAGTCCGCCAGAAGCGCGTCCTGATCGTCGCCCACGGGCGTTTCCAGCGATATCGGCTGCGGCAAAATCTTGAGAATCTCGCGCACCTTCTCGGCGGGCATCTCCATCGCCTCGCCGATCTCGGCCGGCGTTGGCTCGCGTCCGAATTGCTGCTGCAAGCGGCTGAGCGTCCGCACCAGGCGATTGATCGTCTCGACCATGTGGACCGGAATGCGGATCGTGCGCGCGTGGTCGGCTATAGCCCGCGTGACCGCCTGCCGAATCCACCACGTAGCATACGTGCTGAATTTGAAACCACGGCGGTAGTCGAACTTCTCCACGGCGCGCAGCAGCCCCATGTTCCCCTCCTGAATGAGGTCGGGGAGCGGGATGCCGCGATTCATGTAGCGCCGCGCGACGCTGACCACCAGCCGCAGGTTCGCCTCGATCAGGCGGCGCCGCGCCTCATCCCCGCGCGCCACCGCCAGCTCCAGCTCGGCCGCCTCCTCGGCGCTCGCCTCGCCGCCAGCCAGCCGCGCCGCCGCGAGCGAGCCGGCTTCGATGGCCATCGCCAGCGCGACCTCCTCCGCCCCGGTGAGCAGCGAAACGCGCCCAATCTCCTGCAAGTAGAGCGGTAGCGCTTCGCCGGCTAGCTCCGCCTCGCGTACTGGGGCTGATGCCCGCCCGGCGGGCAGGCCAGAAGGGTCGGCGTCAGGCTCTACCTGAGTCGCGCTGGGTGCCGGAGCGATCCGCATGCTTTCCCCCGCAGACGCGCCGCGCGTCCGCCGCAGTGTGCGCCCGGCCGGTCAGCCGGCGCCGCGCCGCACGTGCTCGGCTCACGAGCCGCGTGCGTCTTCGAGGGGGAGCATAGCAGGTGTTTCGTGCAAAATCGGGCAGATATTGCAGGATTGCGACGTGTACTAGCCAATATCGCAGGATCGCAACATGGAGTCACGATTTGATATAGCTAGCCGTTTCGGAATTGCGATGGGAGTGTCACAATCACACTACTGCAGCGCCGTCGAGGACGTGGAACATGAGGCCAGACGACAGCTTGGGGTAAAAGTAGGTGGACTTCTGCGGCATCCGCTCGCTCACGTCTGCGACCGCGGCGATCTGCGTCGGCAGAGTCGCGTTCATAAGCACCGCAAACCCTGCCTCGCCGGCGTCGACGGCGGCGACCGCCTCGGCGGCGTCCCGCGTGTAGTTCAGCGCCTCGGCGGCCTCAGGCCCCAGCAGCGGCCGGAGCAGCAGGCTATCCAGTTGGGCCACGTCCAGCGCCCGCCAGGCGGGCAGTCGCTCGGCTGGCAGATAGCGCGCCGCCTCGGCGCGCGGCTGCAAGAAGCTGATGACGCCGGGCCGGTACAGCGCGAGCGCCGTGCCGCTCGCGCCCCGCCGCGCGAGTTCGGCCAGCGCGCCCGGCACGCCGCCCGCCGCCGCTAACGGCCGCGCCTCGGCGTCGAAGCGCTCGGCGAGCAGCGCGTCCAGAGCGGCGTCGGGAACGCGGCCCGCAGGCACGACACGGTGCGTGGGCAGCACCAGGAGCCCCGGGTCGTCCATGGCCACCAGGTACGTCATCACGAACTCGTAGCCGGCGTCTGGCCCGTCTGAGCCTGCGGCACGGCGCTCGTCGCGGTAGCGCAGCGCGGTTTCGTACCGGTGGTGGCCATCCGCGATGTACAGCGGGCACGCCGCCAGCGCCCTGCTGAGCGCGGCGCCGTCGCGGCCCACCGCCCAGACGCGCGTCTGGCGCTGATCGGGCAGCCGCACCTCGGCCAGCGGCGCTTCGCACTCCGCGGCTCGCCACAGCGCCGCCTCCGCGTCCGGCTGGGGCGGATACAGCATGAAGATGGGACTGAAGTTCGTCCGGCAGGCGCGCAGCAGCTCCAGCCGGTCGGCCTTGGGGCCGGCCAGCGTGTGCTCGTGCGGCAGGACGACGCGCGCCTCCCAGTCGGCCAGCCGGACGGCGGCCATGACGCCACGCCGGCGGTGCGTCGTCCCCTCCCAGGCGAACGTCTCCTCGATCGCGTACAGCACCGGCTCCGGGTCACGCGCCAGCACGCCTTCCGTGCGCCACGCCGCCAGCGTCTCGGCCGCGCGCCGGTAGCGGCTTAGCCCCGCTGTGTCGCCGGCCTCCGGCTCGGGCAGCTCCAGCCGGATGGCGTTGTACGGGCTCGCGGCCCGCAGCTCGGCCGCTTCGCGAGGCGAGACTACATCGTAGGGCGGGCAGACCACCGCGCTCAGGTCGCCCACTCGTTGCGGCGCGTACCGCAAGCCGCGAAAGCCACGCACGTCGGCCATGATCCACCCCCGTCCATGCTCAACCGCGCCGCCGCCTACGGCGCGCCGCTCGACGTCAGCCAGAGCCCGGCGAAGCACGCCCGCGCCTGGGCATCCGCCCACAGTCCAATCGCCCCGCCGGATAGCGCGTCGTCCGTCGCCTGGAGCAGCGGCTCCCCGTCCAGCGCCACGGCGAGCCGTGCGCCATGCGCCCGCACCGCCAGGTCATGCCACTGTCCGACCGACACGCCGAGATCGCGCGCCGCCAGCAGCGACAGCGTGCCACCCTGCCGCCGATACAGGCGCACGTTGTTGTTCCGCGTGTCCACGCGCGCCAGATAGTAGTTGTCCGCGTCCTGCAAGTGGACCGCCACGCCGTAGCGCTCGCCCGCGCTCGGCTCAGTGCGCGCCCGTACCCGCACGTCCACGTCGTCGGCCGCCGCGACTCCCGGCACCGCGCGCCACGGCGCTCCGCCGGCCGCGTGGCACACCGCCTCTGCCGCGTCCTCGGCGCCCCGCTCCAGGCGCCAGCCGCCGTGCCCCCCGGCCAGCTCTGGCCCTCCCCCTACTAGGGCCGCGAGCGGCCAGGCGCTGCTCGCGGGTGGCGGCTGCGCGAGCGCCGCCCACCACGCCGCGTCGGCCACGTCGGCGGCCGGCGCCCGGCACCCCAGCGTAAGGCCGAGCGCCAGCGCGCCGGCCATTAGCGCGCTCAGCCGCCGTCGGGCAGCAGCAGCACCAGGAGCGCGCCGGCACACAGCCCCGCCCCGTAAGGCAAGTAGCTGCGGGCCCCAGCACGCCGCAGCAGCAGTAGCACGACGGACACGACGGCCACCAGTATCCCGCCCAGGAACAACGCCGGCAGCACGCGCTGGATCCCTACCATCGCGCCGATCATCGCCGCGATCGTGATGTCGCCGCTGCCCATCGGCTCCTGGCCGTGGTACAGCAGCCGCCCGAGCCAGTACAGCAAAAAGAACAGGCCGCCGCCCGCCAGCGCGCCAGCGACGGCGGCGATCGGGCCCGGACCCGCCAGCGGGCTCAGCAAGAGCCCCAGCAGCACTCCGGGGTAGCAGATCACGCCGTACACCCAGCGGTGGCGCAGGTCGATCGCGAGCACGGCCACGAGAAACGCCGCGAAGGCCGAGTTGGCGATCAGCGCGACCGACAGCCCGTAACGCCAGGCGAGCGCGCCGAACAGCACCGCCGTCGGCAGCTCGAGGCCCGTCCCCAGCCGCAATGGCCGCGCGCCGCAGCCAGCGCAGCGCCCGCTGCCACGCGGCAGGAGTGCGGACAGTGCGAGCGGGCTTAGCCGCCGTTCGCACGCGGCGCAGCGCGGCCAGGCCACAGCGTGGCCGCGCGGCAGCTCGTGGACCACCGCGTTCAGCGCCCAGCCCACCAGCCAGCCCAGGCCGCCCCACAGCCACTCCATGCAGGCCGTCCATCTCCTCCGCGGCAGGCAACGAGAAGCCCGCCCGGGGACGCCTTCGCGTCGCGCCGGTGCGGGCCAAGGGTGCGGAGAACAAGCGAGCGGCCGCCGGGCTAGCGGCCAAAGAACTTGATCGGGACGCCGGCTGCCTTCTGGCCACCATCGCTCTGCTGGTAGGCCAGCACGCTTAGCCGCGCGGCCGTAGCGCCCGCCACTTGGCGGAACGCCTCGGCCTGTGGCGAGTCCGGCGCGGCGACGACAACCGGTCGGCCCTGGTCCCCGCCCTCCCGGATGGCCGTGTCCAGCGGCACCTCACCCAGGAACGGCAGATTCGTCCGCTCGGCCAGGCGGTGGCCGCCGCCCGTCCCGAAGATGTCCGTGCGGGTATGGCAGCAGGGACAGATGAAGTACGCCATGTTCTCGACGATACCCACGATGGGTACTTCCAGGCGGCGGAACATCGCGATGCCCTTGACCACGTCCTGAAGCGCCACGTCCTGCGGCGTTGTGACTACCACGACGCCCGAGAGCGGCACGATCTGGCTGAGGCTCAGCGGCGCGTCGCCGGTGCCCGGCGGCAGATCGACCACCAGGTAGTCTAGCTCTCCCCACTTGACGTCGCGCACGAACTGCTGGATGGCGCTGTGGACCATTGGCCCGCGCCAGATCACCGCCTGCTCGTCCGGTCCCAGGAAGAAGCCGATCGAGATCAGCTTCACACCATACGCCATGATGGGAATGATCTTGCCCTCCTCGCCCCGGACCTCCGGCGCCTGCCGGATGCCCATCATGAGCGGGATGTTGGGCCCGTGGATATCGGCGTCGAGCAGGCCCACGCGGGCGCCCGTGGCGGCCAGCGCCAGCGCTAGATTTACCGAGGTGGTGGACTTGCCCACACCACCCTTCACGCTGGCGACTGCCACGACGTGCCGAACGCCCGGCAGCACTCGCTCTTGCGGCCCCTGCGGCGTGCGGCCCATCGTCGTGTTCGCGCGCATCGTCACGCTAACCTCGCGCACGCCCGGCAGCCCACGCACCACGCGCTCCGCGGCGGCTTGCATCTGGTCACGCACGGGGCACGCGGGCGTCGTGAGCACGATCGCGAAGCTTACGCGCCCGTCCTCGATCTTGAGGTCTTGAATGAACCCGAGCGAGACGATGTCGCGGTGCAGGTCAGGATCTTGAATCGTCCCCAGGACGCGCAACACGTCGTCCTGGCTCACCGTGGCAGCCATTCTGTCGTCCACTCCCCACGCCGCGAGACAAGCGCCGGCCAAGTTTCCTGGCATCCAACTTCATCATAACATACGGCCGGAGCGCGGCCGGGCAGGCCACCGGGGCGGCGCGGGAGGGATGAAACCGCACCGGGTGCGGCGTTAGCGACTCTCCGAGCCGGACGATCCGGCCGCTTCGCTCGCCCGTTTGACGTCCAGCACTTCAATGTCGGCGCCATAGCGTTTGGTAACGTAGCGCGCGGCGTTGGCAAGCTGGTCGATGATCGCGACCAGCCGGTCGGTCGCCTCGCGAATCCGCGCGCACAGCTCCTGCGCGGCGGGGTCGGCCCCCGGCCGGTTCGCCAGCAGCTCCGCGTAGCCGTACACTTCGCTTAGGCTTTGATTGACCGCATCGGGGATCGCCAGCGCCATGTGCCGGATCGCCTGGTCCTGCGCCGTCTGCCGCTCCGCCTCCAGGCGCTCGCGGGCGAGCTGCATGGCGCGGATGCGGCGCGACGTCGCGCCCCACACGCGCACGCGCGCGAGCAGCTCGGGCAGGTCGAATGGCTTCGTGACGTAGTCGTCGGCGCCGCGTGCGAATCCAAGCTGCTTGTAGGCGGTAGTATCGAGCGCCGTGAGCATGATGACTGGGAGATATGGGGCGGGCGCCTGCTGCTCCCGTACGCGTGCGCACAGCTCCAGCCCGTCGACGTCAGGGAGCATGAGATCGAGCAACAGAACGTCGGGCTGCGCGTCGTCAAGCGCCTGCAGCGCCGCGCGGCCGTCGCTGGCCACGCGCACGTCGAAGCCCTCGGCCTCGAGCGCAGTCCGTAGCAGTTCGCTGATGTCGCGGTCGTCTTCGACGATCAGAATCGCCAGCGGCCGCTCGTCCATCCGTCCCCCCGTGCCAGCCCGCCGCCGGCTGACCGGAGGCGAGGTTAGCCGGCGCAAAGCAAGAGTCGTTCCACGATGGCCGCATGCTCATCCCCGCTCGCCGTCGACGAGTCGCGGTGCGGCCCGGTGCTCGCCCAGCCAATCTTACTGGTCGGAGCGTCTGCCTGTAAACGTGTTGAGGCCAATCGACGGGCCGCGAGGCAGACCGCGCGCCGCGCCGGCGGTCCCGTGGCAGGCTCGCGAGCCAGCCTTCAGCTCAGCACTGCCGCCCGCACACCACCGGCGCCGGCTGCGGCCCTCCTGCCGCGCTGGGCTACCGGCTCCCGCCCTCCTCACTGTTCAGGCGGCATTCAGGCGGCGCGCGGAAGCTGTCAGGAAGCTCTCAGGCGCCGCCGAGTAGCATGACGAGGAATCTCTCGGCTCGCCTCCCGCCGCCGTACCCCGGGCAGCCGGCGGGCCAAGGAGCGGCGCATGCCCCGCCACCCCTGGGCGAGCTACGCGAGGGCACTCACTCTCTCCGCCGCGCTCCTCCTGGCTCCCGGCTGCGCCGCGACCCCAACGGTACTCGTTCCCGCGTCGAGTGAGGCCGACGAGATCCTTCACCTCACCTGGATCATCACCGGGATTGCCGCTGCCGTATTTTTCCTGGTCACCGGGCTGCTGCTCTACTGCGCCGTGCGCTTCCGCGCCGGCCCGGATGCCCCCACGCCGCCGCAGATCGCGAGCAACCACGTCCTCGAGTTCACCTGGACGATCATTCCGATCGTGATCCTGGCCGGGGTGGTCGTGGCCACGATCCGCGTGATTCGCGACGTGGTGCAGCCGAACGCGGCCGCGGCCTCCACGCTCCATGTGCGGGTCGTCGGGCACCAGTGGTGGTGGGAGTTTCAGTATCTAGACCAGCAGGTGACCACGGCGAACGAGGCGCACGTGCCGGTGGGCGAGATGGTGGAGTTCCAGCTCGATTCGGACAACGTCATCCACAGCTTCTGGGTGCCGCAGCTCTTCGGCAAGACCGACGTGATTCCCGGCCACGACAATCGCATCTACTTGCACGCCGACACCGCCGGCGTCTACCGGGGCGAGTGCGCCGAGTTCTGCGGTCTGCAGCACGCGAACATGCGTCTCCTGATCGTCGCCGAGCCGCCCGACCAGTTCGCCGCCTGGGTGCGCAGCCAGCAAGGCCCGGCCGCCACGGTGATCGGCCAGGACGCACAGCAGGGCCGCGACCTCTTCATGGCCTCCACGTGCGCCGGCTGCCACACGATCCAGGGCAGCCCGGCGCAGGGCCAGGTGGGGCCTGACTTGACCCACCTGGCCAGCCGCGCCGAGATCGCGGCCGGCACGCTGCCCAACACCTCGTCCGACCTGGCCGACTGGCTGAGCAACCCGCAGGCCGTCAAGCCAGGCAGCGACATGCCAAACCTGAACCTGGACGACGCGAGCGTGGCCAAGCTGGTCGCGTTCCTCAGTCAGCTCGAGTAGCGGGGGAGCAGAGAAGCGTATGGCCGCCACTGCCGTCGGCACCGCCCGCCCTCACGGGGCGGCCCTCCCTCACACGGGGCTGCTGGCCTGGCTGGGGACGACCGACCACAAGCGCATCGGCATCCTGTACATCTGCACGACGTTTACCTTCTTTCTGTTTGGCGGCGTGGAAGCGCTGCTCATGCGCACGCAGCTGGCGCTGCCCCGGAGCACGCTGCTGGCGCCCGACACGTACAACCAGATCTTCACGATGCACGGCACCACCATGATCTTCCTGTTCATGATGCCAATGCTCGTGGGGCTCGGGAACTACTTGGTGCCGCTGATGATCGGCGCGCGCGACATCGCCTTCCCGCGCCTCAACGCGCTGGGCTACTGGGTTCTGCTGTTTGGGGGCATCTTCCTCTACAGCAGCTTCCTGTTTGGCGCAGCGCCCGACGCCGGCTGGTTCGCCTACGCCCCGTTGACGACCGCGCCGTTCTCGCCCACGCCGAACCTCGACTTCTGGATACTTGGCATCGAGCTGCTGGGCATCTCGTCGATCGCGGGCTCGATCAACTTCTTGACGACGATCTTCTGCCTGCGCGCCCCGGGGATGACGATTGGCCGGATGCCGCTCTTCGTCTGGATGACCATGGTGACGGCGGTCCTTACGCTCGTGGCCATGCCGAGCCTCGCCGTCGCCGCGGCGCTGCTATTCCTCGACCGCCACCTTGGCACGGGTTTCTACTTGGCGCCGGTGGGCGGCGATCCGCTGCTCTGGCAGCACCTGTTCTGGAGCTTCGGGCATCCGGAGGTCTACATCCTGATCCTGCCCGCCTTCGGAATTATCTCCGAGGTCGTGCCGGTGTTCTCGCGGAAGCCGCTCTTCGGCTACTACATGGTCGCGTTTTCGGGCGTGGCCATCGGCTTTCTCTCCTTCCTCGTCTGGGCGCACCACATGTTCGCCGTCGGCCTGCCCGTGACCGCCCAGGCGTTCTTCGCCGCGTCCAGCATGACGATCGCCGTGCCCACCGCGATCAAGATCTTCAACTGGATTGGCACGATGTGGCACGGGACGATCCGCCTCACGGCCGCCATGCACTTCGCGATCGGCTTCATCGGCAACTTCATCATCGGCGGCCTAAGCGGCGTGATGGTAGCCGTCGTACCGTTCGATTGGCAAGTCACCGACAGCTACTTCATCGTCGCGCACATGCACTACGTGCTGTTCGGCGGCAGTATGCTCGCCGTCTTCGCGGGCCTCTACTACTGGTTCCCGAAAATGACCGGGCGGCGCCTGAGCGAGCGGCTGGGCATCTGGCACGTCGTGCTGACGTTCTTCGGCTTCAACCTGACCTTCTTCCCGATGCACTTCCTGGGCCTCTTGGGCATGCCCCGCCGCGTCTACACGTACGCGCCCGATCAGGGCTGGGAGTACATCAACTTCGCCGAGACGGTCGGCGCCTTCATCCTCGGGATCGGCGTGCTCGTCTTCATCGTGAACGTGCTGCGCTCGCTGCGCCACGGCGAGGTCGCGGGACCCGATCCCTGGGACGCCTGGACGCTGGAGTGGGCGACGACCTCGCCGCCGCCGCCCTGGAACTTCGTCACCCATCCGCCCGTGCGGAGCGCCCGCCCGCTCTGGGACCTGAAGCATCCCGAGGACCCCGACTGGAGGCGCGGGCGCTCGGGTGGCGGCGCCGCGGGGCTGGGCCAGCCGGCCGCCGCGCCGCAGCCCGCACGCGACACTCACCGCGACGAGTCTGTCCCTGCCCAGCCGGCACACCCCGCCGACGTGGAGCTACCCGAGCAGACGTACTGGCCGCTGCTGCTCGCCGCCGGGCTGGCGGTCGCCTTCGTGGGCGCCCTGGTCCACATCGTCCTCCTCGTCCTCGGGCTGGGCCTCGTCGTCTACGCCCTGTTGGGCTGGCTGTTGAGCGAGCGGCCCAGCCCGGATGCGGAGCCGGCGCGATGAGCACGAGCGCCGCCGTCCCGGCGACCGCGCACCACCCGGCGCCGTTTGGCTGGAGCGTCGACCGCTGGGGCTTCAACCTGTTCATCGTCTCGGAGGCGATCATCTTCGTCAACCTGGTCGCGGGCTACGTGTACCTGCGCTGGATCAGCCCCGTCACGCCGGCGATGGTCGTGCCGCCGCGCGAGCTCATCGTGCCGAGCGTCAACACGGTCATCCTCATCGGGAGCGGTGTCGTGGCGCACTGGGCCCAGGGCGGCCTGGCGCGCGGGCGCCGCGGCCGCCTGGAGGGCGGCCTCATCGCGACTATCGTGCTAGGGGTCTTGTTCCTGCTCGGGCAGGCGTACGAGTACACGCACGCGCCGTTCACTCCGCAGAGCGGCACGTACGGCGCGGCGTTCTTCACGCTGACCGGCCTGCACGGCCTGCACGTCGTGGTCGGCGTCTGCTTCCTGTTCGTTCTCCTGCTGCGGGCGCGGGCGGGCGCCTTCTCGGCGGACCATGCCTTCCCGGTCCAGGCAGGGACGCTCTACTGGCACTTCGTCGACGCCGTGTGGATTGTGCTGTTCACCACGCTCTACCTGCTGTGAGGAAACCGATGGGACTCCACCCAAACAACGGTGCCGGCCTCGCGCCGATCACGCCCGAGGACTGGGCTGTCATCGCCGCCGGCCTGCACTATCTGTGGCTGTGGGCGGGCGGCGCGGTAGTGGCGGCGCTCGCCTTTCTCGTCGCCCAGGGGATGATCCCGTCGCTCCTGGCGACGGAGAGCATTCCCCGCCGGCTGGGCATCATCCGGCCGTTCGGCTACGCCGTCACGGCGCTGGCGCTGGCCGTTGGCATCTACGGGCTCGTGCGGCTGGCACTCATCTACGCCGCGGTGTTCCTTCACGTCTACCCGCGGTTCGTGATCTGAGCGCGAGGAGAGAGCATGCGGCGGCGCCTGGTGCTGACCGGAGTGCTGGTGGTCATCCTGCTGGCGATTGCCGGGGGGGTGGCGGCCGCCTACCGCCACGTGCAGTCCGAGATCTCGCCCCGGCAGCCCATCGCCTTCAGCCACGCCGTCCACGCGGGCACAGTGGGGCTCGACTGTCTGTTCTGCCATCGCAACGCGGACAAGGGCGACAACGCCTCGGTGCCCGCGGCCCAGCAGTGCATGTTCTGCCACCAGACGGTGGCGCTCGACAATCCCGAGGTGCAGAAGCTGCGCGACTACGTGGACCGCAACCAGCCAATCGACTGGACGCGCGTCTACCGCGTGCCCGACCACGTGCACTTCAAGCACGAGCCGCACATCCGCGCCGGCGTGGCCTGCCAGACGTGCCACGGGCCGGTGCAGACGATGCAGCAGGTCTACCACTACCGCAACCTGCGCATGGGCGACTGCCTCGACTGTCACCGTGCGATGAACGCGCCAACCGAGTGCAGCACGTGCCACTACTGACGCGCCTGTCCGCTAGCCGCGGGACCCACGCGATGAGCGCCGAGAGGGACAGAACGGGATGGTGCTGACGCGACGCGAATTCCTGAAAGCGGCGGGCTGAGTGACCGTGGCGAGCGCGGCCGTGGGCTGCGCGACCCCGCTGCACGAGGTGCAGGTCCAGAGCCCGGCGCGCATCCCGGACGACTACGCGACCAGCTTCGAGAACTGGTACGCCTCCACGTGCGCCGAGTGCGGCGCGGGCTGCGGCGTGATCGTGCGCGTGCTCGAAGGACGCGCCAAGAAGGTCGAGGGCAACCCGGCCTTCCCCACCAACCAGGGGAAGGTGTGCGCGCGCGGCCAGGCGAGCGTCCAAGGCCTTTACCATCCGGACCGCGTTGCGGGGCCGCTACGGCGCCGCGGCGACCGGGCCAGCGGCGACTTCGTGAGCATCTCCTGGGACGACGCGCTGGCAGACGTCGTGGGGCACCTGAGACCGCTGCTCGACGGCGGGCGCGGCGGCGAGGTGCTGCTCGTCACGGCGCCGGTGAGCGGCGGCCTGGCGCGGATCGTCACCCGCTTCGCTCAGGGGGCGGGCGCGCAGCACGCGGTGCTGGACCCGCTGGACCGCCGGGTGGAGCGAGCGGCGATGAGCCGCGTCTTCGGCCAGAGCGTGCTGCCCCACTTCGACATCGCGAACGCCGCGTACCTGCTGTGCTTCGGCGCCGACCTGCTTGGCACCTGGCTCGCGCCCGTCGCCTATGGGGTGGCGTACGGCGAGTTCCGCCAGGGACAGCCGGGGCGGCGCGGCTACTTCGTCCAGGTCGAGCCGCGGCTGTCGCAGACCGGGGCGGCCGCGGACGAGTGGGTGCCGGCGCGCCCGGGCAGCGAGGGACTGCTCGCGCTCGCGCTGGCCCAGGTCATCGCGAGCGAGGGCCTCGGCAATGCGGCCGCGCTCCAGGCGCTCACGGCCGGCGCCGGGGCGGGCGCGCTCGCGGCGTTCGCGCCCGAGCAGGTGGCGAGCGCCACCGGCGTCGACGCGACCCGCATTCGCGCGCTCGCCCGCGCCTTCGCCCAGACGCGGCCGAGCCTCGCCGTCGGCGGGGGCGTGGCGGCGTCCCAGACCAACGGCCTCTTCAACCTGCAAGCGATCTACGCGCTGAACTATCTGGTGGGCAGCGTGGGCGTGCCGGGGGGCGTGCTGTTCAACCCGCCCCCGCCCCTGGCGGATGCGGCCACCACGCCGGCCACGTCGTTCGCCGACTGGCAGGCCATCCTCCAGCGGCTGCGGTCGAACGCGCCGCGCCCCGTCTCCGCCGTCCTCGTCCACGGCGCGAACCCGGTCTACGCGCTGCCGGGCGGGTCGGGGGCGCGCGAGGCGCTTGGCCAGGTGCCCTACGTCCTCAGCTTTGCCAGCGTCTTGGACGAGACGGCGATGTTGGCCGATCTAGTGCTGCCCACCCACGTGGCGCTGGAAGACTGGGGCAGCCAGGTGCCGGACCCCGCCCCCGGCTACGCCATGATCAGCTTCCGTCAGCCGGTCGTGAACCCGATGCTGGACACCCGCGGCTTCGGCGACGTGCTGCTCACGTTGGCCCCGCAGCTGGGTGGAGCGGTGCAGCAGGCGTTGCCCTGGCAGACGAGCGTGGACGTGCTGCGCGACCAGGCCCGGCAGCTCCAGGGACGCGGCGGCTCGCCGCCGAACCCGCCGGCCACGCCGCTCCAGGCGCCGCCCATGCCGGCCGGGGCCGCCACGAGCACGGCCGGCCTGGGGGCGGCGGCCAACGAGGCGTCGGACTTCGAGACGTTCTGGCTCGCGCTGCTGCAGCAGGGCGGCTGGTGGAACCCGGCGCAGCGCGGCCCGGGCGCCGCCGCTCCGCCCGCGGCGCTGCCGCGCGCGCCCGAGACGGCGCAGTTTGCCGGCGCGGAGGCCGACTATCCGTACTACCTGGTGGTCTACCCGGCGAACGCCCTCGGCGCCGGCGAGGCAGCCTACCTGCCCTGGGCCCAGGCCACGCCCGACCCGATGACCTCCGCGGCCTGGAGCACCTGGATCGAGTTGAATCCGGCGACGGCCGCGCGCCTGGGCGTGAGCGAGCGCGACGTGCTGACGGTGGAGTCGCCGGCCGGCGCGCTCGACGTGCCGGTCTACGTCTACCCGGCGATCCCCCCCGACGTGGTGGCCATTCCGCTGGGCCAGGGCCACGCGGCCTCTGGCCGCTACGCCGCCGGGCACGGCGCCAACGCGCTCGCGCTCCTGGCGCCCCTCACGGAGGCGACCACCGGCGCGCTGGCCTGGGGCGCCACGCGGGTGCGGCTGCGGCCCGCCGGACGGCGCGGCGTGATCCCGAAGCTCGAGGGCACCTGGCCCGCCTATCTAACGCCGGGGATGGACTTCTACCAGGTCACGCGCGCCTGAGTGCACGGAACGACTAGCGTTGTCGGCGCTGTGTCCCGCGCCGACAACACCACCGAGACGATCAATTGCCGCCGGAGGAGACGACGCTGATGGCCGAGATAGCTGGCGTGAGGTGGAGCGGCTCGCCGGTTCCGCTGAAGCTGGTCGCGCCCGAGGCGGCTCCCGAGCCGCCGGCCCGGCCGGCCGGGCTCGAGCCCGGCCAGGACCACCAGTGGAGCATGGTCGTCGACCTCGACCGCTGCACGGGCTGCCAGGCCTGCGTGGCGGCGTGCTGGGCCGAGAACAACGTCCCCATCAACACCGTCGAGCACTATACGTCATACCGGCCGTTCGTCTGGATCCGCGTCGAGCGCTACTGGGAGGGCGAGTACCCCGACGTGAAGGCGCGCTTCCTGCCGATCCTCTGCCAGCACTGCCAGAACGCCCCCTGCGAGCCGGTCTGTCCGGTCTACGCCACCTATCACAGCCCCGAGGGCCTGAACCTGCAGACGTTCAACCGCTGCGTGGGCACGCGCTACTGTCAAAACAACTGCCCCTATCTCGTGCGCTTCTTCAACTTCTTCGAGCCGAGCTGGCCCGAGTCCCTCTACAACCAGCTCAACCCCGACGTGACGGTGCGCAGCCGCGGCGTGATGGAGAAGTGCAACATGTGCATCCAGCGCCTCCGGCGGGCGGAGATCGACGCCGCGCGCGACGGCCGCCCGATCCCCGACGGCAGTGTGCAGACCGCGTGCGCCCAGGCCTGCCCCAGCAGCGCGCTGATCTTCGGCGACCTGCGCGACCCGAACAGCCGCGTCTCCCAGCTCCGCGCCGACCGGCGCAACTACCAGATGCTCGCCGAGCTGGGCACGGACCCCTCGGTCACATATCTCAAGAAGGTTGATCCGAATGCCGCGGAAACCTAGACGACCATCGTCCGCGCGCTCCCCGCAAGCAGCCGGTGGGGGGGCACCGCGCCGCGCCGACCGCGCCGCCGATCCGCGCCCGGTCGCGGCGGGCAGCGGCATCCGGCCGATGGCGGGCGGCGCGGCGCCCGTGCAGCCGGAGCCGATGGGCGCCGAGCGCTTGCAAGAGGGACCGCGCCACACCGAGGGCCACCCGCCGGTGGAGCTAATCCCGCTGGCACCGCACGAAATCATGGCCGAGGCGCTGCGGCGCGTCGAGCGGCCGACGCGGGGCTACTGGGCGCTCGTCGTCGTGCTGGCGCTGTTGACCGCCGTGGGAGCGATGGGGTTCGCCGTGCGGCTCGCCGGCGGCTTCGCCAACCGGGCCGCCTGGGGCTACTACGCGACCACGTTCATCTGCCTGATGAGCATGACCCAGCCGGTCCCCATCATCGCCTGGGTCAGCCGCTTCGGCAAGGGCCAGTGGGCGCTGCCCTTCCGCCGCATCGCGGACCTCTTCGGCGTGATCGGCATCGTGAACCTGCTGTGGTTCCTGCCGCTCCTATGGACCCTGCCACCGCTCGTCGGCCGGAACAACATCTGGTTCGATTGGCCGGTGCTCGCCCCGTGGGGCTGGGACTTGCTCGGCATGCTGCTCCTCGTCGGCGCCGGGCTGGCCAACCTCTGGGCGGGGGCGCTGCCGGACTTCGCGGCGGCCCGCGACGCGGCGCCGCCCGGCCGCGGCGGCGCCGCGCGGCGCCTGGCGCTCGGCTTTCAGGGCACCATTCGCCAGTGGCGCGTCGTTACATCCGGTCAGGTCATCCTCGGCGGCGTGATGCTCGCCGCCTACGTCTACATCATGACCCTGCTGGTCGGCGACTTCTCGATGAGCCTCGTCCCGGGCTGGCGCTCGGCCGTCTACCCAGCCTTCACCGTGGTCACCGGCTGGGAGTCCGCCGTCGCCACGCTGATCGTCACGATGGCGCTGCTGCGCCGCTTTGGCGGGCTGCGCGACTACCTCACCGTCGACCAGTTCTGGGCGCTAGCCAAGCTGCTGCTAGTGCTCGTCCTCTTCTGGTTCTACTTCTTCTGGGCCGACTTCATCGTCACCTGGTACGGGCGGCAGCCAGACGAGCAGGCCGTCCTCTCGCTCACCATCTTCGGCCCCTACTGGACACCGTTCGTGCTGGGCGCGCTGCTCATGCTGGTCATCCCGCTACCGCTGCTAATCGCGAACAAGGTCCGCACGAGCATCCGCGGCGCCACGGTCGTCGCGGTCCTGGTGATGATCGGCACGTTCTTCGACCGCGTGCGTCTGTACGTCTCCGCCTACTCGATCCCGGACCCGTTGGCGCCCGCGCCAGCCGTCGTGCCGCCCACGCACTATCCGGACTTGGCCGACCTGGCGATCATCGTCGGCGGCGTGGCCGCGGCGGCGCTCGTCTACGTGCTCGCCTGGCGCGTGGTGCCCATTCTGGGATTATGGGAGCTGCGCGAGGGCCTGCTCCTGCGCGCGATCCGCCCCTTCCTCCGCACCCGCGTGCTCGTCGTCGCCAAGCCGTTCTAGCCGAGGCGCCCGGGCTAACATCGATCGGGGAAGCCGCCAATGAAAGATCGCAGCGACCTGGACACCAAGACGATCAACCACGACCTGCTGGACTTCCCGCTGCACTGGCCGCTCTGGTTCTTTGGCGGCGCCACCTTGCTGCTCGTCTTCATCGGGCTCGGGATCATCACCGCTGGTTTCCTGATCATGGTAGGGGTCGGCGTCATGGGCATCGACCGCCCCGCCATGTGGGCCTTCCTCATCACGAACTTCGTGTTCTGGGTCGGCATCAGCCACGCGGGCGTCATGATCTCCGCGATCCTCCGTCTCGTCCACGCCGAATGGCGACGGCCGGTCACGCGCGCGGCGGAGGTGTTGACCGTGTTCGCCCTCGCCACGGCGGCGACGTTCCCCTTCCTGCACACGGGGCGCCAGTGGCGCACGATGTATTGGGCGTTTCCCTACGACTTCTGGCGGGGCGTCTGGCCCGACGTGCGCTCGCCGCTGATCTGGGACCCGAGCGCCATCTTCACCTACCTCACGGGCAGCACGCTGTTTCTCTACGCCGCCCTCTTGCCCGACCTCGCCGTGGCGCGCGAGCACGCGCAGGGGTGGGCACGCAAGTTCTACAGCGTGCTCTCACTCGGCTATCGCGGCACGCTGCGCCAGTGGCGCCTCCAGGCGCTCGCCGGCATCCTGCTCTCGGCGCTGATCCTGCCGGTGTTCGTCTCGGTCCACTCCATCGTGTCCTGGGACTTCGCCGTGTCGCTCGTCCCGGGCTGGCACTCGACCGTGTTCGCCCCCTACTTCGTCGCGGGCGCCGTCTTCTCCGGCGTGTCGGCCGTGGCGACCATCATGGCCGCGATGCGCTACCTCTTCAAGCTGGAAAAGTACATCACGCCCGACCACTTCGACGCGATCGGCCGGCTGCTTATCCCCGTGGGCGGCGGCTGGCTGTACTTCTGGTGGATGGACTTCTACTTCGGCGTCTACGACCGCGCGCCGCAGGAAGTCCTCATGCAGTACGAGCGCACGTTCGTCTACCCCTATAACTGGCTCACGGCCGTGTTCCTGCTCGCCGGCTTCTTCATCCCCGCCTCGCTGCTGCTGTTCCGCCGCGTCCGGCGCAACATCACGGCGATGTTCTGGCTCACCTTGCTCGTCAACGTCGGCATGTGGCTGGAGCGCTTCATCATCATCGTCCCCGCGCTGACCTTCAAGAACGCGTTCACCTTCTCCTGGACCGAGTTCACCCCGCGGTGGGCGGACTGGCTGATGACGCTCTGGGCCTTTGGGCTGGTGCTGCTCGGCGTGCTCGTCTTCGCCAAGATCTTCCCGATCATCCCGCTGTACGACATCAAGGAGGGCCAGACCCTGAAGGCTGAAGTCCAAATCGGGCGCGTGAAGGTGCCCGGCGCGGTCCGCGATTAAGGCCTCCGATGGCCGAGGAGGACAGAAGATGGCTACCGAGACGGGTGGTCGCCGCGCGGTGCTCGGCCTCTTCCGCAGCGCCGACGCGACCGCCGACGGCGTCGACGCGCTCCGCGCGGCCGGGTTCCGCGACCGCGACCTGGACGTGCTCACCGACTCGCCGTTCCCCGAGGGCGCCTTTGGCGAGCGGCCCATCCACCACCGGCTCTACATGTTCCCGCTGATGGGCGCTGCCTGTGGCTTCGCGGTCGGCGTGCTGATCACCGTCGGCACGCAGTTCTCGTTCCCGCTCGTCACGGGCGGCAAGCCCATCCTGTCGATCCCGCCAATGATCAACGTGCTCTACGAGGGCACCATGCTAGGGGCTCTCATCTTCACGGTGCTCGGCGTGATCTTCGAGTCGCGACTACCCCACCGCCTCGACCGCGCCTACGACCCGCGCATTATGCGCGACGGCTTGATCGGGCTTGAGGTCAAGGCGGCGCCCGACCAGGTGGCGACCGCGCGGGACGTGCTGCGCGACGCGGGCGCCGTAGATGTGGTCGGCGCGGCCGCGGAGTGAAGCGAATGCGGTGGGTGCTGCTGGCGGCCCTGGCCCTGCCCCTGGTTGCCGCCTGCTATACGACCGGGGCCTACCCGGTGGACTACTTTCCCGAGATGCACTACGCGGCCGCGTATCGCCGCCAGGAGCCGCCGCGCCTCGCGCCGCCGACCGCCTCGGTGCCAGTCACCGGCCGCGAGCGGCCGCGCACCCTGCAGGAGGCGGCCGCGCTGCCGAACCCTGTACCGGCGACACCCGACAACCTGGCCCGCGCCCAACGCCTGTATCAGATCAACTGCTCGGCCTGCCATGGCGCGAACGGTCGCGGAGATGGCGTGGTAGCGGCGTGGTTCGTACACGAGGGCCAGACGCCGCCCGCGGACTACACGAATCCCGGCGTCGCCTCGCTGAGCGACGGCCAGTTGTACTGGGTCGTGACCAACGGCCTGGGCGGCATGCCGGCGTTCGGCAGCCTGCTCACGCCCGAGGAGCGGTGGCTGCTCGTCGACTTCATTCGGCAGGTGCAGGGTAGATAGTAAGGCGAGGCTTGAGAGTCAGGGTTTCTGCTCGTCGTGCCCGCGCGCGCGACACGAAGAGCAGCCCGAGCACGACGAGCCCCAGCGCGCGATCGACCAAGCTTCGCTCGTCGTGGGGCGTCGGCGCGGGCGGTGACGGGGCTGGAGCGGCGGCGATGGCGGGGATGGGGGGCGACGTCTCGCGGCCGGGGTGGCGTACGGTGCGCAGCACGTTGCGCCACACGCCGATGCCGAAGAGGACGGCCAGGCCCCCGAAAACGATCGGCATGACGTTGAAGCTGTCCACGGTGCCCTCCGTCGCGCGCCAAATACGTGGAGCCGGTTGTCCGCGAAGCCCGGCTGTGCCCTACCTGTCAGACGACCCAGCGATCTGCTTGGTCCGGAGACTGCAGCAATGTCGCTACTGCTCCGCGTAACCGCCGTGTGCTGGCTCGTCTCCGTGGTGGTCCTGGTGGTCTGGGCGTTCGCCTCGGCCTCCTCGCTCCCGCTGGCCGTGGCTGCCGCCTTCACGACCGCCTGGGCCATCATCGCTCTCGGCTCGCACTTTATTGGCGGCCAGGGCTGGGATGACGCGCGCGAGCCCTGACGAGCCCACGCCGGCGACGTTGAATGGGTGGGTTGGCCGCCGCTTCACCAGACCTGCTTGCAACCGCTTGGCCATCGCGACGCTACTGCACGACGATCGCGGTGCCGTGCATCCCGAGCTGCTCGTGCCCCGGCTGCGAGCAGTACATGTAGTAGGTGCCCGTGCGAGTCGGCGTGAAGACGATCGCCTGTGTCCCCTCCTCCGGCGCTGCGACCAGCACCTGCGGGTCCATCCCTTTGAAGGTGATCACGTGCTTCACGGGGTCACGGTTCTCCAGTACCAGGCGGGTAGGGACTCCGACGCGCAAGTGAATCGTGTCCGGCTGGAAGCGGTAGTCCTTAGCGACCACGTCGACCACACCGCGCTCGGGTGCCGCGAGACTCGTGGTTCCGCAGCCGAGGCCGATCCCCACGAGCAAAAGAAGCAAGCCGAGCCGCTGTGCGCGTTGCCACTTCCCCACGGTGGCCTCCTCCGGATCGCGCCGCTCCCGCCGGCGCGCATGCCCCTCCGGCATAATCCATGCCGCGCGCACTGCACCGCGGGTCCGCCTCGTGGCGCGTGGCAGGCTCGTGCGCTAGCCGAGCGCGCGCACCGCGCTCCTCTACAGCGATTTCCTGCGGCCCGACCAGGACGAACCCGCCCGGGCGGCAGGACCTGGCTGTATTGCCGCCCCGCGGCCGCCCGCGGCGGCTAGGGCTCCCGTAGCGCGAGATCGACCACGACAGGCAAGTGGTGGGAGCCAGCGTCCGGGCCCGTGTGCGCATCCTGCGCAATCAGCTCTCCTGAGTGGAACACGTAGTCGATCCGTAGGAGCGGCAGCGCCAACCCGGCGCCCAATCCCGTGAGCTGGTTTGGGAAGGTATTGCCAAAGCCCCAGCCGACCTCGCGAAAGCTATCGTGTAGCTGGGTGGCGATGAGCGAATAGGACGTGCTCCACGGCGTCTGATTGAAGTCGCCCATGAGGAGTTGCGGACCCGTCACGGAGCGCACGCGGGCCGCGATGGCCTCCATCTGCGCATCGCGCCAGCCAGCGTCGTACGTGCGGGCCCAGGACAAGATCCGCCGCAGACTCAGGCCTGCGGTCGGTCGTTTGACATGGACGTTGGTGACCGTGACGATCTGTCCTTCGACGTCCAGCTCCAGTTGCTCGCTCAGATAGCCGCTCGCGTCCAGCAGTACGTCGTTGGCCGCTAAGACAGGAAAGTGGCTGAGCGTCGCCGTGTCCGGCGTGCCGACCTGGTAGGGGTAATCATCGCTCAGCGTCGCCGCCAGGACGTCGAGGGTGGAGCGAGGGATCTCTTGTAGCGCGACCAGGTCGGGCTGCTCCGTGCGCAGGAGACGAATCAGCGGCTCGGGCCGCCCGCCGACTTCGTTCCCGCCCGCATTGAACGTGAGTGCTCGAAACTTGGGCCCCGCCCCCTCCGCGCGGGCGCGGGGGACAAACTGCGGTCCGTAGAACCAGGCGAAGAGACCAATCGGTAGCAGCATCAGAAGCAGAGCGGCCCGGCCACGCAAGAGCACCGCGGCCAGCAGCAGGGCGGGAGCAGGCAGGAACACGTAGAGGGTAAGCTCGCGAACGACGCCGAGCCAGCCGTCCTGCCCGGCTCCAAGTCCGAGCGCGGCAAAGTACGCGATTAGCCCGGCAGTGTAGGCGAGGGCCAGCAGGGTCAGGCCGAGGCGCATCAATCGGATCAGCCGAGGTCTCTCCCGCGATGCGAATCCGCGGCCACCTGCCGGGTTGGTCTCACTATCGGTAACAGCCAGGCGTTCCACGTCGGACACCAGACGGCGAGCAGCCGTGAAACCCGGGGCCGGGACTGAGCTTACAAGAGTACCGAGGAGGGGGCTCGAACCCCTACGGCCTTGCGGCCAGCGGAGTTTAAGTCCGCCGCGTCTGCCTATTCCGCCACCTCGGCGTGCGCCTGCCCGCCTTCGCGTCGCGAAGGTCGCCCCAGGTCTATATGGCACTAGGGCTGGCTCGTCATTATACTCTAGCTAATCTGACGCGGGTGCCGTGGCCAATTGCCACCGGCGGCCGCCCGGTGTTTCCCGCCACAGCTGTCGGAGAGCACGAGGACCAGATGCATTTGCCCAGCGTCTCGCGAGCCGCCGTTTGCCTCGTCGTGGCGCTGCTCCTGGCCGGCTGCTCGCCGCCGTCCCCGGATGCCGGGCCGTCCCGCGTCGATCCGCGCGACGCCCCCGCCGGCGAGGGCCAACCCGGCGGCACGATGACCGTCGCCACCACTGGCGACGCGGTCAGCTTCCACCCGTACAAGGTCACTGACACTGCCTCGCGCGGCTACCAGGGCCTCGTCTACGCGGGGGGCTTGGTCGCGCATGATCCGCACAATCCGGAGCAGTTCATTCCCTGGCTGGCCGAAAGCTGGTCCGTGTCCGACGATCGCCTGACCTACACCTTCCACCTGCGGCCGGACCTCCGCTGGAGCGACGGCGTGCCGATCACGTCGGCCGACTTCAAGTGGACGTTCGAGCAGGCGCTCAAGCCCGAGAACCAGTATCCCTACGCCTCGAACTTCGCGCCGATCGCCGCTTACGAGGCGCCCGACCCGGGGACGGTCGTGGTGACCCTCAAGGAGCCGCTCGCCGTTGGCTTGGACAATGCCGACGTGATTGGCCCCCTCCCTAAACACGTCTGGGAAAACCTCGACTGGAACGACGCCGCGAAGAACCCGGAGATCATGGCGCCGACCGTCGTCTCGGGCCCCTTCAAACTAAAGGAGTGGCAGCGCGACTCGCACGCGACCTTCGTCGCCAACGATCTGTACTTCAAGGGCCGTCCGAAGCTCGACAGCTACGTCGTCCAGATCGTCGGCACGCAGTCCATCGCCTTCCAGAAGCTGCGCACCGGCGAGGTCGACCGGGCCGACTTCGATCCCGCGGACTACGAGCAGGCCACGCGCCTCGACAACGCCACGGTCTATGAGTGGTGGCCCGCCGCGGCCACCTGGAACTACCTCGGGTTCAACCTCCGCAAGCCGGTCTTGCAGGACGTGCGCGTGCGCCGTGCCCTCGCGTACGGTATCGACCGGCAGCTCATCATCGACAAGATCCAATACGGGCTGGCCCGGCCAATCTACTCCGCTTATCCCTCGTCCTGCTGGTGCTACAACCCCGACGTTCCCCACTACGACTACGACCCCGAGCGCGGCCGCCAGCTGCTCGCCGAGGCGGGCTGGGCGCCTGGGCCAGACGGCATCCTCGTGAAGGACGGGGAGCGCCTGCGGCTCCGCATGATCTACGGCCCCAACACCAGCAAGGTGCGGGAGCGCATCGCCACCGTGGCCCAGGAGGAGTTCCGCCAGCTCGGCGTCGAGGTCGACATCCAGGGGCTCGAGTGGGCCGCGTTCCTCCAGGCGGTTCACATGCCGCCGTTCGACTGGGACATGACGGTCCTCGGCTGGACCTCCACGCTCGACCCCCACTGGATGTACCAGGTCTGGAGCGAGGAGAATATCCCGAAGCTGAACGCTGGGGCCTACGTCAACAAGCGCGTCGAGCAGCTCTTTGATCAGGGCGTCCATGCGTTCACGCCGGAGGAGCGCAAGCCCGCCTATCAGGAGATTCAAAAGATCCTGGCCGACGATCTGCCTTACATCTTCCTGACGATGAGCAAGAGCTACACTGGCATCAGCAACCGCATTGGCGGGATCGAAGTCACGCCGCTCGGCATCGGCCACAACATCGAGCAGTGGTACGTGAAGTAGAACGATGGCACGCTTCCTGGTCCGTCGCCTTATCCAATCGGCCTTCATCCTGCTCGGGGTCAGCATCTTGAGCTTCGGGCTCATGCGCCTCGCGCCCGGTGGGCTCGTCGCCATGTACGCCAACCCCCGGATCAGTCAGGCGACCATCGAGCGGCTCGAAGAGCAGCTCGGCCTGAACGACCCGCTTCCCATCTCCTACGCGAAGTGGCTCACGAGCGCGCTGCGCGGCAATTTCGGCGTGTCGTTCATCGACCAGCGGCCCGTCGTCGACAAGATCGCCGAGCGCTTGCCGGCCACCATCGAGTTGTCGTTGGCGGCCCTCCTGCTCGGCCTCCTCGGCATCCCGCTCGGCGTCTTCGCCGCCATGCACCGGGGCAGCTGGGCCGACAATCTCATCCGTGTGTTCACTGTCGTCGGCAACGCCGTGCCGCACTGGTGGCTCGGCCTGATGATCCTGGTGATCTCGGCCAATACGGTCCGTATCTTCCCGCTGGGCGGCATGTACACGCAGGGCCACGATACCCTGGTCGACCGGCTCTGGCACCTCGCCCTGCCGGCCACGATCACCGCGATGGGGGGCTGGATCGGCTACTCGCGCTACATGCGCTCCGAGGTCCTCGACGTTCTCGGTCAGGACTTCGTCCGCACGGCCCGGGCCAAGGGGCTCAGCGAGCGCGTCGTCCTCGTGCGCCACGTCTTCCGCAACGCGCTCATCCCGATCGTCACCCTGATGGGCGGCGTGCTCGCGGCGCTCGTCGGCGGCTCGGTCCTGTTCGAGAACACCTTCTCCTGGCCGGGGATCGGCCGCATGGCCGTCCAGGCCGCCTTCCAGCGCGACTATCCGGTGCTCATGGCGCTGAACATGTTCACCGCGTTCCTGGTCATCCTGGGCAACCTGCTGGCCGACATCGCCTACGGCTGGGTGGACCCCCGCGTGCGTTACGAGTAAACTGCCGAGCGGCGCGCCCACTCCCACACGCCGGCGCGCCGCGGGAGCGAGATGGCACAGGAATCCAAGGCCGGCGCGGTGCGGTCCGCCACCCTCCGGCGCGCCGCGCCCGCGGAGCCCGAGGCCCGCCCCAGCCCCGGCTATCTCGCGCTCACCTGGCAGCGGCTCCGGCGCGACCGCGTCTCGATGTTCGCCATCTACCTCTTCGCCGCCATCTGCCTGATCACGGTCACCGCCCCGCTCGTGGCGACCTACGTGCTCCACACCGACCCGAATGCCCAGGACTTGCGCAACAACTTCGCCCCACCCGCGCCCGGCCGCTGGCTCGGCACCGACGAGCTAGGCCGCGACAACCTGACGCGCGTGCTCTACGCCGGCCGGGTCTCGCTGTTGATCGGCTTCATGGTGGCCGTGGTGTCCCTCCTCGTGGGCGTGCCCGCGGGGCTCGTCGCGGGATTCTACGGCGGCCGCGTCGACGACGCCATCAACGCCGTCATCCAGGTGCTGCAAAACATCCCAACGCTGTTCTTCCTCATCATCCTGTCGGTCACGTTCCGTCCCGACCCGACAATGCTCGCGGTCATCATCGGCGTCATCGGCTGGATGGGCACCGCTCGCCTCGTGCGCGGTCAGACGCTGTCGGTCGGTCGACGGGACTACATCGACGCCGCACGAGTGCTGGGAGCGAGCGATGCCCGCCTCTTGTTCCAGCACATCTTGCCCAATCTCATCTCTGTGGTGAGCGTCGTGGCCGGCTTCGAGATCGCCTCGGGCATTCTATTCGAGTCCGGGCTCAGCTACCTGGGCCTGGGCGTGCAGCCGCCCACCGCGAGCTGGGGCAACATGCTGCAGAACTCCCTCGACTACGTCACGCGCGCCCCGTGGCTCGTGGCGGCGCCCGGCCTGATGATCTTCCTCACGGTGCTCGCGATCTTCCTGCTGGCCGACGGCCTGCGCGACGCGTTCGACCCCCGGATGCGCGGTTAGCTGCGAACGCGGCACCGCGGGCCATCGAACGAGCGGGGGCGGGGGAACGGGGACATGGTCCCGCGGGGAGCGCTGGCTCCCCGCGGGCGCGGCGGAGAGGGTGGGATTCGAACCCACGAGGCGCGATGAACGCCTACTCGCTTTCCAGGCGAGCGCCCTAGGCCACTAGGCGACCTCTCCTGGTCACGTGGGCGGCGCGCGCGGTATTCTACCATAGCCGGCGTGGTCGACCGGCAGACCTTTACGGTTGGCCCGTTACCTGTCATAATGGGTCCATCCAGCGCGTGGCCCACGGCTGTCGCAGGAACCGGCGGCGGCACCTGCAGGAGGAGAGAAATGGCCCAGAGTCAGGCGGCGGCAGTCGCGCGCCCGGCCGCCACTCAGGAGAAGCCCCGACGCACCTGGAGTGACTACGAGGGTGCGGTCTACGGCACCGTCGCGGTGATAATTTTCCTGCTGTTCTGGGAAGGCGTCGGCACCAAGTGGACCTACTTCGGTTGGCAGTTGCCCTTCGCGGCGGCGCTGCCCCAGATCAATCCGATGTTCACCAGCGCGCCATCCCGGATCCTCGTCGCCGCCGACAAGCTCTTCTTCAACCCCGGTATCGGCGCGTTCTTCGCCGCGCTGACGGCGGGCAATCTCGCTGGCGCGTGGGACGTCCTCTCCAAAGGAAGCATCTACAAGGACATCTGGGTGAGCTTCCAGGAGTTCGCGCTCGGCTATGCGCTCTCGGTGCTCTTCGGGATTCCGCTCGGTATGTTGACGGGCTGGTATCGCCGCCTGAACTACGTGCTGGAGCCGTTCGTCTCCGCGCTCTACGCGACGCCCCGCGTGGCGCTGCTGCCGCTCTTCATCATCTGGTTCGGGATCGGCATCAACTCCAAGATCGCCGTCGTCTTCGCCGGCGCGATCTTCCCGATCCTCATCAGCACCTTCGCGGGCATGCGCGCTCTCGACCCCAACATGGTCAAGTGCGCGCGGTCGTTCGGGGCGAATGACTGGCAGATCTTCAAGACCATCGCCATCCCTGGCTCGATCCCCTTTATGATCACGGGCCTCCGCCTCGGCATCGGCCGCGCGCTCATCAGCGTCGTGGTCGGCGAGCTGTACGCCGCGACCGCGGGCGTCGGCTACCTGATCACCGTCGCGG